>Ga0233431_1000135_pt1 | contig 170545 bp, 141 predicted proteins | sample SI_118_April2016_FD_179867 | JGI IMG/M metagenome (GOLD analysis project Ga0233431, IMG submission 179867) | Seawater microbial communities from Saanich Inlet, British Columbia, Canada - SI_118_April2016_200_MG | ecosystem: Environmental > Aquatic > Marine > Inlet | place: Canada: British... | reverse complement strand
GCCGTGAATTGATTGACATGGTGGGGCATTGAATAAAGGAATGCGCGGACTCAGGTGTGAGTCCGGTGGAAATGAGCAAAGAGGTTCTCTCTGCAATCAGCTACTCATACGAAATAGCCACTTATTCTACGACGGAGCTGAGGGGATTGTTCAATGAGTGGTTGAAAGAGATAGAAAAGGAGGTCCTGATTTTTTTAAATGGAAAAGAGAGGATCGAGCCGGAAGCGGTTGCAAAATATTTCAGGCTTGAACGAGAAAGTGCTGTCTTTATCCTGAACAAATTATCACGTGAAGGAAGCATTGATGTTCGGGTATCTGGTAAATGAGGGCCTTTAAACCCCAAGATTCAATTAGAGCCGCGTTTTCAAAAGCAGATTGCTGTGTCATCAATTCGCTGATTTTCCAATAGGGAGAGGATTCTTGAAGATGGGTGATCAAAGAGTTGTGGTAGAGATTATTGCGAAAAAGAAGGGGTGTATGATGTGCGATCTTGCGACAGCCATTCTGGAGGAAATTGCCCCGGAATTTGAGCCAGGGATTCTGGCGTGGGAGGTGGTCGATGTCGGGTCTCGCGAAGGGGTCACGCGTCATGCCGAACTCGGCTCCATTTGCGGACGTATGCCCGCGGTGCCTTCAATTGTGATTAACGAATACATCGCTTTTGACAACATTCCGGATATGGAGTCCCTAACAGAAGCGGTGCGAAAAGCAAGTCATTCGAACAACTGAAGTGGATTGTGAAATAATGAAGGGGGGTTGAAAGGGCTGCCAACAACCGGGAAGAAGAGAGAAAATATGGGACGAAAAGATAACATGTCACAACAAAGGAGGTTGCTATGAGCGGAATTGAAGAAAAAGAAGTTTTACTGGACATTCCAAATTTGAACTGACCGTCATGAGAGGCGCTTGTCGCGGCGGCCCTGGATGGGATCGCAGGAGTTATGAGCTACGAAGTCACGGCTTTGAGACGTGAGGCAAAAGTAAAATACGATGCAGGCAAACTAGACGAAAAAGAGCTAATGGAATCACTGAAAAAAAAGACACGCTATCGTAGTATGTCCATAAAAAAATGACCGGCGGGTGTTTGTAGACCAGCGGGTTAAAAACGGAGGGAAATATGGCAAATTTTGTTTATACACTCAGCAAGACAGATGTAAATTTGGCGGCAAGATGTTTTCAATTTGCCAAAGTTACCCATGAAAAAGGACACAATGTCCATATCTTTTTCATAGAAGATGGCACATTGTGGGCCGACAACACTCGGGACTTCACGGAAAAGACGCTAACCGGAGACTGTCCCGGCGACTATTTTCCTTACTTACTCGAAAACGAGATTCCCATTGGGGTCTGACCGCCGTGCGCAATTGCCCGTCAGGTTGACGAGGCCAGGTTTTTCCCCAATATGATGCTGGATGGTGCACCCCATCTCATTGATCTGATTGCCGATGGAAAAGTTTTCAATTTCTAATAGTTGTGTCAGGAACTCTAAAAAAGGAAAAGGCGGATGTGATGGTTTCCCAGTTGAGTACTCGAGATCTGGAACAGATAGATGCTGGAATCCGGGATAAATACAAAAAGGTCGCTGCAACACCCGAGGGCCATTTTAAATATCCCACAGGACGGGATGGACTCAAGGGGTTGCAGTATGACAATCACCTCACCGGGGATCTGCCGGATGCGGTGGCGGATTCCTTTTGTGGTGTTGGCAATCCATTTTCACTAGGTGAAATCCCTTCGGGAGCACGGGTGCTTGATATCGGTTGCGGCGCGGGTGTGGATGCCCTCTTGGCTGGAAAACTGGTGGGTGCCTCCGGCAGGGTCTTGGGGCTGGATCTGACCACCGAGATGATTCGAAAAGCCAACGCCAATAAAGAGATGGTGAAAGCCGAAAAGGTCGATTTTCAGGTTGGGGATGTGTAGCGTCTGTCTGGCATGGAAGAACGGTTTGACGTGGTTATTTCCAACGGTGTTTTCAACCTCATCCCTGAAAAGGAGACTGCCCTCCAGTCCATGTACGGGCTTTTAAAACCGGGAGGAAGATTGTTCATGGCGGATCAGTTTGTTTCCCGGGCCCTGTCCAAAGATCTCAAGGACCGTGTTGCAACCTGGTTTCAGTGAGAGGGCGGTGCCGTACCGGAAATGGAATTTCTGGCAGCATTGAAAAAGACCGGCTTCGTGGACGTTAAACGGGTTGCTGAAACAGGTTTCAACAGTTCTCCCAAAACCAAGGGTGCGCTGATTCGCGCTCGCAAACCGGAACCAGAGGAGCATAAATCGCAAATGCCGCAGAAAAACGAAGTACCCTCATTGCCCGAAAGCAGCAACCTGTTAACACCGCAAATCGTGACTATCGAGGATATGGCAGCACGTGCCCTTGAAATGGGGGCAAAAAAGGCCAAGGTTATCGATACGGACTCTATCGTGGTGGAAAAATGGGTGAAGTGGAAATGTGTTTACGGATGTCCCATGTATGGTAAAGACGGGTATCATCCGCCCAAAACGCCTGAAATCGGGGAGGTTAAGGAGGTGATGGGCGAGTATTCGAGAGCGATTCTGATTAGTGGAGAAGATGGGCAGTTGTTGACCGAAATCGCCTGCCGCCTGGAGGGTGAGGCTTATCACAGTGGATTTTATAAGGCTTTCGCATTGACGGCGCTTTCAGCGGGAGGCGGATCTGCCGTGGGGTCCGCGAGTCCGGGGAGTACATGACCCACGGGCAAAAAGGAGGCTCCGTGCGAGTCTCCGGAAACGGAAGAAAAAAAGACAAAGCTCAGACCGATGATGGAAGCCTGTGGCATTGATGTGTTCAAAACAGCCCGCAGAAATGGTTTCCACATTGATACCCGCAAAGAAACATACGGCACATGGCATTTTTTCGCCATGGTTTTGATGGAATAAGTCGCGCCGTCACTTACTGAAGATAGGGCAGGGGGATGCAAAAGATTGTGACTGCTTTTTCTCACGCCGCCGCATGAATCGCTTGAGAGCAGAAAGTCAATGCTACAAATTGAGCGCCATTTGTGCAACGGACGAAACCGCGTCTCTCAGAGTTGGCGTTTGCGGGTAAAGAGATGATAATTTGATCTTTTAGTGGCGCAAGGAATCTATTTGCCCGTTTTGCAGGAGGAGCAGAGCTAGGCAACCAAAGAAAGTTTCAACGATCAACTATTCAAGCCATAGGTACAACGGGTGGCTTTTCAGATGTTTTTCATTGCCGGCATTATCGAAGATTGAAATGCCAAATGGATAATTTGCATTCGCGGTGAACTGAACATCATTTTCGGATTCTGTCCTGAGGCTTCTCTTAAATACCACAGTCCAGTATCCGTCCACCCACACACCGACCGCTTCCACATTTGCCCGGTCTCCGGAGGGTGTTCGCAGAACATAACCTGGAAGAGCATCACCATCGAACAGGTTGTCAGAAAAGGGTGTCGCTTCATCTTCAAAAAGGTATGGCGATGTCCCCACTCCGCCCTCAAAAGCAAACATATAGCCGGGTTTCGATCCGTCCTCAGATTTGTTTTCTCTGTAGGTGCTCACGCCTTCATCACCCTTATGATTTACATTATCAAAGTACTGATCATCCGAGTAACCAACAGGATTTGTCCGCGCTGCTTTCCATTGCCAAAGATCGGCCACGCCCCCGGTATAAGCGGTACTCATCGTCAGTTTGTTCGGATCATCAGGGTCAACATGGCAAAGGGTGGCGCACCCGACCGCCACGCCGCCTCTTGGTCCGAACCCGTTGGACCGGGACAAGGAACCATCTATGTCCCATGCGAAGCCCATGCGGTCTTCGTTAGCGCCGGAGTTTGTCCACCCGTCAGAGGTTTTGACCCACATGCTTTTGAAAACGCTCTGGTTCAAATCCGCCCATCTCGCATAGATGTAAACATCCGTATCATTGTGGAGGGATTTCAGTTCCACTGTATTGCTTTGTCCCCATAGTTCTGGGGCCATCATGGGCATAACAGGAACAGATATCCCTTCAATCTGGGACCACATTTCGTCATTGGGGTTCATTATGGTATCTTCTGAAGGAAAGGCTTCAGAAGGAAAAGCCGAAAACAATATGGTTTCAAAGCCACCATAACCGCCGCCGCCTTTTCCTCCACCGTGTCCACCGCCTTTGCCGCCACCGTAGCCGCCGCCGTTACGTGCCAGAACAGAACCTGAACCCACAAACATGATCATCAAAGCTATTGCAACACCGATTGATATTTTCTTCATAGCAAAATTACTCCTTCATGCCTCTTCCCGGTTCAACTCCTTATTCGGAACTTCCGCCAAGAGCCTGTTGCATTCGTTTGTATTCCTCCCGGTCAAAACCATAGAAAAAGTTCTTTTCACTTTCATTATGAAGCTCCTATACGGTTGATTTCCGCACAATTCATTACAAATCCGGATTGTGCGGGGCGGGAGCCTAGCTCCCTCCTGATGACATTTTTCTCACTATCAATTCCAGCAGCTTCCCGGCCCATAGCCGCCACCGCGTCTCCCGTTTCCCCCATAGGGAGTGGGCGCATTCGGGTTTACTCTCAGATCAGCCCTTTTGGCCCAAGCCCTTTCTCTCAGCTGCGCCCTTTCCTCATATACTTTATTGTTGAGTCGATCCACTTTTGCTTGCTGTACTTGATTGACCCTGTCGTAACTTCGTGAATTCTGCCAACAGTCCCCCGGTCCACCACCGCTCCACATGGGTCCCCAAGCAAAAACCGAATAGGATGACATGACTACAAACATGATACTTCCTACCAGAATAGCAAATCGTTTCATTGTAAGCCCTCCTTCTTTATTGAATGGATGATCGTTTTGTTTTAGATATTTATCAGAGCAAAGAGCATGCCAGTTTTTAGTTGTAGAGCATATAGCGCTGCAATCATTTAGGAATTAGGGCAATGCAGTGCCGTACACTTTCGGCATTTCAGAATTCGCATTCGCAACCGGGTACTATCTATCCAGATTCGCTTCCCAACTGGATCGTAAGTACTCACCCTATCCTCCATTTTTGAATTGCCAAACTGCAATGGATTCCCGAAGATGTCATATTTACCGGGTGGATATTTAAGAAATTTCAAATTCCGAGGTAATATGCCTATTGGGAATTTGTTAAAGAAATTGCTGCCCTCGATAACAGAACCGTAAGGATAACGCTCGATAGACCGATGGCTGTTTTCCCAAGACGAACGCTGAGCACCTGGATCGTGCAGAAGAAGAAATGGCAACCGTTGAAATTGGGGTGGATTGACGGAGGGCTTCTGGCAGAACTTCTTCATGATGCTCCAGATTATTGCGATGGTTTTTTGTTTTCGCCGGATTTTTCGGCAACGTCCTGGAGGTGGGTTTGATGTTTCCCCAGGACGGTCGCCTTTCGAACCCAACAGTTTGACGCCAGGCCCGTGGCCGCTCGTCACACGAAGCAAGATCCGCCCAGAGGGATTGTGTGTCTTTTAGTGCCGCCGTCACCTGACAAGGCATAAGATACAGCGACTGATCGAAATCGCCGGTTCGCCTGCTGGTATCATACACCCTCGATACCTTACCTCTTGTTGCTGTGTGAATTCCTGAATTTGCTATTTTTGTTGAAGATCTCATCTATTTCCTGTTACGGTACATGGAAATTAGACCGTAAAGACAAAAGCTGTGATTCCAAGGCTGGCGATTGTATTCCGCGTTGAGTATGTTTTGATTTTTGTGTTTGCATCCGCCTGAAAATCGATGAAATTTGGTTTAAAGGCCATACAAAGATAGTGCAGTATTGTGGAATCGGAGGGTCCTCATATTCCACAAATATTTTTGACTATCTTTCTAGGGATCAGGGGCTGATTGTGTTTGAGAGAAGTGATGAGATGAAATCAGGGTTTTTCGACTGTGGTCTTCCGTATGCCCGTATCGGCTGCGAATCTGATGCCATCGTCATTTTCGACGGGTTGGGAGTGGAAAACAAGGCCCCTGCGGGGATGAATCTTCAAATGCTCAAGGTGGCTTTTAAAGCCTACTTAAAGAATTACTCAGTATTCTTAGTGACACGGAAGCCGGGATTGCCGGAAGGTTACACAACACGTGACATGTCTGACGATTATGCACAAATGATAAAAGATGAATTCAGCGCACCACCTGACATCATGGGCCTTTCGACTGGCGGTGAAATTGCTCAGCATTTTGCGGCGGACTATCCTCAGCTTGTGAAGCGATTGGTCCTGGGGTCCACTGCCTGTAAGATTGGTGAACAAGGAAGAGAATTATTAAAGCGCTGGAGAGAATGGGCGATTCAAAATAGATGGACAGATATCCATGTGAGCTCAGCTGTTATGTACAGCGGAAAAATGGGGAGGCTGCTATTCAAGCTGATCATGCGCCTGTTTGGCAGGACGCTGGCAGGCGCACCCGATGATCCCTCCGATTACGTTGTGACGATTAATGCTGATCTTGATCATGATACCTCAGATCGCCTCGGTGAAATCAAGGCGCCCACTCTGATCGTCGGGGGGACTGATGATATTTTTTACCCGGCGCCGCTCATTAATGAGACGGCAGAGGGAATTCCAAACGTAACACAGCGTTTCTATGAGGCGGTTGGTCACAAATTTCCGCCAAGAATAAAGAGAAAATTTGATGATGATGTCTTGACCTTCTTAGCAGAAGGATAGCCGCAGCGGTTTGTTTGGCTGTCAAAACCTTTTTAATGTGGGCGGATTGGAACAATGAAGGTTGCGATTATCACGGCGGGATCACGCGGAGATGTTCAGCCTTTTGTAGCATTAGGACTGGGTCTGAAGAAGACCGGTCACCAAGTGAAGATCTGTACGCACTCTGGTTTCCAGAGTTTCATAACGCAATACGGCCTTGATTATGGTTTCATGAACGATGAGATGAGCCGTTTCCTCATAAGCGACCGTGGCCACGAGGCCATCGAATCATCAGGCGGGACGTTCGGCTGGCTAAAAACGGCTGCCCGTGTATCAAAGCAGTTTAATCCGATCATGCGCCGCATGCTTGAAGAAGAATGGAAAGCAGCGCAAGGCTCGGACGTTATTATTTACCACCCAAAGGCCGCAGGCGGCTATGACATTGCGGAAAAGCTGGATGTGCCCCTATTCATAAGCATTCCTTTACCCCTGTTGGCTCCAACCCGAGCATTTCCATGTGTTCTGTTTTCCAGGGTGAAACTTGGCGGCTGGTTCAACAAATTGAGCTATTCTTTTTTGCGGTATGCTGCGGCCATATATGGAAAGACCATAAACACATGGCGCAGGGAGATTCTGGAATTGCCTCCCCGGCGGATCACGGCCGGCACGCTGACGCGAAGAAACGGTCAACCGGTTCCCATCATGTACTCCTACAGTTCGCATGTTATTCCCCGGCCGGACGACTGGCCCGAGACGACTGTGGTTACAGGCTACTGGTTCCTCAATGGAGATGAGAACTGGGCGCCTTCGAGGGCGTTGGTGGATTTCCTCGCTGCCGGTTCGCCGCCGGTTTATATCGGGTTCGGAAGCATCGCCGGCAGGAATCCCGCCAGGACCACAACCGTCGTCACCGAAGCTTTGAAGAAATCAGGGCAGCGCGGCATCATCGCGACCGGCTGGGGGGGGCTTGAAGCGTCGCTCCTTCCAGAGACCATGTTTGTAATTGATCAAGCGCCGCACAACTGGTTGTTGCCTCGCGTAGCCGCCGTGGTGCACCATGGCGGGGCGGGCACAACCGCCGCTGGTTTACGGGCGGGGAAGCCTACCATTATCTGTCCCTTTTTCGGAGACCAACCTTTCTGGGGCAGCTGCATATCTGAAATTGGTGTCGGGCCGGAACCCATTCCGCAGAAAAAACTAACTGTTGAAAATCTGGCTGCAGCAATACAAGTGGCCGTCACGAGTGAGAGTATGCGCAAAAGGGCAGCAGCACTGGGTGAAAAGATTCGGATGGAAGATGGGGTGGAACGCGCTATTCAATTTATCGAGCAATCGGTGAAAATGTCCTTGAATATGTGAAAGAGCAAGCGCATCGATCTGATCGTTCCGACATGGCGATGCCGGGGCTGGCGGAAGAAACCCGGTCCCGGTCCGACAGGCTGATGGCTCACATGTCAGGTATAAGCACAATCACCATATGGATACGCTTCTACGAGGAGTTGAACGATTTCCTCCGGAAATCCCGTCGGAAGACCCGCTTCACGCGGATTTACAGGCACAACACGTCGTTGAAGGACTGCATCGAATCGTGCGGCGTGCCGCATACCGAGGTGGACCTGATCCTGGTTAACGGTATATCGGCAGACTTTGACCAATTGATCAACGGCGGGGATGATATTTCCGTATACCCGGTTTTCGAATCGCTGGACATTTCGGGTGTGACAAGGCTCATGGGTCGGCCGTTCCGCGATCTCCGGTTCGTCTCCGACGTGCATCTAGGCGCCCTTGCGAAGAAACTAAGGTTCCTCGGCTTCGACACAGAATTCTCGAATAATACTTCCACTGAAGCGCTACTCGAATCTGTTACAATAGAAAAACGGGTGCTCCTGACCCGGAACCGGAAACTCCTCATGCGGCGGGTCGTGAACCGGGGGCTTTTCATTCGCTCGAATGATCCGGAAGAACAATGCGCCGAGGTGATGCACCGCTTCGATCTGACAAGATCGATAAAACCGTTCACGAGGTGCATGGTTTGCAATTCTCACCTGGCCCCGGTGCTGAAGGAAGAGATTCTACCGCGCCTGGAGCCGCTCACGAAAAAGCACTTCTTCGACTTCAGCGGGTGCACCGGCTGCGGAAAGGTTTACTGGAGAGGCTCCCACTATGGGAAGCTGGAAGCTTTCCTGGAGAGGGTCAGGGCGTCGGGCGGTTCGACGGTCGGGTGACGCATCAAAGTAAACGAGCAAGCTCACCCGATAAAACGATGCTCGAATGCATCGGCATCCGTCCTCGTGTCCCCGGAATTATCCGCCCTATTTATTTTCCTTTTTTGTCTAAGGCCTTGAGGATTTTCTCCGGGGTTATGGGAAGTTCCATAAAATCCACACCGATGGCATCATAGATGGCATTGACGATGGCAGGCGCCGGAGACAACTGCGTCCCTTCCCCCGCCTCTTTGGCCCCGAACGGCCCGATGGGATCATCCGTTTCGACTTCAATGGCCTCAATTTCCGGCATCTCAAGAAAAGTGGGGAAACCGTAATCCAGAAACGAAGGATTCATCACCTGCCCTTTTTCAACGATGACATCTTCATACAGGGCCTGTCCCATCCCACCCACAACGGAGCCTTCTAATTGGCCTTCAACCAGCATGGGGTTAATGGGCCTGCCGCAGTCATGGGCCGTGACCATCCGCAAGAGTTTTACCTGACCGGTAATGAGATCCACTTCGACTTCAGCCGCCTGGGTCATAAAAGAATAATTGGGTGCGAAATTACCATCCTGTTTGAACAAGGTAGTCGGTTCATCAGCCGGCGCCATCCATGACCCCCTGCCCACGATGGGCATGGGAAGATCAGCGTACTGGTATCCCTTTATGGCATCTTTCATGCTGATCTTCGTTCCGGGAGAGCCCTTGACGAATATCTCCCTGTTCCTCGCCACCAGGTCTTCAGGGTTGGCTTCAAGCTTTCCGGCAACAAATTCGAACAGTTTCTCTTTGGCTTCTACGGCGGCCAATCTCGCCGCGTTTCCAGCCCTGACCGTCACCCCGCTCCCGAAAGTGCCGGGATCAAGGGGGGTAAGGCCCGTGTCGGCTGCTGTTATCCTGACATCTTCGAGAAGTACGCCCAATTCTTCCGCGACGATCTGGCTGATCACGGTTTCAGCGCCCTGTCCGATGTCTGCCGCACCTGACAGCACATTCACGGCACCGTCCCGTCCCAACTGCACCACCGAGCCGGAGCTGATATGGCTCATATTACTGACCCCGCTTGGAAAAGATGCGCCCGCGAGACCCACCCCTCTGCCGAAGGGGAGTTTTCCTCTTTTTTCCTTCCATCCTATGGCGTCGGCGGCTTTTTTCACGGAGTCGTAAAATCCGCAGGTATTGATGATAAAACCGGCAGAATGGGGCTCCCCGGCATGGATGCTGTTTTTTAAGCGGATCTCGGTTGGATCCAGCCCGAGTCGATCGGCCATCAGATCCAATTGGCGTTCAACGGCGAAACGGGCCTGGGGGATACCGTGTCCCCGCATGGCGCCGCCCACGGGTTTGTTTGTATAGACATGATAGCCCTCATAAAACAGATTGGGAACCTTGTATGGGATCATCAGAAAGAAACATGACAGGGCCATCATGGTAGGCGCCGTACTGTTGTAAGCCCCTCCATCGGCATACGACTTAAATTTTTGCGCAAGGATGGTTCCGTCCTTTTTCATCCCGGTCTTAACGGTAATATACATGGGGTGCCTTTGACGGGTGGAGATAAAAACTTCTTCGCGATCATATGTGAATTTTACGGGTTTGCCCAGATGCATGGCAAACCAGGCCGCACAGAAATCCTTGGCAAACATATCGATCTTCTGGCCGAAACCGCCGCCGACCTTGGGTTTGATGACCCGCACCTTGCTTTCCGGAATTTGAAGCGTATTGGACAGGTTTCTTCGAAGGAAAAAAGGAATCTGGGTTGAAGACCAGAGGGTAACTTCTCCCTTCAAAGGATCATACTGAGCAATGGCGGCGTGGGGTTCCATGGGGGCGTGATTGACGGGCTGGGAGAAAAAGGTGTCTTCAAAAATAGCATCGGATTCGGCAAACGCCTTTTTGACATCACCGAATTCTTTTTTGATGGCAAAGGATGTATTATTATTTATGCCTTCGTGAATGACTGGCGCGCCCTCTTTTTTGGCCTCAAAGGGATCGAATACGGCAGGCAGTTCTTCATAGTCCACTTTAATAAGTTCGATGGCCTCTTCGGCGATCTCGGGGTCAATGGCACAAACCGCGGCCACGTCATCGCCAATGTAGCGGACTTTGTCTTTGGCGAGGGCATACTCATCTCTCGCCTTGGGGACGATCCCATAAAGACGGTCCGGGATATCCCGACCCGTTACCACACCTTTTACGCCGGGCAGTTTCTCGGCTTTTTTCGTATCGATGCGGAGGATCTTCGCATGGGCGAAAGGGCTTCTGAGTATCCTGCCATGGAGCATTCCGGGAAAAGTAATGTCATCTGTAAACTGTGCCGTCCCTTTTGCCTTTGCCGCCGCATCATGCATGGGCAATCTTTGGCCCACAACGTTCAAGTCATTTTCCATTTTATCTGCCCTCCCCGGCCTGTTCACTTACGCTCATCACCGCCTCAACGATCTTCTTATAACCGGTGCAACGGCAGAGATTGCCGGCCATCTTTTTCTTTATGGTGTCCTCTGTGGGATGGTCCTCTTCATCCAATATGGTCTTGGCGGTCAGAATCATCCCAGGCGTACAGAATCCGCACTGGAGCCCGCCTTTTTCTACAAATGCCGTTTGCAGGGGATGGAGAAGACCTGCCTCTTCGACGCCCTCTATGGTTTCGATCTCCTTGCCGACCGCATCCATGGCAAGCATTATGCACGACAGAGCGGTCTCTCCGTTTATCAGCACCGTGCAGGCGCCGCAAGCACCCAGATCGCATCCGCGCTTCGTACCCATTAGCCCCAGGTTGTCTCTCAAAACCTCAAGGAGTGTGTTATTCGGGGAAACAAGCACCTCATAATTGTCGCCATTAATCCTCAGTTCAATACCCTGTTTCATTATTCTTCCCTCCCCGTGGCTTCCTGTATTGCGCTTCGAAGCAGCAGTCCCATCATCCTTCTTTTATAGGATGGCGAGTAGGTTGACGTTTTAGCCGGACTCGCCTCTTTGGATGCGATCTGATTTGCCTCCTCCAGGAGTTTCTCACTCAGATTCTTTCCCTTCAGAAACGCTTCAACACGACTACCCCTCACAGGTTTTCGATCCACAGCCGTGAAAGCCACCCTGTATTCTTTTTTCTTCACGGATCCCCGGAAAGCTGCCCCCACAATAGGGAAATCGATGCTTTCGCGATTCGCGATTTTTATATAAGTGGAGAATCCATCCCTGGCCTCTCCGGGAATGATAATCTCGGTCAGGATCTCTCCCTCTTCTAAATTCAAATGCGCCTTTCCATTTCCTGAGAAAAGCGTATCCAAAGGTATCTCCCTCGAATTATCTTTGCTCTGTACAATAATCCTTGCATCCAACACCAAAAGAGCCGGCGCCACATCACCGCAGTAACAGGAGTAACAGATCTCTTTTTTGTTTACCACATGACAGATCTCTCCGCCGGCTTTAAAACAGGTGGGTCTGCTGCTCCGCCACCATTGGGATTGATTATAGTACTTACACCTGTTTTGCTGGCATATGTTTCCCCCTATGGTGCCCATTGTCTGATGGTGATATGAGCCTACGGAAGAAGCGGCAGATGCGAGAGCCGATAAGTTTTCTGTTATAATTGGAGATTCATATACCTTCTTAAGCGGTGTAAGGGCGCCGATCCTTATGTCGCCATTGTCCTGCTGAATAGAGTTCAGTTCAGGGATCTTCTTGATATTGACCAAAACTGAAGGCAGCTCAACCCTGTGCTTCATATTTGGCAGGATGTCAGTTCCTCCAGCGAGAATTTTCGCGCCGGGTTCATCAAGCAGGATCGTTGAGACCTCCTTGATGTTTTCGGGTGCCACATATCGGAATTTGGGTAATCTCACAGTGAACCTCCTTATTTTCAGATCTTAGCCGTTCTTAAAACATCAAATTCCATTCATGCTTTCATAATATGGAATCATCTTTCAGATATATGAGGTGTAACATTGCCGAACAGCTCTGTCAAGCCAAAACAAAAAGCCATCCACAAGCATCTCCTGAATTTTCCGGTTGACAGGTGATCCTACCGTATTGTAAAAAAATAAAAACATATTTCACGATATGCAAGAAATATCTTCCGGCTTTCGGATCCGGGCATAAAATGAGGACGGTATCATGATTGATTTAGAATCTCTCCCATTAGGGCAGATAATCGAGAAGGGGGCGGAATCCGCTCCGGGCAAAACTGCGGTTGTGTGTGAAAAACAACGAAAGACCTATCATGAGATGAATGACTTGTCGAATGCGCTTGCCGCCAGCCTCGCGGACCTGGGAATTCAAAAAGGCGATCGCATCGCCATCTACATGCCCAATTCAATAGAGTTTGTGACGGCATTTTATGCGCTTGAAAAGCTGGGAGTTGTTGTGGCCTGGGTAAATCCCCTGTACCGGAAAACAGAGGCTGAATTCATATTGAAGAACTCCGAAGCCCGTGGTGTTTTCATTTTCAGGGAGTGGGATGGTTATGATTATCTCGAAGTTGTTTCAGGCATTAGAGAGAGTCTCCCCAATCTTGAATTCATTTTAGTGACCGGAGAGGGGAAAGGCGAAAAGGTATTCGGGTTCAAACAACTTGTGGAGCAGGGTAACGGGCGGACCTATACATCCCCTTCGATTGATACCAAAAATGACCTTGCCATGTTGATCTACACCTCCGGCACCACCGGAAAACCCAAGGGCGCCATGATCACCCATTATCAGGCTGTCAGGGCGGGTATGGAGTACTCTTACGGCATCAACGCCCAATCAGATGACATTTTTATCGGTTTCCTTCCCATGTGCCATTCGTACGGATGCGGGGCCATCCTCATCCAACCGTTGCTCCTCCTTTCAACCGTGGTATTGATGAAAAAGTTTGATCCGGAATCCGCCTTTGAAATTATTGAGAAGGAACAAGTCTCCATTCAATTGGGCGCGCCGGTCCACTATATTCTCGAACTGAATCAGACCATTAGAAAAAACTATAACCTTACTTCCCTTAGGGCGGGCATGATTGCCGGCCAGCCCGCGCCGGAAGGTTTGATCACAAAAGTCGAAGAAGAGATGGGGGTGTACCTGGCCTCATTCTGGGGTGCATCGGAAGTGGGTCCCGGTCTGGGGATAATGTGTCCTTATCCATCTTCGCGTCATGTCCGGGAGAAATATATCGGTAAACCCATCGAGGGAACGGAGGCCCGTGTCGTCGACACCGCTACTGGAGAAGAACTCCCGGATGGGGAAATCGGGGAATTGACCCTCAGGGGCTGGCATGTCCTCAAAGGATACTGGCGGAATCCGGAAGAAACAAAAAAACAGATTGTTGACGAATGGCTGTCCATGGGGGATCTGGTATCCCGGGAAGAAAACGGGTACTTCAAGATTTACGGAAGGAACAAAGATCTGATAAATCGGGGTGGTTATAAGATTTACCCCTACGAGCTGGAATCCCTGATCATCGATCATCCCAATGTAGCGCAGGTATGTATGGTGGCCACCCCCAATCCGGTGTTGGGCGAAAATATCTGTGCCTGCGTGATCCCGGTGGAAGGCCAAACCGTGACTCTGGGAGAGATCAGGGGCTTTTTGGAAGGAAAAATCGCACGGAACAAACTTCCCAATGAGTTAAGTATCATGAAAAACTTCCCTACCCTTTCAGGTGGCGTAAAAATCAAAAAATTCGGGAAAAGCGGGTTGGCGGAACTGGCGAAAAAGGATAAAAGCAGGGAACGGTATAGAAAATAAATGAAAAATGAACCGATTTACAGAGTGCAGGCCATTGAGAGGGCACTGGATATTCTTGACTGCTTTTCTTTTCAACAGAGAGAGCTGGGGTTGTCGGAGATTGCTGAAATAGCCGGGTTGAACATGACCACGGCAAAGCGATTGATTTCAAATCTTACAAGTCGCGGATATCTTCGGCAAATTCCGAACACCAAGCGTTATCAATTGGGCATGCGTTTATTTGAACTGGGGGGGATTGTCTTTTCATCATTCTCGCTTCGAAAGGCGGCCGCACACCATATAACACGCCTTCAAAACAAGACAGGGGCCACCGTACTCCTGGCTGTTATGATGGACGACCAGCTGGTGTATGTTGATAAACGAGAGGGAGGGGGGATGATACGCATATCGTCCGACATCGGTTGGCGGCGACCCCTTCACTACGGTATGCTGGGCATGGTCTTGATGGCGCATCTCGACCCCGAGCGTGTAAAAGAGATCGTCGAAAAAACCCCTTTACAGTCCCATACTTCCAACTCCCTTACCGATACGGACGCCTTCAGTATTCGACTGGAAGAGATTCGAAAGAACGGTTTTATCTTTGAAAGGGAAGAGGCTGTGGAAGGGTTCATCGGGATTGCTGCGCCTGTCAGAGATTACTCCAGACAGGTCATTGCCGCCCTGGGTGTGGCCATCCCCATGGTCAAAAGTAATTCGGAGAAAAAACTGGAAAAAACCCCAGAACAGGTTATGGCAGCATGTGATGAAATATCATCGGATCTGGGATACCTGAAGATTTAAAATGAAAAGACAATTTCACAGGCCCGTAGGGAGAATTTTCATTTTGATCTTTTCTTTGCTTTTCCTGTAAGGTAAAAACCTTCAGACAGCCTGTTCACCTAAAATTTAAGGTTTTTTTGTTCAGCGAGGATTGTATGAAGCAGATTAATGTTGGGATCATTGGATTTGGGACCGTCGGCGCGGGGACTTTTGAGGTGCTGACCACAAACCGGGAGATTATCACAAACCGGGTCGGGGCCAGGGTGGTCGTTCGAAAAATTGCGGATCTCGATATCGAGACGGATCGTGGGATTCCGGAAAAACCGGAAACCGGTATTTTGACCACTGATGCCATGGATGTCATTCTTGATCCTGAAATCCATGTGGTGGTCGAGCTGGTGGGGGGCCTTGAAAAAGCCAGAGAGTTCATCTTAAAGGCCATGGAGCACGGCAAGCATGTGGTTACGGCCAACAAGGCGCTTCTGGCGGAATTCGGATGGGAACTCTACCAGGCGGCTGAACGATGCGGGGTCACCTTGGCCTTTGAGGCCAGCGTGGGCGGGGGTATTCCCATTATCGGCGCGTTGAAAACAGGACTTTCCGGCAACCGGATTCAGACCTGTATGGGCATCCTGAACGGGACTTCAAACTATATCCTGACCCAAATGGCCCGTCTGAACCTGCCTTTTGAAAAGGCCGTAGAAGAGGCTGTGAACTTAGGTTTTGCAGAAGATCCTCCCACGTTGGATGTGGACGGAACCGATGCGGCTCACAAACTGGCCATTATGATCTCAATCGCCTTTGGCAGCGCCATCGATTTCGATCTTGTATTTCGAGAGGGGATCGTTGCCATTACGCAGGATGATATCCGCTTCGCCCGGGAATTTGGGTATCGTATCAAGCTGCTGGCCATTGCCAAGGATCTGGGAGATCAACTGGAGGCCCGTGTTCATCCGGTCATGATCCCCAAAAACCATATTCTGGCCAATGTTCATGAGGCCTTTAATGCCATTTTCCTTGAAGGGGATTTTGTGGGCCCAACCCTCTATTACGGCCTTGGTGCCGGCCGAAAACCGACCGGCAGCGCCGTGGTCTCGGACATCATAAGCCTGGCCAGGGATATGGTAATGGAAAAGCGCGGCATGGTGCCGCCCCTGGCGCACGTTCAGCCGCCGGAAAAGGTTGTTTCCATTCAACCCATGGATGAGCTGATGACATCCTATTATTTCAGGGTATCGGCGCTGGACACCCCCGGCGTTTTGTCGACCATCTCCGGGATCCTGGCGCAAAACGGCATCAGCATATCCTCGGTAATTCAGAAAGGGCGGGACGAGAAGGGTTCTGTTCCCATTGTCATGCTCACCCACGAAGCCCGTGAAAGCCAGGCGCAAAGGGCAATCCATTTGATTGACAATCTCGATGTGGTGACGGATAAGACGGTGGTTATTCGTGTGGAAGGAAACGATTTATGAAAAAAGAAAACCAACCGGAAACGAAATATATTCTTTTAGTCGGAGACGGAATGGGGGATTACCCACTCTCTGAACTGGACGGCAAAACACCTCTGGAAGTGGCCCGCACACCGAACATGGACCGCATTGCCGCCTGCAGAATCGGACTTGCCAATACCATTCCCGAGGGTCTTGAACCGGGCAGTGATACGGCCAACCTCTCCCTCATGGGTTACGATCCCGCCACGTATCATACGGGCAGAGGCCCTTTTGAAGCGGCCAGCATGGGCATCCGCCTGGGGGAGAAAGAGGTGGCCTTTCGAATGAACCTGGTGACCCTGGATCGAAAATCAGAGGACGAAATCATCATGGTGAGCAACAGTGCCGGGGGCGTTACCACGGCAGAAGCCAAAGTTCTGCTGGAAGACCTCAAAAAAAGAATGGTTGTGCCGGGGGTCCGGCTTTACCCCGGTGTTGCTTACCGTCACCTTCTGGTATGGGACGGTGGTGCTGAAAATGCCAAAACCGTACCGCCTCACGACGTTCAGGACCAGAACATGGCAACCTACCTGAATTCACAAGGTGAGGACGGCATTGTGGAAATCACCCGGTGCTCCTGGCCTATTCTGGAGGGCCATCCCGTGAATCTATCCCGGGAAAAGAAGGGCCTTCTTCCGGCCAACTCCATTTGGTTGTGGGGACAGGGCAAAGCGTTGAAACTCCCGGTTTTCAAGGAAATTTTCGGCCTCAGCGGTGGGGTCATTTCGGCGGTGGATCTGCTCAAGGGTATCGGCATCTATGCCGGGCTCAGGACCATTGATGTGGAAGGGGCCACCGGGTATCTGGATACCAACTACTCGGGAAAAGCAAAAGAGGCCTTAGAAGCCCTGGGTGAACTGGATTTCATGTTTGTTCACGTGGAAGCCCCTGATGAGGCGAGTCACGAAGGAAGCATTTCCAAAAAGATTCAAGCCATCGAGGCCTTTGATGAAAAAGTGGTGGGCAAGGTTCTTGAGGGCATGGAAAAATTTGAAGATTACCGAATCATGGTGGCCGCTGATCATTTCACCCCCATCTCCCTGAAAACCCATACCAGCGACCCCACCCTGTTCGCATGGGCCAGCAAAGGGGAACTGGCTGTGGGAAAGGCCGGCGTAAGGTTCACTGAGCGCTTTGCACTGGAATCAGGGGTTCATTACCGGAAAGGTCATGACTTGTTGCCCGTATTCCTGGGACAATCTTAATGATTTCGACCGAATCCCTTGACAGGTGGAATGGTTTTGACCTATTTTCGGTAAAAAAATAAAATAAAGGAGAAAAGATCATGAAAATACTGTTTTTCGGACCAAACGGCAGCGGCAAGGGCACCCAGGGCGCCATCGTAAAAGACAAATACGGCATTCCTCACATTGAAACGGGCGTTATTTTCAGGACCAACATCGGCCAGGGAACCGAACTGGGCAAAGAGGCCAAGGGCTACATCGATAGGGGAGAATTGGTTCCCGACAGCATCACCATCCCCATGATCCTGGATCGGCTGAAAGAAGACGATTGCAAAGACGGTTGGCTCTTGGATGGGTTTCCCCGGAACCTCACCCAGGCACAGGAGTTGGATAAAGCGCTCAAAGAAGCCGGCATCACCCTGGATATCGTTATCGATATGAAACTGGATCGCCAGATTGCCAAAGACCGCATCATGGGCCGCAGGCTTTGCGTCAATGACAACAACCATCCCAACAATATTTTCATTGATGCCATCAAACCCGATGGTGATAAATGCCGGGTTTGCGACGGAGACCTGAAGACCAGGGACGACGATCAGGATGCGGACGCCATTGATCAACGGCACAATATCTATTATGACACGAAAACGGGCACCTCGGCCGGATTGCTGTTTTATAAAGAGGTCTCTTCCAAAAACAACGGTGTACCCAAAATTATTGACCTGGACGGCAAAAATGCTTTACAGCAAGTATCCGCTGACTTGATGCGCAAATTGGACGCATAAGGAACCAAAAAACCTTATACAAACGAAAACAGAACAAGAAAGGGGCATCCGCAAAACGGGCGCCCCTTTTCTATCGGATCGCCCACAGACATTGGGGAATCTGTTTTTCGGAAAAAAGCCTTGACAACCATGAGCTTATATCAAGATAATAAACAGATATAAGTTAAAACAGGTAGGCTAAGCCAAGAAGGTTTCCATTAACTCACATGAGGAGGCGCCGAATGAAAGAGGAAAAGGAATTCTACGAAAGGTTGGAAAGGAAAGGAATCTCACGAAGGGATTTCATGAAGTACTGTGGGGTGCTGACTGCCACCATGGGACTCTCTTCTTCCTTTATACCCCAAGTTGCTGAGGTTTTCGCGGCCCCCAAACAGCGACAGCCGGTGATATGGCTGCACCTTGCGGAATGTACTGGTTGTTCCGAGGCCACACTCAGGTCCATGTATCCCTGGATCGACGAACTGGTCCTTGAAATTCTGGATATCGCCTACCATGAGACCATTATGGCCGCTTCAGGATACCAGGCTGAAGATGTGCTGCATGCCGCGGCCAAGAAATACAAGGGAAAATATATCTGTGTGGTGGAAGGGGCCATTGCCACCAAGTACAATGGTGCCTATGGTAAAATCGCCGGCCGGACTTTCATGGATATCGCCAAAGAAATCGTGCCCAATGCCGCGGCTACTGTTTGTATCGGCAGCTGTTCTTCCTTCGGAGGTATCCAGGCGGCCAAACCCAATCCCGGTGGATACAAAAGTGTCAGCGACGCCTTGGGTGTCAAAACCGTCAATATCCCCGGTTGCCCCCCCAACCCGATCAACCTGGTGGGTACCATTGTCAACTTCCTGCTGCTGGGCAAATTGCCCGCTCTGGACGATCTGGGAAGACCTCTTTTTGCTTATGAAAAGACCATACACGATTCTTGCCCCAGAAGATCCCACTATGAAAACGGTGAATTCGTGACCCAATTCGGCTCCGAAGAAGCCAAAATGGGGTACTGCCTTTTCGAAATGGGTTGCAAAGGCCCTGATACTTACAACAACTGTGCCACAGCCAAATACAATGACGGGACCAGCTGGCCTGTTGAAGCAGGACATCCCTGTATCGGGTGCAGTGAGCCCAATTTCTGGGACACCATGACCCCGTTCTTTCAGGAGAAAAAATAATCGGAACGACCATCGAGTTCTGAATGAAAATATACTCTTAAGAAAAGAGAGGAGAAAATATGGGCAAGAGAATTATCGTCGATCCGATTACCCGAATAGAGGGGCATTTGAAAATTGAGGTAGAAGTTTCAGGCGGAAAAGTAGTCAACGCCTGGAGCTCCGCGCAGATGTTCCGGGGTATTGAAATTATATTACAGGGAAGAGACCCGCGGGATGCGCCGCTTTTCGTACAACGCTCATGCGGGGTCTGCACCTACACCCACTACCTGTCATCCATGAGGGCCGTGGAAGATGCTGTAGGCGTCACCATTCCCAAGAATGCGCGCATCATGCGAAACCTTCTTCACGGTGCACAATTCCAGCAGGACCATATCACCCATTTTTATCAGTTGCATGCTCTTGACTTTGTGGATGTGGTGGATGCCCTCAAAGCAGACCCCAAAAAAACAGCGGCTCTCTCCGACAACGTGAGCAATGATTCCCATGGCGGAACTGCGTACTTCAAGCAAGTCCAGCAAAAAATTAAGACTTTTGTGGACAGCGGACAGCTGGGCCTTTTTTCCAATGGCTATTGGGGAAGCCCCGCCTACAAACTGCCGCCGGAAGCCAACCTGATGGCAACGGCCCATTATCTTGAAGCCCTTCGGATTCAAGCCAAGATTGTTCGTATGCATGCCATTTTCGGCGCCAAGAATCCGCATCTCCAGGCTCTGGCCGTGGGCGGTATGACCAGCGTGAGAGACCTGACCCCTGACCGCATTGCCGAGTTTCTCTATATCTGGAAACAGGCCCAGGATTTTGTGCGAAATGTCTATATTCCCGATCTGGTGGCCATTGCATCCTTCTATAAGGACTGGGGAGCCATCGGGGGCACCTCCAACTTCCTGTGCTGGGGCGATCTGCCCATGAGCGAAAAAGAGCCTGAAAGCCTCTTTCTGCCCCGCGGGGTCATCATGAATCGGGACCTCAAAGGCATCAAGATGGCCAACCCGGATAAGGTGACCGAACACATCGATCGATCCTGGTATGAAAAAGGGAAGGCGCTCCATCCCTATGACGGGGTAACCAAGCCTGTCAAGGCCGATCCCAAGTATGACACCAATGCTCAGTATTCCTGGTCCAAAGCGCCCCGCTACGAAGGCGAGGCCTGTGAGGTGGGTCCCCTGGCGCGTGTCCTGGTGGCCTATGCCTATGGCAAGAAAGACTTTAAGGCCGTGGTGGACAGCACCCTGAAGCAGCTCAATATCCCCGTTACAGCGCTTTTTTCCACGCTGGGACGTACGGCTGCCCGGGGCCTTGAAACCCTGGTGATCGGCAATGCCATGGAAGGCTGGGTCATGGAGCTGGTGGAAAACCTGAAATCGGGCGATACCGCCACCTGCGCCAAATGGACCATGCCGAAAAGTGGCAAAGGGTGTGGCTTGAATGATGTGGCCAGGGGCTCTCTGGGCCACTGGATCGAAATCGAAGACAAGAAAATCAAGAATTACCAGTACGTGGTGCCTTCCACCTGGAATCTGGGGCCGCGCTGTGAAAAAGGGAAACTGGGACCTGTTGAGGAAGCCCTTATCGGAACCCCTGTGGCCGATCCCAAAAGACCTCTGGAAATTCTCAGGACGGTGCACTCGTTTGATCCCTGTATTGCCTGCGGGGTGCACGTAATCGATCCTGACTCCAACCAGGTTTATAAGATCAAAGTATTTTAACGGCCAGAAATTTAAACCTTTGGCCGCCGACTTCAGTAGTATGGAGATCGGCGGCCAAAACCTTCCTTCATAACCCCATAGATCCATATGGCCCAGCGCCCCAAAACATCCGTGATGGAATCCTGGCTCAAGGTTGTGGTTCATCATCCCTGGCAGGTCGTCCTTTCCATTGTCCTGTTAACCGTTTGTTTTGCCTGGCAAATTCCACAACTTCGTTTTGAAACCTCCATATATGATCTGACCATTGAAGACCTGTCCCAGACCCGTGAATATAACGCTTTTAAAAAGACTTTCGGATGTGAAGAGATTATCCTGGTGGTGGTCAGGACTTCAGGTGTTTTTGATCCGAAAACATTTGCAGAGATCAAACGGCTGGCCAATCAATTTGAAAAAGTCAAAGGCGTCCGACGGGTCATCAGTCTTCCTGGCATCAAGAAGGCCATGGACATTACCGGAAAATGGACCCTTTCCGATTTCAAACGGGAAATCACACCCGTTACCCTCCTGGAGAAGAATATTGTCTCCAAGGACGGTAAGACCACGGTCATATCCCTCATACTGGAAGATACCAAGAGAAAAGATCCCGTTATCGTTTCGATCCAGGACTTGATTGACAAAGAAAAAACCACGCAACCCATGTATCAGATCGGCATGCCCGTGGTTTCAATGGCCCTGACACATTTCACCGAGCAGGATTTCATGCGGTTGCCTCCCATTACGTTTCTTCTCATCATGTTGACGCTTTTTCTGCTTTTTCGAAATCTAAGGGGTGTGTTGATTCCTGCAGGCTCGGTTCTCATTGCCCTGATCTGGACATTCGGTCTTATGGCGTGGACCCACACACCCCTATCGCTTCTCATTATGATCGTTCCCATCTTTCTCATTGCTGTGGGCACGGCCTATTGCATGTATATTTTTCCCGAATATGCAGTGGCCCAAGAAACTTGTAAAACGCCTAAAGATGCTTCTTTCCAGTGTTTCAATCAGTTGGGTTTTCCAACATCTCTGACCATCTTCACCACCACCATCGGTCTGGGTTCCCTTTTAATCAACAGAATTGTTGAAATTCGGTTCTTTGCGCTTTTCTCATGCTTCGGCATTCTGACCATGTTGCTCATTTTTCGCACCTTCCTTCCGGCGGTGATGGCCCTCTTGCCTTTTCCTCGAAAAACCCTGGAGCCGGAATCACCGGTAAAAGAAAATCTGCTGGACCGTTTTCTTTCATTTATCATCCGGCTCAACCTTCAACAGCAGAAATTAACCCTTGGGTTGATTGCATTAATTTCGTTGCTGGGGATCTTAGGTATTTCACGGATTCAGGTTGAGACCAACCCCATGGATTTTTTTAAAGAAAGCACCCCCATTGCCCAAAATTTCAATGATATTTATCGGGATATGGCTGGGAGCTTTCCCATTAATGTGGTCATCAACAGCAACCAGGACGATTACTTTGAAAATCCCGAGCACCTGGAGGAAATCGTTCGGGTGCAGGAATTCTTATCTTCCCTTCAGGGTGTGGACAAAACCATCTCATTTTGTGACTATCTCAAGCTGGTTAATTACGCGACGAATCAGTACCGGGATGAACTGCATGCCCTGCCGGAAGAACCTTTCGAAGTCCGGATGCTCATCAACAGTTTCAAAACCATGTTGGGCCTCGATATGCTGAGTCGCTTCATGAATGAGAATTTCTCAGGGACCAACATCGTTTTGCGGACCCATATTTCCAGTTCCAATGATTTCCTGAACACCCAGAAAACAATTGAAGCCTATCTCGCAGAAAATCTGCCGTCTGGATTTACCTATCAGGTCACCGGGATCGGTGTTGTTATTTCCCACAGCAGCAAATTGATCACCGATGGACAGATTAAGAGCCTGGCTCTGACCCTGGTGCTGGTCTTTGCCATCATGTTCCTGCTGTTCATGTCTTTCAAAGTGGGCATCATCGGCATTCTTCCCAACTGTTTTCCCATTATTGTCGCTTTCGGCGTTATGGGCTGGCTGGGAATCCCCCTGTCCATGGCAACAAGCCTCATCGCGGGCGTTGCCATAGGTCTTGCCGTGGATGACACCATTCACTATCTGGTGCACTATAATCAAGAATTCAAAAAAGACCTGAACAAAGAGCGCGCCCTTCAAAGCACGGTTCGGCACATGGGAAAACCGATCATCTTTACCACCCTGACCATCAGCCTGGGGTTCGCGGTGCTGCTGTTTTCCAGCTTCAAACCCACGGCTGTATTTGGTCTTCTGATGGTGATTACCATGGTATCCGCCCTGGTGGCGGACCTGATTCTTCTGCCCTCTCTCATGCTGCATGTGGAACTGGTCACCATCTGGGATCTTATCAGGGTCAAACTGGGTAAAGACCCTCAAGAGGGCATTCCTCTTTTCAAGGGATTGAGCCGGACCCAGGTTCACTACATATTGACGGCCGGCAACTTGAAAACCTATGAAGCGGGCAGTGCGGTCATGACCAAAGGAGAAATCAGTGATTCCATGTATGCCATTCTATCGGGCAGACTGGAGGTCATGGGGAGCTCAGATCGAGATATAAACGGGATCAACCGTCCTGGCCGGGTTATTGCGACGCTTACGGCGGGCGATGTGGTCGGTGAAATGGGCATGATCCGATCCTGTGAAAGATCGGCAACCGTTGTGGCGGAAACCTCCGCGGAACTCCTGCAAATCAATGAGCGGATGATAAAGCGGCTTCAGTGGCTCTATCCGCCGACAGCTCACCGATTTTTCTTTAATCTGATGGGCATTTTGTGCGACCGGTTGCAAAATCTGACTGAATGTTATCTGGAAGAAACCGGCAGTGATAAAGTTTAAGGCATAAAATCCTTGAATGATGACTCAAGATACGGTTATATTGGAAGGCTAATGGTTTCTCAAAACACACGTCAAAAAAGGTTTTTGTTATCATTATGAAAGAAAAACAGATAACCATAATGGGTGTGGGCAACATCCTTTTTACGGATGAGGGTGTGGGTGTTCGGGTTCTTGAAACCTTGAACGAACAATATGATTTCCCCTCCAATGTGGCCATGGTCGACGGCGGGGTCCTGGGAATGAACCTGCTGGGGACCATTTCGGAAGCGGATCATCTGATTGTTATTGATGCGGTTCGAAACGGCCAGGCGCCCGGCACCCTCTACCGCCTGGAAGGGGAAGAGATTCCGCAGCGCGTTCTGGCCAAGAATTCTCTTCACCAGGTGGATCTTCTAGAAGCCCTCACTTTTTGCCAGGCGCTGGATAAGCATCCCGAAACCCTGATCATCGGGGTCGAACCCGAAGATATCAAGACCGTTGGCCTGGATATGACACCTGCGGTGGCGAGTAAAATGCCGGCCATGGTGGAAATGGTGATTCTGGAGCTCGACCGTCTGGGTGCTGAAGCTTCACGCCGCCCACTTTCCGTTGAAAATGAAGAAGGTCAAACGCCCGGTATTCCGAAAATTTAGGACGCGGGGATCGGAGAAAAAATTATGTGTCTTGCCATACCGGCCAAATTAATCAGCATTGATGAACACATGGGCACCGTCGACATGGAAGGGACCCAGAGGGATGTCAGCCTTCTGCTGCTCCAGGACGCACAAATCGGCGAGTACCTGATTGTCCATGCCGGGTTTGCCATTCACCGCGTCGATGAGTCGGAAGCCCGGGCTTCATTGAAACTGCTGCGCGAAATGGCGGCACTGCCTGAAGCCCGGAAACCTTGAAGTTTGGACGCTTTCCGCTAATACCTTGACAGCGGCAGCTATATTCCACTATATTCTATCTGATCTGATCTACTTGGCTTTAATTTCAGTCATCACGTAAGATCAAGAAACACAAATTTATCACGGAAGGAGGTGAAACCTAAATGATTAAAAGATTCTGTATTCTCTTTACGGTAATTCTTACCGCCCTGGTTTTTTTGTCTGTGGGCACCCTTATTGCGGGCGACAAGCAGGTGGTTCCCGATGAAGTGACCATCGAAAATAAGGGCTATAAGAAAGATAAGAAACGCCCTGTACCCCTCAGTCACAAAGCACATTCGACTGACAAGAAATACGGTCCTGTGAAATGCGTCGATTGCCACCATGTGTACAAAGATGGCAAAAACGTGTGGAAAAAGGGCGATCATGTGGACAAATGCAGCAAATGTCATGATCCCAAGAAGAACACCAAGGAAAACGGTGCAAAGGTCATGAAACTGCAGAATGCCTACCACAGGAACTGTAAGAATTGTCACAAGAAAGAGAAAAAAGGTCCTTTCAAAAAATGTAATGAATGTCACGTCAAGAAGTAAATGCCGCAACCCTCACGCGCATAAGGCTTCTGTACAGTTTAAAGCCGTCTTCCATAAGGGAAGGCGGCTTTTTTCATGGCTGTCAGAAACAAACAAAAGCGCCGCAGTTCGACCTGAAGCCAAAAGCTGCGGCGCTTTTTCTATTTTGTTAGGGTAGACGTGTCTCTTATATTTCGGTTATGACAATGGCTTCGTGCTCACACACCTCAATACAACTCTCACAACCCAGGCACTCCTCTGCATTTACGGGGTCGGATTTTTCATCCACCATCTCGTAAACGTCCACGGGGCAGACTTCAATACACTCTTCACAACCTTCACATTTGTCTTTATCGACGACGACTTCATAACCCATCTGGTATAACCTCCTGATTTATATTGAAATACTTACACAAAAAGAGAAAATTGAAACACTAACTAACGCGGCTTAACTAACAGAGTCTCCAGCCGGTGTCAAGCCTTTTCACACTAAACATATTTGAAATCAAAAAAGCATGATCGTCCTGCCGTTTACAGGACGTCTCAAGCGGATGCTTCCTCCTTAATGGACACGGCAATTTTGTACAGAATCGTTAGCACGAAGAATCCCACCGCCAGCACACCGATGGTGATCAGTATTTCAGGGGTGGTGGGCCAGTAGGGTGTTACGGTATCAAACATGGTGGGCGTAAAACCGCCGACGATCAGCCCAAGCCCCTTATCAATCCAGGTGGCAACAATCACCGAAATACACGCAATCGCCAATGTATCTTCCTTACGCCGCGTTGCCGGGACGATCAGCAAAACCAGCGCCACCACGGCAAAACCGGTAGCCGTCCACATCCAGGGCGCCAGTTTTCCATATCCGTCCAAACCATGGAACAAGAACTCAAACGCATGCATATGCCCCGGGATCTGGCTGTAAAAAGCCGTAAATACCTCAAGCAGAAAGAAAAACACATTTAGAATCATGGCGTAGGCGATAATGCCGCCCAAGGTTTGGAGCTGCTCTTTTCCGGGATCAAATTTGGAAACCTTCTTGACGATCAGGCACAACAGCACCAGCAGAGCCGGCCCTGCGCAGAACGCGGAGGAAAGGAATCGCGCAGCCATAATGGCGGTCAGCCAGAAATGCCGACCGGGAATGCCCGCATACAGAAATGCCGTCACCGTATGAATGGTGAAAGCCCAGGGAATGGAAATATAGGCCAGAACCTTGATCCACTTCTGATACTTCACCCCTTTTCTCTCGGCCGCCAGCACGTTCCACCCTACGACAATATTCAACAGCAGATAAACGTTGAGTACAATCATATCCCAGAACAGGATTGAATTAGGCGTCGGGTAAAGGATAACATTCATAATCCGGGTTGGATTGCCCAAGTCCACGAATACAAACAGAAGACACATGAGGATGGCGGCAATGGCCAGAAATTCACCCAGAATGGTAATTCTGCCAAAGGCTTTGTAGTCATGGAGGTAATAGGGTAGAACCACCATCACACCCCCGGCGGCGATGCCCACGAAGTAGGTGAGTTGTCCGATATAGAGTCCCCATGATACATCTCTGCTCAAGCCCGTAATTCGCAGGCCTTCAAAATATTGATAGATGTAACATCCGGCACCAATCCCGATCAAAACAAGCAGAAAAACGAGCCATGACCAATACCCTGTTGTTCCTTTTAGCGCTCTGTCAAGCATAACCTACCTCATATAATATAAAATACGTTCGGTCCGGTACCCAAAGCGGGTTTTCTTCTTATGGAATAGTGGTCCCGGAGCAGTTTTCTAACATTGGACTCAGAATGCGCAAGATCTCCAAAGTTTAACGCGTGCACCTTGATCTTGTCGCAGGCCTGCACGCATACGGGAAGCTCACCCTTGGCCACCAGTTCGGTGCAGAAGTTACACTTTTCGACGACACCCTTTGATCTTTCCGGATAGGCCTTATTGGTGGGATAATCAGGATTTAGGTTTTTCGGGGCTCTCCTGGGGTCGCCCCAGTTAAAGCTTCTGGACCCATAGGGGCACGCTGCCATGCAGAACCTGCAGCCGATACAGCGATGCATATCCATGGCGACAATACCGTCTTGTTCCCGTTTGAACGTTGCCTGGGTGGGACATACCCGAACGCATGGGGGGTTGAAACAGTGGTTGCACATCAGGATAAATGGTTTGCCCTCGACGCCCTCGTCGACGAATTCGTTGGGATTATCCGGAAATACATGTTCATATTTGTCCTGCCAGATCCACTTAACGGCATGCTGAGGACTTCCCCAGTCCGGCACATTGTGCTCCCGGTGGCAGGCCACCATACAGTCTTTACAGACCTTCTTGTCTTGCTTGGCCAGGCATTTCCGCATATCGATGACCATGCCCCACCGTTTCCCCTGGGTCAGCGGGATGCCTGTGGTAGAGGCTTCCAATTCCCCCGGGGCGAGGATGTCAATGGCCGCTGTTCCCCCGAGACCGAACAGGGTGGCATAGCCGGCGATTTTCAGGAATTCTCTTCTGTCTACCCCCATTACTTTTTCTCCTCCGGCGCAATATGACAATCCCAGCAATAAGGATTAACGCTCAAATAGTTGTGACACTGGTCACAGAATTTGGTTTTGTCCGAATGGCAATCCATGCAGGTCACCTGCAGGCTCTTGTAATAAATTTTGCCATCGGCTGCCTTGTAATAACGCTCTCCGTCCCTCACAGCCGTATGACGCCATTCGTCCAGCATGGTAAAATGTGATTCCCTCATATAGGTCTTTGGCGCCACACACACTTTTGCTTCCTTGGCCTTTTCCGTTAACTGCGGGTCAGGCGCTTTGGCGGAAGACCCCGCGTTATAGATAAAAGGGGACAGGAACAAACCGATACCAATAATCAGGCCAACAATAATCTTGCCTCCATCATACATCCTCTTCATCCTCCATTCCCGGCAACGGTTCTAAACGCAAATCGGTGGTCCGCTTCTTCTCTCCATCCAGTATCAAGGCGTTGGCCACCAGTTCGTGGAGCCCCGAAACGATCACGTCCGGCACCCAGTATTCCATGGAAGCCGTCAGAACCGCCCGGTCGATGGCACAGATGCAGGCCAGCATGTTTACCCCATGTTTTTCATGAACATACCTGACAGCATTGGCTCTGGGCAGGCCACCCCTCATTCGAAGCTCCATGTCTTCGCCCGCATTGAGGCCCGAACCGCTGCCGCAGCAGAAGGTCTGCTCCCGAATGGTTTCAGGGGGCATTTCATAAAAGTTGTTGCAGACACTATTCAGCACGTATCGCGGCTCCTCGAGATAGCCCATTCCCCGTGCCGTGTTACAGGAGTCGTGCCATGTCACCTTCAGGTTGTCATTTCGGCTGGGATCCAGTTTCAATTTGTTGTGCTTGATGAGATCTGCCGTAAAGTCTACCAGATGAATCATTTTTGTTGTCTTGGCGTTTTCAAAAACCGTCCCGGTGATGGGTGACTTGGGAACTTCCAGAAAGTCCGCCGGACCGTTCCATGTGTCCATGTACTGGTTCAGCACCCGCCACATGTGACCGCACTCACCGCCAATGATGTATTTGACCCCCAGGCGCTTGGCCTCCGCGTACATTTTGGCGTTCAGCCTTTTGGCCATTTCATGGGATGTGAAAAAACCGAAATTTCCTCCTTCTGATGCGTAGGTGCTCCAGGTGATATCGAGTCCCATGTCTTTCAAATAATGGAACAGCATGAGATATCCCATGGCGGTGTAGGTGCCAGGGTCGGCAAAGACGTCTCCTGACGGTGTTAAAAAAAGGATTTCGGCGCCTTTCCGGTTGAAATCGGGTTCGACCCTGACGCCCGTGACGTCTTCAATTTCATCCACGAAGAAATCGATCATATCCACAAAGGCATGGGGTTGAATCCCCAAATGGTTACCGGTACGGTTGCAATTGGCCACGGGACCGGCAATCCAGTCGATGTTCAGACCCACAAGATTTGTCAATTCCCTGCCCAGAATGGTGATTTCGGCCGTATCAATGCCGTAAGGACAGAAAAGCGAACAGCGGCGGCACTCGGTACATTGATACAGATAATACCACAGCTCTTTGAGGGTATCCTCCGTCAACTCGCGTCCCCCGGCAAATTTACCCAGAATTTTGCCGGCGGTGGTGAATTCACCGCGATAAATGGAGCGCAAAAGCTCAGCACGCATGACCGGCATGTTCTTGGGGTCGCCCGATCCGATGAAGAAATGGCATTTGTCGGCACAGGCGCCGCATCGTACGCAGATATCCATGAACAGCTTCAGGGAGCGATATTTGTCCAGCCGCTCCTTGAATCCCTCTAAAATAATGCTCTTCCAATTTTCCGGAAGCTGCCAGTCCTCGTCAGTGGGCTTCCATTCTTTCGCAAAAGGCATTCCCACCGCGTTGGTATTCTTGGGCTTGGCGCCCCAGCAAAAGATGCCCGGTTTGATCTCCGATGTCTTATTCAGCCACCCCTGCTCAAAGAGGGGGCGATAATGATCAAGTTCTGCAATTTCTGTTGGTTTGGGGGTATCTGCCATGGTTACTCCTTTTCTCCTTCTTCGGCCGTTTCGTCCAACCCTTTTTCCACGGGAATACCCGCTTCAATCATGGCCTCTCTGAAATCATCCTCATATTCTTCGTAGGTGTGAAACTTGACGGGGTAATTCCATGGGTTCACATGCCTGACAAACCGGTTGTTATTGGCCAAATTTCTTGTGGGGCTTAAGAAGATTCCCCCCATATGCATGAGCTTGCTGAACGGAAAATAGGCAATCAAAACGCACAGTGTAAAGAGATGGATATAAAAAATTACACCGATCCCGTCGGGTGCAACGGGAGAAAATTTAAAAATCCCGATGACCAACTCCTTGACCTTGGTAATGTCCACCCGAAAAAGGTAGCGCATGAGCATGCCGCTGGTACCGAGGGACAGAATCAACATCAGAGGGAAATAGTCGGCTGGGAGCGACAGATAGCGAATCTGGGAATAAAGGATCCTTCTAAGCAGCAGCCAGGTGGCGGCCGCCATGAGCAGCATGCCCGAGAGGTAAACTCCGGGCAACCCGAAACCGTTAAAGGGCGCCGCACCCATCTGCATGAAGCCGTCAAGGCTTTCCAGCAACGTGACAAACCCGGGCACGGGTTCCATGAAAAAGCGGAAGTGCCTGAGAAAAATCACGAGAAATGAATAATGGAACAGGATCGCGGCCAGCCAGAGCCACTTTTCCCACTCGTAGTTAATCCTGGGGACCCCATCCACTTTACTATACTCAAGACGCGTGTTTCGAAAAAGCGATCGAAACGTGAGAACTTCGAAAAGCATTCTCACCACCACGCCGCCCGTGCCTTTGGGATTGTCTATGGGGTTGCTCTTGATCCAGGGGAAAGACCACATCTGGCCGGCTGTGGTGGGAATCCGGTAGGGAACCGGTGATCGTCCCCAATCCAGAACACGCATGATGATGCCCACAATGAAGGTGACCAGGGCTGCATAGGGGATGACAACCCCGAAGAGGATCTTCAAATCCAATGCCCCCACACCAATCCAGGGAATCAAAACCACGACAAGCACCGCCAGGGATGAAAACACAAGACTCAGTACAAAATTCATAGACGATTACCTCTTTTCAAAAATCAAAAAACTGTCCCAGTATTGCCAATTCAGATTTCCGGCTGTTGCTCCGGAATCTCTTGAATGAGATTTGCCCTCTCCAGTAACCGGCCAAACTCATTTCGGACCTCGTTGACACGAATATCGTATAACTGCTGGCGACACTGAGAGTAGACATCAAAAGCCAGGAGCGCGGCTGCATCGATCCTGTCTTCAATCAGATGGAGCTCGGAAAAGGCGTCTTCCCCGAGTGTTTCCCTCAGAATGCTCTTTAACTGCAGGACAAATCCGACGGCATGGGAAGGTTTGAAGTCCTGTACCGCCCTGATCCTGATGATCTTATCAAGGGAGGAGAAAATTTTCTCCGTATCCTCCCCTTTAACCAGTTCATCGAAAAGTATCTCCACATCCTTGGTGATGATCAACCCCACCGGATTGGCGAACTGGCTCTTTTCTCTCTTTAGAAATTTCTGAGTTTCCTGCGGATAGGTCTGGATAATGGCTTCCTGCCACTTCTTAATGAGGGTGGATCGGTTTTCTGAAAGAATGCTGTCTAGATTCATAACAAACGTTTGCTGCGCGAAACCTGATGCGACGCTTCCCTGAAGATTTTTTTATTAGGGGAACCTATACAAAATCCTGTTTTTATGTCAAGGAAAAAATGGTCTGATGCCCCTTAAATCACTGCTTGCCAATGTGCCGTTTTCGAGTTAGGCTGGCTGGCATGAAACAGGACGGGAAAAAAGCAATTTTCGGATGGGCCATGTACGACTGGGCCAATTCAGCCTTTGCCACCACGGTTATGGCCGGTTTTTTCCCCGTGTTTTTTAAACAGTACTGGAGCCTCGGCGCTGATACCACTGTCAGCACGGCCCGGCTGGGCCTGGCAAATTCCATTGCCGGGGTCGTGGTGGCGGTCGCCGCGCCTGTTCTGGGCGCCATTGCCGACAGGGGAAGTACCCGCAAAAAGTTTCTTCTGTTTTTTGCTGTTATGGGCATCCTCATGACCATGGGTCTATTTCTGGTGAGCCAGGGAAACTGGCCCCTGGCCATACTGATTTACGTTCTGGCCACGGTGGGTTTTTCAGGGGGCAATATTTTTTATGATGCATTGATCACCGGTATTACGACCGATGATAAGATGGATATGGTGTCTTCCCTGGGGTTCTCTCTGGGATACCTGGGGGGCGGTCTTCTTTTTGCCCTCAATGTATGGATGACCCTGCAGCCGGCGACCTTTGGTTTTTCAGGTGCGGGAGAAGCGGTCAGGTTCTCCTTTCTGATGGTAGGCGTCTGGTGGGCGGTATTTTCCATTCCCATCTTTCTGTTTGTCCGGGAACCCGGGCAGAGGGCCGTCCGGGCAAGGGACGGCCATGCGGTCAAAGCCGGATTCCGGCAACTTATACAAACCTTTCAGGAAGTGCGGCACCTCAAAACCATATTCCTTTTTCTCCTGGCGTACTGGCTCTACATTGACGGGGTCAACACCGTCATTCGAATGGCTGTGGATTACGGTATCTCCATAGGATTTGAGACCAAGGACCTTATTTCAGCGCTTTTGATTACTCAATTTGTCGGGTTTCCCTCGGCCATCGGGTTCGGCTTTCTGGGCAGGAAATTCGGGACAAGGCCCGCCATTTTTCTGGCCATTGCCGTTTATCTGTTTGTAACCGTTTGGGCCGCTTTCATTAAAAGCAGTACGGAGTTCTATGTGCTGGCCATTATCGTGGGCCTGGTTCAGGGGGGCATCCAGGCGCTGAGCCGTTCCTATTATGCCCGGCTCATCCCTGTGGACAAATCCGCCGAGTACTTCGGTTTCTACAACATGGTGGGCAGGTTCTCGGCCATCATCGGACCTGTTTTAATGGGCGGTACGGGACTTTTCGTCAGATTTTTGGGATATGGCAGCCATACGGCTTCCAGGATCAGCATTGCATCCGTGGCCGTTTTCTTCATTGCCGGCGGCATCCTTTTTTATTTTGTCAGGGAGGATCGAGGAAAAAAGGATTTGAGATATCTCTCGCAAAACCGGGTTGAATCATAAACCATTCGCCCTATTTCCTCAAAGCCTGTTGCATGCGCCGGATCATTTCGCCGCTTTTAACATATGCCTCGATCCGCAACGGTTTCTCTTCGTCTCCCTTGCTGTTGATGAACAGAACTGTCGGAACACCTTGAATATGGTACCGTTTTTGAAGGATCGCCTGCTGTGGATGTCGTTTTGTCAAATCCACCCTGAGCGTCACAAACTGCTTGCTCAGCTTCAAAACTTCAGGGTTTGTAAACACATCTTTTTCCAGAGCGCGGCAGGGGCTGCACCAATCCGCATAGAAATCGATCATCACCGGCTTTCCGGACTTGGTTGCGGCGGTCAGGCGCTCCGGTGAATAGGGTTGCCACCCAACGCCGGGGCCATGGCTGCCGTCAAAAGGCGCAAACCAGAGGATGGCTGCCGCCACCATCAGCACAATGCCCACGCCCTTCTTAATATGTGAGAAGGGCCGTTGATTTTTCCCTTCAGGGTCCAGAAACCCCAGGTGAAGGCCGGCCGCCGCTATTATCAGGGCATAAAGCATGGTTCTGGAGACGGTCCCGGGAAGCACGGGCAAAAGCAGATACCCGGCCATGCCCACAAGGACCCATCCAAGGGCCTTGCGAATCCATACCATCCATGTCCCCGACATGGGCAGTTTATCCGCCGCCCCCGAAAAAACCGCCAGAACAGCCAGGGGAAGCCCCATGCCGATACTCAACACAAAGAAATAGAGGAACCCCAGAAACGGATCTCCTTTTTGTCCCACATAGGTCAGAAGACCCAGGATAAACGGGCCCAGGCAAGGGGCTGCCACAATGCCCAGGGTCAACCCCATGAAAAGGGTGCCGAAATACCCGCCGAAATTTTTTGCGGCCATGTTTGTCAGGCCCGCGGGGATGCGCAGCTCCCAGAACCCGAAAAAACTGAACGCCAGCGCAAGGAGGATCGCCGCCACCACCACGAGGACAATGGGACTCTGGAGCGCAGAACCCAGCATACCGCCTGAAAGGGCAGCGGCGACCCCCAGGGCTGAATTGGTAATGGCAAGTCCCAGGATGTAAAAAACGCCGTGGACCAGGGGTATCCCTCCCATTCGTCCCCCCTGTCCGCCGAAATAGGAGACGGTGATGGGAATAAGGGGATACACGCAAGGGGTGAGGTTCAGCGCGAGACCGCCCAGAAAAATGCCCAGGAGGGTCAGCCAGAGGCCTGCGCCCGTTTGCCATCCGCCTGCTTTTTTCTCTGAAACGGGTGATGGCTGGGCGGCTTTGAATATCTCCGGGTTCAGAGGCTTCCCCCTATCCCCCGGCGCTGCAACGGTCACGGGAAAAGAAAAGGAGACGTTTTCAGGGGGCAGGCAGGCATTGGCTGAGCACGCCTGAAAAGCAAGCTGACCCTTGATTGCCTGTTTCCCTTGCGGTGCGCCTTCATCCACCTTGAGTTTTCCCTGTACGGTGATTTTACCCGCGTAGACAGCGACGGATTCGTCCATATAGGAAAATTTTTTTTCAATGGTTGGGGGAAACTGAATATCACTGATGTTGACCCCGGGAGTTTCTGAAAAATGAAAGGCGGTGGGAAAGGGATTTTCCGGGGATTTTCCGGGGCCGTGCAGAAACCATGGAAACTGGATCTGAACCTGAAACACAACCGGGTAAGTCCCCCCCGGTGCATAGCTTTCGTGGGACGGCACCAGTTTAACGGAAGCCGTGGCCGACCAGGCATTTGAAGAAAAGAAAAGCGGCAGAAAAAGCACCGCAAAACACATTACAAAAAAAGGAAACGGTGTTACTTTTTTCCCGAATTTAAACATTATGGACCTCGACAGAAAACCCCCCGGGGCGTAAAAGACACAAGACGAAAAACCTTCGACGACTTTGTTCGGTATTGTTTAAAGAGCCGTAAAGATAAGATTGGTTACCAACCATGTCATTATTAGCGCCGGGTTTCTGACGCTTTCGAACTGATTTTCTTCATGCCGCCGGCACGAGAGATGGACGAGACGCCTCACTGACCGCACAATTGGCCCGGTGATCGGCTCTGCCCTTTGGCAACCCACTCCATGAAGCGGCTGCCCCATCCCTTTTTTTTCTTCCTGCTGATTTTGTTTTTCATATTCATCAGAAATACCGGCTTGTTTTGTCCCCTTTGCCGACCATACCGCGAAGCAGCAACAAGGTCTGGTTTCGGTCCTCCACCTGCAGGGCTTGTTCCAGGCCGCCCGTATCCAGATTCACATTGATGGCTTCTTTGGTGAGCCGCAACCCCATGGGGTTTTTGCTGTTCATGGTTCTGGCCAGCTCCAGGGCGGTTTCCAGAAGCTGATCCGTTTCCACCAGCCGACTGCAAAAACCCAAACCCATGGCTTCATCAGCCGTCATGAAGTTGCCTGTGAGCATAAACTCATAAGCCCGTCCCGCGCCGATCAACCGGGTCAGAAAATAGCTGCAAGCCATATCCGCCCCGCCCAGACCGATGTTGATGTAGGCCGCTGAAAACCGGGAATCGGGAGTGATTACCCTTAAATCCGAGGCCATGGCGAAACTGAAGCCTAAGCCCGCTGCAGCCCCGTGAACTGCCGCAACAATGGGTTGCGGGGCCTGGCGCATGGCCAGGTTGAGCCGGGCGAGACGCGCCTGGAACCGGTAAAACGCATCCGGTGACATGTCAGGGGCCGTCTTCATGATTTCTTTCATGTCCAGGCCCGCGCAAAAACCCCGGTTGCCGTTACCCCTGAGAACCACCACGTGGGTCTCCAGATCATAAAGACGCTCTTTCCAGAAAGCCTCCAGCTCCTCCATCATCTGGATGCTCACGGCATTATATTTCCGTGGCCGGTTCAGGGATAATATCCCGATACCCGGTTCAATCATCTTGTATTCAATAGTTTCATATTTCATAATCTGCCGCCTTCTATATACCTGCAAGCATAAAAGTTAGGTTTATCCCCGTCGTGGGAACCTTTTAGAAAACCGGATTCGATTGGAAAAAAGTTTGGCGCAAGACTGACAATAGAGGTGATGTTCTTTCACCGCTGCGTGGTCCGTGGTCTGCTTTTCAACATGCTTCATGAATTTCCGGGAGGCAAAAAAACGCCCGCATGCCTCACAACGCTCCAGCTTATTGATACTGATCACTTCATCACGAATGGAAATGGTCCGCAAATCACCCTCATCCTTCATATGGATGGCACCGGTGGGGCAGATATTGACACAGGTACTGCACCCGATGCAGACCCCTTCTGTGGGAACTACAAAGCGGTGCCCTCCCCGATCCTCCAATTTGAGGGCCCCGACACCCACAATCTCCCGACAGACCCCAATGCACAAACGGCAACGAATACAGCCATCGGCAACCGGACCCAGCGATACACCGTAATCTTCCGCCAGAGCCCTGATTCGTCTGGATTGGGGCGCCATGGCCAACAAATGATGAAAAGCAAGACGTCTTGCCTTTTCAACACCTTCGCCCTTGGTCCTTACATCCAGGCCTTCTCTGACCTTTATGACGCAGGAAAGCAAAATTTTCGGTTTTCCCGACCGGCCCAACACCTCAACGCCGCATAATTTGCAGGCGCCAATCGGTTTAAGGGCTTCATGGTAACAGAGAGTGGGGATTTGTATGCCGTTTTTCCGCATCACTTGCAGAAGAGTCTTGTCTTCGGAGGCTTCATATGGCGTACCATCTATATGGATATTGAACATTTTTGCCATTTCTGTCTAATCCTTGAGCAACCGAATACAATCCTGCGGAAAACGAAGGGTTCCCTCACTTTCCAGAGTAACCTCTATGAGGGCTTCAGGATCGTTCTTCACCGTATCCGGATCCGTGACAATACCGTGAAGGCCAACGTAACGGTCCATATGTGACTGCCAGTGATCATCCTGTGATTTTCGATAAACTTCCACTCGGTCTCCCCTTCGAAAGCTCATGTTTTATCCCCCTAAACCGTTAATTTGGGTGGTGCAATTTCCACATGACGCCTGGCTGAGGTTTCCCTGGCGCAATCCAGGCAGAATACGTCTTTCCGGCTTCTGGGGGTTATCCCCCGTATCCTTCTGGTAATGTAATCGTGGTACCGTTCCGGTCCAACAACTTTGCCGCAAACCCGGCACCGCTCAACTTTCAGACGATTCAGAACAGTCCCACAAAGGCTCAGGATTCGATCCTCCGCCACATCTGTCATGGAAATGGCTTCCGTAGGGCAGTTGGCTGCACAGGCACCACAAAGGATACATCGTTCCGCGGTAACCCTGAAATCGGTGGGATCCTGATGATCAAAATCCAGATACCCGAATTGCAACGCATCAATACCCATTTTATTGCGGCAGATATCCACACAGGTACCGCAACGGATGCACACGTCGCATCGAAGGCAACGCCTCGCTTCCTCCCTGACGGCGTTTTCCGTATATCCCAGTTCCACCTGCTGGAAAGTTACCCGTCGTCTTTCATCATTGAGCATGGACATCTGGGGCTTTTGCAACATCATTTTCGTGGAAGCCGGAACTTCGATGAAGTCAACCCGGTCCCGGCGTACCGGTACGGTCCGCATTTTAGGCTGGGGTATCCCAGAAAGATATCGATCAATGGCATCCGCTGCACGTTTACCACCACCGATGGCCTCGACCACCGTGGCAGGTCCCAACACCGCGTCGCCTGCCGCAAATACACCCGGCATGGTGGTTTCCATGCTGATGGTGTCTGTTTTGACCGTATCCCGACGGGTCCACTCCAACATGTCGAGGGTCTCAAAACCCCTGGGGTCAACCCGCTGGCCGATGGATGAAATTACCGCGTCCACTTGAAGTTCAAAATCACTGTCTTCAATGGGAACCGGGCGTCTTCGACCACTCTGATCCTCCGGCCCTAATTCGGTTCTGACACAACGCAGAGACGTAACCTTTCCACTCCCACCCATGATTTCCATGGGGACAGTCAGGAAAGAAAACCCAACCCGTTCCTCCTCAGCCTGCTCCACTTCCTCTTCATTGGCAGGCATATCGGAACGGGATCTGCGGTAAATAATGGTCACCTCTTCACAACCGAGCCGCAACGATGTCCTGGCGGCATCAATGGCCGTATTGCCCCCACCGAGGACGGCGACCCGACGTCCCGGTTTTCGCCGGTCTCCAAGAGAAACGCGCCTGAGATAAGAAACAGCGTCGATCACCTGGGGGTATTGGTCTTCACCCTGAATTCCCAGTTTGTGTGAATCGTGAGCACCAATGGCGATCAGGAAAGCCTCAAACCCTTCGGCTTTCAACTGGTCAAAATGCACATCTTTCCCAAACCGGGTATTGAGCCGAAATTCAACCCCCAACTCTTCGATCATGGCCACTTCCCGGTCGATAACCTCTCTGGGAAGGCGGTACCTGGGAATCCCCACCATCATCATGCCCCCGGCCACGGGAAGGGCATCCAGCACTGCCACCCCATACCCCTTCAAGGCCAGGAAAAAGGCAGCGCTCATACCCGCAGGACCGGCACCGATGATACAGACTTTCTGTTCTTTAGAAGGGGCTTTTTCAGGATTTGTGTAAAGCCCGTCCGACATGGCCCGTTCAGCGGCAAATCCTTTCAAGTATTTGATGGAGATAGGTTTATCGATCCGACCCCGAACACACATGAACTCACAGGGATTGGTACAAATCAGACCGCACACCCATGGAAAGGGATTGTCCTTTCGGATCAACGCGATGGCCTCGGCATCACGTCCCTGGCCGATAAGCGTCACATAGCTTGGCACATCAATACCGGCGGGACACGCCATCTGACAGGGAGACGGGATCAATCGGGCACAGTCCGTCACGGGACAGATCAGGGTATCCAGGTGGCTTTTGAAAATTTCACGGTGTTCTGCCAGAACGGAAAGCAGCATGGCTCCCGTCTTTCTGCAGGGGTCATCGGGACCCTCTTTGTCAAGAGCAGACGCCAGGGACTCCATGGTGGGAATGTGATCAGCTCCCCCTCTGCCGGAAGCCACGTCTTCCATGAGCTTCAATATTTCTTCAGCCCGCTGCATGCATCTCGCATGTTTGAGACGGCCACCCGAAATAATTTCGTCTAGCTTCTCAATGGTATCGGCAACGGGACAAACCGACTTTCCCATAATGTATCACCTCAGTACATTCCCACGGAGCGCATGGGAACAAAAGGAAATATTTCGAAATCCGCAATTACTAAAGTGATGCCGTTGTTCTGGCATGCCGTTGTCGTCTGACTGCCGGAATGTCATTGGCGCTTCCGAAATGGAGGCAGTGGGTGGTACACACCGTCACACAGGCCGGTTTCAAGCCCTGGTCGACCCGGTCCATACAATAATCGCATTTGACCACTTTTCCAATCTCTTCATTCCATTGGGGCGCACCCCACGGACATGCGGACATGCAGGTTTTACAGCCCACACAGATTGAATGATCCACAAAAACGATACCGTCCTTCTGCCTTGTCTGCATGGCCCCGGTGGGGCAGGCCGCCACGCACCATGGATCTTCACAATGAAAGCAGGGCATGAAAGTATAGGCAGCCCTGGGCAGATTGCCGATAAAGGTCGGCCCAACCGCAACAATTTCACAGAGTCTGGGGCCCACCGGCAAATCCTTATTGCTCTTGCAGATCACTTCACAGCTTCGACAACCGATACATTTTTTTACATCCTGAAACAGGTAATATTTGCTCATTTGCTTCCTCCGGGCTCAGCAATCATTCTTCAGGAAACCGGGTCCACGCGGACAAAAGTCTCATGTAAGGCTGGACTGCCACCGATCATATCAGAGACATTGGCCATCAACAGGCTATCGTTTACGCCCTTTTCAAAAGACCGTCTCGCCAACTGTGCCTGATGCCCATACCCGTGAAGCATAAAGACCGCTTCCGGGTGTATTAGATCCGTGGCAAAAGCCCTGATACTCCCTTCCCCATAATCAGATGATACCTTCACCCAGGTACCGTCCCCGATTCCCATTTGCCTGGCACTTTCGGCGTTGATCCAAAGCTGGTTTTCCGGCACAATCTCATTCAAATAGGGGTTGTTCTGGGTGGACATATGGGTATGCAGGGCGCAACGACCGATGGTGAGCCTGAACCGGTTTTCAGGCGGCGGCGCCACCGGCTCATATTCGGGGAAAGATGTAAAGCCGGCGTCCTCAAGGAGTGTTGAGACGAATTCAATCTTTCCAGAGGGGGTTTTAAACTGAATCCCGTCATTCCGATCCCAGAATATTTGCTGATCGCCATAGGCCACAAACCCTTTGGGACTAAAATCCTCCATGGAGAACCCGGTTCCCTCCAGTTGCCAGCGCACCAGCTCCTCCATGTTTTCGTAGGGGAAGAAATGCCCCAGATCCATCCGTTCAGCAATCTGTTTCAAAATCATGGCCCCGGGTCGGGTATCATAACGGGGTGTTGTGGCCTGACGCCGCAGGAACATCTGGGGTTTCAGTCCATTGGCCTGTTGAACGCAATCGGTACGCTCCAGATAAATGGATTCGGGGAGTATCACGTCCGAATACCAGGCAATATCGCTGTAGTTGATGTCAATGGTCACGATCAATTCCAGTTTATCCAGTGCTTTCCGCGTGTTCCGGGTATCCGGAATGGACATGAGTGGCTCAAAGCGAAAGACAAACAGGCTTTTGATGGGATAGGGGTCATCGTTCAAAATGGCCCCGGGCAGCATCTGAGCAACACCATGGTTTGCATCCGGAAGGGGAAATTCAGGGGTACCCACCTTGTCAAAACGAGGCGCCTCAATCTCCGTAAAGGTCTGTTCGGTTAATTTCCGGGCTGGCTTCCTTCCCATCAGACCCGGCCCCTTCTTAAAGAAAAGACCGCCTTTGGCTTCCACGCTCCCCATGAGGGCATTGAGGATAAAAATGGACCGGCGCATGTAAATTTCATTGGTATGGCTGGCGCCGCGATAGCCGTAATGAAAAACGACCGACGGCTTTTCCCGGCTGATCTCACGGACCATATCCACCAGTTCCGTTGCGGGGATACCGGTTTCCGTTTCAGCCCACTGGGGGGTAAAGGATTGAACAAAATCCCGAAGTTCCTGAAGACCCGTTGTCCAGCGATTCACATAGGCTTCATCATACAACCTTTCTTTCAGGATAATATGAATCAGCGCATAATTAAGCGCCAGATCCGTGCCGGGCCGGATCATCCAATATCGATCGGCCTTCGTTGCCGTCACTGTCACTCGGGGGTCAATATAGGTCAGTTTGGCTCCATTTTCCTGGGCCTCGCTGAAAGCGTTGACGCCCTTCACTTCCAGGGACTCATAAAAATTCCGACCATATAACACCATGTGGCGGGTATTCTTATAATCTACGCCGATCTGCGCATCGGTGTAGCCGAAGAGAGACCTGGCGGCGGTATTCACCGAACCTTTACAGAGCGCATCGTGGGTAAAATGATTGGGGGAACCCAGCGCCTTCATAAAGGTCTTGCTTACATGGGTGGCCAAATGGGTCCGCTCTCCCATTGCAACGCTTTCTGGCCCATGAGCCTGAACAATCGCTTTCAGTTTTTCCGCCACATAGTCCAGGGCCTCATCCCATGAGGCCTTACGCCACTGTCCCGATCCACGCGGGCCTGACCGGATCATGGGGGACTGGAGTCGCTGATGGTCATTGAGCAGAGCGATTCCCGCAGACCCCTTGGGACAGAGGCTTCCCTCCATTCCCGCCACATGGGGATTTCCTTCGATCCATTTCACCTGGTCATCCTTCACCAGAACCCTGATGGGGCAACGAACCGAACACATAAAACACAGACTGTAAACTTCCTTTTCCATGAACTCATCTCCTCAGGCATAAACAAAAAAAGCCCGCTCTGAGCCAGGGCGGGCTTCAATCCCATTTTACGTCCGGATTACGGTCTCATGGGTTTCAAAGGCCTTTACCAGCCTTTCCCCGCTCGCTCACGGCAATTGGCAAACTCTGAAAGATATGATACGCCAGAATCATATCCTTTTTTGTATTTTCTGCAAGCTTTTTCATTTTTTGCTGCACGGGGAAATCCAACCCGGGCAAACCGCCAGAGGCTTCTGGCTACTTTTTGGGTAGGGGGGAGGTAATCTTTACCATATAACTGCTGAGCGCTTCCTGGAGGGTCTCCCCTGCCAGGTGCGCGCAATGTTGTTCTTTTTCAGGCGCCCCCCCCATTTTTTTAAGAATCCGGTCGCCGGTTACATCAAGAAGTTCATCCGGTGTCTTCCCAATGGCCATTTCCGCCGCAAAGGATCCACACACAGCGCTGGATCCGCAGCCATCCGTCTCAAATGCGGCCTCGTTGATCTGATCATTATCAAACCGTAGAAAAATTTCCATGGTATCGCCGCAGGGACCGGTTACACGAGCGTACCCATCAGGATCCCCAAGGGTGCCACGGTAAAGGGGGTTGAGCATTCGGTCAAAGGCAGGAACGCCGTAGCCGTCATTTTTCAGAAGAATCTCTTTCTGGAGGTTTTTCACATCATCTTTCAGATCTTCAGCCATGGCACTTATCCTGTCTTGCAGCGGTACGCCTTCCTTATGGGGCCACCTGGCCTCAATGAAGCCCGTCTTCACGGTCATGAACACTTACAATTTCATCCACCATTTTGTTAAATTCCCGGGAAAATGCAATAGCGTCGTTATCCAGTACCGCCAACCCGCCGGCATCCCCCTGCATGACCACTTCCGGATCCAGGGGCAGACGTCCCAGAAACCTCAGGCTTTCCTTCTTGGCGGTCAACATGCCGCCGTTGGTTTTGAAAAGTTCGATACTTTTTCCACAGTGGGGGCAATCCAGACCACTCATGTTTTCCACGAGGCCTAAGATCTTCATGTTGACCTGGCGGCAGAAACTGATGGATTTCCGTACATCCGCCAGAGATACTTCCTGAGGGGTCGTCACAATCAGGGCTTCAGCCCCGGGGATGGTCTGGGCCACGGTCAAGGGCTCATCGCCTGTTCCGGGAGGGGAATCAATGATCAGGTAATCCAGATCGTTCCATTCAATATCGGAAATAAACTGTCGGATAACACCGATTTTCAACGGCCCCCGCCAGATAGTCGCAGCGTCCTTGTTTTCTCCCATGAGGGGCTCAACGGAAATGACCTGCAGATTGGGAAGATACTCAATGGGTTTGGCCTTCTCGCCATTGGCGCCGCTTTGAATGCTTCCCTTCAACCCGAGCATACGGGGGATACTGGGGCCGTGAAGATCCACATCCATGAGTCCCACCTTTTTACCTTTTTTGGCAAGAGCGCCCGCAAGATACGTTGCCACGCTGCTCTTGCCCACGCCGCCCTTGCCGCTCATTACCAGAATTTTATGTTTGATGCGACCGAGGCTCTGCTCAATTTCCTTGTCCTGAGCCTGCTGCTGCTCGTTCTGGTTGCTCATGGCGCAACCCTGCATATTATCTGCCATTTTAAATATTCTCCTTTACCGGAAAACCCGGCGTAATTTTATGGATTACAATCAGGAATGGCCGCAACAACTGCCCGGGCCCGCGCACCCGGAAGGGGGCCCGCCTGATCCACAGCATCGATCCGCCGCATTTTCAGGGAACTTCCCGGTGGGGCTTACGGAAGCATGGGCCGACAGTAGTTTCTTGAGGTTCTTGCCGCCACAATTTCCACAGGCAGCCAGGTCGGTTTCGCTGCTGGCGATTAACATTTCCGTATTCTGACCACAATCAAGGCACTCAAACTCAAAAATCGGCATGGTTTTCTCTCCTTATTTACCACTGACCTTCGACATTTGCATCTTCCGCCAGGGGCAGTTTCCCCGCCCCATAGGCGGCCACGGCTTCACGCACCGCTCCCGTCGCATCGTTGGCCACGCCGATTTTCGCGGCTTTCATGGCCTTAAACGCATTGGGACCGCAATAACCGGTTAAGAGGACATCCGCCCCCGTCTCACTCACCATTTTGGCCGCCTGTATGCCCGCACCCTTAAAAGCATTCACATTCTCTTTATTGTCCAGCACTTCGAATGAAAGGGTCACTGAATCAACCACCAGGATATAGGCAGCCCTGCCAAACCGGGGATCCACTTCGGAATCCATGGTCTTCCCTTTCGATGTCACAGCGATTTTCATGATCCCTCCTAATTTTCGTTGGCCACTTGGGTTGAATGTTCCTCACGATACTGGATCACGGCCTTTTGCAGGGTTTTGATGGCCAGACGGGCACAGTGGACTTTCTGGTCCGGCATTTTTTCCAATTCACCATATAATTCGTCCAGGGTCAACGATTCAGCTTCTTCCAGGGTCCTTCCTTTGGCAAGTGCCACTGTAGCACTGCCTGACGCCACCGCTCCCGGACATCCCATGACCTGAATTTTGGCATCCTCTATTCGACCGCCCTTGACATTCATGGTAATCTTCATGGTGTCGCCACAAGGCCCCGTAAGGTCCGAGCAGTGATCGGCGCCTTCAATGATGCCCAGGTTATCCTGGTCCTGAAAGTATCTAATGGCCTTATCCGCGTAACCGGATTCGGAAAGCATGTTGTAGACATCGTCTTTGGGTTTGTCATTCTCCATAAAAACGATCCTTTTCTCAGATTTTCCTCAAAATTGCAGGCAACGCCCCATCAGTGTCCGCCACCACCACCGCCACACACCTGATCGTCACCGATCATCTGAAGTTTCCCGGCAATCAGGTCCTCAACCACCGGCCTGATCTGCTGCCTTGTTGCATCATAAAATACATCGACCCCGACCTGTTTGAAACCCATCAGGGGACGCATGCCGATGCCGCCGACAATCAAGGCTTTCACATTGTGGCTGGCCAGCAAATTAACGGGCACCATACATCCACCCTGCACATGGCCCCCGTTGGGTATGGTGGTGACCTGTTTCACCTCACCGCCTTCCACGTCCACGAAGGTAAACACATCGCAATGACCAAAATGGCCTGATCTTTCTCCATCCAGACCACCAACCCCCATACTCGGTATAGCAATTCTTCCATCTTCCATAATTTAAAGATCCTCCTGAGTTCAAATCAATTGAAAATTGAAAGTTCCCATCGTACCCGAAAACTTCCGAGCCTTTTCCATGTGAAACAATACCCTGAAGTGTCAGGCAGCTTTTGTGATAATTTTCACAAGAAAGATAGGCACTGAAACGGGTTTCGTCAAGCCTCTTTTTGCGCTCACATTAGGAGCCGGAAAAGGGAAAGTTTTGAAACAAATTTTATGCTTGACTCAAATCAAGAGAGACTCTATAGTAGCCAATTCATTTTAATCAGCAAGGAGACGAAGCTATGTATGCGGTCATAAAGACTGGCGGAAAACAATATCGGGTCGCCGAGGGCGATGAGATTCGGGTCGAAAAACTGCCGGGAGAAGTGGGTGATGCGGTAATGTTTGATCAGGTTCTCCTGACTTCTGATGGCGAAATCGTTGAAGTGGGTCAACCCTTTCTTGAAAACTCAAAAGTGGCCGGCCGCATTATCGGACACGGGAAAAATCGAAAAGTGTTGGTCCTCAAATATAAACGGCGTAAAGGGTGTCGGCGCAAGAATGGCCACCGGCAGCTGTTTTCGCTTGTCAGAATCGGCGACATTGAATCAGGCGTTCAGAACTAAGGGGTAAGTGATATGTCACATAAGAAAGCGGGCGGCAGCTCCAGAAATGGCAGAGACAGTAACGGCCAGAGGCGAGGAGTCAAGCGCTATTCCGGGCAGAAAGTCAACGCCGGAAGCATCATTGTCAGGCAAAGAGGGACCCAATTCCATCCTGGGGAGAATGTGGGCTTGGGCAGGGATTATACAATTTTTGCCAAGATTGACGGCATTGTTGCCTTTGAGCGCCTGGGGAAAGATCGAAAAAAGATCAGCGTTTACGCTGCATAAATCCCCAAGACGCCATTTTTCCCTCAGTAGGTAAAGCATGTTTTTCTTAGATGAAGCCGTCATCACGGCCAGGTCCGGAAATGGGGGAAGTGGCTGCGTCAGCTTCAGAAGAGAGAAGTTCATCCCCAGGGGTGGGCCGGACGGCGGTGATGGGGGGAATGGCGGAAGCGTTATTGTCAGAAGCACGCGCAAACTTTTCACCCTTGAAGACTACAGATCCAAAAGAAATCTGAGTGCTCGAAATGGTGAACCGGGAAAGGGAAAGAATAAATCCGGCGCCAACGGGGCGAATTGCATTCTTAAAACGCCTGTCGGCACCATCATAGAAGCGTATGAGTCCAGCCGGATCCTGGCGGATCTGGTCCTTGACCATCAAGAAATCGTTCTCATTCCCGGTGGTAAGGGCGGGAGAGGGAACCAGCATTTTGCCACATCGACGAATCGGGCGCCAAGGATAGCACAGCCCGGCCTTCCCGGAGAAACACTGAAGCTCAAATTAACCCTGAAACTCCTGGCGGATGTAGGATTGGTCGGCTTGCCCAACGCCGGAAAATCAACCCTTCTTTCCCGACTCACGCAGGCTCGTCCCAAGGTGGGTAGTTACCCCTTCACCACGCTGGTGCCCAACCTGGGCGTCATGACCTTTGACGATTCAGAGACCCTGATTGTGGCTGATATTCCCGGACTTGTGGAAGGTGCGAGGCTGGGTCGCGGTTTGGGGCACCGCTTTTTGAAGCATATCGAACGGACCGGGTTCCTGTTGCACCTGCTGGATGCAACCCTTTCATCGAAAACCGACATCCTGAGTGATTTTTTAATGCTCAGAAAAGAGATGTCGGCCTATTCAACCGCCCTTGCCCGTAAACCCTACTTTGTGGTAATTAATAAAATTGACCTTTCTGACCCAAAGAGTAAGGGCATTAAAGCGCTGCGAAAAGCCCTTGACAAGATCGGCACGAAATCCATGTGTATTTCAGCATTGACCGGTGAGGGGATGGATGATTTGATCCAATTCATTGCTGAAAGCTGGAAAAAATTCTAGTAAAGTGATGGAAAATTCAAATGCCAGAAAAGACCTGCTGAAATCGGTTAAGCGGGTTGTCATCAAAATCGGCAGTGGTGTCCTGACCGTTGCCGATGGCCTTAATATGCCTGTTATGGACGACCTGACCGCTGATATCAGCGCACTCAGAAAATCAGGAAAAGAGGTGGTCCTGGTCTCCTCCGGCGCCATTGCAGCAGGCATCCGGAAATTGGGAATGACCCGCAGACCCCGCTCCGTATCCGAACAACAGGCCACGGCTGCGGTGGGCCAGGGAAGCCTGATCAGGGCCTGGGAAAATGCTTTTGAAGAACATGGTCACCAGGTGGGACAGGTCCTGTTAACCCGAGACGACCTGACCCATCGGCGCCGCTATTTAAATGCCCGCAACACCATCTTTACCCTTCTTTCCTGGAACATTATTCCCATTGTCAACGAAAACGATACGGTAGTTGTGGATGAACTCAAATTCGGCGATAACGATAACCTCAGCGCCATGGTGACAAACCTGTCCGAATCCGATTTTCTGATTAATCTGACCGATATCGATGGTCTGTTTGATAAAGATCCGAGAGATCACGAAGATGCCCGGCTCATTTCCGTGGTGGAAAAGGTAGATCGAAAAATTACCCGGTTTGCCGGCGCCATACCCGGATTCCTGGGAACAGGCGGTATGGGGAGCAAGATCAGCGCCGCCAAGAAAGTGGCATTAGCCGGTGTGCCCACCATCATCGCCAATGGCCTGAAGCCCGGTATTGTCAAACATCTCTTCGGGGGCCATGTGGAAGGAACCCTGTTTTTGCCGGAACCGGTTTCCCTGTGCAGCCGAAAACACTGGATCGCTTTTACCAAATCCCCAAGAGGGGAAATCATCATCGACCGGGGCGCTGAAAGGGCCATTGTGGAAAAAGGAAAAAGCCTGCTGCCCTCAGGCATCAAAGGGGTGAGGGGTCGATTCAGTCCCGGCAATTCCGTATTGCTGATCAATGAAGACGGTGAATCCGTGGCCGTGGGCATGGTCAGTTATCATTCCGGGAATATTCAGAAAATAATGGGAGCAAAAAGCGCTGAAATCGAATCCATTCTGGGATTTAAACACGATGACGAGGTCATTCATCGAAACAATCTTGTGCTGACGGCACATATGGATGAAGGAGATGAGGCATGTCGCTTGAAAATATGATCAAGACCATGGCCAGGGATGCCAAAATGGCTTCAAGAGGATTGAGAAGCCTGGAAAGGGGGCAGAAAGATGATGCCCTTCTGAGAATGGCCGAAAAGCTTGTTGGGGCCAGGGAAATCATTACCACCGAAAACCAAAAGGATCTGTCGGCAGCTAAAGATGCGGGTCTTTCCGCGGCCATGCTGGATCGCCTGACCCTGAACGAAGCGGTTATCACGACAATGGCCGACGGGCTCAGGGAAGTGGCGGCACTGCCCGATCCGGTGGGGGCGTACCCTGGCATGAGGAAGCGCCCCAACGGCCTGCTGGTGGGACGGGTACGAATCCCTTTGGGTGTTATCGGCTTCATCTTTGAATCCCGTCCCAATGTGACCGTGGATGCAGCGGCCCTGTGCCTCAAAGCCGGCAATGCCGTTATTCTCAAGGGGGGCTCGGAGGCCATCCATTCCAACATAGCTTTGGGTAAACTGCTGGCGGAAGCGCTTTCTGAAACGGGGATTCCCGAAAAGGCTGTTCAGGTGATCCCCACCACTGAAAGGGCAGCTGTGAATGCCCTGATCAGCCTGGATGATGATGTTGACGTCATCATCCCCAGGGGCGGAGAGGGACTGATCCGTTTTGTCACCGAACATTCGCGGGTTCCGGTTCTGAAACACTACAAAGGTGTTTGCCATATTTACGTGGATCAATCCGCCTCGCTCAAGATGGCCGGAGACATCTGTTTTAACGCAAAAGTACAGAGACCCGGCGTCTGCAATGCCCTGGAAACCCTGCTGGTTCATGAAGACGCGGCTCCCGATTTCCTTCCTGAAATGGCAAAACAATATGAGGAAGCCGGCGTTGAAATCAGGGGATGCCCCAAGACCCTGACGCTGGTTCCCAATGCTGTGGCCGCAACCGAATCGGACTGGCCCGCGGAATTCCTTGACCTGGTGCTGGCGGTTAAAGTGGTCGGCAGTATGGATGAGGCCCTGGACCATATTGAAACCCATGGATCACAACATACGGAAGCCATCATCACCAAAGATTACGAACGTTCACAGCGCTTCCTGGCCCAGGTGGATTCTTCCGTGGTACTGGTGAATGCATCCACGCGCTTTAACGACGGCAACCAGTTGGGTCTCGGTGCGGAAATCGGCATCAACACGTCCAAACTCCATGCCTTCGGCCCCATGGGGCTCGAAGAGTTGACCGCCACCAAATTCGTGGTTTACGGGCAGGGACAAATTCGGGATTAGGAGTATTTTTTTGAAACTGGGCATCCTCGGGGGTACCTTCGATCCCATTCATATGGGACATCTGCGTTCAGCGGAAGAAATCGGTCAACGTCTGGCGCTTGAAAAGGTCTATCTGATTCCCTCCGCCCTGCCCCCACACAAAACAAAAACGCCTATAACACCCTTCCACCACAGGCTGACCATGACCCGCCTGGGAACAGATTGTTCCCGTCTGCTCGAAACCATGGACCTGGAGGGAAACAGACCCGGGTTCTCCTATTCCATCGAGACCCTTCAAGAACTTCATGAGGTTTTAGGCCCTGCACCGGAACTTTTTTTTATTCTGGGCATGGACGCTTTTCTGGAAATCAAAACCTGGCGGGATTACAGACGTCTTTTTGACTACGCTCATTTTGTGATCCTTTCCCGGGCCGGCTGTCGAAACCAAGGGTTGGATGCACTTTTTTCCGACCTTGACATCAAATGCTCAACAACGGGGGGTTCAACAATGGGCACAGGGGGTCATTTTGTGGCCCCGTCCGGCAGGTCCATTTTTCTCCTGACATCGACCCGTATGGAAATATCCTCGACAAATATTCGAAACATGGTAAAAGAAGATAAATCCATCCATTTCCTTGTTCCTGAAGCGGTCAGGGCTTACATTATTGAGAAAGGATTGTACCTGAGAGATGACCCCCATCGAAAAAGCAAGATTATGCCTTACAACCATCCTGGAAAGAAAGGCCGTTGATCCCATCCTTCTGCATGTGGAAGATCTCACAACCGTTGCGGACTATTTTTTGATCACGGGCGGAAATTCTACCCGACAGGTACAGGCCATTGCCGGACACCTGCAGAAAACACTGAAAGAGAGGGGGATGCTGCCATACGGGATTGAGGGTAAACAGGAAGCTCAGTGGGTGCTTCTGGACTATGGTGAAGTGGTCATTCACATCTTCTATCAACCCATCAGGGAATTCTACGACCTGGAAGGGCTCTGGGCCGAGGCCCCGGAGATAAGTCTCGGAGTGTAAGGTATGGGAGGGGGACTATGAAGGCCCATTTACGTTACAGGCGAAGCATTTCATTCTTGATCGCTGCTTTGCTCTGCTGGCTCCCTCTTTCCTTCAAGTCTAAAGCCCATGCCCTTTCCATAGAGGACGAATGGAAAATGGGCCAGGCCTTTTTCCTTCAGGTCAGCGGTCAGTATGAACTGGTCTCGGACCCGTTTGTCTGCAAATATTTCAATGATCTGGGGCACTATCTTCTGGCGCCCCTTGAAACGAAACCGTTTCCTTTTCAGTTTTATATTATCAACGACGAAACCCTCAACGCATTTGCCGGTCCCGGCGGGCATATTTTTTTCTATGCCGGTCTCATTGAGGCCATGGATCGGGTGGATGAACTGGCGGCGGTCGTGTGCCATGAAATCGGGCATATTGCCGCACGGCACCTGTCCAAGCGGATTGATCAAAGCAAAAGTATCGGGATCGGTACCATGGCGGGTATCCTGGCCGGAGTACTCATTGGCGGACCGTTGGCGGCTGCACTCATCACCGGTGCTCTGGCAGCCGGGATGCAAGCCCAATATCATTTCAGCCGAGAGGATGAACGCCAGGCAGACCAGTTGAGCTATAAGTACATCAGACCGTCCACCTTTGATTCAAAAGCAATGATCGGCGCCCTTGAAAAAATCCAGAAGGGAAACTGGCTGGGAACGGGAAGAACACCAGAATATCTGTTGACCCACCCCGCCGGACCCGAGCGGATGAGCAATCTTGAATCTCTGTCCAGCGATGATGAGCCGTTGACCTTGAGCCAGGAGGCCCTTTACCTGAATGCACTTTTCCCCGCATTCCAGACCATTGTTACGGCCATCTGCAAGGAGCCCGATGATGCGGAAAAGCAATTCCTGAATACCCTGAAAAAAGATCCTGAAGCGTGGTTGCCGCAACTGGGGCTGGGAATTGTTTTGATGCGGGAAAGCAAATATCCCGAGGCCATCAGCGCCCTCAAAAAGGCCCGGCAAAAACAGCCGGAATTCCTCCCCATCCTGAGAACCCTGGGAGAGGCCTATTTAATGGACGGTCAGCAGAAAAAAGCCGTGGGGGTTCTTAAAACGGCCCTTGAGCTGGATCACGGGGACAAGGCGGCTCTTTTTTTAATGGGCACGCTTTATGAAGAACAGGGGAAAACCAAAAAAGCCCTCCGCATATTCAAAAAGCTATCTTATCTCAAACCCGTCAGGAACAACGTTTATTATCACCTGGGCGTGTGTTATGGCAGGGAAAATCAGTTGGCGCTTGCCCATTATAACTTTGGCATCTATTTTAAGAATTCAGGTCGATTTCAAAAAGCCACGTTCCATTTTCAGAAAGCCAAGAGAATGGCTTCCGAAAATGCCGCCCTTTTGGAAAAAATACGTAAAGAAACCGAAGGTGTTGAAAAAATGAAGGATCAATCATAAAAGGAGGTTTGCCATGTCTTTTACAAAAGGAACTGTCACCGAAGAATTTGAAAATGCACTCAAGATCGGTCGCCCCCCCAACATCGTCGGGCTGTTTCCCAATTCCATGGCGCTCATTGTCAGCGGGAAGGTCATCGATCGCGCCATGATGAAGAAGGGCAAGGCCATGACCATTGCGGCAAACGGTCGCAACCACTTTGTCATTCGTGGTGCATTGCGGGCTGCTCAGCGGGCCAACGCTGCCATCATCCTGGAGATTGCCAAATCCGAAGGGGGCGGCAATGCCTACTGTCCCGTCAACTATTGGAATCTCGCCCGACAGGCCGATGCCGTTATGAACGAACTGGGGATAACGGTACCCGTCGCTATCCACGCGGATCACTACGGCATCAAAAGCCGGGCAGACATTGAAGCGGCCAAGGTTGAAATCCCCTCCATGTTTGAAGCGGGCATTACCTCCATTGCCATCGATGCCTCCCACATGCCGGATGAGGAGAACCTGCTGGCCAACTTGGCGCTCAATTCCCATCTGCCAAAATGGGCCGGTTATGAAACGGAAATTGGTGAAATCAAGGGAACGCTGGGTCTTTCAACCGCGGACGAAGCCCTGTTCCTGATTCAAGGGCTCAATGCACACGATGCTTTTCCCGACTGGATTGCCCTCAACAACGGTACCACCCACGGCATCGAACAGAGCGATGAAGGGATCCATGTGCCGCTCACCGCACAGATTCATGAGGTACTTGCCAAATACAATATGTCCGGGGCGCAGCACGGTACTTCCGGCAATAGCTCGGAACGTCTCAGGAGCATTGTTCAGAAAACGAAGACCACCAAAGCCAATGTGGCAACGGCGCTGCAGATGATTTCATGGGGCGTGAAGGTCAATGATTTCGGAAATGCCATACTGGATGAGAGCGGCGAATTTCTCAAAATGCCCTCCGCCGGCATGAGCGACGGCATGTGGGGCGAAATGGTAAGTTATGCCGAAGAGCGGGACATTAAAGGCGGAAACTACAAGAAGCTCAACCTGCCCTTCGAAAACAAACTGCTGGCCCTTCCCCGGGATATACGGGAGCGGATGGCTCAGGGGGTGGAAGATTTCGTCTATAACCTGCTGACCCGGGTGTTTAATGCTCAGGATACGGCGCCTCTGGCCCTGGAAGCGATTTTGGAGGCAGGCTCTTATGACCTGGGCCCCAAGAGTGCGCGTATTGAAGATCCGAGTCAATGGACGGAAGACAAGATTCACGAACGGGCGGCAGGGCTCGATCCAGACAAGGGACCGGCAGGAGACTTTGATGACTGAACCCTCAGCAGATTGTCGTCCCCATCGACATGTCTGGGTGGAAAAAATAGAAGCTGAATCAAGGGTTTCCGGTTGCTATCGGGTCAAAAAGAAAAAGTTGTCCACCACACGCAACGGAAACCCTTTTTTGAGCCTTACCCTGGCAGACAAAACAGGAGAATTGCCGGCAAAAGTTTGGGACAAGGCCGAAGCTTTGTCAGCGCTTTTTCGTGAAGGGGAGGTTGTCGAAATAGCTGGGAAAACCGCTACCTACCAGGGTCAGATTCAGTTGACCGTATCCCAACTGCGGCCTTCCTCTGAAACACCGGATCCTGACATATTCGTGGAAACATCACCCTTTGACATTCCGGAGATGGTGCGGTCCCTGAGGACAATTCTGAATCAGGTTAAAGATATCCACTTAAAGGCGTTGATTGATGGATTCTGGAAGGATCGAAAATTTATGGATCTTTTTAAAAATGCGCCTGCGGCCAAGAATTTTCACCACAGCTATCTGGGGGGACTTCTGGAGCACACCCTGTCGGTTTGCCGTCTGGCGGCCCAGACATCTGATCACTATCCATCTTTAAACAAAGACTTGTTGGTTACCGCCGCCTTTCTTCACGACGTGGGTAAAATCCGAGAGTTCTCATGGGATATGAGCATTAACTACACGGATGAAGGCCGGCTGGTGGGGCATCTTGTTCTGGGTGTGACCCTGGTAGACGAGAAATTGAGGTCGCTTCGAGATTTTCCAAAAGACCTGGCCATACGGCTGCGGCACTTGATTCTCAGCCACCACGGTCAGTACGATTTTGGTTCGCCCAAAGAACCCAAATTCCTGGAAGCGTTTGCGCTTCATCTGCTGGATGATCTGGACGCTAAAATCAACGGTTTAAACCGGTTTATGCAACGGGACCGGCAGGAAGGGGCATGGACCGATTTCAACCGCATGTTCCGCAAGTATTTCCTCAAAAGCACTATACCTGCAACGCTGGAAACTGTGGAAAAAAGAGAGACAAACGACAACCGGCAGGGGACGCTTTTCTCAACCGATTTCTGAACAACCCTTGTGACAAAGAGGTCAACAACAATGGATAATGGACAGGTGGCAAAGTTGCTGCGGTTTCGGTGGTCGATATTCTGGGTACTGGCGACGGCTTATCTGTTTGTCTATTTCCACCGCCTCTCCCTTTCCGTCGTGGCAAACGACATCGTACGGGATTTCAACACGTCAGCCGGGGTCATGGGGTTTTTGGGTTCCATTTATTTCTATTGTTACGCTGCCATGCAGCTTCCGGCGGGACTTTTGTCCGATTCCATCGGGCCTAGAAAAACCGTCACTGTTTTTCTTCTGGTGGCTGCTGCGGGAAGCATTCTTTTTGGCCTGGCGCCGGACATTTATACCGCTTTCGGGGGTCGCATACTGGTTGGGTTCGGGGTCTCCATGGTCTTCATCCCCACCATGAAGATTCTGAGCCAGTGGTTCCGGGCAAAAGAGTTTGCTTCCATGGCAGGCATCCTCAATGCCGTTGGTGGTGTGGGAGCATTGGCCGCCACCTGGCTTTTGGCGTTCATGACATCCGGCATGGGCTGGCGCACCTCATTTGTCATCATCGGCTGCTGCACCTTCTTCCTGGTTATTATGGTTTGGCTCGTGGTAAGGGATCGGCCCCAGGACCGTGGGTGGCCCTCTATCCAGGCCATTGAAAACATGGAAAATGCCGGCAATGCCAAACCGGAGGAAATCGGGCTTATGGAAGGGGCCAAACGGGTTCTTTCCAATAAACATTTCTGGCCGGTGGCCATCTGGTTTTTCTTCGATTGCGGGATCTTTTTTGGATTTGGCGCTCTGTGGGGGGGACCCTATCTGATGCACGTATACGGGTTAAGCCAAGGGGAAACAGGGGCCGTTCTGAGCATGATCGCCTATGGCATGATCGTGGGCAGCCCGCTGTTGGGGTTTGTTTCCGACCGGGTGTTGAAAAGCCGCAAAAAACCGTTCATCATATGCACCAGCATCCTGACATGCCTGCTCCTGTGCCTCTATCTGGTCCCTGCCGGACTGCCCAGGCCGGCATTGTATGCCGTTTTTCTTGTGCTTTCGGTTTGCGCTTCTTCCATCGTGGTCATCGGTTTTACCACGACCAAAGAACTGTTTCCCGTGGAAATCGCCGGCACTTCCGTCGGCACGGTCAATCTATTCCCTTTTCTGGGCGGCGCTGTTTTCATGCCTTTTCTGGGGTGGATACTGGACCTGTACCCCAAAACAGAGACAGGCGGATATGCTCTTGAGGGATACTCGGCATTGCTTCTGGTGCTGTTCATCTCGTCAGTTCTGGCGCTCATCTGCACCTTTTTCATGAAAGAGACCTGGAAATAAAATAAGATATCATCATGGCGATATTAAGCCTTCAGAACATCAGCCTGGCTCTTGGCGGACCGTTGATCCTGGACAAAGTCAATCTTCAAATCGAACAAAGTGAGCGCATATGCCTGGTGGGCCGAAACGGCGCAGGAAAAAGCACGCTCATAAACCTGATCAACAATGGGATCCAACCGGATTCAGGGGACATATTCCGCAAACCCGGCCTGGCCTTGGGAACCCTTTCCCAGGAAGTACCGCCACAAATCCAGGGAAAAATAATTGACGTTGTATCTTCCGGTCTAAAAGACATCCTTTCCAAAGATTCCCAGTATGCCTGGGGCATTCAAGCCCATGTCGAAAAGATCATCACCCGGCTTAAACTAGCGCCGGACACAGAATTCAGAACGCTTTCCGCCGGTATGAAGCGAAGGGTCCTTCTGGCGAAGACCATTGCGGAAGGTCTTGATCTGCTGCTGTTGGACGAACCCACCAATCACATGGATATTCCTTCCATTGAATTGATGGAAAATTTCCTGCTTCAGTACCCAAAAGCTCTCCTTTTTGTCAGCCACGACCGGGTATTTCTGGAAAAGCTGGCCACCCGGATCATTGAAATTGACCGGGGGCGTCTCACCTCCTGGGCATGCGATTACAGAACATACCTTGAGAGAAGAAGTGCACTCATTGAGTCTGAGGAAGAACATAACCGACAGTTTGATAAGAAGCTTTCCAAGGAGGAGATCTGGATCCGAAAGGGGATCAAGGCACGCCGAACCCGCGATGAGGGCAGGGTACACGCCCTCATGAAAATGCGTGAGGAAAAGCGGGCACGGCGTGAACAAACCGGCAAAGTACGAATGGCGGCCCAGGAGGCCGACCGATCCGGAAAAATCGTCCTCGAAGCGAAAAATGTGACGTACCATTATGATGACCACCCCATTATCAAAGCGTTTTCCACCACCATCCTGCGGGGAGATAAGGTGGGTGTTATGGGGCCCAACGGCTGTGGAAAAACGACCCTCATTCAGGTTCTTCTGAAAGAGCTGGAACCCTTTGAAGGCCATATCAGGCTGGGCGCCCGGGTTGAGTGCGCCTATTTCGACCAGACAAGAGAACAACTGGATCCGGAAAAAACCGTGATTGAGAATGTAACGGGGGGTGGAGACTTCCTCATCATCAACGGTAAAAGCAGACACGCCGTGGGCTACCTCAAGGAATTCCTGTTCACCCCGGACCAGATGCGAAGTCCCGTCAAAACCCTTTCAGGGGGAGAAAGAAACCGACTCCTTCTGGCCCGTCTTTTCATGAAGCCCTCAAATCTTCTGGTACTGGACGAACCCACCAACGATCTGGATGCTGAAACCCTTGAACTGTTGGAAGAACTGCTGTTGAATTATCAAGGGAATGTGCTTTTGGTAAGCCATGACCGTGCGTTCTTGAATAACCTGGTCACGAGCATTTTTGTTTTTGAAGGGAACGGCCGGATTACCGAATACATCGGCGGCTACGACGATTGGCTGAAACAGCGAAAAAAGAACAAAACAGAAATCCCCTCCAAGCCCGGGAAAAGTTGCACGAAAAAGCCCAAACCGAAACCCGAAGGCCGAAAAAAACTCACCTTCCGGGAAAACCGGGAACTTGAAGACATCCCTTCCCTGATCGAATCTCTTGAACAGGAACACGCCGTGCTTTTCGGCCGCATGTCGGACCCGGCGTTTTACAAAAATGAAGGCGGCGAAATTGCATACGCCAAGGAGCGGCTTCAATCCCTTGAAATCGAGCTTGAAAAAACCTACAAGCGATGGGAAACCCTTGATGCATTGAAGGAAATATATGATGACTAAGGATTTATTTCGTTGTATGGTACTGGAATGTTACGATCTCTTAAACTGAAATACATAATTTTTTCATCTGCCCTGTTACTCTTGTCTCTGAGCACTATTCTTTCAGCCCGGGCAGAACGCCCCTTCCCAAAACCAAAGGGCCTCGTTAATGACTTCGCCAACGTGATTCCCCCGGCGTATCAGCAGAAGATCGCCGATGTCACGGGAGCATTGCTTCAAAAAACGGGAATTCCCGTGGTGGTTGTCACCATGCCGGACATGGGGGGTGCAGAGTATAACGACTATGCCAACCGCCTTTACAGGGCCTGGGGAATCGGCAAAAAGGGAGAAGACAGAGGCGTCCTGATCTTTGTAGCAGTTAAGGAAAGAAAGATGTGTATTGAGACCGGTTATGGTGTGGAGGGGATACTCCCTGATGGCCTGGTCGGGGAGATACGCGACCGCCATATGACCCCTTATCTCAAACAAAACAAGTTCGGTGAGGGGTTGCTTGCAGGCACACTGGCCGTGGCCCAGGTCATTGCAAAGGCTTCAGGGATCGCGCTATCCGGTCAGATGCCGAAAAAAGCTGCCAAGAAACAGTCCGGATTTTCCTTTTTGCCGATTCTCATTATATTCATCATCGTTATGTTGATATCGAAAAGACGCGGCGGGTCCTGGTTCTTTTTCCTGGCCCTCCTCTTCGGCCTTGGCGGGGGCGGCCGTGGATCGGGATACTCCAGCGGTGGGTCCGGTGGAAGCTTTGGCGGTTTCGGGGGCGGTTTCGGTGGTTTCGGGGGTGGCATGAGCGGTGGCGGCGGCGCTGGAGGAGGCTTTTAAAGGAGCAATTATGGGAAGAAATCAAAAAGATCCAAAAGCGATATTACCGGATATCACCAACGCCTATAAGGCCCTTTTTGGGGATGACCTTGTCAGCATTATTCTTTATGGCAGTGCAACGGGGCAGGATTTCCGGCCTGGAAAATCTGACATTAATTTCATGGTTGTGGTCACAGAAGATGGCATAGAACATCTTGACCAGGCCTTTGATGTTGTCAATAAATGGCGAAAAAAGGGCGTGGCTATTCCTCTCTTTTTGACGGAAGAGTACGTAAAGAGTTCCCTGGATGTTTTTCCCATCGAATATCTCAATTTCCAGAACAATCACATCCTGGTGTTCGGAAAGGACATCCTTAAAGATCTCGAATTCAGCCCCGAATTCCTCCGGCTCCAGTGTGAAAGGGAGATCAAGGGCAAACTCCTTCTGTTGAGGGAGGCATTTCTCGAGACCTCAGGCAAAGGAAAGGCCCTAAAAGAGCTTATTACACACGCTCTCCCGGCGCTGATGGCAATCTTTGAGGCCTTATTGCACCTGAAAAAGATAGACGTGCCAAGAGAAAGATGTGACATCGTCAGGGCAACGGCTGACGCATTTGACTTGGAGCGTGGTGTGTTTGAAGGCCTCCTTGATATCAAGGAAGATAAGTCCAGGTTCAGTGATAAAGAAAGCCTCAATCTGTTTAAAAGCTGCTTAAAGGAAATGAGAAAGCTTTCTAAACTAATAAACGCATGGGGAGGTTAACATGGGGAAAGGACTAAAAACCCTGCTGGTCATTTTTGGCATATTGCTGCTTATGGTTTTTGCCGCTTATTCATTTCTAAAAGGGACATACAATACCCTTGTGACCATGGATGAGGGTGTCAAGGGGGCGTGGGCCCAGGTGGAAAACCAGCTCCAGCGTCGTTATGATCTGATCCCCAATTATGTAGAGACGGTTAAGGGCTATGCCAAACACGAAAAAGAGGTTTTTGTGCAGGTAACCGAGGCCCGGTCAAGGGTGGGCGGCGCCACCACCGTCAGCGATAAGATGCAGGCCAACAACCAGCTTACCTCTGCCCTTGGGCGGTTGTTGCTGGTGGTTGAACGATATCCCGAGTTGAAGGCCAACACCAATTTTATCCGTTTGCAGGATGAATTGGCGGGAACTGAAAACCGTATCGCCGTTGAACGCAGGCGGTTTAATGAAATGGTGAAGACTTACAATATTAAGGTGCGAAGCTTCCCCACAAATATACTCGCGGGGATGTTCGGGTTTGAAAAGGCGACTTTCTTCGAAGTCCCCAAGGAACGACAGGAAGCGCCCAAAGTGAAGTTTTAGCCCCCATCTGGAGGGAATGCACTTCCTGTCAGTTTAGACCGCAGAGCCAGTCGGCGGCACTGGCAATGAGGACCGAATTCGATCCGTTTTTGATTTTCCTTCTCCTTTTTTTTTGTCCTTGGATCGGTAGATCCCTTTTGATTCTTCGGGGATAAGCCTCATTCTCTTCTGTGGAAACTGAGCCACGGGAAAAAGCCCATCGTTATTAAAGAACATCTCTGAACCTTAGAATCTTGGAGGAGACAATGAATATCGGGACCCTTCTGCCACGGTACGCACGTTATCAACCAGAAAAACTGGCTTTCGGTATTGGTGAAAAGCGGCTGACCTATGGAGAATTTAATACACACGTGAATAAGCTGGCCAACGCCCTCCTGTTGAGCGGTGTTCGGAAAGGGGAAAAGATGGCCACTGTCCTATCAAACTCCTTGGAACTTATGGCAGCTTATTGGGCGGCTGCGAAGACGGGTATCGTTATCGTACCGTGTAGCCCGATACTCCAGGAGAGCGGTCTTCTTAATCTACTCGCGGATTCCGATTCCGTTTTTGTTTTGGCTGATAACACCTTCGCCGATAGTCTGGAAAGGATCAAAGATAATCTGCCCACTATCCGCGGTTGCGTGTTGGTAGGCGGTCAACCACGGGAGGGTTTTGCGCTCTATGAGGAGTTTATTTCCGGAGTGTCAGGGGATAATCCGCCTGACGCCGACCTGAGTGACTCAGATGTATATAATATTATGTATTCCAGTGGTACCACCGGTTCTCCAAAGGGAATTATTCATACCCACTATGTACGGGCCATGTATTGCACCCTTTTTGCGTCGGCCTTCCGGATGACGCCGGAAAGTATTTGCCTGCATGCCGGTTCCATCGTTTTCAACGGGGCCATGCTGGACCTGATGCCCTGGATGTTTGTGGGATGCACCTATATCGTACATGAATCCTTTAATCCTGAAGCCGTGATCCGTGATGTTAAAAAATATCGGGTAACTCACATGATCATGGTGCCCTCACAGATTATCGCCATCCTAAACAGCCCTGCCTTTGACCTGAAGGCCCTCGAGTCCCTGGAGATGATCCAGAGCCTCGGCGCTCCCCTTCACCTTGAATATAAGCACCGCATAAACGAGCTTCTGCCAGGTCGTTTTTACGAGCTTTATGGTTTGACCGAGGGTTTTTTTACCGTGCTTGACAAATATGACGCTGTCCGTAAGGTTGGATCAGTGGGTGTCCCCCCATCATTTTATGAGATGCGTATCCTGAACGAGGAGGGGGAAGAGTGCGCTCCTGGCGAAATTGGCGAGATCTGCGGCAGAGGACCCACTCTGATGCCTGGGTATTACAAACGTCCTGACCTGACCAAGGAGGCCATTGTTGATGGTTGGTTGCACTCGGGAGATGCCGGCTACGTTGATGAGGACGGGTTCTTGTTTCTTGTGGACCGTTTCAAGGATATGATCATCAGCGGCGGGGTGAACGTCTATCCTAAAGATATTGAAGAGATCATTATCCAACATCCATCCATTAGCGAGGTAGCCGTTTTCGGTGTTCCCAACGAGAGGTGGGGGGAAGCACCGGTGGCAGCCGTGGTCCTGGGGGAGGGGAAAAGTGTTGACATTGAGGACCTCATCCGGTGGACCAACAGCCATGTGAATGCAAAGTTCCAGCGTATCAGCGATGTGATCATCATGGACACTTTCCCCCGAAACGTGGCCGGTAAGATCCTCAAGCGAGAGCTGAGAGAGACCTATAAGGGATAAAAAACCGTTTAAGTATTCAGCCCCCGAGTCAAACTCCCTGGATGTGACCGTATGTCCAATCGCTGAACATCTATTCTATGGGACATCCTTCAATAATTAGATACGTTTCTCTTTCGTTGGTACTGGTTAAGAATTTAGTCCATTAGAATGCCTATATCATCCTTGTCGCAAGCCATTTTTTCAGAACGAAACAATTCATCTGGCAGCTTTGCGAAATCTGGTCGAATGTGGTACAGAAGTTCGATGCACGAAATCGTGACTTTCGAGGACCCAATAAACACAGAGGGGTATCATGTCTGAAAAGCCTACTTATCAAGAACTGGAGCAGCGGGTTCGGGAATTGGAGAAAGCTAACTCTGAGCGTAAGCAGGTAGATGAGGCGCTTAGGGAGAGTAAAGCTTTTTCGGAAAAGCTGATCGATGCAATCCCGACTCCTGTTTTTTATAAGGACAGAGATGGAAAATATCTTGGATTCAATAGTGCTTTCGAGACATTTTTTGGTGATACAAAGGAACGGCTGATAGGTAAGTCCGTATTCGACATCCATCCGCCGGAACTCGCGGAAACCTATCACGCACAAGATGACGAGCTTTTCAATAGTGGAGGAGTACAGCTTTACGAGTCTCAGATGAAAAATGCGCATGGCAAGCTGCGTGATATCATCTTCTACAAGGCGGTTCTTATTGACAGTAAAGGAGCCGTCACCGGACTGATTGGGACAATTATAGACATCACCGAGCGCAGACAGGCTGAGAAGGCGCTTCGGGAGAGTGAGGAGAAAGCCGACGCTGCCAACAAAGCCAAGAGCGATTTTCTGGCTAACATGAGTCACGAGATCCGCACCCCCATGAATGCGGTGATAGGTTTTACCGACATGTTACTTGATATGGATCTTGATGAAGATCAGAGGGATTATGCAACAACGATTAAGAGGAGCGGAGATGCTCTGCTTTCACTGTTAAACGATATCCTTGATTTCTCCAAGATTGAGGCAGGCGAATTGGATATTGAGAAAATCGATTTTGATCCGGAACTCCTCGTCTATGATGTCTGTGAAGTAATCCGCCCCAGAATTGAATCCAAACCGATTGAGATTCTTTGTCATATTGGGTCCGAACTCCCTTCATATGTAAAAGGCGACCCAGGACGTTATCGGCAGGTTCTGACGAACCTTATGGGCAATGCTTCCAAATTTACCGAGTCTGGAGAGATCGAACTCTCTCTTGACATGGAGGCTGAAGAAGATGATCGGGTAAAACTTCACGCCACAGTTCGGGATACAGCCATCGGTATCCCGGAAGATAAACTATCTTCCATTTTTGATCCTTTTCAGCAGGCTGATGGTTCAACGACCAGAAAGTATGGCGGTACCGGTTTAGGCCTCTCCATATGCAAGCAGATATCCCGTCTTATGGATGGTGATATCTGGGCTGAAAGTGAGGTGAATAAGGGCAGTATCTTCCACTTTACCTCATGGCTTGGAAAGACAGAACAGATAGAGGCTCCTATGAGACTTAGGCCGCTACCTCTCCGTGGCAGGAAGATTCTTATTATTGATGATAATCTGAGGAACTTGGAGATATTGACTCATGTTTTAGAGTCTACAGGCATAGAAGTGGTTGGCCTCAAAAATGGTGGAGGAGTAGTATCAACTTTGCAAAAAACCCTGGAGACCGAAAACCCCTTTGACCTATGCATCAGTGATATCCAAATGCCGGGTATGAGTGGGTATGAGGTGGCAAAAGCGATTCGCGGTGATGAATCCCCGATTCGAGATCTTCCAATGATTGCTCTTTCTTCTCTAATGGAGCGGGATGCCAGATTATGTAAAGAGGCAGGATTCGATGGTTTTTTGAGCAAACCGATTCATAGGGACAAGCTATTTCAGATGATGGTGAGATTACTCGGAGAGGTCAATGCCAATACTGAAGACACTGTAGGTAAAAGGGAGAAGATCATGACCCAATACTCCCTTCTGGAGGAGATGAAGCATTCAGTTCATATCCTTTTGGCCGAGGATAACCCTGTCAACCAGAAGCTGGCAAAGATAATGCTCACCAAGGCCGGTTATCAGGTGGAGGTGGCCAATGGCGGTAAAGAGGTGGTTGAAAAATATACGAAATCTCCAGATGATTTCGACCTAATATTTATGGACGTTCAGATGCCGGAGATGGATGGGCTGGAAGCGACCAAAGCAATTAGGCAAAGAGGATTTGACACCATACCGATCGTAGCCATGACTGCTCATGCCATGAAGGGCGACAGGGAGATGTGTCTTGAAGCTGGAATGGACGATTATATTACAAAACCGATCAAAAGGGAGTTTGTCTTCGAAGTGCTTGAGAAATGGGTTTTTGGGAGGGAAAAGCAGAAATTTCAAGGAATTGGTCAAAAAACTTGAATAAAGACACGCAAAGATGAGTTCTGAGAATTGGCTAAAACTCAGAATTTCACACATATTTTGTAACAAAAACAGAAGACAATCATAGTCAATCTTCCCTGCTCTATGATTCCGGTGCCAGGGCCACCGAAATAGCCACGTTGAATCTGGAATACTTCGACCCCCAGAAAAAACCATGGCTATCCTGGGAAAGGGAGACCGGTTCCGGATTATACAGATCGAACCCAAGACCTGTCATCTTCTTCAGCTCTATGTCAGAAAATACCGAATTTCTCCTCAACCGCCATATCAAGACATCCTCTTTATCAACCAGCGAGGGGAGGCGCCCACCCGTCATGGCATTTACCGGATCTGAAAAAATAACTCCAAAAGGCCCTTCCTCCCAAACGTCTCAAAAACATCAATCCGGTCAATAGTTTTCGTCACAGCCGAGCAGTTGACATGCTCTACAGCGGACATCCCATAACGGACATCAAGAACCATCTGGGACATGACAGTATCCAGTCCACCACGATTTATCTGCATTTGGATCTCAACCGAAGGCGCCACATCCAAAATCGATTTATCAGGCATATGCAATCGGTCTTGACTGACGATTCAAAGATAGGAGAGTTACTACAATGGGAAAATGAAGGGGATCTGATGGTTTGGCTCGATAGTTTATAGCGGGGGCATGCAAACAATAGCCCTTTACTGAGAGGTGTGAATAGGGTAAAAATATTATGTTGTCGGTTGAAAAGACAGGTGTCTCAAAATATGCGATAAACCATTGCTTTTATTGTTGAATCTGGATATCTCGTGGCGAATGTGAAAACTGATACGTTTTCAGAGGGTTACGGCAACACACAACATAATGCACGTTATGGTTCAATCGATGACCCTTAACCAAGACTACGGATTTGTGTGGAAATCATGCTAAACTGATGTGATATCTCTGATTCTTATCTCCTACACCTACGTCTAATACAGCGGGCTTGTCATGCATAATTTGCCTGTCCCCTTTTCTATTGAAAGCCTGAAAACCAAAACCAGAGGCAGGTACAAAGCGAAATATCAACTTGAGGAAATGGACCCTAACATCCTTGAACTGGCAGATGGGATGGGCATGACGGGTATGAAATTGAAAACCAACATGCCTTTCAGTCTATACTATATAGCTTAACCAGTTATACCATTTTGTGGGCCAAGTATTAATAAACTCAAGCTAGAAGGTAAGTTTCTGTTCTTCTTGCATCTCAAATCCTTTGCGAAAGACGTCAGCGATCACCAAAATGATTGCCCCAAGAAAAACCATCGGTAGATGTATTCCATAATAAAAGGTGACACTTACGCCGGGTATCTCAATATCTCTTGCCATCAAGAAGGAAAAGATCGAGGCCATGAAACCGCTAGCAAGTGCACCTGCCACAATCGTGTAACCAATAATTTTCACGCGCCTTATGCTTTCCGCGATAAAAAAGGATCTATCGACCAGCTTCTTTAATATTTTGCGAAGATTGAAGATAACGAACATGAATGAAAAGACGACGACTACTTTCTCTAAACAATAAAGGATGAATATATTCGGTGAACCCGTGAAAGAAATTGGGTCTGTGAAGCTGACCGATAAATAGGGACCCTTAAAGAGAGTTTCGAGCATATCTGTAGTAAGCATTCTGAAATGATCACCGTCTAGTATCACCAGCACAACTGCGGAAACTACCCAGAGGATGCTTACGATGATCCCGAGCACCCAACATATGCTCACTAACCCCGAAATGATCTTGAGCAACCTATCTTGTGATTTTGTCTTCATCTCAACCTACTTCCTTTCTTTGTTACCCCCCACAAGTAGGATTACCTGCTACCATAAATATATCGTTTGTCAATACATTCTTATTGAAATGTGATAAGCTTGCGTAATTTCAGGACAAAATGATAGGTTTGGAATGGGTAACGGAATGGATAATTAAGTATCGTGTCTCAGGAGCTCTCGCATATATGAGGCCAAGGCCGCGAAGGAATAGATTCTGAGCGAGTAAAGTGCCTTCAGTTAGGAACACTTCAGATAGCCACCATCGTTAATGATGTCATCGGGATCATCACACGTCACAGTGCTTTGGACTGACGACGTTCCATTAGCGTTTAAACAGCCGCAGCACGATACAGTGACGGTGCTTCCGTTCTTGGTCTCCGTGCATTTAGGCGCACATGTATTGCAGTATGAATAACTGCTTCCATTGAGACATGGACTTCCTAGCGCACAGTCCGGGTTGAGAGCTTGAACGAAGTCAGCATTAAACGTGTCGTTGTCATCACCGTCATGCGTCAGCGTTAAAAAGTAATCACTATCCTCCGGGCCGGTACAGTATATCGCCGTCTGGTACTGGCTGTTGGGATTGTTGGTATTTAAACCCGTGTTTGGTTCTGCCACAAACGACGCTGTATCCCCTGAAGGGAACACCTGCATTACGAACCATGTATTTTCCTCATGCGCCAACCACTCGAACAGATGAACCAGGTCCTTGCCTATCGTAATGAGAGCCTTAACCATTGGTTTCCAATTTTCAAAATCGCTGCCAATCAATTTCACTACACCGGTAAAGATTCCGACCGCTGCATTGATACCCCGCACCTCCCAGTCCTTTTTCGTATTCGAACTCGATTCGCTGTTTGAATACTGTCGCGAGAACAATATATTATTGCACGTTACCTGATAACCTCCCACGGTGAATTCGAGATCAGCAAAAAACGCAAAGGCCAATGTCGTAGGACTGCCATTAACCACCATGCCGCTACTCTGCTCATACGATTTCATGCTCGTGTGCATCACGGCAGAGGTTGTATAATTCGAACCCATTTGATCGAAAAAACCGGATATGGCCGTGGAATTATCGTTACCCACCTCTATATAAAATTTCTCGGTATCGTCATAAGTTACGGATGAAGAATAAATACAGGATGCCTTCCCGAAGGGAAAATTTTGCGATGTATCGTTGTCATCCCCATACACCGAATTCTCTGGATAGGCGACGCCAATTGGACCGCCGACGTTCATTGCGGTACAGTAGCCTGGGTAATTTTCATCGAACAAACCGGCAGTACTTCCTCCAGTCGCATTTGTAAGGGTCGCGTACCAGGGGAGCTCAAAATAGAGTTCGCGGTCCTGGAGAACCCCGTAGGCGTGAGTTGAAAAGATAAGGAGGGCTACGGTGACCGTGAATACAATAACCTTGTATAATTTAAACATTGTCATCCTCCTTTAACAGACTCAGCACCGATATGGAATCGGCCTTGGACGACTGGCTCCCTATCAGGAGAGCGGTATCGTCCTCGCTAAAGAGCAAGGATAGAACCCGATTATCAGGCAGCGCCGGACTCGTTTCCGTCGAATAGACCGCTATGTTGCTCAATGCCCCAGTTAAATCGATATCCGCAACGACGAGTCCGTTCGAAAAGGCACCCAGCGCTATCTTTGTCCCACCATTATTGATAGCAGCTTTGCTGAACTGCTTGAAAGGGAGGGTGTCTTCATCATAGCTGTTCAAGATCATGAGGGCACCATTATCGAGCCGGCCTATGTTCACTCCACCTCGGGTGGCAATCGCCACGAGGCCGCTCGCCTTATGGATCGCGATGTCTTCCACGAAATCGTGCAGGATCTGAGGTCGGACTATATTGCTGATGGAATCGAAGCTTTTTGTCGTACTGTTGAAATGCCCAACGCCAATCCCCCCTCCCTTGGTTCCGATCAGCACCACATTTCCATCATCGTTTACGGCCAGCGAGCTGACCGATTTATCCAGGATGGCGGGCGTCGAGTCGAGGTCGTAGAGTTTGAATGAGACAATCTGCCCACCTGCCCCGCTGATATCTCCTATGAGGACTCCCTTGTGGTAGATTCCGGCGATGACCGTGTTGTCAATTAGAGCAACCGCCTTAACGTTGTTCCTCGGCAACGCGGGATTCGTGTCCATCGTATAACTGCTGCATCCGCCCATGGCGCCATCACTCTTCCTCAGACATACGCTCAAACCGCCATTGGTTCCCACCGCTATCCATTGACCGCCTTCGCCCACCGCTACGGATCGAACCTGCCAATGGGCTATAGAGGGTGAGGTATTGTTGGAATAGTTAAAGTGTGGCGTTAGAACGCCTTGGGAAAGATTCGTTACCGTCAATCCCTCCTTGGACCCGATCACAATCTCGTCGTCGCTAGGCCCCGCTTTCAGTGCGTAAACCATGTAATACGACTGGTCCTTCAACCAATTATTGGAACTGCCGTCACCGCTGCCGCTGTCGCATCCGACGAACACCGTGGCAGCAGTCAAGCCAGCGACTAGGGATATGGCTATTAGGAAATATTTCATAACTCTCCCCCATTTGTTTTATTATATCGATGATAAGCTGATGAGGTGATATGGACTCGCTTCTCAAACTATCAAGTATAGGAGAAACGGGGTTGGATATCAATAAAAAAATCTGACCGTCCCGCCTATAAATATCGCCATATGGCACAAATATAGGTGGGATTGTCGCAATGGGGGGCTTCAATATGGAGGTCTCAGTTCAGGGCGGGCCTGAATGTAGTGAGTGCGTCACACACCCCTATGATGCCGGGAAATCTGGAAATTGTGGAAATTTGAGTAAAGGAACCCGTTGAACCCTATTCTTTTTTCAAAAATCAGGAAGAGAGAATCTCGGCGTAGACCGGGTCCATCACGCTGAAGATGTGATCTTCGGCATATAAAAAACTATCAGACCCGCCAGACAAACGGCGGGCACGTGCTGAAAGTCCGAGAATCCGTATAGTCTACGTGACTATCGACTGATGATAGTTTTTACCCGTCGCTCTGGCTTTATCTGAAAGTGGCGGATCATTTCCTATTCATGGGATTTGAAAAAAGTACCCTAATATCCTGCAATTGCTGTTAAGGAAAAATTGGAAAAATAGGCGGTTTCTGACCCTTAGCTTGACTGAAAGATGCCTATATCAAACTTCCGTTTGATTCCTCTTTGAAAATGTGAACAATACATCTGGCAGCTTTGCGAAATCTGGTTGGATGTGGTACGCAACGATCATGCACGTTATGTTGCCGGGTTGTTTATGTTGTGTGATTTTATTCGTGCTATTTTGATGTGTTCATTTTCCAGTTATCAGCTTGAATCTTCAGGGCTTGAACTGGAAGGAGAGAAAACATGAAGCTTCGTGCAATCTTATTGATTTTGGGTCTATTGGCCTTCGTCTCAACCTCTCTCGGCGGATATCTTTATTATTCTGCTTTAAAGAAATCCGTATTAAATGAAGCTGAAATTCAGGCTGCATCTCAGGCTGAAACAATAAAAACTCTTTTATCCTCCTATCTATCAAATAGCCTAAACGCAGTACGAGCCTTGGCCGGACTTAAACAAATTCAGCAGGCTTTCGTAAACCCCAATGAAATCGCCTTGACTGAAGCTAACTTTATTTTAGACAACTTTAATGATTCTTTAGGGGCCAGTGTGTCATATATGATGGATCAAGAAGGCAAGACGATAGCATCGAGCAATCGTAATGATCCTGTCAGCTTTGTTGGGAAAAATTATTCGTTTCGCCCCTACTTTCAAAAGGCCATCCGTGGAAAGCCTTCCGTATATATGGCTTTAGGTGTGACTTCAAAAAAGCGAGGTCTCTATTACAGCTATCCGGTCTATGAACATACTGAAAAAATCCCTATTGGTGTCGTTATACTGAAAACCTCAGCAGAGGCTACTGAAAGAGAGTTATTAAGCTCCCTATATCGTGCCCCTGGAATGTTTAAACTAATAACAGGACCTCATGGCGTTGTATTCATGACTGACCATAATGAATTCCTCTATCGGTTGCTATGGAAGATTACAGATGGAGAGAGGATCAAGATTTCAAAATCGAAACAATTTGGAAAAGGACCATGGGAATGGGCAGGATTTGAAAGAAGAGGTAAGGGTCGTGTTGTTGATAAATCGGGCGATGAATATCTTATGTTTCAGAAGACAATTGAATCTCTGCCCGGTTGGATATCGTCCATTTAAGCAATCTCAAAACAATTTCAGAGCGTGTTTCCACTCCTTTTGTTAGAATAGTTGGTTATCTAACCCTAATATTATGTGCTCTCATCGGGCTCTCGGTTTTTATTTTGTATAGATTGGCAAAATCGGACATTACCAACCGTTTGAAGGCAGAGGAGGCCTTGCGGGAGAGTGAGGATAAATTTCGCAGTTTTGCTGAACAGTCGCTTGTCGGCATCTATCTCATCTCAGATGATCGCTTCAAATATGTTAACCCTAAATTTGCCGAAATTTTTGGCTACAGTGTTGATGAATGCCTGGACAACATGCGTTTTCGACAACTTGTGCACCCCGAGGATTTGGCCACGGTTGAAAAACAGGTAGGCAGACGGTTATCGGGAGAAACCAAAGCTGTTCGATATTCTTTCAGAGGAATCAAGAAAAGTGGCGAGACAATCCATGTTGAAATTTTCGGCGCTTCTATGTTTTTAAAAGGCAAGAGTGTTGCCACAGGAACCATGTTGGACATCACTGAGTCCAAGCGTGCCGAAAAGGCATTAAAAGAAAGTGAAGCCCGTTTAAAAAAGGCCCAGTCTGTGGCCAAACTCGGTAACTGGGAGTACGATATTTCGACCGGGGAAATCTGGGGTTCTGAACAGGCATTTCGTATCTATGGCATAGAGAGAACTTCGCCCTATCTGCCTTTGGACCGGGTTGAAGCATGTATACCTGACGCACCAAGGGTGAATCAGGCATTGGTTGACCTGCTTCAAAAAAACAAAAGGTATGATATAGGATTTGAGGTTCGGCAGGAGGTTAACGGACAAACCATATTAATCCATTCTATAGCAGAATTGGTATATGAAAATGGCATACCGGTAAAAGTATTGGGCGTAATTCAAAACATTACGGAGCAAAAAAAAGCGGAGAAAGAGCGAAAAGACTTGGAAGCCCAACTCCAACAAGCCCAAAAGATGGAGGCCATAGGAATGCTCGCAGGAGGGGTGGCACACGATCTCAACAATATTCTTGGTGGTCTTGTAAGCTATCCTGAATTGTTATTATTGCAACTCCCTGAAGACAGCCCTTTAAGAAAATCAATTCTAACAATACAAAAATCAGGAGAAAAGGCGGCAGCGGTTGTTGAGGATCTATTAACATTGGCGAGGAGAGGCGTTGCTGTCACTGAAGTGGTTAATCTGAATGACGTTATCGCTGAATATCTGAAAAGCCCCGAGTATGAAAAGCTTCAATCGTACCATTCCGGAGTTCATTTAGAGACCCATCTTGAAAAAGATGTCCTCAACATATTGGGATCATCCACTCACCTCTCTAAGACCGTCATGAACCTGGTTTCCAACGCTGCCGAAGCCATGCCCGATGGAGGGAAGCTAACTGTATCCACGGAGAATAGACATATCGATAGACCCATAAGAGGTTATGACGATGTAAAGGAGGGTGATTACGTGGTTTTCACTATCTCCGACACCGGGACAGGTATTTCCCCGGATGATATGGAGAAGATCTTTGAACCGTTCTATACCAAGAAAAAGATGGGAAGAAGCGGAACAGGGCTTGGTATGGCGGTGGTATGGGGAACGGTAAAGGATCATAATGGATATATCGATGTCCAAAGCACTGAAGGGAAAGGAACTACTTTTACTTTATATTTTCCGGTGACCCGGGAATCGGTCGAAGAGAGATCCGAAATATTTCTAAAAGATTATATGGGAAAGGGCGAAGCAATTCTGGTAGTAGATGATGTGGAAGAACAAAGGAGAATAGTCTCCGGTATGTTAAAAGAGCTGGGCTATTCGATCGCAATGGTTTCAAGCGGGGAAGAGGCGGTTGAATATCTGAGGACCCATAAAGTTGCTTTATTGGTATTGGATATGATTATGGACCCGGGTATGGATGGACTCGATACGTACAAGAAAATCCTTGAACTGCATCCTGAGCAAAAGGCGCTGATTGCGAGCGGGTTTTCTGAAACAGACCGTATCAAAGAGGTTCAAGGTTTAGGTGCGGGAGCGTATATCAAAAAGCCGTTCTTGTTGGAAAAGATAGGGATTGCAGTTAAGAAAGAATTGGAGAAATAGGCAGCAATTCGCCTTCTTCTCAATGCTGGATTTCCTATATTATCATTGACTTGGACCTGGTGCTTCGGATCCTGGAATCAATAACATCTGGACGGGCATTTTTCCGATCACGGAAAGTGAAGGGTGCTGATTCTAATCTTCAGTTTGAAAGCTGAAATCCTTTTTCAAGACTTTTAAGACAATGCTCCGGTAACCCTCGTAGATTGTAAAGACCGGGGAGAGCGATTTGTTTCCGAGAAGCACGTCCAATCCACCGGACTGTTTGTAGCGGATAAAATTTCGATGGTGGCTTTTTCCGGCGAAGAACTCAATCCAGCCGATGACACGGTCGACCCCCTTCGGAGCCCCTTTCCCCAAAGCATAATCCACGATCATTACGTGTCCTCCCGGTTTCAATATCCTTTGAACTTCATTCAATATGGCATGCGCCTTCTTCCATCCCGTTTCGTGGAGGGCAAAGGCGATCATGGCAAGATCAAAAGTCTCACTCTCGAAACCGGTGGCCGTCGCATCCCTCAACAAACAGTCCGGCGCATTCCCCCCCCTTTTCGCTATCTTTAACATCGATTTCGAGAGATCGATACCGACGCCATGAAATCCGTATTTCTTTAACAGGCGCAGTTGACTACCCGTACCGCAGCAAACATCGATCATTCGCTCCGGTTTTAATTCAGCGACAATTTTTAGTACCCGGCGACGTATATTCCGAAGAAACGGGAATAGCAGGATATCATAAACAGGTGCTATAAAAGCGTATTCGCCCAAAATTCAATACCCTTCATGGGCGGCTGCGACAATGGCTTTCAGGTTTTCAATGGGGGTGGACAAAGGGATGGCACACTCGGGACCGATGATGTCCACACCCGCTTCGATGGCATAGCGGACCTGGTTGTAAACATCCTCCGGCGTTCCCTGGAAAAGTACCTCCGGATTGTTGACGTTCCCCACCAGACACATTCTGTGACCGATCTTTTTGACGGCTGTTTTCGCATCCACCTGCCATTCAAAATGGTACCCGTCAAAACCGGCATCCGCAAACATTTCCAGGCGGTCCGTGCAATTTCCACACACATGCAGGATTAGGGGGCCTTCAATGGTCCTGGTCAGTTCCTGGTGAACGGGCAGGAGAAATTCTTCGTAATGGCGTGGACTGACCAGATCTCCGGTGGCATGGTCGGCCAGCACCACAATGTCCGCCCCTGCCTGGAACTGTGCCCGGGCTGACGCAACGGTTGCCGGCATCAGCTGTCGGATCATACGGTGTGCTTTTTCTTTTCCTTTGCCGACCTGGAGCAGAAAATTCTGGGTATCCGCCATATGGAATGAAAGGGTCCAGGGTCCCATCACTTTTCCAATAATGGCCGCTTTTCCGCCCACATGTCGACGGAGAATGGAAAGGGCGTCCAGCACAACGCGTATGGATGGCTTTTCCAGGAAATCTTCCGGGATTTTGATATCTGAGAAATCCTCATGGGGAAAATGCTTGCAATCGGGCATCCGGTCCCTGTCGCCCCAGTCCACCTTGCAGCCGAGGGCGGCCGCTTCCTGATCAACACTGAATTCCGGCATGACCGTATCAAAGCCGAGTATCTCGTGCCCTGCCAGGGCCAGTTCCGCCATGGCCTGCGGCTCCAGGTGGGCTTCGGGAAAGGAAATGCCGCAAAGGTCCATCAGACCGTGACAGACAATGGAAGTGGGATTGCCCACCGGTGGCCTTTCCCCTTTCATCCCCTTATAAAGCGCCGACATGATTAAATTATACGACGTTGATTTCATTTACATACCCCCCTTTTGGTTTAGGATTGAACCGTTTTAAGGCGCATAAATCCTATCCTTTTTTCTTGACGTAGTACACGCAATTTTCTATCTTCGGGCTGCTGTAATGAATTATACATGAAACCGACAAGTTAGCAATGTTCTTAACCCGTTTGCGCCATCTGATGATTTTCCATGACCACCAAACGTTTTCTGATTCTCGTACCCACCATTATCATTGTTTTTCTACTCCAGTCTTACCTGTGGGTTCCCACCTATGAGGAGCAGAGTAAGGGAAACCCCAATCGCCTGCATGAATATGTAACCGCATCCCTGGGAGACGCAACCCTGCTGAACCCGATCCTTTCGGCCAACACCAGCAGCAGCCAGATTGAGTCTCTGGTGTTTGAAGGATTGCTTGATTATGATGAAGAACTCCGGCTCCGGGGTCGATTGGCCACCTCATGGGAGGTTTTCGAGGAAGCCTATTTCCAATTGAACAAACATGCGAAAATATCGGGGAAAGAAGCGCCGAACGCGTCGGCAATGGTCCGTCTCCTGGAATCTGCGAAAATAAACAGCCGGGCTTATCCGCCGAACGTCAGGGAATCCCTGGGCCGAATTCAATCCATCATCCCCCTGCCCCCCGAGGATTCGGTGGTCACCAGAACACTGAAAACTGCGGAAACCGAACCAAAAGCGGATCCCGTAAAGATCCGGGTTAACGCCCCCGCCCGCATCAAACTGGTTCTTTCGGAAGTGGATCAGGATCTTTTTAAACATCTTTCCGTCATCCTCGGCAGTGATTATTTTTCCGCCTTTAACCCCATGGAATATTTGACACCCGAAGCCCCGGTGGACGAAAAGGTTCTGTCCACGTGGGCGAAAGAGATTCTGCCCGCAACGGAACATAACCCCGTGCTGGTTTTTTACCTCCGACCCCATGTGAAATTCCATGGCGGACACGCATTTGACGCAAATGATGTGAAATTTACCTATGAAGCCATCATGAATCCCAAAAATCTTTCCCCACGGGTTTCCGACTACGAGCCCGTAAAATCGGTGGAAGTGCTGGGCCCTTTGAAAATTAAAATCGTTTACAAAAGGTTGTATTCTCCCGCTGTAGGAACCTGGGGCATGGGCATTCTCCCCGAACACCTGCTGAATGCCGAGGCGCTCAAAAAGGAGGCCCTGGAACTCGGTAAAGACCCCGAAACTTTTTCCATTCGCCAAAGCCGCTTCAACCGGCACCCCATCGGTTGCGGCCCGTTCACCTTTCAAGAATGGAAGTCGGACCAGTTTATCAGCCTCAACGCCTTTGAGGATTATTGGGAAGGTCCCCCCAACTACAGACGTTATGTGATGCGCATTATCCCCGATCTCCTGACCCAGGAGATGGAATTTTATGCCGGAACCCTGGATGCTTATAATGTGCAGCCCCACCAGGTCAAACGCCTGAAAGAAGACCCGCGGTTTCAGAGCTTTTCAGGGATTTCCTTTGGTTATTCCTACATCGGCTACAACATGCGGAGACCCCCTTTCGACGATGTGAGGGTGCGAAAGGCCCTGGGCATGGCCATTGATGTGACCAAAATTATCGATTATGTGCTTTATGGGCAGGGTGAGGACATTACCGGTCCTTTTGTGAAGCAGACCGATTACTATGACCACAAAGTTCCGCCGCTCCCATACGATCCGGAAGGGGCGCTGAAACTGCTTCAGGAGGCCGGTTACCAACGAAATGAGGCCGGCTGGCTGGAAAAGGATGGAAAACCGTTTCAATTCACCCTGATCAGCAACAGCGGAAATGACATTCGAAAGGCCATCCTGGCCATCGCCCAGGACGCATGGAAGCAGATCGGCATTAATGTGCGGACGGACCTGCTGGAATGGTCGGTGTTTATACAGGAGCGTGTGGACAAGCGGGACTTTGATGCTCTGGTGCTCGGTTGGGTCATGGGCATCGATCCGGATCTTTATCAGATCTGGCATTCCAGTCAGACCCATCCCTATCAACTGAACTTTGTGGGCTTCAAGAACAAGCGGGCCGATGATTTGATCATCAAGATTCGCAGGGAATATGACCACGAAAAACAGGTGGCCTATTGCCATGAACTTCACAAAATCATCGCCCGGGAACAGCCCTATACCTTTTTGTATGTGGGAAAATGGACGGCTGTTCTGGACAGACGCGTCGTAATCAAAGATGTTGATAAGGACGGGGTCATGCTCTACAAGAAGATCAAGTCCACCAAAACGGGCTCCTATACGTTCCATTTCAACAAATGGATCAAGGTGCCGGATATGCCCCAGTTGTCGACAGAGGGCTGGTAGGTGTAAAGATGAACGTCGAACATCGAACGTTCAACATCGAATGGAAAAAAGACTGTGACTTTAGTATCTTATCACCTGGTTTTCTGTCACAAAAAACAAGAAGCTCATTGACTGAAAAACTTAAAACTTAAAACTTTAAACTTTAAACTGCGGCTTGCCGCTTTAGGCATTTTTTATGTTTTCATTTATCGGACGAAGCATCGTTCAGAAAACCATCACGCTCTTTTTCGTATCCGTGGTGTCATTTCTGATTATTCATCTGGCGCCGGGGGAACCGAGCCAGATCGATCCCATGAACCCGAAGTTTACCCCGGAGATGGTGGAACGGTTTCAGAAGGAATTTCACCTGGATGAGCCTTTGTATGTGCAGTATGTCTATTTTTATCGGGATCTTTTTACGGGGAAAATCGTTTCCTGGAAAGACAATCAGTCGGTACTCAGTAAAATCTGGGAACGGTTTCTAAACAGCCTTCCCCTGTTTATTGTCGGTACGCTTCTGACCTGGACCCTTTCTTTTCCGGTGGGCATCCGGTCGGCCATTCACAGGGGAGGGATTTATGATCGCAGCGCCACGTTTTTTTCCTATTTTCTGATTTCAATCCCCGGGTTCTTTTTCGCCTATATTCTGATTATTCTCGTGGTGCGGGTTTTTCATGTACCGGTGATCGGCATGGAGACCTTCGGCATGGGGGATGCGCCCTGGCCCAATCTTTTTATGGATCGAATCTGGCATCTTCTCATTCCCTCTCTTTTGGGCGCCACGGGGGGCATCGCGGTCCTCTCCCGGTATGTGCGAAGCCAGATGCTTGAGGTGGAAGGGCAGGACTATGTCCGAACAGCCCGGGCCAAGGGGCTTCCACCGGATCAGGTCCACTACAAGCATGCCCTTCGAAATGCGCTGCTGCCCTTTGTCACCATGTTTGGATTGATTTTGCCGGGCCTCATCGGCGGGTCTGTCATTATTGAGTCTATTTTCTCCTGGCCCGGGATGGGGAGAATGGCTTATGAAGCCATTCTGGCCCGGGATTACCCCATTATTTTGACCGTCAATTTCCTCTCCGCGGTGCTGGTTCTGGCAGGAACCTTTATTTCAGACCTGCTTTACCTGGCTGTAGACCCGAGGATACGGCTATGATGGAAGAACCATTGACCGAAAACACTGAAATTCTAGACGGCCCCCAGGCGCCGAAGCAATCCAGGTTTGCAGAACGGTTTCAACTGTTCAACCAGAATCGCCTGGCCCTTGTGGGGCTGGTGATTTTCCTGGCTTTCTTCATCACCGCCGTGGCGGGGGTTGTTTTGACTTCCGGCCAGGACCCCGTGTTTAATCCCGCGCTGGTTCGGCTTCAGGAAAAACTGCTGCCGCCCTTCAGCCGGCCCAACCTTGAAACCCTCAAGGCCCATGAGGCGCCCACCCTCGGCATATACCTGCTGGGAACCGACGACCTGGGCCGGGATGTGTTTGCGAGGATGCTCCAGGGTGCCTGGGTTTCCCTGACGGTGGGATTTGTGGCGGTGGGCATTGCCGTCATCGTGGGTATCTTCATGGGTGGGCTTGCGGGGTATTACGGTCAGGGTGGGATTTGTTATGATCAGATCCTGAGTCTCCTGCTGCTCTTATCGGGCATCATTTTTTTCTTTCTGGGGTGGGTCAAGCTCGGCTGTGGCCTCTTTGGGGTGGGAATTATCATCTTCATATTGTCTTTGACGGCAAGACGCGCAAAGGGCAACCATTTCATGCCGGGCTGGCTTCGAAAAACCGCCTTCTCTTTCGATACCCTCATCATGCGCATGGTGGACATCATGCTCTGTTTTCCGAGCTTTTTTCTGATTCTGACTGTGGTGGCCCTGCTCCCTGCCAGTATCTACAATATCATGATTATCATTGGATTGACCAGTTGGATGGGAACCACCCGGTTTGTGCGGGCCGAGTTTCTCTCCCTGAGGGAACAGGATTTTGTCAGCGCCGCCAAAGCCCTGGGGGTGGGTAATTTTCGAATTATATTCAGGCACATGATGCCCAATGCCATTGCCCCGGTTCTGGTCTCCTCCACCATCGGCATTGCCACGGCAATTTTGACCGAGGCGGGCCTCAGTTTCCTGGGGTTCGGCGTTCCCCCGCCGTATGCCACCTGGGGAAATATCCTCTCGGACGGCAAGCGCTTTATTTTTGATGCCCCCTGGTTGACCTTCATCCCGGGAGTCGCGATTTTGATTGTGGTTCTCTGCTTCAACCTTTTTGGGGAAGGTTTGAAGGACGCTTTGAACCCGAAGTTGAGCCAGGAATAGTCCCTATTTTGAATCTTGGAATCTGAATTGATGCGTTCTGAAAAACCACTTCTTTCAACACAAGACCTGAAGGTCTATTTCTACGGCCGGGATAAGATTTCACGGGCCGTTGACGGGGTAAGCTACAACATTCATGCCGGGGAGACGGTCTGCCTGGTGGGAGAATCGGGGTGCGGAAAGACGGTATCGGCCCTCTCAGCATTGGGGCTGATTCCCAGCCCGCCCGGGAAAATTGTGGGCGGCCGCATTATTTTCAAAGGCAAAGACATCCTGGGGTTGGATGATGCCGCCATGCAGAAGATCAGAGGCAACCAGATATCAATGGTTTTTCAAGAGCCGCTGACCTCTCTGAACCCTGTTTTTACCATTGGGGACCAGATCGGCGAGGCCATCAGTACCCATGAAGTGATTGGACAGGATGCGCTGGAGAACAGGTGCGTTCAGCTCTTGAGAGACATGGAGATACCGTCGCCGGAACAACGCCTCAAGGATTATCCCCACCAGTTGAGCGGTGGACAGCGGCAACGGGTCATGATTGCCATGGCGCTGGCCTGCAACCCGGATTTGATCATTGCCGACGAACCCACCACCGCACTGGATGTCACTGTGCAGGCGCAGATCCTGAACCTGCTTAAGTCCGTTCAGGAAAAGGCTTCCATGTCCATCCTGTATATCACCCACGATCTGGGTGTTGTATCCGGGATTGCGGACCGCGTGTACGTCATGTATGCGGGGCTCATTGTGGAAGAAGGGAATACGCAGCAGGTTTTTGGAAACGCCTTTCATCCCTACACCCGGGGGCTCCTGGCCTCACTTCCCGACCGGGAAAAACGAGGGCAGCGGCTTCATAATATTCCCGGTACGGTACCCAATCCCGCCTACAAGCCGGAGGGATGTCCTTTTCATCCCAGGTGTTCCCATGCGGTAGAGAATTGCAAAACCGTGCTGCCTGAAATGATATCATTGGGAAATGATCACTGGAGCCGCTGCCCGGTTTTGGCTCGGGAGCTGTAGATGATGGTGCAAACGGAAAACCATAACAATTCCTTTACCCTGAAAGTGGAAGGCCTCAAAAAATACTTCCCCGTTCACAGGGGGCTTTTTCAACGGGTAGCTGCCCAGGTCAAGGCTGTGGATGGGGTTGACTTTGAAATTGAGGCGGGAAAAAGCCTGGGGCTTGTGGGCGAAAGCGGGTGCGGTAAATCGACGGTGGGCCGCCTGATACTCAAACTGCTGGAGCCGGACGCCGGGAAAATCCTCTACAAGGGTCTTGATATCAGCCATCTTTCGGCAAAAGAGATGCGGCCTTTGAGGAAAGAGATCCAGATTGTTTTCCAGGACCCCTATGGTTCTCTCAATCCCCGAATGACCATCGGTCAAAGCATTGACGAGGGGCTACGGTGTATCGGTCTTTCAAGAGGCATGCGCAAACCCCGTCGCGATGAATTGCTGGAAATGGTGGGCATCTGGCCCGGCAGTGCGGATCGGTTCCCCCATGAATTCAGCGGGGGTCAACGGCAGCGGGTGGGGGTGGCCCGGTCTTTGAGCGTCAATCCATCCCTCGTTATCTGCGATGAACCGATTTCGGCCTTGGATGTATCCATACAGGCCCAGATCATCAACCTGCTCAAGGACCTGCAGGACCAGTTGGGGCTCAGCTATCTTTTTATATCCCACGACCTCAATGTAGTGGGTTACCTCAGTGACCGAGTGGCTGTCATGTACCTGGGGCACATCATGGAGTACGCCGGGACTGAGGATCTTTTTGAAAAGCCTCTTCATCCCTACACCCTGGCGCTGCTTTCGGCTGTTCCGAAAATTGATATCAATGGCCCTTCTGCGGCGGTTATCCCGCTTAGCGGGGATGTGCCAAGCCCTTTGGATCCGCCGCCGGGCTGTAAATTTCAGGGAAGATGTCCCGAGGTGGAAGAAAGGTGCAGAAATGGGGAGATCGGATTTAACCGTTTTGACGGTGACCACTGGGTGAGATGTTGGAAGGTGAATCCATAAAGCCCTTTTATCGCTGGCGTATTTTGACCGTTGGTCTTGCGGTTTTTTTGGCTTGACTTTTAAAAAAAACCTGATAATATCCGCGTTTCTGCTGGGGGATCGTATAGGGGCAATACGGTGGGTTCTGGTCCCATTGACCGAGGTTCGAATCCTCGTCCCCCAGCCATTCAAAGGTCCCATCGTCTAGTGGTCTAGGATACTGGCCTCTCACGCCGGCGACACGGGTTCGAGTCCCGTTGGGACTACCAGTAATAATTGAAAGGGGTTACGCCAAAAGCGTAGTCCCTTTTTCTTTGGGCAAAAAAACGGTTCCAACCGGTAATCTCAACCTTCAGGAGGGAAATCAAGGTAATTTAGGGTCCACAAAAAAACGGCCTTTTCTGGGAAAACCGGTTTTCCTAAACCCATTTTGCGAATTAAAATAACCCCACCTTCCAGGAAAACATCATGGCCCTTGAATTCATGGAATATGAAGACAGCCCGTTCGTGTTTGACCGTGAGACATGGGAGCTGTTTTCCATGAGCGGCGCCCACAGATCCAAATGGCGTAAAGTAGAAAACTCGGATAGCTGCGTAAGCATCCAGTTCCAGGCTTGTGAGATATCAGAGTTCGAGGCAAAATCATTAGCTGAATCCCCCGCGCGTGAAAGGGAGGAAAATGGTCAAGCATAGATCTTGCCACAAAATCCAATTTGGAACACCTTGAGCCCCGGGTTTCTTACCTTCAGCCACTTGATGGGCAGTTCGACATCGGAAGGGTTTTCACATCAAATCAGCGGGGTTCCCTTTGTATAAGAATTTTTTGAACTCTTTGGATATCCTTTCATCTCTTGCAACACGCTCCCAAAAATAGCGGGCTATCGGTTCTATTGAGCTAAAGATTTCATCAAGTTTGAGACTTTCAGGCTTTTTCGGGACAAAATTAAATGGGGGAATATCACCTCCACTTTTGGGCGCAAAACCCATAGAACATATGTCATACGCTGGCAATAACCTAAACACATCGCCGTCTATTGCGAAGCTTAGGTTTCCTAAATGCATGTCAGTATTGTTAATCAACCTTCCAAAACACCACAAGGCTTTCACATCAGAGGCATCTTGCCAGCCAACCAAGCCTTTTCCGGATAAAGCATCAACCACTCGATACCAATTACTTCCAAAACCAACAAATTCAGCATCGATGGAGTGAAGAGATACCAATGATATCCGCCCGTATTCTCCTGACCTGTCAAATCGTTTACTTTCCAAAAAAAGCCTATCGCCACTTTCAATGAGTCTCGTCTCAGCGGCTGGCAAACCCTCATCATGGAGTACGACTGTTGCGTGATATTCGGTAATCAAAATATCGCGCCATCGCCTTGCTATTTCATTCTCTCCCTTCGGTGAAAACTTTACAATCACATGACAAAGACTGCGTTTGCTGAAAGCAGTAAATTTTGGTTGTTCCCCGCCAGCTGAAGAACCAGGAACTACACCGCTCATAACGCTATCGGCGAGAAACGGATATTCGTCATCAGAAACGGGAATAGGTTTCAGTCTGAGTCGCAATAGCGCCTGCTCACCAAACTTGAAATTCCCAGGTAGATCATCGCCATTAGATATTAGATATCGACCAATTTGGTTGGTGTTCCACCATCTAGGGTCAGGGGGGAAGTTAGGAGATTGGGCAGCCATTTCTTTTGCAATCTGCAAGCCTAGAAAGCCCTGTGGCCTCAAGTCATATAGAAAATATGGTAAATCCTCATACAAGCCATCTCCTCTTTCGCCCAACAGAAGTGAAGGTATTTTTGTGGCTGGTTCCACAAAAAAACCACCGTGGATCAGAGGGCGTATCAATGCAGCTAAAATAGGATTCCCGTTAGGGTCTACAATGCCCAAGGGCAATTTGTCGTTCCCTCCGAAAGCGTTTAGAGTCATGGCATAACTTATTGACCGTCCACGCCTCAACTTTATAATGCTGTTCTTCATCACTCGGAGTTGACGTGACACAGCCGTCTGAGACAACCTAGTTACAGCTTGGATTTCCTTTGATGTCGATGGACCCCGTTTTAAGTACTCCCTAATTGACATCGGCATAAGAAAAGACCTCGTAATGCAAAAATGACTTATTCTGTGAATAATAAAAAAGAGCCCTTTTATACCAAAAAATAATAATATGTCAACAGCTTAAAAACGTATAGAGTAGGCCAGAGACTAATATTTTGACTAGAATTACAGGCCCATAGATTAGGCCCTCATCAACCCATTTTTTTATGGTGTTGATTGATTTTACACTACCACGTTTTCTATGGGGATGACTACAGGCAATACATCGACTTGATGGCAGAAGGGCGCCGTCGTTGTGGTGTTGATATCACGTATCCCCGGAGCAGTGCGAGAGCACATATGAAGAAACGAGATGAACGATAACGCCTTGACTTAGGGGTAGCTATGTGTATTATATTGCGCATAGAAAAACCCATGAAAGGAGGCCATTCTATGGGCACTGACATTGTACGATTAAATATTACGCTTCCAAAAGAGGTCGCCGAATCCCTGAGCCGGGCGACCGAACCCAGAAAGCGCAGCCGTTTTATCGCGTTGGCCATCGTGGAACGGATAGAACGAAGACAGAAAGAAAAGTTAGAAAAGGACTTGGAAGAAGGCTACCGAGCAACCAGACAGGAAGCCCTCGCAATCTCTAAGGAATTTAAAACTGTTGATCTGGAGGGCTGGGATGAATATTAGGAGAGGGGGGTGCTACCTTGCGGCTCTTGATCCTGTCATAGGTCATGAAATGTCGAAAACAAGGCCGGTAGTCGTTATTTCAAATGACAAAAATAACGAGTTCTCCGGCACAGTTACAGCTCTTCCCATCACTTCGAAGTATCTTCGGAGGATATATCCCTTCGAAGTATTTCTTGGCAAAGGTGAAGCCAGTCTTCCAAAGAACTCCAAGGTCAAGGCCGATCAGATTCGAACACTGGATAAAAGCAGATTGGTAAAATTTATCGGCACATTGGACCAAAATCAGATTGAACAGGTCGATAAAGCCACAAGAATCCATCTTGCCTTGTTTTGAAACATGTCTCCTGCTGCCAACATGGTAAGGTTTTTTTGACGCTTTCACGCCGGGTTGAAACGAAAGCCTCGCAACCCGTGTGCCATATTGCGACGATTGCCAAAACAGGGATTGCGATGAATTTTCGGTTGTATATTCATTAGAAAAAAGTTAAAATATACTGTTTATTTAACATCAGCAATACTTCGGGGTCTGATGCGTTGCGAAGAGACCCATCGTGATTTTTCTGACCCGGCCGTCGTAGCTTCGCTACTTTGGCGGAGTCGGCAATAGGATATCTGAGGAGAATTTTAACATGTGCGGGATTATTTGTTATGTGGGACAAAAAAATGCAAAACCAATCCTGATTGAAGGGTTGAAACGGCTTGAATACAGGGGATATGACTCGGCGGGCCTTGCGGTTCAAAATGGCAACGAAGTTTCCTGTTACCGGGAACTGGGAAAAATTGCGAGTCTGGAAGCCCTTGTGGATGGCAAACCCATGGAAGGCACCAGCGGTATTGCCCACACCCGCTGGGCAACGCACGGTGAACCTTCGGTACAAAACGCCCATCCGCAACAGGATCGGACTGACAACGTTTTTGTCATTCACAACGGCATTATCGAAAACTATCACATTCTGAAAAAACAATTGGAAAAAAAGGGTTTTGCATTCCGGTCTGAAACGGATACGGAAGTCCTGGCGCAGCTGATTGCCCTCTATTTTGACGGGAACCTGGCGGACGCGGTCAGAAAGACCATGGGTCAGGTAGAGGGGACTTTCGGACTCGGCGTCATCCATCGTGATGTCCCCGATCAGATCGTTGTGGCCAGGCGGGGGAGTCCCTTGATTATCGGTGTGAGCGATGAAGGCCATTTTGTGGCGTCTGATGTTTCCGCCATGGTGCGGTACACCAATAAAGTGGTGCATCTTCAGGAAAACGAGCTGGCAACGGTTACAGCGGATGATTTTTCTATCTCAACAGCCTCGGCGCAATTGATTGAGCGGAGTACGGAAACGGTTGAATGGCGGGCCGAAGACGTTGAACTGAACGGGTTTCCCCATTTTATGTTGAAAGAGATTTATGAACAGCCCTACACCATCAAGAATGCCTTCCGTGGCCGCCTTGAGCCGGGTGAGGGTGTGCCCAAGCTGGGCGGGATCATGCCCGTTTGGGAGGATCTCAAGAACTGCCGGCATATGGTTCTGGTGGCGTGCGGTACCTCTTATTACGCAGCTTGCGTGGGGAAATACATTTTTGAAAAGCTCACGGAAATTGATACGGAAGTGGGTCTGGCTTCCGAATTCCGTTATCGAAAATTAAATTTCCCCCCCAACACTTTTGTAGTGGCCATCAGCCAGTCAGGGGAAACCGCCGACACCCTTGCCGCCATGAAAGAAGCAAAGCGAAAAGGTGCGACGCTTCTCGGCATTGTCAATGTGGTGGGGAGTACCATTAGCCGGGAAACAGACGGCGGCATCTATAACCATGCGGGTCCTGAAATCGGTGTGGCCTCCACCAAAAATTTCACCTCTCAATTGACCACCCTCACGTTGCTTGCACTGCTTCTGGGGCGTCATCAGCACCTTTCACTGACGGAGGGCATTCAGGCCATTCGCGCACTGGAAGCGCTGCCTGATCAGGTTCGGGAATTGCTGGGTCAATCCAGCCACATCGAGGCCATCGCGGAGAAGTACTATCATCGCACGAACTGGCTTTTTCTGGGTCGAAAGTACAATTACCCCATTGCCTTGGAGGGGGCTCTGAAACTGAAAGAGGTCTCCTATATCCACGCCGAAGGGTATGCCGCTGGAGAAATGAAGCATGGTCCCATTGCGCTGATCAATCCGGAAATGCCCACAGTGGCCATTGTCCAGAATGATGAGATGTATGAAAAAATGCTCAGCAACATCCACGAAATCAAAAGCCGCAAAGGCCCTGTGATCGCCATTGCCACCCAGGGAGATGAAAGGGTCAGGGAATTGGTGGATGATATCATCGAGGTGCCGCCCAGCCTCGATTTTTTGAGCCCCATGCTGTCCGTGATTCCCTGCCAGCTCCTGGCTTACTACTGTGCAAAATTTCTTGAAAGGGATATCGATAAACCCCGTAACCTGGCAAAGAGTGTTACGGTGGAATGATTCCTGAGGGTAGTTTTAAGAGAAATACATTTTCCCGTCCGCAGATTCCATCGGATTATTCAGATATCTCACCCGTTCATTCTGATCATCCACAAGTCCATTCATTGAACCACCCATTCAGTCAAAAATAGAAGGTAGCGTCTGCGATTGACAGGATTTCTACATAATTGTGGTGTTGTATGCTTTTAACTACAAAAACGAATACCGGCAGGATCTCCCCATCCAAGAATTCCATCCGATAAAAAATAAGTTATTACAAATATTTATGTTAAAATTTGCCGTCACCTAAAGGCCATGGCATGACATTTGCTCTTACCTGATGGCAAATCTGTATGCCGGGCATTAAAAGATAAATTCAGTGATTCAAGGAGGGAGGCGTTGTTATGAAAAAGATAGAAGCAATCATCAAGCCCTTTAAACTGGATGAGGTGAAGGAAGCGCTCGCTGCAATCGGGGCAAAGGGGATTACGGTCAGCGAAGTAAAGGGATTTGGCCGTCAGAGGGGGCATAAGGAGGTCTATCGCGGGGCTGAGTACCAGGTGGACTTTGTTGCAAAGGTAAAAATCGAAGTGGTCGTTGATGCATCGATGGCCGGTGAGGCGGTGGCCACGATTCAAAAACAGGCCCGAACAGGCGCCATTGGCGACGGCAAGATCTTTGTTTTGCCGCTTGAAGACGTTATCCGCATCAGGACCGGGGAAACCGGTAAAGATGCCATTTAGAAAGGAAGGGGAGGCGTAATGAAAACCATTGTTATGTTATTGATATTGCTGACGAGTGTGATTTCAACGGTATGGGCTGGAGACGATCCACCGACGCCCATGACCAATAAGGATGCCATTGCTCTGGTTCAGACCAATGCTGATTATGTGTGGACCCTTGTGGCGGCGGCTCTGGTCTTCTTCATGCAGGCCGGCTTTGCCATGGTGGAAGCGGGTTTTACCCGTGCCAAGAATTCCATCAATATTATGATGAAAAACCTCATGGACTTTTCCATGGGGACCCTGGCCTTCTGGGCCCTCGGTTTCGGCCTCATGTTCGGTGCTTCCTCATCGGGATGGCTTGGGACATCGGGGTTTTTCCTCAGCGACTTCACGGTTGGGGGCGATCCCTGGGTGCTGGCCTTCTGGATGTTCCAGGTGGTGTTTGCCGCCACCGCCGCCACCATTGTTTCGGGCGCCATGGCGGAGAGAACCAAGTTTACCGGCTACATGCTGTACAGTGTGTTCATCTGCGGAATTATCTACCCCGTATTCGGCAGCTGGGCCTGGGGCGGCCTGTTTCACGGGGGTGGCTGGCTGGAAAAACTGGGATTTATCGATTTTGCGGGATCCACAGTGGTCCATTCGGTGGGCGGCTGGGCAGCGCTTGCCGGCGCCATTGTGCTGGGTCCCCGCATCGGAAAATATACCAAAAACGGCAAGGTCCGCCCCATCTTGGGGCACAACCTGCCGCTTGCAGCTCTGGGCGTTTTCATCCTTTGGTTGGGGTGGTTCGGTTTCAACCCCGGGTCGACCACGGCTGCCAGTAAAGACATTGCCATGATCTTTGTGAACACCAACCTGGCGGCGGCGGCCGGTGCGGTTTTGGCCATGTTCACCAGTTGGATGAGAATCGGAAAACCGGATGTGGGTATGAGTCTGAATGGCGCACTGGCAGGCCTTGTGGCCATCACGGCCCCCTGTGCCAATGTGACCCCTTCAAGTGCCGTCATTATCGGCGCCATCGCCGGCATCATCGTGGTCTTATCGGTTTTCTTTTTCGACAAAATCAAAGTGGATGATCCCGTGGGCGCCATCTCCGTCCATGGCGTGAATGGGGCATGGGGAACACTGGCAGCCGGCCTTTTCAACATCGGCGGCACTTCGGCCAAAATCATCGGCGTACAGCTCTTGGGAATCGGCGCCTGTTTTGTCTGGACGTTTGTCACGGCGCTCATCCTCTTTAAGATCATCGACAAAACCGTCGGTTTAAGGGTTACGCCTGAAGAGGAAAGAGAAGGACTGGATTATACGGAACATGGCGGTACCGCCTACCCGGACTTTGAAGTATCGGCCTATGTGCAGAAGTAGTTTTTAATAAATATGGTCTAAGAAGTTAAATTCAAAATGTTTGGAGGAGAGAAATGAAAACGAGAATGATCAAAATGGTGTTAATCCTGTTATTCTTGAGTGTCGCCTTTATCCCCTGGAGCGCCTTTGGCGCTGAAGGAATCATGACCCAAGGAAGCATCACCCACGGAGAAGGCTCAAAAGCGGCTGAACTGGACAAGGTGGTGGATTTAGATAGACCTGAGTTTTCGGCAGATGTGGCGTTTTTGAGCCAGTACATCTGGCGGGGCTATGGACTGAGCAAAGACAGTCTCGTGATTCAGCCTTCAATAACCGCAGGGTTTAAAGGATTCGCCCTGAACCTCTGGGGAAACCTGGATACGGACAACGAAGCCTACAACGGATCCAAATGGAACGAGACGGACCTGACCTTTTCCTACGGTCACAGTTTCGGTATCGTGGGCCTGGAAGCCGGGTATATCTACTACGCCCTGGATGGAGTGGATGACTCCAAGGAAATATACATAAGTGCGGGCGTGGATGTTCTTCTGGCGCCTACGCTGACCGTTTACCGGGAAATAGGCACACTGCAGGGGTGGTATTTCAACCTGGGGTTTTCCCATTCATTTGAACTGCCCCATGAGATGAGCCTCGACCTGGGCGCCACATTTGCCTACTACAAGTCCGACAACGGCAACATGGTGGAGTACAGAAGTGACGGGACAACCGACGGGGATAGGTACAGCGGACTCCATGACGGCTTGCTGTCGTTAGGTTTAGCCATCCCCTTCTATAAATATTTTACGGTAACACCATCCATTGCCTGGGCATTTCCCCTGTCGAGTTCAGCCAGTAATGAGATATCGGCTTTGAGCCTGGACGGAAGGTCCAATCATCTTCTGGGCGGTGTCACCCTTTCCATGGCTTTTTAATCAAAATACTTAACGCCTTGACCGTTAAACAGTTGAGCCCTCCGGTGCATCTCTTCTCCTCCTAAAAAAGAAGAGACGCTCGGGGGGTTCCCACACGAATCGATTCCCGTCAACCTTGACACCGAACACTGATTTATCCTACACTCCCCTCGCTCTACAACCGCCTGCTATGAACCAAAGGTCCACATGAATGAGAAAAACACCTGATGCTGTTCAGGTACGAGTCCATTATCGTCGCCTTTGTAAAATCCGCCTTCTGACCCCGTGGAACGATCGTAGCGATATTCCAACGCTGCCACGATGGTATTCAAAGAAAAGGGCGAAAAAGTGTATTCAAGCGTCGTAGTGACGGCCGTAATGCTCTGTTTCGCACCGGTACCAATGCCATCCGGGTCCCAGTAAATTTCCGGTCTCACCGCCAGACTCCACGGCCCGGAGATGTGCCAGCCGGCCCACACCGCACTGGCAATCCAATTATAGCGCGGGTTGCCCGTCGCGTCTACTTGCTTTTCCGTGCCCACATCAAAGGCAGCGGCCAACAGGAATCGGTCGTTTTTCCACTGGAGAATTGAATCCGAAAAAAACCTCCAAAACTCGATGGATGTTTTGTCCTGGTCCGGCCCGTAATAAAGATTCTGGGTATAGGTGATGTTGGACGTCAATTGCCACACCGTCTGGAGGCCATAGCTCGGTGCATCATTGGGATGGGCAAGATAGTTCCAGCCGCTCGAAACAAAGAAGGAAAGATCCAGCGTGTTACTCAGCGGATAGGTCCCTTTTGCCCCGAAGAGGAAATAGGGCACAAAGTCCAGGAGATAACCCCTTGTGTAATTCGGGTTTTGAATGGCGAAATAGGATTCGTAGCCGATGTAACTGTTAATGAGCCCCGCCGTTACCTCAAGGCCATTGCCAACAGGAAACAGATAGGTGCCGTTTACGCGGTAAAGGTGGCGGAGAGACTCGGCATTGGAAATGGGCGCATTGAAATCCGGGGGTGTCTCAGGCACCAGTTTTTGGGTATCAACGCCTGTCTGTAAACCAAACTCCATGCCCCATCGCGACTGTGGAGTGGCATTTTTTTGGATGTAGCCCATGGCCATATTCACTTGTGGGCCGTTCACTTTAAATGTGGTTCCTTTACTGCGCCAAAGACCATTACCGGGCTGATTGAAATTGAGTGTATATCCGAGATCCAGATAGGTTGCATAATTCCATTCCAGCCCATCCGCATCCTTATCTTCCACCACACCTTGAACATACCAGCGGTCTTTTGCCAAACCAAACACCGGAAGGGCATCCGAGGCCTGTACTGAGACAGCGGTAAATAATAGAAGGGATAGCGCTGTCATGCACTTTCGCACCAAAAATAAAAGGCGGGTAATGCGGAAAGTCATTTTCATCGTCCTTCATGATGAGCTTCAGTTTATTTTCGGCGTCTTGGTGCCGACAGTTTCATGAATAGACCCTCAGGGTGTCTATTTCAAGAAAAAGAAATCGACAGCCGTCGGTACGGAAAGTTTCCGGTTATTCCTCGGGTCCGTGGCGCTGGCGCTAGGGTTTTTCGCTAAAGTAGATGCGTTGAACGGCGGCAATGACGATAGCGGTCGTCCAGCCGAACATGATGATCCCGTTGCCCGCCTCGGAGGAGGCGAGGAGACGCCAGCGTTCATCCAGAACAATTTCTCCGTAACCCAGCGAGGTAAAGGTGACCATGGAAAAGTAAAGGGCCTTTTCGAAACCATCAATCGCGTTCAAAGTCAGATACGTGACGGCCCAGAGCAGCACCTCCAACAGGGAGACAATGAACATTAAAAGGACGATTCCGCAGACCCAGTAGACACGTGTGTGTTTCAATCGGTGCCTGGAACTATGTGCACGGAGCGCGGACATGGTCAGGACCATTCCCCCGGCGTGGATTGCAGTTGTCGCTACCATCAGGGCGGCGGCGATGGCAATATTCATCAGCATCTTGTATCACCTCTCCACTTTTTGACAGAATTTACGGGATTTCATGGATCTTTCTTTGCCTTACCCTCTTTTTTGAAACTCTTTTCCCAGTAGTCCGTGCGTTTGAGCATCTCTTCTCTGGTCTTCTCCGGGATAAAATCCAAGGGGTCCTTGCTTTTCCGGACCTCCCAGCCGCCGCCCAGCGACTTGTAGACGGCTACAAGGTTGGTGGCGACGGTCCCCTGCGCCAAAGCCAACAGGTCTCCCTGGGTTGCTTGCGCTTTGAGGGTGGTGATGACCGTGTTGAAATCGACCGCACCTTCCCTATATTGGATCGTCGACACCTTGACCGCCCTTTCGGACGCCCTTGCCGCCAGACCGTAGAAAATGAATTGCTCATGGGACTTTAGAAAGGCAACGAGCGCATTCTCCACTTCACCCTGAGCCTGCAGCACGGTGTTGCGGTAATCCGCCAACAGCTGCTGAAAAAGTGCATCCTGGAGTCTGATGTTGCTCTTGAGCCGTCCGTACTGGAAAATATTCCACTGGAAAGCACCGAAGAGGTTAAAGCCTATGCTGCTGACTTCAAAAAGGTTAAGAATGCTTTTGCTTCCGAGGCTCGTGGAGCTCGTGACGATCGACCCGCCAAGTCTAAAATGCGGGTACAATTCGCTCACGGCGAACCCGATCTGGGCACTCTGTGCTGCAAGCAGGCGCTCGGCCGAACGGATATCGGGCCGGCGACGGATCAGATCCTGGGGCATGCCGAGGGCGATCTCCGGCGTGACGCTCGGAATGGGCTGCACCGTACCTAAAAGCTCACTCATATCGTGGGGCGGTCTCCCCAGCAAGATGGCGAGCGCGTTCTTGAGCTGCTGATTTGAGATCTCCAGTGCTGCCAGCGTGGCCTTGCTGTTGTTCAGCAAGGTCTTGGCCTGTTCCATGTCCAGTGAGCTTACCTGGCCGGCCTCAAATTTTGCCCGGGTGATTTCCACGCTCTGGGCTTGCAGGTCGATGTTCTTTTCCGCAATCTCAATCCTCGCCTGGCTGGTGCGGATGAGGAGATAAGTCTGGGCAATCTGGGCGACCAGTGAAACAAGGACGCCATCGTATTCAAACACGCTGGCGTCCAACTCAGCTGATGCGGACTCAATCAGTCTCTTAAAACGGCCCCAAACGTCTGCCTCCCAGGTCAGGTTGAATCCCAGATCGTAAAGCAAGAAACGATCGTCCAGCAGGGGGAGGAAATTGTTGGCGTTTTCGCTCAGCCTCTGGCCCGCAGCCGAACCGGTGAACTGCTGCTGTTGGGGGTACTGTTCTCCGATGGCAATGGCAAGGCTCTGTTGTGACTGCAGCACACGCAGTCCCGCCGAACGCAGGGTCAGGTTCTGCTCAAGTGAGGTCTCCACGAGCCGGTCGAGGATGGGATCTTTGAACGCCCCCTTCCACCACTCGGGCGCAACCGCCGTTGTCCTGTAGTCAACCGGGCCGTCCTGCTCGAGCCATTCAGACTCCACAGGCGCCGTCGGCGCAACGTAGTCAGGACCCACCGTCGTACATCCTGAAGCGATCAGAACCAACAGCACAGAAAGGGCAAAAGTTTTCGATAAACATTTCATGGTGGAGTCCATATTCTTGAACATTTCATCCCATTGTCAGACCTCGGCCGGAACCGGTAAAATGTTCTGGTATCCCGCCTACTGCAGCAACCGGGGCGCGGGAGGCACAGATCTTTGGTCATCTTCTTTGGCAGTGCCTTTCATCACCAGTACCGAGCAGGTCGTCCCTACCCGCAGTTTGATCTCCTTGGGTACATCGGTGAGATGGATGCGCACCGGTATCCGCTGCGCGAGCCTGATCCACTGGAAGGTGGGGGCGATGTTGGGCAGGAGATCAACGCCCGTACTGCCGTCCTGTTGTGCAATACCCCAGCCGACGCTGTCGACGCGGCCTTCCATGGGCATTTCGGGATAGGTCATCAGGGTCACGACCGCCCGGTCTCCTGCGTTTATATCAGTGATCAAGTTCTCTTTAAAAAATCCGTGGATCCAGTAGCTGTTCACGTCCACCAAGGCCAGCACGGGCTGATTGGCGACGGCCTGGCTGCCCAGCCTGAGGCTCAGGTTGGTGACGTAACCGTTCACCGGCGCCCGTACCCGGGTAAACTCCACGTTGAGCTCCGCCTGCCGGACCGCTGCCTTTGCCGCCCTACGCTGCGGGTTTGACTCGCCGAGGGAGACAAGTTGGGCTTGCACTTGGGCCAGGGCGGCCTGGGATTGGTCCAGGCCGGCCCATGCCTGCTTGAGCCCGAACTGGGCACTGATCTTCTGCTGCAATGAAACCTCATAGTTGGCCTGGGCCCGTTGCACCATCTTTTGCGAGGTGGCCCTGTTGGGAAGCATCATCTTTTGCCGCTCATACTCGGCCTTGTTTTTGGCGATGGTGGCTTCCAGTTGGGCGATCGCGCTCTTGGCTTGTTCGATGGAGGCCCGGGATACCTCAACCCCTGCCCTGGCCGCTTCGACCTGTTTCTCTATGGCCTCGACATTACCGCCGGTTTGGTCCAGCTGGGCGCGCGCCTGTGCCAGGGCAGCCTCGAAGGTTCGGGGGTCGATCTGAAATAGCAGATCCCCGGCCTTGACAAACTGGTTGTCCCGAATCGGCAGGTCGGCGATAGGTCCTGATACCCGTGCCGTGATCTGGATGACCTGGGCGCAGACCTGGCCGTCACGGGTCCACGGGTTTACGACATAGTCCCGATATTTATCAAAGACCATCAATACAGCGACTATGACAACGGTAGCGGTCAGGAGGACTTTTATAACATTTTTCATAAATTTCCGCCTCTCAGAACGGGATCAGAAGAGTGTCAAAAAGGACTGTATAAATGATCATCAAAGCCAGGAAAACCGCCGGTGGATAGAAAAAGTACCTCGACAGCCGAACACGATTGAGCAGCCGGGCCGTTACGGCCGCCGCTATGGTGCCGAGTACACTCGCGACGAGCAGCGGCGGCACGTAAACTCCGCCGATAGCAAATTCATGAGGCATAATGGGCTCCTCCTTAAATCTTATCAAAATCTCTCTTCTCTCCATTGTTCCCAGTCGATCGGGCCGATGCTTCCGGCATAATTGACCAGCGCTTCCGACACGCCCCGATAGACACCCAAGAGGCGGTAAAAGTTCTCACCATCCCCGTCACTGAACAGCCCTTCGGAAGCCTGGTCCAGGACACCCTTGATACGCGCTTCCAGGTGACCCAGAATCCCGTCAAGTTTGGTGCGAAACGCCTCCCTATCCCCAGCGGTCGGATCCACCGACAACCGTTTTAAGGTTTCCTGTACTTTGAGGCGCCAGGCCCGCACGTCCGCCTGCAGCTCCTGCGCCAGGAATTGCGCCTGAGGATTGCCGCGTTCCTCTAACAACTCCTTTACGCGGTAGGTGAGCCCTTGCAGACTGGTCACCACTGCCTGAACCTGCTGCGGCGAGGTGCTCGGCAGTGCTTTGGTATCAATGTGCGGGGCCCAGGCCAGGAGTTTTCGGGGCAGCGTCGACACTTCGCGGGCGTGAAAGGCATCTCTCCATCGGTCAAGTCGCGTCACCGGCCGCTGCGGGTCCCAGTGCATGGTGGACATCAGGAAGTCGCAACTGCGGAAGAAGCGACCGAGCAGACGCAGAAATACCCGTTCGGGGCGCAGGGGAAAGGGAACGTTTGCAGTGATTGCCATAAGCAGAAACATCAGGGGGAACATGAGCGCGGTGTTGGCGACTTTGAGGAAACTGTAGGTCTGCTCGTTGGTAATGGAGGCGATTGTGACAAACATGGCCAGCCCGAATGTTCTGCCCAGGGCCTGCCGGGGGGCGGCGAAGAGATAGCAGATGGCGAAAATCACCCCAAAGATCAGTAGCCCGAGGCCCATGAAACTGGATAGCTGCGGCATCACGAAGATATACACCAGACCGGCGAAAAGCACACTCACGGCAGCCGGCACAAACAGCAGCGAGACAGATGCCTGTGGCATGGTCGCGAAGGCCATCACAAACGGAACGGCCATGCTCACAAAACCGGCTCCACCCGGCATGCCGTTAACATAGATCAGGGCCAAATAGGCCAGCCACATGCTCAAGATGACCCGGACGGCACCCACCAGGCGATCCGGATCGGGCACAAAACGGACATCCAGCGGGCGAGCGGAATCGGCCTCAGGAATCGATTGCCCGAAACCTTTGATACCGCTGAGGTTGTCAAACAGGGATCGGGTCAGCAATTCGAGGTGTTGCAGCCGGGAACAGGTGACGGCTAGCGCAGCTTTATGGAAATGGGAGAGGGCCCCTATCTCGGCCGCATTAAGGGTCAGATCCATGACTGCCGGCTGCCGCTCGGGCGCCTGATTGGCGAGCATGCGACCCATCTGCGCCAACCGCTCGTCGAGTTCTGCGCCAAAAGGTGCCAGATTGGGTAACAGAAGCGACAGATCCAGGGCTTTCAACTCGGCGAAACTCTCATGCCAGCGTTCCATGGTTTCGGTCAGTTCCTCGGTCTGGCTCCGGTAACGCCTCCACTGCTGCCGCATTTCCCGGACTTCGTAGGTGTCCGTCTCTGCCGAATCCAGGAGTTGGCCAAACCGGGTCTGTTGCTGGACCTCCTGGGCTCTCAGGGCCTGCGCATCCCCTGGGTTCCCGTCACCGCGCATCAAATCCAGGTAGGACCGGCAAAGCTGTTTCTGGGTCGATAACAGTTCGCATGCGGCGGCATCGAAGTCGGCGCGGCTGGTGATGGGCCAGATAAGGATCGAAACCAGGCTGTAGACCAGGATGCCCAGTCCGGTCTCCTGGGCACGCATCATCGCGGTCTCGAAGGCCTCTTTTGAATCGGGGCCTGCGGCCATACAGATAACCACACACACGAAGCCACAGACGTGCCAGAAATACTGGTCTTTCGCTCCGCCCATCATGTAGGTACAAAAGCCCACATAGAGAGAGAGGAACAGCATGAAGAGCCAGCGGTCCTGTGCGAACAGGGCGATTAAAATCAACGCGATAACGGTCGTCACCAACGTACCGAGCATGCGCATGGCGCCCTTGTTCAGGGACTGCCCGGTCGTTGCCAGGCTGATGACGGCCACGGCAAAACCGGCCCAATAGGGCTTATCCCAGCCCATCCACAGGGAGATGGCGTAGGCGATGGTCATGGCCAATGCGGTCTTGATGGCTTCTTTGCTTCGAGTGGACAGGGTCATCATGCCACGCTCCAACTGTAAATTTTAGCCACGAAAGCCCAAGGGTCGAGGTGTCGGGTTTCAATCAGACTTCAGTCTGCGCGCAATACCTTTGGCCCAGGGGTTCGCCGTCAAGCCGTGGGCTAACACACACAGCGTTACGGTACATATCACAGCGCGTATGAGTACAGACTCACTGGGCAAATTCTCGTTGGCCACAATGATGCAAAATACGATAGTCGCCAGACCCCTGGGTCCGAACCAGGCCAGGAACAATTTGGTTTCCAGTTTCTCCCCGAGACCCGCCAGGGCGATTATGGCGGGCAGCATACGAATAAGGGTGAGGCTCAAGAGGGAGTAGATCACCACATCCAGGGTTATACCTGGCAAGTACTTCCCAACCATCCCCCCGAACAGGACCCAGGTCAGCAACGAAAGCAGTTCGGATATGCCCTCGCCAGCCATGACCAGCTTGTGGGTATGTTCCTTCGCAAAATGACCGAACAGCAAACCGCCAACAAACGCGGCGATGTAGCCGCTGCCGTCCAGAGTCTGGGCCGTGGCGAAGCAGGCCAGAGCCAGACTGACTACCGGAATCTGTTTCCATACATCGGTGAACCAGCCGCGCTTTGCGCATATGGAAATCACTTTGACTCCCACCAGAGCCATTACCACGCCCACGCCCGCGCCAATACCTATTTCCCTGGCTACCAGCTCCAAAGCCAGCGCGCTAGTGCTGTTATCGCCACCGGTACCCGTCGCCAGGGCCAGAAATACAAAGAGCACCGGTACGGATATCCCATCGTTGAGCCCGCTCTCCACGTTAAGACCCTCCCGGATCCGTCCCGGGACGGCCTTGTTGGTCACAACACCCTTGCCGAGAGCCGCATCGGTGGGGGCGAGCATAGTGGCGAGAATGCATACCTCAAGCAACGCGATACCGGGGAAAACCACCATTCCGACGCCGACGCCGAGGGCAATACAGAGCGGCAGGCCGATCAGCAGCAAGCGCAGTGGAATTCGCGCATGGGACCGCAAGGTCACCAGGTCTGTATTTGCCGCGTCAATGAAAAGCACCAGTGCAAGCGTCAAATCAGCAATAACGCGCAGTTCGACTGCTTTAACATCGCTGTTGAGGAACCCCAAGCCATAAGGTCCTGCGACTAAACCAAAGGCAAGGAAAATCATTGGGCCGGTAATAATGCTGCGTTCAATCCTGCCGGAAACCACGCTGAATGCAAACGCTAAAACTGCCAGGATTGCCAAATTCTCGTACATTTGCTCCTCCCGAGTTGTACACGGCGGCGGAACGGATTGCCTTGCTCAGCTTTTCAATGACCCGACTCAACCGATCACCTCCCAGTGTCCGGCTTTTTTGGAACCGATTCGTTTTAATACTCCCATCTCCTTTAATTTTTGAATATTTCGCATCACCGTTGTTCGGTTTTTGTTCAGCTTTTCGGCCAGCGCGTCATAGGAGATAGATGGATTTTCGTCGATTCCGGCCACAAGTTGCACCTGGAAACTGGTTAAAGATGCATATTCGCCTGCTTTTTGCACTTTTTGGGCACCCAAAACCGCCTTTTTTTGTTCTAAAGATGCATTTTCCTTATTGAGATGTTTCTCTGTTTTCCTCAAAAGTGTTTTCACATAATCATCAGCGGCCTGGAATACGGGTTCCACCCCCCCTGCTTTCAGGGCTGGAATGACCTTGGTTCTCACGCCCATGCCTCTGGCATCCACATAGCCATAGTCGCGAAGCACTTCTACAATGATGAGGTTCCTGGCGGAACGCTGTCCGGCCACCATCTTTTCCACCGTCATGGCGTTGGGCAATGCGCCGGGGCTGATAATTTCAAGACGATCGCTGTACCCGGCAATTTCAACATCCACGAAACGCGTCCAATCCCGGTGTGCGAGGGCATTGATCAGCAATTCACGGATGGCCTCAAAGGGATAGAACCATCTCTTTTCGCGGCGGAAGTTTTCGTCAATGTGATTCGGTTCCTGTGTGACAAAAGGCTCCATGGCCTCCAGGCATTTTTCGATCAGACCGGCATCTATAAGGCTTTTTCCGGATTTACCCACTTGGAAGCGGCCCACGAGAGGCGCATCAAGCACTTTATCTAACAGGGCCTGATATTCCTTGTCCAAAGCATCGAAAAACATGAGCCGGATACCGGACTGCTTGAGGGTCTGTCGGGGTTTGATGCCAAACAGGTTCAGTCCGGCGATGGTGCAAACCGGTTCTTCCGTAATGCCATCGGTCATGAAACCGAGGGCTTTCATGCGGGTGATCCAGGATTCTCTGGTTTCTGGCACTTCAGGATCCCTGAGTATATCCCGGAGGTAGTTTTCTAAACGGGCTTTATCCAGGGACTCAAAACTGGTGCGGTTAACAGGCATGATTTCTGAATGTACCACACCACTGGACGATCCCAGCATCAGAAGCTGTTCCCGTGTGGCGGGACGGGAAATAGCGCCTATGCGAACATATGCCGTTTCTCTGTCATGGTCTCTGACAACATAAGGTTTTGAGATTTCCTGCCCTATGGTAATAATGGCAACCCGTCTGCTGGAATCCATTGGCACTTCTTCATAATACGGCAGGATCACAGGGTGGATATATCTGCCGAAAACCGTATCGGCCACCCACTCGCTCAGATTGTCTCTGGTAATACCGGTAACGGTTTTGTCGTCCGCCACCCCCAGGAGAATATGACCGCCTTTGAGGTTCGCGAGGGCAACCACCTCTTTGGCAAGTTGTTCGGGCCGGATGTTGTCAAGTTTGAACTCAACACCTGAACTTTCACCGCCCGCGATCAAATCCATGACGTCTTTTCTTTTCATGCGTCATCTCCATTTATGATACCCGCCTCTGTCCGGGCCCGTCGTTTCTCTTCAAGCGTCAGATGATGGTCATTGATGCGGTCGCCTTCCTTGCCGCCGTATTCCGGACCGAGGTGATTCCAGGGCGCGGATTGCACATCTTTCCCTCGGTCTTTACCCCATTTGATGTTGGGCATGTCGCGGGGAATGCCTGCTCTTTTGTTCTGTGAAACCCTTCCCAGTTCGTACCATTTAATGGCGGCGGCAATCCGCATCAGCCGTGTGAACTCCTTTGGGTCCGTATAAAAAAATTATATTATAATATTTTGAACATTTAAAGTTTTCATTTCTGGAGAGGCTCAGGTTGCGGATAACCCTGAAGCAAAACATCCTTTTCATGGCTGCGGTCATTACGTTTTCCTCTCTGCCTGGATGCATGCTGCTGATTTGGAACGGGCAGGTGATCGGGAAAGAGTTGAGTCTTGAAGGGGAAGCTTTTTTTGCCATTGTCCGGGAAACGGACCAGGATATTACCCCGGTGATCGAGGGTTATCTGGTGAACAATTTTGACGCGCTTTCGGAGGCCGTCGGGGGCGCTACTCAGCTTTGCCGGGTTCATGTCCCTGCTCTGTTTCCCCTTTGAGCCATATTAAAAAGAGCTTGTAGCCGGCCGAGAAAACCATCGCGCCAACGAAGAGACCGATCACGCCCGATGCTATAAAGCCGCCTATTGCTCCTATGAAGACGACAAGCATGGGAATGTCGACGCCACGACCTATCAAGAGCGGTTTAAGAAAGGCGTCACTTATGCCCACGAGGATACTCCAGATAGCGAACAAAATGGCGGTAATGGTACTGCTGGTGGAGAAGACGTAGACAATAATCGGACCCAAGACGATGAGAGAGGGAAGCTGAACTATGGCAAGAATCAGGACCAGCAGGGCCCAAAACCCCGCCGCAGGCACGCCGGCCACGAGACAACCCAGCCCTCCCAGGACTGCCTGGATTACTGCAACGCCAAGAATTCCCTGGGCAACACTTCGCACCGTTGCCCCGCCGAGTTCCACGAACTTATCCCCCCTTTCACCTGCAAGCCGCCTAAAAAATGTCTGCGCAGCCTTCTGAGCACCGTCGTTATGTGCAAGCAGAACACCGGCGATAATGATCGAAACCACGAAAATCAGAATCCCGGCACCCGCATGAGCAACGGTGGACGGGAGCACCATAGCATACTTCTTGAGTATGGGCGCCATCTTGTTCAGCGCAGTGCCGAGATCTTGCGAGCCAAGGCTCCACCACTTGTACACCGGTTCACCGATGACCGGCCATGATCTGACGCTCTCCGATGGGGGAGGCACTTTCAGGGTCCCGTCTTCGATCTGCGCCGAAAAATCCTGTACAGCGTCGATGAGGGAATAGGAAAGCATAATGGTCGGAACGAGCAGAAGGATCAGTGCGAAGATTGTTATCAGGGTTGCCGCCAACCGATTACGGCCACCTAGGGCGGACTTTAGCCGGTTGTAGATGGGATGGATTGCAAGTGCAATGATGATGCCCCAAACGATCGTCTCAAGAAACGGCCGACCGATCTTGAAACACCAAAGTACGACGAGACCGACAATGCCTATCTGGATGCTTGCTTCGAGCGCTCTCGCCACGTGCGTCTTGTCATTGGAATGTTGATTCAATGTGTTCATGCTCCGACTCTCCGGACAAAATTGGGTCTAAATTGGCAATATTCCCGGTATTATAGGTTTTACAGGCTTCCCCGCTTCCGCCCCCCTTCAGACAAAATCTTCGATGGGGTTCCGGGTTCAAAGGTTCACGGTGTTTCCACTGAAATTGCGATGGCTTTTGTCATCCGGGCATGAATCGAGTCGCCCACTTTCAACGTGTCAAAGGCTTTCACGGATTTATCGACCTCGGTGGTGACCACATGCCCTTCAGGGAGCTCAAGCGTCAGGGTGCGATGTTTCTTGTCAATGCCAACAACAGATGCGCTCAGGTCGATAGCACCGACGGCGTACCCCCCCGGTTTCTCACCCTTGGCTGACCTTGCCATGACCAATCCCGCATCCTCTTCCGGCTGAGAACCGGGTTTTCCGAGATATATGGCCACGGATTCGTAATATTCGATCTTCAGTTGATCTCCGACCTTGACCTGGTCTAAATTCCTGGCCTCTTCACTCACGTGAACCTCCACGACATTTTTCTTGGGCCCCAGAAGCGTCAAAATACGGTCTTCCTTGTCAACGGCCAGAACCTCGGCCTTGATAACGACGGCGTCACTCAACTCAACCCCTTTTCCCTCTTGGGCATTAACCGTGGCTGCAATTCCGAGTGATAACCCAGCGAAAATAACAAGTGACAATAAAAAATGAGTTCGTTTTGTTTTCATGGTTTCCCCCCTTTCTATTAATGGTACGATTAATTTCCTTAACTTTATTGTTTTACTCCTTGCCTTGGATGCCCTCCTTTGTTTTTGATCTTCATCGTTTGTTACGGGTTTTCCAATTATCTGCATTACACGAGGGTCGATCATCGTATTTCAGGTTGACCATACGTATTTTCCGTCGCGGAAAAAACCTCCAAAAAGGACTGAAAAGGGAGGGTTTTTGGAATAGATACCTGGAAAAAGGACTGGAAAATGAGGGGATAGAGAGATGCGGATGGCGGTTTGAGAAAGATGAAGCTGAGAGCATAGTGCAATGGGGCATAGCGTGATGGAAGAGTGGGAGAGGCGAATAATCGCGGCCAGATGAAGGCATGGGTCAGGTCTGAATCACGGCTGTGATCCAAACAACTAATTTCTTGCCGCCATCCTGGACCGTTTTTGGGGCCCGTTATGGGTGACATTGTGTGTGCCGGGTTTTGAATCGTTTACATGTTTCTATTGAATCTATGTTCATTTATGATATCTTTGCGTGTGCCATTGATATTAGACATCATTCAAAGGAACCAGGTATGATCAAATCCCTGCATAAATCTCTGGCCATTGCCTTTCTGGCGGTTTCAATTCTTCACGCAGTGTTCACTGTTGATTTTGCAAGCGCACAGAATACGGTTGCTGGTCCTGTGTCAGCCCGGCCCACTGTGGACCCAACCCTGAGTTTGTACCTCAAATTTTGGCGCCTGACAAATGAAGATGGGCTCTCAAACAATCAAGTATTTGGTGTTGTTCAGGATCAATACGGATTTATGTGGTTTGGAACAGCGAGTGGATTGAACAGGTATGACGGTGCCGGTACAAAAGTGTACCGTCATGACCCGAACAACCCCAACAGCTTAGGTCACAACGGCATCTGGTCTTTAATGCTAGACCAAAACGGTGGATTGTGGATAGCAACCAAGGGCGGGGGGCTGAATTATTATAATCGGGAGAAGGACAATTTCACCCGCTATCAGTACGATCCTGACAATCCTCATAGTCTGAGCGACGACAGTCTCACTACGGTCTATGAAGATCGCGCCGGGACGATTTGGGTGGGCACACAAGGAGGGCTCAATAAGCTTGATCGTGATACCGGGCAATTCACTCGTTATGTGCATAATCCGAACAATACCAACAGCCTGAGTGATAATTCCGTCTGGTCGATTGCTGAGGACAGCCAGGGCTTTATATGGATCGGTACGGCAAACGGTCTCAACCGCTTCGACCCGGAAACGGAAAATTTTGTTCGCTACCAACACAATCCCGATGATCCCACCAGCTTAACTTACAATTTTGTTCGCTCAGTCTATGTGGATCATTCCGGCACCGTATGGGTCGGTACGATTAAAGGACTCTGTAAATACCATCCCCAAAAAGACCGATTTACTCGATATCAACACGATCCTAAGAATCCTCAGTCGTTAAGTGGAGATGTTATCAGCAGCATCTACGAAGACTGGGAAAACAGATTATGGGTAGGAACGTGGGGAAAAGGGCTGAATCGATTTGACCGGGAAACGGAAACATTTAAAGTCTTTAAAAATGATGCCGCTGATCAATACAGCTTGGCAGGCAATAGTGTCTACCATATATATGAGGGACAACATAGAAAACTCTGGATTGCCACTGATGGGGGTGTAAGTCTTTATGATGGCGAGGGCAAAGCCTTTCGACACTATCGCGCCATCCCCAGCATATCAAACAGTTTGAAGTCAAATGTGGTCCGGAATATTCACGCATCTCCGTCGGGCTTTGTCTGGATAGGGACCATCGGGGGCGGAATCCATAGGTTTAATCCCCAAACAGAGACATTTACCCAGTACAAACACGACCCTGACAATCCGAACAGTTTAAGCAGTAACGCTATAGGTGGAATCGGTGAAGATCGAATGGGCATTGTCTGGGTCGGGACTTATGGCGGGCTTAATAAATTGGACTCTGAGACCGGGCGCTTTACTCGCTACTGGCCAGATAGCACTAATCCTCATAGTGTGAGCAATAATATGCAATCTGTCATCTACAAAGATCGGAGGGGAGTGCTCTGGGTCGGTACCTATGGAGGCGGTCTGGATACATTCGACCGTGAGACAGAGCAATTTAACAATTACCGGCACAACTCTGCCGATCCAAACAGCCTGAGCAACAACCTTGTAACCTCCCTTCACGAAGACCGGGCGGGTGACCTCTGGGTCGGCACTGCTACCGGCGGCTTGAACAGGTTTAATCGTGAGACCAAGACATTCATCCGCTATATGCATAACCCTGCAGATCCAGAGAGCTTGGCAGATAACCAGGTGAACTCAATCCTCGAGGACAAGGCAGGCAGGCTCTGGATCGGCACTCAAAGAGGACTTGACAAGTATGACCGCAAGAGAGAGATCTTTACCCACTATACGATTGCTGATGGGCTGCCAGACGCCAACGTTTGGGGGATACTGGAAGATGAGCTGGGAAGGCTCTGGCTCAGCACGGCGCACGGGCTATCAAGGTTCAACCCCAGGACCGAAAGCTTTAGGAATTATGACGCGAGCGATGGCCTGCAAAACAACACATTTTATTACTTTGGTTCTCACTCCAGAAGCCATCGTGGTGAGATGTTTTTTGGCGGATCGACTGGCTTTAGCGCTTTTTATCCTGATCAGATTCACGACAATCCGCATGTCCCCACTGTACTCATTTCGGATTTTCAATTAGAGAACAAGCCTGTTGCCATCGGTGACGATTCGGTTTTGAAAAAATCGATTCTTGAGGCCGAGGAGCTCTTACTCTCTTACCGGGACCGGGTGTTGTCCTTCGAAATTTCTGTATTAAATTATCAAGCCCCAGAGAAGAACAAGCTCAGGTATAAAATGGAGGGCTTTGAAAAGGAATGGAACGAGGTAGATCTTACTCGACGCTTTGTCACCTATACCAATCTTGATCCAGGGGAGTATGTCTTTAGGGCGATCGGTTCCAACAATGACGGGGTCTGGAACGAGGAAGGCGATTCGATCCGTATCACCGTAACCCCCCCGTGGTGGGAAACGATCTGGTTCAGGATCAGTATGATAGTTGCAGTCATAGTCCTACTTGTTACAGGATTTCGTTGGCGGCTAAGGGGCATTGAAGCCAAACGTCGTGAGCTTGAAATTCAGGTGGATGACAGGACAAAGGAGTTACAGGGGGCGAAAGAGGGTGCCGAAGCCGCCAACCAAGCCAAGTCCGTCTTTTTGGCCAACATGTCCCATGAACTGCGCACTCCGCTGAATGCCATCCTCGGTTTCTCCGGAATGCTGGCCCGGGAACCTGATGCCACTGCCGATCAACAGGACAATCTCACCATCATCAACCGCAGCGGCGAGCATCTGCTGAGTATGATCAACGACATGCTGGACCTTTCCAAGATTGAAGCGGGCCGGGTGGAACTGAGTGAAGAGGTCTTTGACTTGCACCGCATGCTGGAGGATCTGGGACAGATGCTTGAGCTGCGGACAAAAGAAAATGGGCTGCGTTTCTCCCTGGATCGCGATGCGGAGCTGGCGAGATACTTTAGGGGTGACATCGGTAAACTGCGCCAGATCCTCAACAACCTACTAAGCAACGCGGTGAAGTATACCGAGAAAGGCAGCATTTCCCTGCGAGCCCGGAGCATTCCCGTACCAAATGATCCGGCCATGGTCATAGTGCACCTGGAGGTGGAAGACAGTGGCCTTGGTATACCGCCGGAACTGCAGGAGGGCATCTTTGAACCCTTTTATCAGGGCAAGCAATCTCCGTTCAGTCAAAAAGAAGGCGCCGGCCTGGGTTTGTCCATCAGCAAATCGTTTGTGGAGATGATGGATGGTGAGATAAACGTTAACAGCACGCCCGGCAAGGGCTCGCTGTTCCGGGTCGAAGTACCGTTAGCCCTGGCCAAGACCGCGGAGGTGGTTAACATTCACACAGCAGGGTCGGCAGTGCGGGGCCTGAAACCCGGCCAGCCAGCCTATCGTATCCTGGTGGTGGAAGACAATTTTGAAAACCGTCTGCTCTTGAGCAACCTTCTAATCTCTGTGGGCTTTGAAATACGCGAAGCTGAGAACGGAGAAGAAGCAATAGAGCTGTTTCATCAGTGGCAGCCCCACTTTATCTGGATGGACATTCGGATGCCGGTCATGGATGGCTACGAAGCCACGGCAAAGCTCCGCTCCCTTCCCGGAGGAGATACGGTGAAGATCGTTGCCATTACCGCCAGTGTCTTTAACGAACAGCGTCAGGATATCCTGACGGCGGGCTGCGACGATGTGGTCAATAAGCCTTTTAAAGACTATGAGATTTTTCAGACCATGGCCCGAATGCTGGATATAGAATATCTCTACGAAGAACACGGTGAGGAGGCAGCCCCGAGGGAGAAGATCAGTCTGACTAAAGAGATGCTGGCCGATCTTCCAGGGGAATTGCTGCAGGAACTTCGTGAGACCACCTTGGCGTTGAACAGAGAGGCTGCCCTTGGGGTGATTTCGCGCATTGGCGACCATGCTCCTGAAGTGGCCACAGGCCTTAAGGAACTTGTGGATAATTACCAGATGGTCCAGTTGCGGGACTTGCTGGGAGAGACATAGAAATAAAGATACAGAGCCACAGTTATTGGAGTAATGAGTTTATACTGAATCTTATGAACTTGAAAATCGAACACTTGGATTAACTATGCCTGAAAACCAACATCAAAACGCCGGATCCAACGACATCCTCATCGTAGATGATAAGATTCCCAACCTACAGCTGCTGTCCGAACTGCTTGGTAGGGAAGGTTACCAGGTGCGTCCGGCCAATAACCCGCAGCTGGCAATTGATTCGGCCTTGGCGCAACCCCCGAAACTTATCCTCTTAGACGTGAAGATGCCGGAGATGGACGGTTTTGAGGTCTGCCGACGTCTGAAGCAGGAGGAGCAGACACGTGACATCCCGATCATATTCGTAAGTGCGCTGCAAGACGTGCAGAACAGGATCCTGGGTTTCGAAGCCGGAGGAGTGGATTTTATCACCAAGCCGTTTCAGGAGGAGGAAGTCCTGGCCCGGGTGCGAACGCACGTGGAACTGCGCAACATGCAACTGAACCTGGAGGAGATTGTCGCCGAGCGCACGGCCGAACTCACAAAAAGCGAAGCCAAGTACCGCGGTCTGGTTGATAATTCCATCGTCGGGGTCTTCACTTCCAATATCAACGGTCAATTCGTTTTTATCAATGACGCTATGGTGGAGATGTTCGATTTCGACAGCCTTGAACATATGATGGCTGAGGGGTCTCTTTCCCGCTGGTCTGATCCAAACCGGCGCAAAAAAATGCTGGCTTTACTAAATGAGCACGGCACCGTAACTAATTTTGAAGCGGAAACCATTACCAATACCGGTCGACATATCCACGTGCTCTTCTCGGTGAAACTGCTTGGTGAAAATATCTTTGGCATGGTAATGGATATCACCGACCGCAAAGATATGGAATTAAGGCTTGTGAAGAGCTCAAATCATCTGCGAAGAGCCCAGGAAGTCGCAAACTCCGGTAGCTGGGAGCTGAATCTCAAGAGCGGTAAACTATTCTGGTCTGATGAGGTTTACCGGATTTTCGGTCTGCCCCAGGGTTCCCCGATGAGCTATGAAGATTTCCTGGAAAGTGTCCTTCCTGAGGATCGCGGGCACCTAGAGCGGAGCTGGGAGGCTGCCTTGCGCGGTGAGCCCTACGACATCGAGCATCGGACTCATGTGAGCGGTGAGGTGAAATGGCTCAGGGAGAAAGCCGAGATTGAATTTGATGGAACAGGCAGGGCGGTACGGGGAATAGGAACCGTTCAGGACGTCACCGATCGCAAGCAGGCTGAACAAAAGATCATGGACTATCAACAACGGTTGAAGGCCCTGGCATCTCAATTGACCATTGCTGAAGAAAAGGAGCGGCGTGCTATTGCCGCCGACCTGCACGATCATGTCGGTCAGTCGCTGGCCCTGGCGCGCATCCAGCTTGCCTCAGCGCGTAACTCCATTTCTGATTCCAAACTTACAGAAAAGCTTGACGACATTTCGGATTCCTTGCTCAAGACCCTTGAGGATACACAACTGCTCATGCTTGGACTGAGTTCTCCTGCAATGCATGAAATCGGTCTTTCTTCCGCCATATCCGAGTGGCTGGAGAGTCAGATTGGAAACAGGCACAGCCTGGAAACCGAAGTTATCGATAATATCCCTCACAACCGCAGAAAAACGCTGGACTCTGACGTGCGGACCATATTATTCCGCAACGTGAGGGAACTGCTTGTTAACGTGGTTAAACATGCCCGCTCTAAAAAGGTAAGCGTTCGTTTAGAAGACAGGAACACAAACATAAGGATCATTGTCGAAGATGACGGTATTGGTTTCGAACCGCGTGAAGTGCCTCATACGGGGAGCAAAATTGGCGGTTTCGGCCTGTTCAGTATCGAGGAACTCATGGCTGATCTGGGCGGCGACCTGAAGATCGTGTCCGCGCCGGGCAAAGGCTGCACGGCCATCCTGTCCGCACCATTCATTGTCAATGATAGCTGGGGGAGGGGTTAACCATGGCTACAAGGATCCTTCTGGTGGATGACCATCCGCTTTTTAGAAAGGGGCTCCGTCTCCTTTTGGAAGAGCAAGAGGATTTTCGTATAGTCGGTGAAGCCGGAGATGGCCGGGAGGCGATCGAACGGGTGCGGACGCTTTCTCCGGATGTGGTGATTATGGACATCACCATGCCGGATTTCGACGGGATCGATGCCACGCGTCAGATCGTTTCAGAGATTCCCTCGGCAAAAGTGGTGGCACTTTCCATGCATTCCGGAAGGAATTTTGTTGAAAACATGCTGGGGGCCGGCGCCGCCGGATACATCCTGAAAAAGAGTGCGCCGGAAGACCTGGTGAACGGTATAAGGACCGTGATTCAGGGAGAAGTCTATCTGAGCCCGGCAATCACCGGCATAGTGGTATCGGAGTACAAAGAATTACTGGCCAAGTCTCCTTCAACAGCTCAAATAGAGGACACCTCACCGATCCTGCGCACCAAGCTCCAGCGACCCACACTCTCCCCGGACCTTGTACCCCGGTCGGACCTGGTGGCGAGATTCGACGAGCTGCGGCGTCGGCCGCTGACGCTTGTCTCCTCGGCGGCGGGTTACGGTAAAACAACGGTGGCAAGCCTGTGGCTGGAAGCGTGGAATGGACCCTATGCCTGGCTATCTGTGGACGAAGAAGAAAACGATCTTCGTCAGTTTATAAACTATCTGCTGGCTGCAATCGAAAGCGCGTTCCCCGGGGCATGCGACTCAACCCGGTCATTGCTGCAGGCCCCGGAGCTTCCCCCTGTTTTGGTCCTGAGCCGACATCTTGTCAATGATCTCAACAAGATCGAGGCCCCTTTCATTCTGGTTCTGGATCACTTTCATGAGATCCGTGAAAAAGCGGTCCACGACCTAATAGGCGCCCTTTTGACCCACCCACTTCAAAACCTGCACCTGATCTTGCTGACCCGCCGCGATCCGCCGCTGCTCACCAGCACACTTCGAAGTCGGGGGCTGGTGACTGAAATCGGCTCTGCCGACCTGCATTTCACTGTGGCGGAGACAGCGACCTTTTTGGAAAATACCTTCGGGCATTCGGTCGACGAAAATACGGCTGCGACCATCCAGGAGAAGCTCGAAGGTTGGCCGGCTGGAATGCGCCTGATGTCACAATCCGTGAAGCATCCGGGCGATCTTGATCATCTGTTGGCGGGGTTGAAAGGAGGCTTCTCCACAATCGTGGACTATCTGATGACCGAGGTGCTGTCGCACCAATCTCCGGAGATGACAAGGTTGATGGCCGCGACGTCAATCCTGAATCATTTCTGTGCACCTTTGTGCGATGCCCTGCATGAGTTGGACAGCGCGCCCGGCGCGGGCGAGATAAATAGCGACGAGTTTATCGCCAGACTTAAAAAGGACAACCTTTTCCTGATCGCGTTGGACATAGAAGACCGATGGTTCCGCTATCACCATGTGTTTCGAGACCTGTTGCAAAACCAGTTGAATCGGCACCGGAGTCCTGAGGAGATTGCCGCCCTCCATACCCGGGCAAACGCCTGGTTTGCTGAAAATGATATGATCAACGATGCTAAAAAACACACCCTGACCGCGTTCAAGGATGAAAACAGAAAGATGCCGGATTCGACCGACAAAAGCCCGTCCCCCCATCCCCCCAACTCCGAATCCCCCCGTCGCCCTACCGCCCAGCCTCTCGTCGAACCCCTTACCAATCGCGAGCTCGATGTTCTGGATCTGCTGGCTCAGAGATTTAGCAACAAGGAAATTGCTGACAAACTGTTCATTTCAACAACAACCGTCAAAGGACACCTGCAGAATATTTACGGTAAGCTCAACGCCAGCAAACGCCGCGAGGCGGTAACGAAAGCTGAAACCCTGGGTATCCTCTCCCACCGATGATTTGAGGATACCTGTCCATCTCCAAGTACCCTCCACCCTCGGTTCATTCCTTACGTCCCTGACTGACCACTGATCTCTGACCTCTGCCTTCTGATCTCTAATATTTCCATTCCCATCCCCTCCTTTTCCAGTCCCTTTTACAGGTATATATTCTAAAAACCCTCCTTTTTCACTACTTTTTGGAGGTTTTTTCCACGACCGCGATAATATATGGTCAGCCTAAACGCGATGACCGACCCATCGTGTATCTCAAGCAGTTGGAAAAACCGTAGCAAAACCAACCCATCAATGGTCAGATTCAGGCATTCTACAATGTTTTTAGACCGGACAACGGGGCCGAATGGCAATTACGCCTGCAACTGTAGTTGTTTTTCCAAAATAATAGTCAACCTAAACCGGAACTGCGAGCATTGTAGGCTCATTCCCGGTGAAGTAGAAGATCCCAAAACGAGTAACCATTTTACACTTAAAGAAAGGAGAGATTGCCATGCAAAGGAAAATCATCAGGGTTATCTTTGCACTACTGCTGTTCGGGCTTTGTTTGTCTTCCGGCACCGCATCCGCGAAAATCGACAAACCCAACATCGTCGTGATTTGGGGCGATGACATCGGCCGCACCAACATCAGTGAGTACTCGAAAGGGATGATGGGGTACCATACGCCCAACATCGACCGTGTCGCGAAAGAAGGCATACTGTTCACCGACGCCTACGCCGATCAGAGCTGCACCGCAGGTCGCTCGTCCTTCCTCACGGGCCAGTCCGTGTTCCGCACGGGATTGAGCAAGGTCGGCATGCCGGGCGCCAAGCAGGGCATCAGCGCAGAGGATCCGACCATCGCCACCCTGATGAAGCAGCAGGGCTATGTGACAGGCCAGTTCGGCAAGAACCACCTGGGGGACCGCAACGAACACCTGCCCACGGTACACGGTTTCGACGAGTTCTATGGCTCCCTGTATCACCTGAATGCATCGGAAGAGCCTGAACAGCGTGATTACCCCAAGGACCCTGAGTTCCTGAAGAAATACGGTCCTCGCGGTGTTCTGGATTGCGTGGCGAGCGACAAGGACGACCCGACCACCGACCCTCGCGCCGGGAAAATGGGAAAGCAGGTCTGCAAGGATACCGGCCCGCTGACCAAGAAGCGTATGGAGACCGTCGACGATGAAATCGCTGAACGGGCCCAGGACTTCATAAAGCGCCAACATAAAGCCGGAAAGACTTTCTTTACCTGGATCAACTTCACCCACATGCATTTCCGGACGCATGCCAAGCCCGAGAGCATGGGGCAGTCCGGTATCGCGCAGAGCGAGTATCACGATGCCATGATCGATCACGACAAGAACGTCGGATCCATTCTGGACCTCATTGATGAACTCGGTATCGCCGACAACACCATTGTTCTTTACAGCACGGATAACGGGCCGCACAGGAATTCCTGGCCAGATGCAGGCACGTCGCCCTTCCGCAACGAGAAAAATACCGGTTGGGAAGGCGCCTACCGCGTACCCTCGTTTGCGCGCTGGCCCGGTAAGATCAAGGCCGGCACGGTCTCCAACGAGATCATTTCGCACCTCGACTGGCTGCCGACGCTGATCGCCGCCGCAGGCGAACCGCAAGTCAAGGAAAAACTCCTGAAGGGCTACAAAGCGGACGGCAAGAAGTATAAGGTCCATCTGGATGGTTATAACTTCCTCCCGTACCTGACGGGCCAGGAGAAGGAAGGGCCACGCAAGGAGTTCTTCTATTTTTCTGACGACGGAGACTTGATGGCCTTGCGTTACAACAACTGGAAGGTGCACTTCATGGTCCAGGACCAGGAAGGAACCCTGGAGATCTGGCAGCGGAAGTTCAGGGGTCTGCGCATGCCCTACATTTTCAACCTGCGGACAGATCCTTACGAGCAAGCCACCATCACTTCGAACACCTATTGGGACTGGTACATAGATCATGCATGGATACTCTATCCACTCCCGGATGTTGTCGGTAAGTTTCTGGCAACGTTCAAGGAATATCCACCGCGGATGAAGGCCGGATCGTTTACCATTGGTGACGCCTTTAAAATGCTTCAGGCGGTCCCTCTCAAGTAGGCAATCACTGGGGTTGCTCTTAAAATAACCGTTCCCGCCATTCAGCGCTTTTTGTCGAATGGCGGCCTCAAAACAATAAGGAGGAGAGGAAAATGAAACGAACACTGATTGGTTTGATTGCGTTTGGTATTATGTCGCTGCTTTTCATCAATGCAGCCACTGGTGAGAACCTTGTTCAGTCAATAGCCGAAGGTTGCAAGGTGGAACTTGGAAAACTTTTGGGGTCACATCTTGATTTGTGAATTGTTATGTATATGGTGCATTTTGAAATACAGCAATCAGGGAGTAGGAAAGATGGCGAGACCCTGGAGAATCCAATATGATGGTGCCTATTACCATGTCCTTTCGCGGGGAAACGAGGGGCGTGGTGTCTTCTATGACGATGAAGACCGGAAGATGTTTCTCGAAACCCTGGGTATCCTCTCCCACCGCTGATTTGAGGATACCTGTCCATTTCCAAGTACCCTCTACCCTCAGTTCATTCCTTACGTCCCTGACTGACCTCTGATCTCTAATCTTTCCCTTCCCATCCCCTCCTTTTTCAGTCCCTTTTACAGGTATATATTATAAAAACCCTCCTTTTTCACTACTTTTTGGAGGTTTTTTCCACGACTGAAAATATGTATGGTCAACTCAAACGCGATGACCGAACCCAGAACCTTTAGCAAGGAGGACGTTATGAAAAAAAGACCAGCATCCGCCAAAGCGGATGATCCGCTGTCTTCATGGGCTGAAGGACCGGCCAAGTCGGCAATTGTTCAATTTGTGCAGTCAGTGGTCGAAAAGGGCGGCAAGGACTATGTCCCGCCCGAGGAGCGCATCGCCACCTTTGATAACGACGGCACCTTGTGGGTCGAATATCCTCTGTATACCCAGCTTTTTTTCGCCGCCGATCGCGTCAAGGAGCTTGTGCCGAAACACCCGGAGTGGAAAACCAAGCAGCCTTTCAAGGCACTGTTGGAAGGCGATATGAAAACCGTCGGTGCTGCCGGAGTGAAGGGATTAATAGAGATTACGCTTGCGGCTCACTCCGGTGTGACTGCCACTGAGTATGCCGAGAAAGCCGGCCAGTGGTTGAGGACCACCCAGCATGAGAAGTTCAAGCGACCCTATATCGAATGCGTCTATCAACCGCAGCTTGAGCTGCTCGCTTACCTGCGGGCCCACGGATTTAAGACCTTCATCGTTTCCGGTGGCGGCATGGCATTCATGCGCCCGATCACGGAAGAGGTTTATGGTCTTCCACCATGGCAGGTTGTCGGTTCCAGTGTTGTTTCCGAATTCCAGATCAAGGACGGTAAGGGGGACCTTGTCCGTAGTGCGAAAATTAATTTTTTCGACGATAAGGCCGCCAAGCCGGTGGGTATTTATGATCACATCGGACGTCGCCCGATCCTGGCTTTCGGCAATTCCGACGGCGATATGCAGATGATCGAATACACCACGGGAGCCGCAGGCCGCCGCCTGGGGCTTTTCCTGCACCACACCGATGGGGATCGCGAGTTTGCCTACGATCGCAAAAGCTACGTCGGTACGCTGGACAAAGCCCTAGGCCAGGCGGAGGCCAATGGCTGGATTATTGTGGATATGAAGAATGACTGGAAACGTGTCTTTGCTTTTGAGGGAATTTAAACTAATTTTTTGCCCGTTTTTCGTATGAGGCTTTTGGTCGCATCTGTGCCGGCCTCTTTAATCGGTTCAATAATCTAAGCAACAGGAGGAAATAAACATGCCTGAACTAAACCGACAGTAGTTGAGCATACCGTTGATCTTCGTGCTCAACAACAGCGGCTTCGCGGCAGTAGGGGCTACGAGATGTATGGCATCTATGGTTTCATGGAATAGTTAGCAGGAACGTTGCCTTATGGGCGGCAAAACACAAATCAAACAACAAAAGGAGATTTATCATGGCTAATGCAACGAAAACCAGAGAACGGCGCGTCGCACTCATCACGGATACGGCACAACATATTGGACCGTTTTTGGCAAGGAAGCTTGCCGAGCGTGGTCACGATTTGGTGATCAGTGATCCCAATGTAGTCATCGAGGGCGCTGAGACTTCCGCACCCAACCTGGTCGCAGAACTGAAGGCGATGGGCGGGCAGGTCGAGGTGCTTGAGATCGACGACGTGAACGCGGAGGGCCGCGTGCAAAAGCTGGTCGATCGTGCAATGGAAGTCTTCGGCGGGTTCGATTCGGCGTTTGTTCGCCCGGGTGTCCACATCGTCGGCAACTGGCAGAAGACGACCGCGAAGGAACTCATGGATAGTGCGGCAGGCAACACGCTCTCGACGCAGTACGCGTTGCAGGCGCTCGTTCCGCCCTTGGTTGCGCAAGGATCGGGTCAGGTCCTGATCGAAGTCAGCGCGACCGGCGCGAAGGACTTCCCGAACATCGCCCCCTACGGCGCAACCCGTGCGGCTGCGAAGTACCTGATCAATCAGTGCGCTCTAGACGTCGCGAAACATGGCGTCACCGTCAACGGCATGGGCACCAATTTCCTGGACTATCCTGGCTACAGGAACACCCTTGGCGTGACAACCCCCGAAGCGTTGGCTGAGGCGACGAAGGATATCCCCATGCGCCGCCTGGGCAAACCCGAAGAAGTGGCGCACCTCGCGGCCGCTCTGCTCGATGGCGGGTGCAACTACTATGCGGCGCAGTTCTTGAACATGAGCGGTGGCTGGAACGGGAATTAAACGAGAGCTGATATGGAATCTTGGTGCCGCATAATCTTTGATGGGATGGCTCGTCTTGGCTTGCGCCAGGACGAGCAGATCCTGATTCACGGGGCGATGGCGCACTTTGGCATCAAGGAGCCGGGGGTGTGAATCAAGACTGTTGGTTATTGGTATATCCAAACATAGTTTATATTTTTCCATCAAAAACGTAAACGTATAGTTTAGGAGAATCAAAATGTTAAGAAAAAGACGAAACAAGTTGCCGATATTCAAGCTCGCTGGCTTGATGATCGTGATGGCCATAGGGTTGGCGAGCGCGCCGAGACCGGTCCTTGGCCAGAGCGCAAAAACCGATCAGCAGATTCCACCGAAATTTGTCGTCGGCCCTATTCCCCAATCCATTCTCGATGTCAAGACAGATGGGGACTTCATCTACGATACCGTGCATACCATCGCGCCGGAACTCGAGGGCTACGACGACGTTCTGCTGGAGGAAGATTTGGGAATTGCCTACGCTACCGGGCGGGACGGATGGATCTGGAAAGTGGATCTGAAAAAAGAAAAGGCAGAGCGTTTCGTCGACGTCCCGGTGATGGCTGCCGGCCTCCATCGGATACCCGGGGAAAAGACCAAGATCATTACTACGAATTCTCGACGCGGCGGGGAAACCTATCCGGAGGGCGAGAAGGTCGGATTGCACACCTTGGATCTCGCCACCAAGGAAGTGACCGCGCTGGTGACGCGGGTGCCTCACTCGGCGGACGCCTCGAAACCGACGGTCTTTGCCACAGATAAACAGCAGCGCGTGCGCGTGGATTCGCTCGACGAGTCGAACAGCAGGCTGCTTGCTATTTGCAATGACGCCGCCGTCAGTGCGGACGGCAAACGTGTTTACTTCACCGAGTCGTACGTGGCCGACGGCGCGACGATGGGCGGCCCCGGCAGCATAGGCACGGTGGTCATGCTCGGCAATAGTGGACGTCTCTGGATGTATGATGCGGAGGACCAGACGGTGGGGCTGGTCGCAAACGGCTACGCGTTCACCGACGGCATCCTGATGGAGGGTGACGGAAAAGGACTCGAAGAGTCAGTTTTGTTGACCGACAATGCGCGGTTCCAACTCCACCGCGTCCACCTCGGCGGCGCCAAAGCAGGTGAGAGCGAAGTGCTCTGGAAAGATCTGCCGGGACTGGCAGACGGGATGCGCAGGGATTCGAAGGGCCGGATCTGGGTCACCTTCATTGCAGAACGTGGTCCGCAACTGACCTGGGCCCACGCCAACCCCGAGGTCAAACCGTTCCTGATGAAACACCCTCAGTTGATCAGCCTCGCTCCCACTAATAGTCTCTTGTTGCTCAGCCCGGATGCCTCGACACCGCTGTGGTTCACGTCGCACTACCAGACCCGTGTGACCGCCATCGCCGCGGTTACTCCCGGTAAGTCGGGCCTGTACCTGTCGAACTTCAGCGAAAAGACACCGGGACTTCACCGGATCGATATTCCGCTGAAGTGAATTTGACTTGAACATAGTCCGCCCGAAGGGCGTTAAGTTCAATACCTAACCCGGCATTAAAATTAAAAACTGAAGGAGAAATAAAAAATGACTATCAAGCAAAAAAATAAGCTTCCCGGTTATGCGGGGAAGCTCGGGATGTCCGACATGGCCGCGACGGGCCCGGACGGGAAGCCGCAACCGGGATTCGCGCACACTAGCAGTAAGTCGCAGCAGGCTGATCCGAAAGCGCCCTACCAGATGCCTCTTACCAAGGAAGAGCAGGACATCATGGATGGCAAGAAGGGGGAGGCACTGGCCAAGGTCATGAAAATTGTCGTCGCTCATGGCAATGCCTTCGGAGCCCCAAAACTGGTCGATCTCGGCGGCGCGCCACACTGCTCCCTGTATACCGGGACGGACTACATGAAGCCGATGATCGATCTGTTTCAGGAATGCGCCGATGCCGGGTTGAAGACTTACGCACCCTACACCGTCAATCCGCGTTGCTACGACGTTTACAACGTCAATAATAACAAGACGGACATGGAGTTGATCTACGAGGGTTACCGGTATCAGCGGGACCTTGATTGGGTTCATGCCCAACTCGGCGCGCCGGACCTGAACTACCGCAGCTGCGTCTGCTACGCGCCCGAGGTCGGCAATGCGCCGCCCCCGGGGACCTACGTGGCCTGGGCGGAGTCTTCCGCGACCAACTACGGCAACTCCGCACTCGGACTCCGGACCAACCGGAATGCCGGCGGCATGGAACTGCTCTGCGGGCTTCTCGGCAAGGCGCCGCTGTTCGGGCTGATGACGGACGAAGGCCGCATGGCCAATTGGCTCGTAGAAGTGAAGACCTCGGAAGAGCCGGATTGGGGCGTGCTCGGCTCGGCCATCGGCTACAAAGTTGTCGATGGCGTCCCCTTTATCACCGGCCTGGACCAATACCTGGGTACCGAAGTTTCCGACGACAACATGCACCTCCTGAAGAAAATGGGCTGTGCCACCGCGGCCGCTGGCGCCGTGGGCCTCTACCACGTGGAAAATCTCACTCCTGACGCGAAGGAGAAGGGTCGCAACAAGCTGATGAAGAAGGGCTACCAGACCTACGTCTACGACGATGCCGAGCAGGCGCGGGTCCTCGGCACCTTCCCGGTTGAATGGGAAGGCCGTCCGGAAGACCCGACGGTCGCTTTGATTGGCTGTCCGCACAACTCCTACGAGGAACTCCTCTGGTGGGGAACGAAGGTGACGGAGGCGGTCGAGAAGAGAGGCCTGAAAACGGCCGCCATCCCGACCAGGCTGTTCTGCTCGAACGTGGTGCGGGACCACCTTGTCAAGGAGCACCCGCTGCTGGTCGGCAAGATGACGGAGGCTAATGTGAGGTTCACCAACATGTGCGTGGTGAGTTACGCGGGCATGAAAGGGTTCTCCGACAGGATTTACGGCGTCACGAATTCCCCCAAGACGCGGAACTACTATCCCTCAGTGCGCTACCTCAAGGACGATGCCATCCTCGAGGTCATCTTGACGGGTAAGATTCCGAAGGAAGCGTAAAGTCGCTGATTGTTCCGCGATCAGTATCGTGTGGTTCGCAGAGCGAACCTCGACGATCAAAGCAAAAAAACGAATACAAAATGATAAATAAGGAGAAACCAATGGCCAAGAAAACATTCAAAGGACGGCCGCTGCTTTCCGGCAAGCTCGAGGGAAAAGCGCTCGCTTCAAAACAGCCTTTCAATACGAGCGGATCCTATCTCGAGAACCTTTTTGCCGGCAGGTCCGACAGTGCTCCCTGCACCGATCCAAACAACAAGGACTTTTACAAAAAAGAACTGAGCGGCGCGATTATCTGTACCACGGTGACCGTAGGCTCCTCTCTGGGCGGAGCCTCGTTGATGGGCGTGGGGAGTTTGGGTGTGGGGCCCAAGGCGATGTTGTTCTCGCAGCACATCGACTCCGTTTCGTTTGCCGGACTGTTGATGGATGATGTCTGGAATGGCCGCCGCGTCATCACCATCGACCTGCTCGGGGACGAGTTCCTTGAGGCGGTCAAATCCGGTGATCCAGTCTCCATCAAAGAAGACGGAACCGTCGAGGTCGGCTGAGCAACGTCCGAGCGGCAGCTACAGCGTGCGGATCTCGCTGACCCAGTGCTGCCAGTACATCTTGAGCCTCGGGCTGACCGACAAGCGTGTCATCGAGGATCTGGAGAACCTCGGCGAGGAGCACCAGATCATGAAGCCCGAGCTCGTCACCGGCATGACGGCCTCCGGCGAGTTTACGCGGGCCGCCTCGCAGGTCGATATGTCGAAAACGCCGCAGTACTGGGAAGAACCGCTGCTGTGAGACTGATCTTATTAATTGATGCTCTGGTTTTCGAGTTGAATGATGAAACCGGAGGGAAAAGAAGATTCCGTCTGCTCGCTAAGAACTTATTACAATCTGCATAGATTTCATGGAAAAATCCTCAAGGGGAAAGGGATTATGAAACGTATTCTCAGATGGATTGTCAAGTCCTTCTTGCTGGCTGTTATTATCGCCTTCACCCTGTTACTCGCCTGGGCCTTTGAGTCCCGAACCATGTCGGCGCTTCACATCTGGCACACGGTCACCCTATCGGAAGAATTTACGGCCCGTGATGCCACACCGAAGAGCACATTGCAGGATTACCTGGATCGGGAAGAAAGGCTCTTTAAGGAGCTGAAGCAGAAGGTCTACGACCAGGTGGCACGAACAAAGGATATGACCTACAGCCGCTATTACACCGGGGGGCCTCAGGATCCGGAAGGTCACGGACGCAACTGGAACAGGACTTTTGAGCTGGTTCCGGAGAAGATTAAAGGCGGCGCCCTGCTCTTTCACGGTCTCACCGACTCGCCGTACAGTCTGCGCCGAATCGGAGAAATCCTTCACGCCAGGGGGTTCTATGTCCTCGGGCTTCGCTTGCCCGCCCACGGAACCGTGCCGGGCGCCTTGACAAAGGTGCGATGGCAGGATTGGGTGGCTGCGAGCCGAATTGGTGCGCGCCACATTCGAAATCGAATCGGCACGGACCTGCCGTTCGTGATTGCAGGCTACTCGAACGGCGGCGCCGTCGCGGTCAAATATTCCCTCGATGCCCTGTCCGACCCTGGCCTGCCCAATCCGGACCGGTTGGTTCTCTTTTCACCCGAGATCGGAATCACGCCATTCGCCTCGATTTCGAACTCCGATAGGATCCTGAGTTTTTTGCCCTATTTTGAAAAATTCAAGTGGCTGTCCATTGAGCCGGAGTATGACCCCTACAAATACAACTCCTTCCCGAAAAACGCCGGCCAACAGGCACACGATATAACGGCTGCCCTTCAAGACCAGGTGGAAAATACGCGCGAGGCGGGGAGGTTTGCCGGTTTTCCGCCCGTGCTCACCTTTTTGTCGTGGATCGACTCCACCGTGGAAACGGGTGCGACCATCCACCGGTTCTATGACAGGCTGGAAAATGCGGAGAGCGAGTTGGTGGTGTTCGACGTGAACCGTTTCGACCAACTTGCGCCCTTTCTTCCGTCCGCCGATGACGGTCCCCTGAAACGCCTTCAGGCCCGGTCCGATCTTCCCTACCGGCTCACGGTGATTTCCAACGTGAGCCCGGATTCCGAATTTGTAACCCAGCAAACCCAGGCTCCCCGCTCACGTTCAGAAGATTCCACGCCTTTGTCCATGTCCTGGCCTTCCGGGGTGTACTCCCTGGCACACGTTGCCATTCCCTTTCCACCCAACGACCCGGTTTACGGCGGAAAAGCGGACCCAAACACAAGATACCACGGACTGCCCCTCGGCAGGCTACAGCCTCGCGGGGAGACCGGTCTCCTGACTGTTTCAGTGGGCCAATTGATGCGTCTTCGCCATAACCCCTTTTTCGCATACATGGAAGGCCGACTGCTCCATGAGATCGATTCTTTGTTGGGTCAAAAACCCAAGGCCAAACCGTAATGCAAGGAGGATGATATCATGTTAAAGCACCTGTTGCGAACATCGCGCCCATGTCTTCTGAGCCTGACCCTCGTACTATCTGCATGCGCGAATTTCACCGCAGTGGACAAGCCCCTCACCCAATGGACGCCGGCGCTGCATCAGAGTATCGGTGATCAAATTTCAGGGGAGCGTTCGCCAGAGCTCCTCGTTTTTTTGGCTTTTTCCGGGGGAGGAACCCGTGCCGCTGCATTTGCTTATGGCGTTCTCCACGAACTCGCCGACATCCAGGTGATGACTGAAAATGGCCCACGACCGTTGCTCCAGGAAGTTGACGTGATATCGTCCGTGTCTGGAGGCAGTTTTACGGCGGCCTATTACGGGCTTTACGGTGACAAGATCTTTGAGGATTTTGAGGAACGTTTTCTGAGAAAGGACGTGGAAGGCGAACTCCTGGAAGAGGTTTTGAACCCGGTCAACTGGGTTCGGCTCCTGAGTGCCTCCTATGGCCGGTCCGACCTGGCGGCCGTGTTCTACGACAAAATCCTTTTCAACAACGCCACTTTTTCGGATTTACGGCGGTCGGGCGCCCCGGTTATTGTTATCAATTCCACGGACCTGGCCACCGGGATGCGTTTCTCTTTCACCCCTTGGATATTCAATCTGATCTGTGCCGATTTCGATTCGTACCCGGTTTCCCGTGCGGTGGCGGCTTCGTCCGCTGTTCCGGTTCTTCTTTCGCCCATTACGATCAAAAGCTTTGCCGGAACCTGTGGGTATCAACCGCCCGTATGGCTGGAAGATGCCCTGAAAGAAAAAGGGATTACCTCTTCCAGAAAGATGGAAGCGCGTGTTTTGCTGGAATACCTCGATAAGAAAAAACGGCCATGGATTCACCTGGTGGACGGTGGCATCTCCGACAACCTCGGTTTGCGCGTCTTTTACAACACTGTAGACTTTGTGGGGGATCCGCACACGGCTTTTGCCGAACTCCGCCACCATAATGTGAAAAAAATCCTCATTATTTCGGTAAACGCCAACGCAACTCCTGCGTCGGAATGGACTTTAGAAAGGGACGCACCGGGTCTCAGTCAAGTGATCGGGGCCATCAGCTCTGACCAGATCGGCCGGTATAGCAATGATACCATGCAGATCGTAGGTGCTTCTTTTGAACTTTGGGCGAAACAGATTTCGACGCCGGATCGACCGGTCACGATGGATTTTGTTGAAGTGAGTTTTCAAGCAGTCCAGGATAAGGAAAAACGAGACTATCTCAACAACATCGGTACCAATTTTGATCTGGAGGACGAGCAGGTTGACAGCCTTATATCGGCTGCCCGTGAGGTGCTGCAGGAGTCACCGCAACTAAAGAATTTTATCGACTTCAGCCGCGGAAACAAAGAACAACGCAAATAAACCAGCTTCGTTGACTTCCCTTAAAAAAAAGCATCATCTAGAAAGGACCATGAAAAATGCCAAAGGTAACAAGCAAACAAAGTTTTCCTTTCGATAGACCAGGGAACTACAGCATTCGCGTTTTAGGTTCTTTGGACGAAAGCTGGTCTGAGAGACTGGGAGGTTTGCGCATCACGGTGTGCAGTCAAACGAATCGGGAAGGACCGGTCACGGAGTTAGCCGGCCTTGTGCGCGATCAGGCAGAACTGTCCGGATTGTTAAACACACTTTATGAACTCCACTTGACGCTGCTGGCGGTGGAGTTCCTGGAAAACGACACATCAAAATGAAGAATACTTACACATACCTCTTTATACTGCTCGCATTTTTCGTAAACATACCGAATTTAGCAGCGGAAAGATTTGAAAAAGTATAGGAGCCTTCCATGTTGGTATGTGAGTTCTATTTTAGAAAAGAAGTCATTCCCCTGGCCAAAAAAACGTTTATTGAAGATGAGAATCGCCCTGTTTATGGCAAATATTATAAAATTCAAAAATTGGGAAATAGTCTCTACGGATTCTATATTTATGATTTCACGGACAACGGGTGCTTAGACAATAAAGTGGCTGAGCTGTTTGGAAATGGAGCCATCTTCTATGGTGCTTACGCGGAAAGGAACCAGAATCCGATCTCATCGATCGCAAAAGAGTTTGTGTCCGACGGGAAATACTTCATGGAGTTTCACTGCCTGAACGGCTCCCCGGTTGTCGACATCGACGAAGGGAAAATGGTTCCGCTCGAATTGCGAAATGCAACAATTTTCAAGAAAATGCGCGAGTCCGTAAAACAGCTTATCGATGGTGAATAAAGGATAATTGGAGGTTGTGAAAAACAATGTACATGAGTAACACCAAATAAAATAGAGGAGGATAGCCAATGACACATCGAAATGAGGATGAGTTAAAAACACTCGGTGCAACTTTATGGAAGCTTATTATGGTTCGTGGTTTTGCCCTGCTATTAGCGGGCCTGATACTATTGCTTTTTCCCCAGGGTACCTTAACCGTCCTCATAATCATTATGGGTGTGTACTGGTTGATTGATGGTATAGCAACAACATTTAAATCAATAAAAGGCCGGAAAGTTCATGCTGCATGGGGGTGGGGAATCTTTACCGGTGTCCTGGGGATCATTGCCGGATTGGTGGTATTGTCCCAGCCGGTACTAAGTACCGTACTGACGACCTCTTTCCTTCTGTGGTTGCTTGGCATTGCGGCTATTATTTATGGCATAAGCGGCCTTGTAGCCGGCATCCGGCTGCGGATAGAAACCAAAGGAGAATTGACCATGATTCTGGGGGGTCTTTTTTCCACCGTCTTCGGCATCATTCTGATTACCTCACCTTTTGTGTCATTTCTTGTAATGATTAAATTCATGGGGGCTATTGCACTAATTGGAGGTATTATAATCCTTGTTACGGCTTTCGGGATTAAGAAAAAAGCAAAGTAGTGTCCATCCATTAATGGTAATATGGACACTGCGGGTTTCCAATTCAAAAATGACCTTTTCGCAAGGTCAAGTCGTAGATCCCGCGCTTTTGGCGGGGGAAAACAAGGGTTTGTGCGGAGACGTACGATAGTACGTCGCACAAGGAAGCCCGCAGTTTGACGCCGACCTGTCCCGAAGCAGACGGGGGATTGCAGAAAAGGGCCATTTATGGATGGAAACAAACTAACAATTGAAATATTGTGATTAGATTTCCAGAAATAGCTGTTTTCAGACTCAATATCGTTATTCTTGGTGTTCACATCGGACATAAAGGACGTGGGTAATCGCTACTCAGCTTTGCTTGGTTCCGGTTCTGGCTCTGTTTCCTCTTTGAGCCATATTAAAAAGAGCTTGTAACCGGCTGAGAAAACGATCGCGCCAACGAAGAGACCGATCACGCCCGATGTTATGAAGCCGCCTATTGCTCCTATGAAGACGATAAGCATGGGAATGTCGACGCCACGACCTATCAAGAGCGGTTTAAGAAAGGCGTCACTGATGCCCACGAGGATGCTCCAGATGGCGAACAAGATAGCGGTAATCGTACTGCTGGTGGAGAACACGTAGACAATAATCGGGCCCAAGATGATGAGAGAGGGAAGCTGAACTATGGCAAGAATCAGGACCAGCAGGGCCCAAAACCCCGCCGCAGGCACGCCGGCCACGAGACAACCCAGCCCTCCCAGGACTGCCTGGATTACTGCAACGCCAAGAATTCCCTGGGCAACACTTCGCACCGTTGCCCCCGCGAGCTCAACGAGCTTGTCCCCCCTTTCACCTGCGAGCCGCCTAAAAAATGTCACCGCAGCCTGCTGAGCACCGTCGCCATGTGCAAGCAGAACACCGGCGATAATGATCGAAACCACGAAAATCAGAATCCCGACAACGGCATGAGCAGCGGTGGACGGGAGCACCATTGCATACTTCTTGAGTAAGGGCGCCATTTTGTTCAGCGCAGCGCCCAGATCCCGTGAGCCAAGGCTCCACCACTTGTACACCGGTTCACCGATGACCGGCCATGATTTGACGCTTTCCGATGGGGGAGGCACTTTCAGGGTCCCGCCTTCGACCTGTGCCGAAAAATCCTGTACAGCGTCGATGAGGGAATAGGAAAGCATAATGGTCGGAACGAGCAGAAGGATCAGTGCGAAGATTGTTATCAGGGTTGCCGCTAACCGATCACGTCCACCCAGGGCGGACTTCAGCCGGGTGTAGATGGGATGGATTGCAACTGCAATAATGATGCCCCAAACGATCGTCTCAATAAACGGTCGACCGATCTTGAAACACCAAAATACGACGAGACCGACAAGGCCTATCTGGATGCTTGCCTCGAGCGCTCTCGCTACGTGCGTCTTGTCATTGGAATGCTGATTCAATGTGTTCATGTTCCGACCCTCCGGACAAAAGTGGATTTGAATTGGCAATATTCCCGGCATTATAGATTTTACAGGCTACCTGTCAAGGACCTCGAAGTTCTTTGTTTAATAACCGCTGAGGCTCTTAGCGAACGGGTGATAATCGTCGCAACGCCAGTCACAAACACTGGCCTGAGGGACTGATTGGTTTTCATATCAGGGCATGCAGTCTGAAGGGTCAAGAAAGACCTGTCACTGAGTTAGTCGGCCAAGTACGAGCTCAGGCAGAACTGGCCGGGTTGTTGAACACTCTTTACGAGCTGCACCTGACGCTGCTGCTGGTGGAGATTATGAAAGACGGTAAATCACAATAAAAGAAAATCAAAGGATCAGTCCTTGAAGATGGGAAAATACTTGAGGGATGCCGAAAAAATGGCTACACTGGTTAACGACCGCATTAGACCATAGAGGCCATTGGCAAGAGAACGGAGTAACATGAAGGGGGGGTGATAGAGAATCAGAGCAAGCAGTTTAAGGTTCAGTGGTCTGTTCCAATCTTATTCAATCTTAGCCAAACTAACACAAACGAGTAAATGCAAGGAAAAGGCAATGAATACAAATGAGAGACTATCAAACATGAAATGGGGCGCTCTGATCGGCGTGCTTTTAATGGCGTTGCTGACCTTTTCACCAATGGCTTATGGGGCTGATGATTACAGTGAGACCATAAAAGTGTTTAAAGGGTCACCTCTAGTGAAAGAGTTTTTTTCCAATTCATATGGTTATGCGATATTTCCAACGATTGGTAAAGGTGGGTTAGTTGTCGGCGCTTCGCACGGTAGTGGACAAGTTTATAGGATTGGCGTCGTGACAGGTAAAACCTCCATGACCCAGATCACCATTGGTCTCCAAGCTGGTGGTCAGGCGTTTAGCCAGATTATATTTTTCAAGGATCAGCGCGCTTACGACGAATTCATCAGTGGTAGCTTTGAATTCGGGGCACAGGCGACGGCGGTAGCGATTACAGCCGGTGCTCAAGCCCAAGCAGGTTCAACAGGCACTTCAGCCGGGGCAAGCGGTGGGTCTCAGAGTGCCGGTACGCAAGCGGCCGCATACCATAAAGGTATGGCGGTTTTTACTCATGCTAAGGGTGGCTTAATGTTTGAAGCGGCCATTGGTGGGCAAAAGTTTAAGTACGAACCACTGGGTACCGGTTCAGGTAAATAGCTGATTCAATTATATCAATAGGTTACGGGTTATTTTGAATATGAAGAATAGTTACACATACCTCTTTATACTGCTCGCATTTTTCGTAAACATACCGAATTTAGCAGCGAGTGAACCGTATCCGCTGGAAGCACCTGATACCTCGAGCCCGCGGGCGACAATGAAGACCTTCCAGACCATTATCCGAAATGCGAAGCCCATAGTGGCTAAAGTAAGAACATCGGGCTTTTCTATGGAGATAACACGCGAGTTACGGGATCTGCAAGTTGATGCAACGCGATGCCTCGATCTGAGTCAGGTGCCTAAAAAGCTTCGAGACGATGTGGGGCTCGAATCGGTGGTGTTACTCGCTGAGATTCTGGGTAGAATAGAGTTACCGCCCTACCGGGCAATCCCCGACGCCAATATGCTGGAATTGAAGAAAGTCTCCAGATGGACAATCCCGCACACTGAAATCACGATTGCCCGGGTCAAGGAGGGTCCGCGACAGGGCGAATATCTGTTTTCACCGGAGACGATTTCCCACTTAGATGAATTCTTCAATAAAATAAGGGATCTTCCTTATCGCCCAGGTTCAGCTATTGGAAAACTCGGACCAGCCGGAGGACTTTATGAATATCATAGTTCCTCTCCCAGAGGTGTAGTCCCGATCCGCTTGATCGAATTTCTGCCATCTTGGGCAAGGAGCGTTTATTTCGATCACCCTGTGTGGCAGTGGATTGGGATGATGCTTACGCTGCTAACCGGGTTTTTGGTGATAGCATTGGTCTATGTCCTGATCAGGCGGGGGACCAAAGACCGAGACGAGGCAGGTAAAGGGCGAGGCCTGGTCAACTTGATATTGCCACTGAGTTCAGCGATCACATCACTCCTTGTCGCCTATGTTATCCACAATCACATTGGAATGAGCGGAAAGGTTTACGCAGTCACTGAAATCTTAACCTGGGCCCTTTTCTTAATCTTTGTCATGTGGTGTATTGTGGCCTTTGGAGGCATTGTGGCCAGCGCTATTGTTGCTTCACCCAAGATAGACCCACGGGGCGTTTACGCCAGCCTGATCGAAGTAGCCTGCTATCTGATCGCCTTTGCCATCGCGGCCGTCATCCTCTTTGAAGGCCTCTCAGAACTTGGTATCTCCCTGATACCGCTCCTTACGGGTCTGGGTGTTGGAGGTCTTGCCCTGGCCCTGGCCGCAAGGCCGACCATTGAGAATCTTATTGGTGGCTTCATGATCCTTGCTGACAGGCCATACAGGGTCGGCCAACGTATCAAAGTTAGAGGCCATGATGGGAGAGTGCAACAGATTGGAATACGGTCCACAAAAATCCAGTTGCTAAGTGGACCTCAGCTTACGATTCCAAATGAGGAGATGGCAAGAGCAGAGATTGAAAATATCTCCCGTCGGCAGAACATTAAAAGAAGCGAGAATATTGCCATTAGATACAATACGCCGCCAGAAAAGGTGGAGAAGGCAGTTGATATCATAAGAGATATTCTCGATGATCATGAAGGGATGGACCCTGAGCGCCCACCCCGCGTGTACTTCACCAAGTTCAATCCTGATTCCCTTAATATTTCGATTAGGTACTGGTATCACCCTGCAGAACGATGGAAATCCCGGGCATTCGGTCAAAAAGTCAATCTGAGAATTATGGAAGAATTCAGAAAAGAGGGAATTAAGTTTGCTGTTCCCACAACGACCACTTACCTGGCCCAGGAGGATGAGCAGCCTCTGCATTTCACCTCTTTCAAGGATTAACCGTTTTCAGTGTGACTTATATGTAATTAGCCTTCTTGCGCATTTATTTTTTTTTACAAGGCCATCAGGGTTACGTTTTTGACCCTAACCCTGAATCCCGCTTTCGGCGGGAAACCTGTGAACTTTTACCTCTATTTTTCGGGTTTTGCCATGAATGAAGCAGCCGTTGATTTCAGTCTATTGAATAAAGAAGTCCTTTCTGTCCATCTGAATGGAAAATGGCAGATGGACCAGGATGTGCCTTCTAAAGAAGGGATGGAGGATCAACTCCATCAGCATCCCACGGTGAACCAAATCGTATTTAATTCAGCCTCCCTGAACGCATGGGACAGCAGTCTTCTGATTTTTCTTTTTGACCTGACAAAAGTGGCCCGGAAAAGGAAGATTCAGATTAAGAAAGACGGCCTGCCCGCAGGGGTTCGGCAGTTGATCGATCTTGCCACCGCAGTGCCCAAAAAAGAAGATGCCCGTAAATCCGTAGCGCGTGAACCTTTTTTTACAAGGGTTGGATCGGATGTGGTCGACTTTACAAAATCCGCTGGAGATCTCGTCACATTTATCGGCGCCGCTTTTGCGTCTTTACTCCGAATGGTCACGGGCCATGCGCGTTTCAGGGGCTCTGACTTACGGCTTTTTCTGCAGCAAACAGGGGCCGAGGCTGTGCCGATTGTTTCACTGATCAGCTTTTTGATCGGTTTGATCCTGGCGTTTGTGGGGGTCCTGCAACTCTCCATGTTCGGGGCCGAGATTTATGTGGCCGATTTGGTGGGGATCGCCATGGTGCGTGAGATGGGGGCCATCATGACCGGCATTATTATGGCCGGACGTACCGGGGCCGCCTATGCGGCCCAGTTGGGAACCATGCAGGTCAATGAGGAGATCGATGCCCTTGAAACCCTGGCCATCCCTCCCATGGAATTTCTAGTGCTTCCTCGTATGCTGGCATTGACCTTAATGATGCCTTTCTTGGTACTGTACTCTGGCCTCATGGGTATCCTGGGGGGGGCGCTGGTGGCGGTGGGGTTGTACGACATCAATATCCTCGTTTATTTGAACCGGACCAAAGCTGCCATCGGGCTCAATGACCTCTTTATCGGCCTGTTTATGGGTGTTGTTTTCGGCATCCTGGTGGCCCTGTCGGGCTGCCTGCGCGGTATGCAGTGTGGACGTAGCGCCTCGGCAGTGGGCGATGCGGCCACTTCGGCTGTGGTGACCGGCATTGTAGCCATCATTATCGCAACCGCACTGATTACGGTCATTTGCAGCATCCTGGGAATATGAAAACTATGGAAAACAAGGAACCATACATCTCGGTTGTGGATCTCACCATGGCGTACGGCGATTTTGTGGTGATGCGGAATCTGAATTTTACCATAAACCATGGGGATATCTTTATCATCATGGGCGGGAGCGGTTGCGGAAAAAGCACGCTTCTGAGGCATATGATCGGCCTCAAAGCCCCGGCCAAGGGGGACATCCTCTACGGTGACTTTAACTTCTGGAGGGCGCAACCAGCCGAACGTGACCAAATGATGCGAAATGTGGGCGTCCTCTACCAAAGCGGCGCCCTGTGGAGTTCCATGACCCTGGCTGAAAATATAGCGCTTCCGCTGGAGCAGTATACGAAGTTGAGCAAGGGTAAAATCAGGGAACAGATTTCCCTGAAACTGGCGCTGGTGGGGCTGTCCGGATTTGAGGACTTTTACCCTTCTGAAATCAGCGGCGGCATGTGTAAGCGTGCCGGCCTGGCACGGGCCATGGCCCTGGATCCGGAAATCCTTTTTTTTGATGAACCGTCAGCGGGCCTGGATCCGGTGAGTGCCAAACGATTGGACGACCTGATTCTGCAGCTTCGGGACAGTCTAGACGCCACCGTGGTGATCGTGACCCACGAACTGGCCAGCATTTTTGCCATCGGCAACAACTCGGTGTTTCTCGACCCTGAAAGCCGCACCATGATCGCTTCCGGCGATCCTAACACGTTGCTGGCGGAAGACCATGATCCGAGGGTTCAGACGTTTTTGAGGCGGGGGGAACCGGAAGGCGATGCCGGACAGGATCCAGGGGTATGTGGGAAGTGTATCGGTTGATAGGGATTGTGCCTTTAGCTTCAGAGAAAAAGCAATATTGGGGGGTGAAAACAGATGGCCAAACAGGCTAGCAAAACCGTTATCGGTGTGTTCGTGGTCAGTTCCATTGCCATGTTGATTGCGGGGGTGATCATTTTCGGCAGTGGCGAGATGTTCAAAAAAACAAATAAATACGTCATGTTTTTTGAAGACTCGGTCAAAGGTCTCAGCGTGGGTGCTCCGGTCATCTGGCACGGCGTAGCGGTGGGTTCCGTCAGCAGTATCGTTTTGAAAGCGAACGCGAAAAATCTGACCATCGATGTCCCTGTTGTCATCGAAGTGGACCCGCAACGTGTGGAAGTGGAAGAGGGAAAAAGCAAAGACCTTCGCGAACAAATAGAGCTTATGATCAAAAAGGGGCTCCGGGCCCGGCTGGCGCTTCAGAGCCTCCTGACCGGTTCCTCCATGGTTGAAGTCGAATTTCTTCCCGACACCCCCGTTCGGCTGACCGGGCTTGACAGCAGATACCCTGAAATCCCCACCGTTAAGTCGCCCATGGACAGACTGGCCCAGAAGCTGCAGGACCTGCCCATCGAAAAGATCGCCGGGAAACTGGCCGACATCCTGGATAATCTCGACACGGTGATCGCTGATCCCGAGATTAAGGAGATGGTGCACAATTTAAATGTGGCCAGCAAGAAGCTCGATCACTTGTTAGAAAACGCAGACAAGCTGGTTCTCAATGCAGACAACCAGGTCAAAGACCTGACCGATAATCTGAACAACAAGGTGAATAACCTTTCCGATGGCATGCAGACAACCATGGGCGATGCAAGAAAGCTCCTTCAGGATGTGGACAGCGAGGTGAAACCGTTGTCGAGAAAAATACAGACTGCCCTGGTTTCCGCGCGGGTGGCACTTGATAAGGCAAATAATGCGCTCTCCTCTGTAGATGGCTTCGTTGGAGAGCGTTCGAATACCCGGCATAAACTGAACCGAGCCCTGGATGAAATTGGGGCGGCAGCCAAGTCTCTGAATTCACTGATGGATTATCTCGAGCGGCATCCGGAGGCGTTACTGCAGGGCAAAGGAGGTAGAGGAAGATGAAAAAGTTGAGATTCGAAAGGAGTTGTTTTGCAGCGGTAATGCTCGTTTTTTTTGTCATGGTGTTGAACGGCTGTATCGGCGGCAGCAGCAAACCCTCAAAGTTTTATCTGTTACGTTCCATTGAGAACCCCCCAGATAATTTGCCGACCACAGAAAACAGGGACAGGGTTGCGGTCCTTGTGGGACCCATTACACTGCCGGCCTACCTGGACCGTACCCAGATGGTCACGGTGGCCGGGAAACACGAACTGGTTCTGGAGGAATTCAACCGCTGGGCCGAACCCCTGAAGGACGGATTTTACCGGGTGTTGATGGAAGATCTTTCCTTGCTGCTAAATACATCGGACGTCTACGCCTATGATCGAGATGGTGCACCTACGACAGACTATCAGGTCATCATCGATGTCACCCGTTTTGACAGCATTGCCGGAGGAGATGCGTTTCTAACCGCCTTCTGGACAGTCAGCGGCAGGGACAACAGTTCACCGGTCATGACGCGTAAATCCGTTTTTCGCAAGCCAATGCCATCCACGGGCATAACAGGGGTCGTGGAAGCTCAAAACCAGATTCTAGCCGAATTGAGCCGTGAAATTGCCAGGGTAATCCAGTCGCTTCAACGTTAGATTCTTAGTGGAACAATGTTTGGTTCAGGACTTCAGATCATGTCGCAGAAAAAATACCAACGTCTTTTATTGTACACATGTATATGGTTTCTTTTGTTGTTCCTGCCTGGTTCGACCTTTGCTGCTGACAAGGTCATCCTCCAACTCATCGGGAAAAACCAGTTCCAATTCGCCGGTAACTACGCAGCTAAAGAATTGGGCTTCTACCAAGATGCCGGTTTGGATGTCACCATCAAAGAGTATGAATTCGGCACCGATGTGACCGAGAAAGTGATCTCCGGGAGAGCGGATTTCCGCGTGGGCCGGTCCTCTCTGATTCTTGAGAGTATGGGAGGGAAGCCGCTGCCGAGCTGGAACACACCATCAAGAATGATAAGATGGATTCATACGAAGAGAAAATTTCCGCTTTTGGCAAAGTGCTGGAGAATGTTGTAGCGGCTCTGGGGGTGCTGGGTGGAGAAGAAAAGGAAACCGCAGGTTCAGAAAAAGCTGGTCCCGAAGCCACCCCCGATGAACTGGCAACCAAGCTGGAAGAAATGCTGCCCCATCTGAAAACCCGGAAGCCGAACCCCTGTAATGAGGCCATGTTGAAGATCAGGGATCTGAAGTTGCCGTCTGAATTCAGCATGGAAATTGCCGACCTGGACCGGCTCATCAAGAAATACAAGTTCAAGGAGGCTCTACCCCTGGTGGCAGTCATTGTCAATTATTTAAGTGGTTGAAACAGCTAAACTAATAAACAAAGTCTAAATAGGAAGATGCGAACCATGATTAACAAAAAGAAAGTAATTTTTCTGATTTGCTGGCTAGCGCTCTTGCTTTGTAATACTCAATTGCCTGCTGCCCAGGAAGCGGCCTCTGTCGATCTCACCCCTAAAGAAAAGCAATGGCTACAGGCCCACAAGACTCTTAAAGTTACCGCTGCGAGCATGCCGCCTTACGCATTCATGGAAAACGGCAAAGTTCAAGGCTATACCATAGACCTTATAAAAAGGATGGCTCGTAAAATAGGGGCTACTGCTAAGTTTACCGTAACGTCCATGAAAAAACTCATCAGGCCATTAAGGATGGGCGAGCCCAGATTATTCTAAATCAGGGCTATACGAAACAAAAAGAGCAATACTTAAGTTTCAGCGGACCTTTTGCCAAGGTGAAGATTGCCATTTTTTCAAGAAAAAGCCGTAAAGGTCTGAATGGCCTAAAATCTCTTCAGGGTAAAGCTATAGCTGGCCCCCCTGGGTATTTTTTGTTTGCGGTCCTGCAAAAGAAGTACCCCAAGATTAATATCATCCATTCAAAAGATTTGGCGGATGCTTTGCGAATGGTATCAGATGGCAAGGCTGATGCCGCCATCATGGAACAAAACTTGGGTCAATACTTACTTGCTAAACTATTTTTCATGGACCTGCACATAGGCGGATTCGCAAAGCCCTTCGGAAATAAAATGCTGAGGGCCCACTATTGGGCGGTAGCCAAAGATCTACCGATATTGGAAACCATCCTTGACAAAGCATACAAATCCCTGACCGTAGGTGAAAAACAAAGGCTTTGGGACCATTGGTTCCAAAGTGATCCTCATAAGGAGGTGATGCCTGATACAACTAAGAAACTAAAGTTGACTAATATTGAAAGGGCCTGGCTGGCTGACCACAAAAAGATCGTGGCCGGCGGCGAGAAGGATTGGGCGCCCTTCGATTTCGTTGACAAGAATGGAAAATATGCCGGTATTGCCAATGATTATCTGAAAATTATCGGGGAAATACTTGGCATAGAGCTGGAAATCATCACCGGCCCGTCCTGGAACGCGCTTTTATCCATGATCCGCCAGAAAGAAATTGATCTTCTTCCGGCCATTTATCATTCCAAGGAAAGGGAAACCTTTGTTCACTTTACTGCTCCTTATTTCAAATTAACGGAATTTATCTTTTCGCGTACCGATGATGAAACCGTTTCAAATTTTACTGACTTAAAAGACAAAACCACCGTTGTGGTTAAAGGATATACCATTGAAGGTGAACTGCGTTCGAATTATCCGGAATACCATGTGATAACAGCTCCCACCATTCAGGAAGCGTTGAAAAAGCTCGTTACTGGTGAGGCGGATGCGTTTATCGGCGATATCATTTCCACATCCTACCATATTAAGGAACTTTCGCTTGTCGGCATCAAACCCCTTGCTTCAGTCCCTTTTCAAGGGCCGGAAGTCCATATGGCGGTCCGTAAAGATTGGTCGATTTTAACCAATTTGATTGATAAAGCACTTAAGGCAATCCCGGAAAAGGGACACAATGCGATAAAAAACCGTTGGATGGGTTTTGTTGAAAAAGAGATAGAGAAAAAACTCTCCAAAGCTACATTTACCCCCAAGGAGCAGGCCTGGTTGAAAAAACACCCGGTGATCCGTGTGCACAACGAGAAGGACTGGCCGCCGTTCAACTATTTTGAATACGGCGCTCCCACCGGGCTTTCCATCGACTATATGAACCTTTTGGCCGAACGCTTAGGGATACGGATCAAATACGTCACCGGACCGAGCTGGAATGAATTTCTGAGCATGGTACGAAAGAAAGATCTGGATGTTATTCTCAATATCGTCAAAACCGAAGACAGGATGAAGTATATCCTGTTTACGGAACCCTACATCCGGAATCCCAATGTCATCATCAGCTCCCAGGAACATCCCTATAGAACAATTCAAGAGCTTTTCGGCAAGACCGTGGCATTCCCCAGGGGGTTTTTCTGGGAGGAAGTGCTGACCAGGTCCTTTCCTCAGATCAAACGGTTGCCGGTGGAGGATGTCCTGGCAAGCCTCAAGGCGGTGACCTTCGGAAAAGCGGATGCCGCTCTGGGCGAGGCCGCGGTAATTCAAGCCCTGATCAGCAAGAATATGCTTACGGGCCTTCGAGTCTCGGGCGAGGTGGATGTCGGAAATCCGGAATTGGTGAATCTGCGTATGGGGATCCGGGATGACTGGCCGCTGCTCCGATCTGCCATTATGAAGGTCACGGCTCAGGTTACCCCGCAGGAAATGAATCAGCTTCGTCAAAAATGGCTGATCGAGCCGGAGAAGCAAGCGCTCGAGACCCCATTACCGGATGAAGGGATATCGTTCTGGCGGCTGATCCTTTACGCCGCCGCCATTCTAATGATTATCAGCCTGCTGGCCTGGGTTCTCGTCAGAACCACAAAAGAGGAGGGCGTTGCGCTCAGTTTCGGATCTCCCTGGTTTCGAGGGCTTGTTCTGGCCGGTTTGAGCGTCTTCGTTGTTATTGTCATCCTGCTGGGCTGGTTTGCCCTCGAGAAGAACAGGGAAAGGGTTTTGATCAATACGGGCCGGTTCCTCACGGGGGCGTTGGACGTCACCACAGAGAGGATCGAACAGTGGGTGGCGGAAAGAAAGTCCTTCATGAAGCGGATTGGCCGTGACCCGGAGCTGGTGGCCATTACCGGACGTCTCCTGAAGGTTCCCCCCAGCCGGGAGGCGCTGCTGCACTCAGACGCACTGCGTGACGCTCGGTCGTTTTTCGCCAACCCCGAGTATGTTTTTCAAAATATCGGATTTTTTATCATCGACCGAAATGATATCAGCGTCGGCTCCTTGCGGGATACCAACCTCGGCACCCCCAATGTCATCGCCCAAAAACATCCGGATATACTCAAAAGGGCATTTCAGGGAGAGGTGAGCTTTGTGCGGCCCATGACCTCTGATGTTCACATGGGGGATTCCTCCAGGAAGAAGGGGGCCGGAAAACCGCCCACCATGTTTTTTATCGGGCCCATCCAGGATCGTGATGGACGGGTTCTTGCAGCGATGACACTCCGCGTAGACCCCTGGACGGACTTCAGTGAGGTGCTGAAGGCTTTTGAGATCCTGACGACGGGTGAGACCTATGCCTTTGATAGCAACGGCAGGCTTCTCTCAAACAGCCGGTTCGAAGACCAACTGCTCCGGATCGGGTTGATCTCTGAAGGGCAGAAGGCCGCCCTGAATGTGGACATCCGGGACCCCGGCGTGAACATGGCGGAGGGGCGCCAGCCCGAAATCGAACGATCTCAACAGCCCTTCACCCGCATGGTGTCCGACGCCTTTCGGCTGAAGCAGGAAATGGAAAAGGCCGGTCGTTATCAAGGCCATTCGAAAATCGGGCTGGATATGGAGGCATACCGGGATTATAGGGGGGTTCCGGTTTTAGGCGCCCGGCTCTGGTGTGCTGACCTGGGGGTTGGATTGGCAGCTGAAATTGATGCGGATGAAGCCCTGTCCGCCCATGACACCGCTCGAACGACCATATTCGGTGTGCTGGGGTTTACCCTGTTTCTGTCCGTAGGCGCCGTATTACTTGTCCTGATTCTCGGAGAACGCACCAGTAGGGCGCTGAGAAAGGCGAAGGACACCCTGGAAGAGAAGGTTGAAGCACGAACGGCGGAGTTGAGAGAGAACCAGGAACAGTTGGTGACAGCCGAGGAACGCTCCCGTCTGATTCTGAACTCGGCCGGTGAAGGGATTTTCGGGGTAAATACAGATGGGCAACTAAATTTTATTAATCCGACGGCAATCAATCTGTTGGGTTTCTCCGAGGAGGAGATAGTCGGACAAAAGGTGCATGAGCTTTTCCACCATTCTCATGCTGATGGTTCACATTATTCAGTTGAAACCTGCCCCATGTTCAAGGCCTTCACGGATGGTACCTCACACCATGTGGATGATGAAGTGCTGTGGCGAAAAGACGGAACCCTTTTTCCAGTGGAATACTCAAGCACACCCATGGAGCAGGATGGCAGGCTTGTAGGTGCAGTGATCACATTCAGAGACATCACTGAGCGAAAGGCCGCTGAGGAGCGATTTGCGGCGCTCCTTGAATCAGCGCCGGATGCGATGATCGTTTCCAATGAAAGCGGTGACATCATCCTGGTCAATTCCCAGGTAGAAAATGTTTTTGGATATTCCCGGAAAGAACTCATCGGCCGGAAGGTGGATATGCTGGTTCCGGAGGAAATTCGGGATATACACCCGGATTATCGCGCCAGGTTTTATGCGAATCCCAAGAGGCTTTCCATGGGGTTCCGCAACAATTTTTTTGGTGTCGCCAGGGACGGGCGCAAGATTCCCGTGGATGTCAATCTGAGTCCAATTCAAACCGATAAAGGTCTCATCGTGGTTGCCTCTCTTCGTGACATTACAGAACGGAAGGAGGCTGAGGAGGAGTTGAAGAAGCTCTCCCGGGCCGTCGAACAAAGTCCGGCTTCGGTGGTTATCACCGATCCTCAAGGAAATATCGAATACGTCAACCCCAAATTCTGTGAGATCACGGGGTACAGCGTCGAGGAGGCCGTTGGCCAGAATCCGCGTGTTCTCAAGTCGGGGGAAAATCCGCCTGAGATTTATCAGGATCTCTGGGAAACCATCGCCGCAGGGGGAGAATGGCGGGGAGAGTTCCTGAACCGAAAGAAAAACGGTGAGCTTTATTGGGAATCGGCATCCATTTCACCAATTATGTCCGCCGGCGGAACCGTTACTCATTATTTGGCGATCAAGGAAGATATCACTGAACGCAAGAGCATGATGGAAGATCTGGAAAAGGCGAGAATGGATGCCGAAAAGGCCACCCAGGCCAAAGGCGATTTTCTGGCCAACATGAGCCACGAGATCCGAACCCCCATGAACGCCATTATCGGAATGAGTTATCTGGCACTGAAAACAGACTTGACGCCCAAACAGTATGACTACCTTGACAAACTCGATGCATCCGCCAAATCGTTATTGGGCATCATCAACGACATTCTTGATTTCTCCAAGATCGAGGCCGGAAAGCTGGACATGGAAGCAGCGGAATTCAGCCTGGAAGATGCGCTGGATAATATCTCGACGCTGGTGAGGGTGAAGACTCAGGAAAAGAGATTGGAACTGCTGATTAAAACCGATCCCGCTATCCCGGCAACGCTGGTGGGTGATCCTCTTCGCCTGGGACAGGTGCTTATCAATTTGTCAAACAACGCCGTTAAATTCACCGACACAGGTGAGATTTTGGTTTCTACAGAATTGTTGGAAAAGAGTGAGAGGCAAGTTAAACTAAGGTTCTCTGTTAGAGATACCGGCATCGGGATGACCAAAGAGCAGCAGAAGAGACTTTTTCAAGCCTTTTCGCAAGCCGACACATCAACGACCCGAAAATATGGTGGTACCGGACTGGGATTGACCATCAGCAAACGCCTCGTGGAAATGATGGGTGGAGAGATCTGGGTGGAAAGTGAGCCCGGTGTGGGCAGCAAGTTTATCTTCACGGCTATTCTGGGTGTCGGCAAGACAAAAGATGAAAAACAACTTGCGCCTTCCCCGGACCTGAGGGGAAAACGGGTATTGGTGGTGGATGACAATGATATTTCCCGAGAAATTTTCCAGGACTTGCTGGTGTCCATGTCTTTTGATGTCACTTTAGCCGAATCCGGAGAAGAGGGTCTTTGGAAACTCAAAGAAGCATCCCGGGATAATCCCTTTGATTTGGTCGTTATGGACTGGAAGATGCCGGGGATGGATGGGATCGTCGCTTCACGGGAAATCCGCGAAATGGAAAAGGACCCTCAATCATCAATCGCGAATCATCAATCGCCAATCCCAATAATAATGGTGACAGCCTATGATCATGAAGAACTGGCGCGACAGGCGGAGGATGTGGAGATTAATGGATTCCTCGCCAAGCCGGTGAATCCCTCAACCCTGTTTGATGCGATGATGGAGGCGTTCGGCAAAGGAATCCGGAAGGACTCCCGGGCCCGGCGGAAAGAAAAGGCCATAGAAGGCTTAAAACAAATACAGGGTGCCCGGATTCTCTTGGTTGAAGACAATGAGATCAACCAGCAGGTGGCTCAGGAAATTCTGGGGGATTCTGGCTTTTTTGTGGAAATTGCCAATGATGGCCGGGAAGCCGTTACAATGGTTCAAGAATCCGAATATGACATCGTGCTCATGGATATCAATATGCCGGTGATGGATGGGTATACGGCTACGCAGGAAATTAGAAATCAAAAATCCGAAATCCGGAATATTCCGATTATCGCAATGACTGCCAGTGCCATGACCCAGGATGTGGAAAAGGCATATGAGGCCCGCATGAATGGCCATGTGGCCAAACCTATCGACATAACAGAGTTGTTTTCGACATTAGTGAGGTGGATTAAACCCGGAGAACGGGAGCTGCCGAAAGCGTTTGAGACAAAGGTGAAAGACAAGTCTGAGGATAAGATGTTGCCTGCAGAGCTGCCCGGAATTTCAATCAAGTCTGGCCTGAAGAAGGTCCGGGAGAATAAGGAACTGTATGGAAAGCTTCTGCGTCAATTCCTGGAGAATAATATAGATACGACCCATGAAATTAAGAGTGCCCTTGATAAAGGAGATACAGAAACGGCCGCGCGATTAGCCCATACGGTCAAGGGGGTATCCGGGAACCTCGGCGCTCAGGAATTGTTCCCCGTCGCCGGGGGACTGGAGAAGACCATAAAACAAGGAGAGACCGATTCACTGGATTCCCTGCTCGATAGCTTTGAATCTCATCTCAATGTGGTTATGGGTGGTATAGAGATTTTGAAGGCGCAAGATGCTGCCAAGAAAAAAGAAAAGGCGCCTGTTGGGGAGATTCCAATCGATACCGGTATGGTGGCGTCACTTCTAATTGAGATGGCTGAGTTGTTGGAATCGGATCTTGGGGAAGCCATGAGCCGCCTGGAATTGTTGAAGCCCTATCTTGAAAACTCTTCGGTTGGGGAAGAGTTCAGGCGCTTTGAAAAATCTCTGGAGAGCTTTGATACAGATGATGCGTTGCAGAGTTTACAAAAGATTGCCGAAGAGTTGAACATATCATTGAAGGAGACTGTGGATAATGGTTGATGGCTTGGAAAAACAAAAAATTCTTATCGTGGATGATACACCTGAGAACATCCAGGTCCTTATGGAAACACTGAAGGACCGATATAAAATTGTCGCGGCCATAAATGGTCAAAAGGCCCTTCAAATGGCAGCGACAGATCCTGTTCCTGATATTATCCTCCTGGACATTATGATGCCGGGTATAGATGGGTTTGAGGTATGCCGCCGTTTAAAGAATGATCCAGAAACAGAAAATATTCCAGTAATCTTTCTTTCTGCGCTTGATGACACCAAAGATAAAGTAAAAGGCCTGGATCTGGGAGCGGTCGATTATATATCGAAACCTTTTCAACCCGAGGAAATCATTGCCCGGGTCAGTACCCATTTGACGATCAACAATTTGAAAAAGAGTCTTGCCGAGAAAAACAAAGAACTATTAGTTTCCAACGAGATCCTGGAGGAACGGGTAAAAGAACGCACAACCGAATTGGCCCACTTGAATAACGTCTATGAGCGTTTTGTTCCTCGGGAGTTCTTGAGTCTGCTGAACAAGCAGAGCATTCTTGAGATCAGACTGGGAGACCAGATAAACCGGGAGATGACTGTTATGTTTGCCGACATCCGGGGATGGACTACGCTTTCGGAAGGCATGTCCCCGCAGGAAAACTTTAGTTTCATCAATGCCTATCTGAGGCGGGTCAGCCCTGTAATTAAAGAGCACAATGGGTTCATTGACCAGTACTATGGCGACGGGGTAATGGCACTTTTCCCTGGCACCCCGGACGATGCAGTCACCGCGGCCATCGCCATGCACACGGCGGTTTCTGAATATAATAAAGAACGTGAAAAAGAGGGTTTTCCTCCCATAAGCATCGGAGTGGGACTTCACATCGGTGATTTGATGCTGGGCATTATCGGTAGCGTAGACCGGATGCAGGGTGCTGTGGTGGCCGATGCGGTGAATCTGGCAGCCCGATTGGAAGGGTTGACCAGGATATACGGATCATCCATATCTCTTAGTGAAATGACCATGTCCCTTCTGGAAGAGCCCGATAAGTATAAACACCGGTTTGTAGACAAAGTGACGGTCAAAGGCAAAAAGGAACCCGTATCAGTGCATGAGGTGTTTGATGCAGACCCTCAACCGGGAGTCAAATTAAAGGAGCAGACAAAAACTAATTTCGAAGAGGGTCTCCGATTATATTATGAAACGAAGTTTTCTGAATCCAGCGTTCATTTCAATCAGGTGCTCCAAAAGAACCCAGAAGACAAGGCCGCTCGCATTTATCTCAAACGATGCGCAACCTTTATGGTAGACGGTGTTCCCGAAGACTGGACCGGGATAGAGACCTTGACCAAGAAATAGGGCGAGATCCGCCGCTGCTTACCAGCAAACTCCGAGTCCAGGGCCAGATGAATGAAATAGGCAGTGCCGACCTGCATTTCACGGTGGCGGAGACAACGGTCTTTTTGGAAAATACCCTCGGGTTTTCGATCGACGGGAAAACGGCTGGTTTGCCGAAAATGATATGATCGGTGATGCTAAAAAACACTCCTTGCCCACCTTCACGGATGAACACAAAATGGTGCCGGATGCAACCGGCGATTAAAGCCCCTCCCCCCATCTCGCTCACCACCCATCCACCCCTTCCCAGCCTCTGTTCGAACCCTTGAGCAATCGTGAACTCGATGTTCTGGATTTGCTGGCTCAGAGACTTAGCAACAAGGAAATTGCTGACAAACTGTTCATTTCAACAACAACCGTTAAAGGACAAAAGTGAGTGTACAGCCAAGATCTTGCACCGGTTTTATTTTTTGCCGAGGCCCTAAAATCGTGATCTATTTTTTGTCGGTCTATTGTTTTTCCCTAAAGTTTTCTTTATAATCAGCCGATATTGCTTTGGGTTTTGAATAAAAGATGCATGGAAATCAAGAAAGCTTTTCAATTAGCGATAAAATGGTTTAATCAGCGGTCAAAAAAGAAAAGGCAATGGTCAATTCAATTGGCAATAATTTGACGCCTCTTAAAGCATTCGGGACCAAAAATGGAAGTTACAGCAAAAAACATTGCCAACGTAAATGTTGAAACGGTTGGAAACGTGAAACCGTTTTGAAGGACAATCAAATGCATGATCATGAGCCATCCAATGAAGTGCTTATCAAAAATGCACTGGCGCTAAAAAAGGAGGTATCCCGGCGGAAGGGCCTAGAAAAGCGTCTCGAACAAAGCGAGGCTTTCTACGCACATCTGGTGGAAAACGCCCATGACATTATCTATAAAATCGACCTGCGGGGTCGGTTTACCTTTTTTAACCCCGCCGCCGTTCGCGCCACCGGTTTTTCAGAAGGTGAACTGACCGGCAACAGCTATTTAGATCTCATTCATCCGGATTACCGAAAGAAGGCGAAAGCCCTCTATTTCTCACAGTATAAGGACTGTATTGAGAGTACTTATTTTGAATTTCCAATGATTCGAAAAGACGACGGAGAAATATGGATCGGACAGAATGTACAGATCATACGAAAAGGCAAAGGGATTGTGGGTTTTCATGCTGTTGCCAGGGACATTACCCCGCACAAGCAGTCCGAGGAAGGGTTGAGGAAGGGCCAAGCAGCCCTGGAAAACAAAATCAGAGAGAGGACCAACGAACTTGAAAGGGCGAATAGGGAATTAGTGAAAGAAGTGCGTCAACGCAGGGACTCGGAAGACAAATTAAGGCGCGCACTGGGTGATCTTGAGTTTTTGTCCATTACGGCCATGGAATTCTTTTCTCTCTCGTCCGATACGGACATCTACCAACTGATCGGCAAAAGTCTATTGAGAATCGCGTCGCAATCCATTGTCATCATCAATGATTATGATCCGGATTCCAACCTGGTTTGTACAAAATCCGTCAAGGGTCTGGGGAAATCCGCCGAACGTATTCTGGGACTACTGGGGAAAGACCCGGTGGGAATGACCATTGAAATGACTGATGAAGAGGCGAGAAAGGTTTTGGAAAGCGGTAAACTGGCGCTGGGTCCCAAAGGGATTTACGAACTTTGCTTTGGGGCAGTGCCCAAGGGCATTTGTTACGCCATTGAAAAATTGTTGAGTCTGGATCAGATATTGGTTATCGGCTTCTCGAAAAAAGGTGATCTGTTTGGCAATGCTATCATTTTGACCCGCCAAAGCAAGGCCAGGGAAACACTATGGGAGAGGCGTGAAATGATCGAGACATTTATCAATCAGGCCGCTGTAGCATTGCAACGAAAGCGATTTGAATCAGCCCTTAAGGAAAGCGAGAGTCGTTATCGCCTGTTTGCGGAAAATGTGACGGATGTTATCTGGAATCTCAGTCTGGAAACCTTGCACTTCACCTATATCAGTCCCTCTGTCTTGCCCATGCGGGGGTTTACGCCCCAAGAAGCCATGAATTTACCGCTTGACAAACATTTGTCCCCCGAATCCCTCGAAAATCTTCGGAGACTTCTTTCGGAAGAACTGGCAAGAGACGGCGCTGAGGGCGTCGATCCAAACAGATCAAGGACTCGTGAACTGGAGCAAATGCTTAAAGACGGAAGTCATGCCTGGGGTGAAGCGACCATGCGTCTTATTCGGGACGACACGGGGCAGCCCGTATCGGTCTTGGGTGTAACAAGAGATATCAGCAAACGAAAGCGGGCCGAAGCTGAAAAAGAAGCTATGGCGGCAAGGCTCCAGCAAGCCCGGAAAATGGAAGCCATCGCCACCCTTGCCGGCGGGGTTGCCCACCAGTTCAACAACGCGCTTGCGGTGATCATGGGGAGGTTGGAGATTCTTGAATTGGATCCCGTCAAAGAAAATATAAAGGCCATTGTGCCCATAAAGAAGACCGCCGCTCGCATGGCTGAATTGACCCAGCAGCTTCTTGCTTATGCAAGAGGTGGAAAATACCAATCAAGAACCGTTAACATGCTGGATTTTATGAAACAAACCCTCTCGTTGACCCGCCATTTGATTAAACCTTCCATTCAAGTTGAAATGGATCTGGACCCGGCCACATCCAGTGTAAATATGGATTCAACCCAAATGCAAATGGTCATATCTGCCGTCATTTTCAATGCGTCCGAGGCCATTGATGGCGCGGGGCACATCCACATATCCTGTGGGAACAAAACCCTTGGGAAGGAAATAGCAGAGAGATTCCCAGGGCTTAAAACCGGACGCTATATCTGGTTGAGCGTGAAAGATGATGGAAAAGGAATGGATCCGAAAACAAGAGACCATATCTTTGAACCATTTTTCACCACCAAATTCCAGGGCCGGGGACTGGGAATGGCTGCCGCGTACGGTATTGTTAAAAATCATGAAGGCTGGATTGCCGTGGACTCCAAGCCCGGCAAGGGAACCACCGTAAGGATATATCTGCCCGTAGCGGAACAGAAGGTGGATATTAGTCGTCAAACCGTCTCTACCTTTAATAGAGGCTCCGGGACAATTCTTCTCATTGAAGATAATAAAATGCTCATGGAAGTCAGCCGGGAGGGGGTTAGAATGATGGGCTACGAGGTTTTGACGGCCTCTAATGGTAGAGAAGCAGTGGCCCTGGCTGGAAACTCGAAACAGGAAATCGACCTGGCCCTTTTGGACTTCAAACTGCCCGATATGGAAGCCAAGCGTGTCTTTCTGGCGTTGAAGGCTCACCATCCGAGCATCAAAGTGATTGTCTGCAGCGGCTACGCCATAGATGGTCCGGTCCGGGAGGTCATGGAAGCGGGAGCGGATGGATTCCTGCAAAAGCCTTTCAAGTTTTCGGTCCTATCAAAGAAAATTGATGAAATCCTCCACGGATCAGGTGGTCAGAAACCGTTTTCCAATTGAACCAGGCGGTGATTCAGATAAGAAAGGCATCTCATTATCACTTAACCCATGATGAAATCCACGGAGTCCGATCTCAAATCCAAAATCGGTGTGAAGGCCATGCAACTACACCGATTGACCCTTAGATTCTCAGGGCCCATGGCCGGGTTGGAGGTGCCCTACCGGGAGCACAATCTTGTTCAGACGCTTTCGCAGGTCAGAATCTCATTTATCCTTGGCGCTCTGATGTATGCCTTCTTCGGCATTCTCGATGCCCTCGTTCTGCCCCAGCACCGGCATATCACATGGCTGATCCGTTATGCCTTTGTCTGTCCCTGTATCCTGGCCGTTATAGGCGCCACATTCCTCCCCCGTGTTCATGCTTACCTGCAACCCATGATGTCGGTGGCCCTCGCCATCGCCGGCCTGGGAATCGTGCTCATGATTATCATCGCTCCGGAACCGGTCAATTATTATTATTACGCCGGGTTGACCCTGCTCCTGATGTTCGGGTATTCGTTTATCTCTCTTCGATTTCTGTGGGCTTCCCTGAGCGGATTGATTATTGTGGTCCTTTACAATATCGCCGCGGTCCTGACGCAAACGCCGCCGCTGGAGTTGATCAGCAATAATTTTTTTCTGATCAGTGCCAATATTGCGGGGATGCTGATCTGTTATACCATTGAGTTTATGGGCCGCCGCAATTTCTTCCTCATGCACCTTCTTGCCGACGAGCGGCGAAAGATCGAGCAGACAAATGATCAATTGGAGGCGCGCGTTTTAGAACGGACGGCGGCCCTGGAAGAAATGAACCAGCAATTATCCCTGGAGATGGCCGAAAATGAGCGGGCGGAGGAGGAAAGACGTCGTCTGGAAGGGCAATTGAAACAGGCGGAAAAACTGGAGACCATCGGTAGACTCACAGCCGGCGTTGCCCATGATCTGAACAATATCCTCAGCGGCCTGGTCACCTATCCGGATATACTTCTCATGGACCTTCCCGAGGAGAGCCCATGGCAGAGGCCCCTTTCCATCATCCGGCAATCGGGACAGAAGGCGGCAGCCATCGTTCAGGACCTGCTGAGTCTGGCCCGGCAGGGTGTAGCAGAAAAGAAGATCGTCAATGTGAACCGGATCGTGACCGATTACCTTGCTTCCCCCGAATACGCCGAGTTGTTGTCCAATCACCGCCAGGTCCGTGTGGAGATCGATCTTGATGAAGGGGCATTGAACATCAAGGGCTCTGCGTATCATATCTCGAAAACACTCATGAATCTACTGCATAACGGCTGCGAGGCAAATCTAGTGGATGGAACCGTTCGGATTTCGTCACAAAACCGCTATTTCAATAAACCGCTCGATGCCTATGAACGGATCGAAGCAGGGGAATATGTTGTTTTAAGTGTTGCCGACACGGGGATTGGGATCAACCAGGAAGACTTAGAAAAGATATTCGAGCCCTTTTATACCAAAAAGAAACTGGGGCGAAGCGGAACAGGCCTGGGCATGACGCTCATCTGGTCAACGGTCAAGGACCACGGCGGCTTTATCGACATTCAAACGCAGGAAGGCCGAGGATCCGTCTTTGACCTCTATTTCCCGGTTACCAGGGATGCGGCGGAGGAAATGGAACGGATCTTCTCTCTTGCGGATTGCCGGGGTACGGAAAGGGTTCTGGTGGTGGATGATGTCCCCGAGCAGAGAGAAATCGCATCCCTCATGCTCCGAAAGCTGGGGTATAACGTACAAACCGTCGCCAGTGGCGAAGCCGCGATCAAGCAACTCGAAACCGACAAGGTTGATATCCTTATCCTGGATATGGTCATGGAACCGGGGATTGACGGCTGCGAGACCTACCGCCGGATTGTTGCCGCGCACCCCCACCAAAAGGCGATCATCGCCAGCGGCTTTACTGAATCAGAACGGGTGAAGGAAGCCCAGCGCCTTGGCGCGAAGACCTATATCAAAAAGCCTTACAGCCTACAGATTATCGCCCAGGCCATCCGCCGTGAATTGGACCGCTAAAAAGGTCACCGAAAACTGTCAATCCCGAGTTGGTCAACACTCTGAGCAAAGGAGGGGTCCACGAGGATCCTTTGGGCAAATCGAATATACTTGGTTACGATGGCCCGAATGGCAAATTGCAGTGCATAAGATCGAACCGGCTTTTCCAGCAGGTAATACACGTCGGATGCCACACACATATTTACCACATCCTCACTGGCATTTCCCGTGATGATAATGGTGTCCTCATAAGCGGTGGGGAACCTCTCGGCGATGGATTCCAGGAACGTAAAGCCGGTCCCGTTTCCCAAAAAGACATCCAATACGAATATGGCAATACCCGACGCATGTTTCAGACAGTAGGCCTTTCCCTCCTCAATATCCGAAAAAGCAAGGACGTCGCCCCAAACGTAAAATTTTTTCACGAGTTCGGAGACCGTTTTACAGATTCTAAGATCATCATCCACGATAATTACATCAAGACCGTCATTCATAATCCAACCCTCCTCTGTTTATCGGTTCGGCATCCTCATTTTCTCTAGAAACATCACCATATCCCATAATAAGTTGTCAATCAACATGGTTAGTGAGTTTAAAATTGAGCATCTGCCCCATTGAGGGCACTATTATGACGACCCGCATCAAATAGGCCCGAAGGAGGTTCGTGTGAGGAAGAAAACCGAATACCAGCCGCCTTAGGGAACTGGAAGAAAATAATATACGCATATCGTGCAGAACTTTTGTTCGTCATCAAGGCGTGATGGCAGGTGCATAGTGAGCTATGTGCCTGTTATCACAACGTAGAAGACGGGCAAAAGGGCAAACAGGATGCGTAGATTATTTTTTGGAAGTTCCCTTACACCATTACCTCCGCCATTCTTAAGCTGGTCGCGGAGATCGGCGAGGTCATCGGGCGGTATACCGTGCTGACGGAACAGAGACTGACACCGCGCCTGTGGAATGGGGTCCACCTTAGGTCAAAATTGAATGCTGATTGACAGTCTTTTTTTGATTTCCCATGGCGGTGAAGAAAATCTTGGGAAAAGATAACATTTTTAATAAAATCAAGGATTTTTGGCACAGTTCTGGAGTAGCAGAGTCCGCGCCAAAGGCTCTATTTTCTTCAAATTTTCTTGACATTTTTCCCTTCAGAAAAAATACGTTAACATGTTGATAATGCTGTAGTTATATACCATAATATCATGAAAATTTGAAGTACTTTTCGGGATTAACTACGACCCTTAAGTTAATGACATTGACGTATAGATATAGGCATCTTGCACTTAAGATTTTGCAAAAGAGTTGATCGCAACGGATCACAGCAATGTTCAATAAGCTCGCCTCTTGGTTGCATGGAAAACCATTCGGCTCCTTTGCAGTTCATGAAGAAACCGTCCTCCGTATTTCAATTTTCGGGAAAATGCCCTGAACACGCGACGGGGCCAGGGAACAATGTCGGAGTACACTGCTGCATTTTGAAAACCCGCCGTAAGAAGCATGGATACAATGCAGGAGGGATTGGGGCCCCACCAGTTGGTATCATCGGCATAGAGCTCTTGCCCCTCATAAAACGCCATTGTGGGCCTTTTGGTGCCGAGAAAATCAACCTGTGTTTCCAAAATCAGCATTTCCCTGGTTACGGCGGCCACTTTTTCCAAACACAGCAAAGGATGTTTCATGTGATATAACACACCGAGAAAAAGAACCAGATCAAATTGGCCGACATTTTGGGGTGTCATGTCAAGCACATCAATTTCAAGGGTTTTGGCTTTTGAGTTAGAAGCGCGATGGGCCAGGTCGAACCCCGCTTTTGTACCCCATCCTTCGCCGTTCCAGCAAAATGAATCCGTCGCAAGAACGAGTTCGGCGCCCCGACGTTCACATTCAAAGGTATAAAAACCATCCCAGGCTCCGATATCCAGGACCCGCTTTCCACTCAAATCCTCGGGAATTCCAAGAAGAGGGAGCCTGCGGCTTGGTTCATTGACACCTTCCGTGATTACTCCGCCGCCGAGATCCATTGTGTGAAACCATTCTATGGCTTCCGCTTTTCTCTTCAGGTCGTCCGATTCCAACTTCCCTCCGCTGAAAAAACTCGCTTTTTTGAAAATTGAGTATAGTTGAAACAGCGTTCGGCTTCAACGGCAATGCTACAATGGCAATGCGATATTGTTCTTCACCATTTATGTGCCAAAATCAGTAATGAAAATACTGAACAAACAACCTCGGATGAGTTATGTGTTTAGCCAAAACTCATTTCAATCTGGGGTAAACAGTGTTGAACCTTATAGATGCTATCGTCGAAATCGTCCGTCCGCTTGAAGAGCAAAGTTTTCAGCGACTCATGGAGGAGCATCATTACCTGGCCTGTGTGTCCTACCCAAAATCGGTGTAATAGTATTATATCTCGCTTCGTTTGGCGATCAATAGATGGCTCTTCCAAGTTTTGCGTTGCGGCACTAGAATGTTCTCTGAAGTTAAATCGGAATTTTTTACCACCACAAAATATTGGGGTAGGACGATTTTCCGTTTGGCCGGTTGCGGAAAAGGGTTCGTGCATGATCCTTGCGTACCACATTCGACCAGATTTCGCAAAGCTGCCAGATCAATCCTTCCGTTTTGTGCCTGCAATCCGGCTTTATGAGCAAGGGCCGGGGGAATCTTGTGGTTCCACCCGGCTTGGGGAGTACGTACAGCTGTGGGTAAGGTGGGCTGGGGCGGGGATAAAATCCTCCTGTAGCCCCTACCTCAAATGATCAAATGACTCGAATAACCAAATCAATGATAGCCGCCTCGCACGGGCCATACATACGCGCTGTCATTAACATCAAACTTTTTGTATTTCATTGGTCCATCTCTGTATACGACCCATGTCATAGACGGGTCCTCATTGCCCCACACCTCTGTACTGGTCCAGTAGTAAATATGCTGTTCAGGATTACCATGAGCTACGAGCAATGGGTAAAGCTCATAAATGGTGGGGAGCCGCCAGTCACTATAGCCACTGTCAGGCAGCACCAGATCATTGCAAAAGTTGAGAGCACCCGCCCACGTTGTAGTCCCGACAGCGCCCGGGTCGTAGGTCCACATGAGCTGTGTGTTATTATCCGTGACAGTGCCGTCACCATTAATAGTGAAACGAGTCTCGGTGCTCACGGGGGTGGGCTTAACATCGTAATTCAGCGGCTCGCTCCACGCGCCGCAATCCTGGGTCGCGCAAGCCTGTACCTCCCATTTATTTTCGCCAATAGTAACAATGCCAGGATGCACCGTGCACGAAACCTTCTCTGATGCACACCCTGATTCCTCTGCGGTGTACCACTCGTCTACTTTAACTGTGTCGTCTTCATCTTGTACCAAAAGTCGGTACTTGGTAGCCCCTGGAACGGATGTCCATTCGTACATGGGGTCCAAGGTGTCTATGATACCAAATGGTGCCACAGGGTTAGCTTCGCCAACAGTAGTGCTTGTCGTGCTGGTCGTATCATCACTGCCACTACATCCTAAGAAACCAAGAAGTCCGACCAACAGAATGCCGATAAACGTTTTCATCAATCCCCCCGCTTAAAATGAGTTAGGCTGCAATGTCCCTTGATACACCACATAAGGCCAAATCGTCACATTCTCATTTTCAATCACACATCGGTCCGATCAGAATCAGTGAAGGATATCCAAAACTTGTTAAATCAGATGCCCTGAAACAGAACCGTTCGTGCATGATCCTTGCATACCACATCCGACCAGATTTCGCAAAGCTGCCAGATGTATTGTTCACATTTTCAAAGAGGAATCAAACGGAAGTTTGATATAGGAAAAATTCCGTCTGGTTTTAGAGAAATCAAACAGATTCTATGGATTATTTCCCCTCTATAACCTCTCGAAGCGATGAAGCCAGATTCAGCAAATCTATGGGCTTCTCAAGATATTTTCGGGCGCCCAGAGCCTCTGCTTTCTCTGTCGACATCCTCTCGCTGTAGCCGGTGCAGATGATCACCGACATTTGCGGCCGAATTTTCAGGACTTCTGCGGCCAGCCTGTCGCCAGTCAATCGAGGCATGGTCATATCGGTTATGATAACATCAAATTGATCCGGGTCGGCTTTAAACCATTCCAAGGCCTCTAAAGGTTTTGTCGTACTTTGAACCTGATAGCCCAACCGCTCCAAAAGCTGGTGGTTCAGCTTCACTACGGATTCTTCATCATCCACAAAGAGGATTTTTTCAGAACCCCCTTTGATTTGTCCCTCGGGCTTCTTTTCTTCCTCAGATATTTTTTCCAGTGCGGGGAAATAGATCTCAAAGAGTGTTCCTTCCCCGAGCTTGCTTTCAACCCGGACACCACCGCCATGGCTCTTCACAATGCCGTGTATTACCGAAAGCCCCATCCCCGTACCCTTGCCCACTTCCTTGGTGGTGTAATAGGGATCAAAGATTCGGTCCATGACTCCGGGATCAATGCCTTCACCCGTATCCCTCACTTTAAGGGTGACGTAGGCGCCGGGGGACAGAACCCAATCAAAGCAGATTTTTTCTTCCTGAAGAAAAGTCTTTTCAAGGGTCACTTCCAGAAGACCCCCTTCTTCGAACATGGCATCGGCTGCGTTGGTTACCAGATTCATCATAATCTGATTGATTTGGGTGGCATCCCCTAAAATGTTACATGGATCATCCGAAATGCGCTCTGTAAACGCCACGCTGGTTGGGATGGCAAACCTGAGCATTTTCATGGATTCCTTGATGATGGGAGTCATATTTAGGGGCTTATTCTCTTCATCAGTCTTTCGGCTGAAGGCTAACAACTGCTGGACCATATCCTTTGCCCTGATGGAAGCTTTACGGATTTCCTTCAAAGAGTGACTTGCGGGATTCCAATCGGGAACGTCATCAGAGGCTAATTCCGCATTGCCTAAGATAATGGCCAGAATATTGTTAAAATCATGGGCGATCCCGCCTGCTAGGGTCCCGACAGCCTCCATTTTCTGGGACTGCCGGAGTTGAGATTCCAAGGCTTCTCGCTTTTCCTCCGCCCGCTTACGTTCGGTGATATCCATATTTGTTCCAGTCAGCCTAACAGGATTTCCCTTTTCATCACGCTCTACAATTTTTCCTCGTGAAATTATTGAGGCATAGGTACCATCTTTTCTTCGGATACGTGTTTCGGTTTCATAAATCGGTTTTCGGCCGCTCAAATGGGCCTCAAGTGCCTTCTGATTGTTAGGTATATCATCAGGATGTAAAAGCTGCATTGTGCCTTCAATGGTGTAAGGCACCTCGCCTGGTTCATACCCCAGATGTCTGGCCCATTGATCACCATAAAACATTTCCTCGGTGCTCATATTCATATCCCAACTGTCTGCAACAGCGCATTCCAGTGCCATACGGAGTTTTTCCTCGCTCTCCAGCAGCACCTCCTCTGCCAGCTTGCGTTCGGAAATATCTGTGTTTATTCCCATATAGCCAACGATCGCACCTTTTTCATCCAGCAGGGGAGCTGCAACTCCGTAGACCCAGATCGTTGAATCGTCAGAGGGACGGAAACGGTATTCAAGACCCCATTTCCCTTTTGACTCCGTCATCTTATACCATGACGCCTCTATTCGTTCGCGATCTTCGGGATAAAGCCTTTTAACCCAGCCTGTACCCGTCGCTTCCTCAGGGGATACCCCCGCCATATCACACCACTTTTTGTTCACATAGACGCAATCACCTTTGGCATCAGTTTGATAAACGCCAACCGGTGACATCTCGGTCAACAAACGGAACCTTGCCTCGCTCTCCCTCAGTGCCTCCTCTGCCTGTTTGCGCTCGGTGATGTCTCTTATAATAGTTAAAGTAGCAGGTTCATCGTTAGATTCAATTGTGGTAGTGTTGAATTCAACATCAATCTCACTACTGTCTTTATGAAGTATTCTGGACTCATACACTTGTGGAACCTCTTCGCCAGAAAGACGTCTTTTAAGGTTGTCGGTAATTTGATTTAATTTGCCTTTTGGGATAAATTGGAGAAAATCTTTACCTTCCAATTCATCAACTTTAAATCCGATTATTTCCGCCAGTCGCGAATTGACAAAAGTGAGTTTTCCTTTATGTACAACAGCGATTCCATCATTTGCATGTTCTATATAAGTGCGATATTTGTCCTCGCTCTCTCTCAGGGCTTTCTCGGCCCATTTCCGCCCAGATTCTGCTTGCTCTAATTCATGGATTCTGTTTTCTAATTCTTCATAGGTCGGCTTTTTGGCCATCAGAAAATCCTCCAAATCCCTCTAAATCAGAAAAGCCCATACACCCTGCTACCTTAACTGTGTATGAGCCTTTGCAATTCATATTCGTCCCCACGTTTTTGGTTTCAGATCACGTTTTGAATACCTTTGTCTTTATCACCAGAAATATCATATCAGCTTAAGATGGTTTCCACTCAAATCCGGAGGTTTGGTTAATACCGTTGATTTCAGGGGTTCGTGCATGATCTTTGCGTAGCATAGCGGTCAAAATTTCGCAAGACTGGAAGATGTATCCTTCACATTTTTCTGGCAATATCTTGGAAAGGGGGCCGACCGTAAATAATAAAATTACCTAACAAGAAACATCACCGGCGGCTGTCTGTTGTGCTGTTCAGCGTGACGAAAAAAATGACAAAGGAAAAGGATTGCCAACTGGAAACCGGGGATATTTGAATATTTACGGTTCTTCCTCACAGGTATGCTCCTCAAAAATTGAGAATATTTTTTCATTGTGAGGGATTTTTTCTACTTCCACTAATCTGCGGCGAATCTGATTCCTCTGCCTCTCATGTGGACAATATATCGATTTATTTCAGCTAATTTTAAGGCAACAACGATATTTGACGAGGATATGCTCAAAGGGCTTTCTTTGGCTTTCTCGACAGTGTCTCATTCCTGAATCAGTTGATAGCGCAACGCCCCTTCGATCTCTTTCAGATGCGCTTCATCTTTAATCTTTTGTCCTACAAGATCACGCACATAGAATACATCCGCTATCTGATCGCCCTTTGTGGCGATCTTGGCAATGCGGATATCCAGGCGGAGATCAAACAGCGTTTTTGTGATCAGGTAGAGGAACCCCGCCCTGTCATCTGCGAATACTTCGATCAAAGTGAAAAAATCAGAAGCCCTGTTATCCATGACGATCTGAGGGGGCCGGGAGGGTTTTTCATGATTGGAGAGAACGGATGACGTTCCTTTCTGTCCAAGAAGACCGGCCAGGGAAAGCTTACCTTCGAAAGTACCCTTTAGGTCGGATCTCACTTTCTGCCAGATTCTATCCGGATCAATGGGGTCGAGGGGTTTGGTTGCTTTAAAGATATCCACGGCGGTCCCATCTCTCCAGGTGTAAATATCGGCGGAGAGAATATTGACGCTGTTCAGGGCCAGAACGCCGGCCATATCCGCGAACAGCCCGGGTCTGTCTTTGGTTAAAACCGTTATTTCATAACAATCCTCCGCAGGGTTTTCCCTGGCTTCAAAGGAGAAGGCGTTTCCTGCATCCTTCCTCAACGCTTCGCTCATGCTCCGGGCCATTCCAATGTGATGAACAATATCCCGAGGTGTACGGTTCAGCAGATATCTTGGCGACATCACCTCAAAAAAGGGATCCGGATCGATGCCCTCATTTTGCACAAACATTTTTTGACGGGTCTGATCCATGGTTTGTTGAACCTTTTGCGAGGCGTCGACGGTTGCCAACTCTCCCCTTACAAGGATATTGAGAACTTTGAAAAAGAGCTCCTGAACCAGATTGGCAATCCAATCATTCCAGGCTCCGGGGCCGGTTGCCATGGAATCGGCCCATGTGAGCAGGTAAAGCATTCGGAGCTTATCAAGATTGCCGACAATGCGGGCACATTGTACAACCGACTTTTCATCACTGAGATCCCTTCGTGTGGCGGTCTCCACCAAGAGGAGATGGTGTTTGATCAAGAAAAGAACGTCTTCAGTCGCTTCTCCGGGGTAATGCATGCGCTCCAAAATTTCACGGGCTATCTCTGCCCCTCTTGCAGCATGTTTCGGGCCCACCTTGCCGATATCATGGAACAGCGCCGCTAAAAAAAGCGGCTCGGGGTCGGGGAGTTCCAGAAATATATCAAGGAGGAGCATCTCCTTCTGTGTATGGATGGCTTTGAGGCGTCTGATCGTTTCAAGGGAATGTCGCCCGACCGGAAACGTATGGTAGGCATCAAATTGAACCCGGTTTTCGATTTTTCCAAATTCGGGGACAAAAGACGATAAAAAACCAATCTCCTGCATCTGGATCAGAACATCAAATGTGTGGTTGCCATTTATAATTTTGAGGAAATCCCCTGCCGTTTGTTTCGATCTCCTGAAATTATCATCTACGAAGGGCAGAAACTCCGAAACCAGTCTACGTGCCTCCATGGAAAGAGGATATCCTGTTTGGGAACCCTGTTCGAATACGGTCATCAGCATGAGAGGGTCAGAAAGAATGACGGTCGCTGAATCGAATCCTATTTCACCCTGATAAGTATGAAAGCCCTTGAAAACGTCCAGCGCTTCGGCGCTTTTCCACGGGCCTCGCCCTTTTGGAAGATGTGTCTTGATAAAAGTGCGGTTCAAGGCCTTGACGGCAGCCATGGACGCGTGAAGATCTCCCATGAATTGTTCGACCGCCAACAGATCCTTGCAATCCCGGTAGCCCAATCTCAAGGCGATCTTTTCCTGGTATTCGAAGGTCAGCCGGTCATTTCTCCGTCCGGATAACTGGTGCAGATGATTTCGAACAAGCCAGATGAAATCCAGGCGATCTTTCAATGCCTTGTATTCATTATGGGAGAGTTTACCAGTGTACTCCAGGTCTCTTGGCTCCACCAGGTTAAAAAACGCCTTGGCCAACCAGAGGATGTAATGATAGTCCCTCAGTCCTCCGATTCCGTCTTTCAGGTCGGGTTCCAATACAATGCTGGCATCACCCTTGATATCCATTCTGATCTGATACAAGTTTTCCAACCATCGCCTGAAGACGATTTTTCTTTTTGAGGTCACCTTTTTTTGAAGGCTTTCCATCAGATCAAGGAACAGCAGGGAATCGCCGCATAAAAAGCGGGCATCCATCATGGCGGTAAGAACTTCAAAATCATCCCTGGAAAGCTTTACGCAATCTTTGATGGTGCGTGTTCCATATCCAAGATCGAGGCCCAGGTCCCACAGGGGATAAAAAATCTCCTCCGTCAACCCTTTGGCTGAACCCGGTATTTTTTGGCCAAACAGGATCAGGACGTCAATATCCGAATGAAGCGAGAGCTCACCTCTGCCGTAACCTCCCACTGCTAAAAAGGCAAATGGGGTTCTCTTGGAGAAAAGACGATGGCCCGTTTGGCTTTCCTGGAGGCTTGCCCGGAAATACTGATCCATATTTGCTGTATGATGCGTCTGGAAATTGCCAATGGTTCGACACGTCGGCAACATTGAGAGCAACTGCCTTCTGGATTTCTTGAGTTCTTCAAATGCGGATATCATTTTGATTCTTCTGATTAATAATTGTCTATTGAAAAAACCCGAACCATTCCAGGCCCCCGATTATTCCAACAAGTTTTGAATTGCAAAAGCAGCAATATGTATGCCATTGTTACCCCAGGAGATGAAAAGGTAACGGAATTAGCGGGCCATATCATCGAGTTGTGGTCCGGTCTGAATTTTTTGAGCCCCATGTCGGCCGTGGATTCCCTGTCGCTCCTTGCTACCTATTGTGCTAAATTTCTTGAAAGACATATCCATAAACCCCGTAATCCGGCAAAGCGCGTTATGGGGAAATGCCTCCTGATATCGGATACGTTTTTGTAGATTTCTGGCTGAAGAATCGACATAAATGTATTTTGCAATGGTTTACGGTTTATGGTGATCTGTTCATGGTTAGAAAACCGTGAACGGATCACTGTGAACGGATACTGTTTTCCTCGTAAACTATTTCAAACCAAACGTATTAATACCATTGATAAAATCGGTTTTAGTGATAATATTTTTCCTGAATTTCATTCCTTCTGTTTCTATAAGGATGGATTTTTGGCACCGCAATTGCATCATCTCCTTTCGAATTTTGGCTAAAACCTTTAGACAGTCAACCGGGAAACCGTAAACCGGCAACCGATAACCGTTTTTAAGCAAGGAGGAAATAAGATGAACTGTCAGTCATTTGATGATGTAAGAAAGATTGTAAAGGACATGGATATTAGCTTTGTACAATTCTGGTTTACCGATGTGCTGGGGGTACTGAAAAGCTTTGCCATTACCCCTTCAGAACTGGAAGAGGGCATGACCGAAGGCATGGGGTTTGACGGCTCTTCCATTGAGGGTTTTGCGCGAATTGAGGAAAGCGACATGATCGCTAAACCGGACCCCACCACTTTTCAACTGGTCCCCTGGCGAAGCGGCGACCGGCCCGTGGCCCGTATGTTCTGCGATGTTCTTCACCCGGACGGAACCCCCTATGAGGCGGACCCGAGGTATGTGCTGAAAAAGCTTCTCAAGAAAATTACTGAAAAGGGTTACACTTTCTACGTGGGTCCCGAGGCGGAGTATTTTTATTTCAAAGACGACAAGGGCACGGAAGTGCTGGACAAGGGCGGATACTTCGACTCCCGGCCGGTGGATATGGGAAGCAGCCTGAGGCGGGATACCATCTTTGCCCTTCAGGACATGGGGATTCAGGTGGAATACAGCCACCACGAGGTGGCGCCCAGCCAGCATGAGATCGACCTTCGGTACCAGGAGGCCATGCGCATGGCGGATAACATGATGACCTATCGCCTTGTGGTCAAGGAGATCGCCCGTCAGAATGGTGTGTATGCCACCTTCATGCCCAAACCCATTTTTGGAGAAAACGGCAGCGGTATGCATGTGCATCAGTCCCTGTTTTTAAAGGATAAGAATGCCTTTTATGATGCGTCGGACGAATTCAATCTGTCCACAGTTGCCAAGCAGTATATTGCCGGTTTGATGCGACACGCGCCGGAAATTACGGCCATTTGCAATCAGTGGGTCAACTCCTACAAACGTCTGGTGCCCGGCTATGAGGCGCCGGTTTATGTATCCTGGGCCCGACGGAATCGTTCTGCCATGATTCGTGTTCCCATGTACAAACCGGGCAAGGAAAATGCCACCCGTATTGAATTCAGGTCCCCTGATCCGTCCTGTAACCCGTATCTGGCCTTTGCGGTGATGCTGGGGGCGGGTCTCAAAGGGATTGAAAATAAATATGAACTGGTGGCACCTGTGGAAGAAGACATCTTTGAGATGAATCCGGCGGAAAGAAAAGCCCACGGGATCACCGATCTTCCCGGGACCCTGTATGCCGCCCTCCTGGCCACGGAAAAGAGTGAAATGGTGAGGGATGTGCTGGGGGACCATGTGTTCAACAAATTCATTGAAAACAAACGGATCGAATGGGATTCCTACCGAACCCATGTGAGCCAGTATGAATTGGATAAGTATCTGTCCACTTTATAACCCTTATAACACCATAAACCGCAACACTGAACGTCCCTCTCCGTTTTCGGAGGGGGGCGATTTTGTGCGTCGATTGGCGAGTGGGTATTTTTTTAGTCCATGAACAGTTCTGATATTTAGAAAGGATTCATCCAGGAAATGATAAAAGGAAAGAGGCGCAAATTGGCGCTTTTTTATTGTCAGAATGTCCCTGAAAGCCGGGAGAAGGATCGACAGGCTCTGGAAGAGGATTGTGGCGACGCCATTTCCCTCTTTCCCATGCCCTGTAGTGGAAGGGTTGAACCGGTCCATCTGCTCCGGGCCTTGGAAGAATTTGCCGACGCTGCCTATGTGATCGCCTGCCCTGAAGGTGCCTGTCGCAATTTTGAAGGGAATCTGAGGGCCAAAAAGCGGATCGAAAGAACAAGATCGATCATTGAAACCATCGGCCTTGAAAGAGAAAGGGTGGGGTTGATGGTCTGCTCAAAAGAGAACCCTAGACCCCTGGCTGTTCTGGCCCGAGAGATCATGAACAAGGTTTCGTCTCTGGGACCGTCGCCAGCGCTGGGTCCCGAGGCCCTAAATGATGAGGAGAAAGGGATATGATCACAGGAGAACAAAAGCCTGTTCGTGAGATCAGGCGAATGATTGCCCCATACAAGCGGATACTGGTGCTGGGTTGCGGCTCATGCGTTGCCGAGTGCGCATCAGGGGGGGAAAAGGAAACAGCCATGCTGGCGTCAGCGCTACGCATGGCCGCCCGAATGAATGATGAGGATGTGGTCATCGAAGAAATGACCCTGGACCGGCAGTGCGTCATGGAGTTTGTGATTCAACTGGACAAATCCATCGATCCCTACGACGCGGTGTTGTCTCTTGGTTGCGGCGCCGGCGTTCAGGCCGTGGCGGACATGTATCCGGAAGTGCCCATAATCCCCGGGCTTAACACCGAATTCCTGGGTGAAACAAAGGCCCAAGGGGTATGGGCGGAAACGTGCCTGGGATGCGGGGATTGCATGCTTTACGATTTTGGCGGCATCTGTCCTTTGGCCCGCTGTTCCAAGCAGATTCTAAATGGTCCGTGCGGTGGATCCGTGGATGGGAAATGCGAAGTGAACCCGGACATACCGTGCGCCTGGCAGCTGATTATTGATCGTTTGGACAAATTCGGTGCACTGGACCGGCTGGAAGAAATTTACCCCCCCAAAGACTGGTCTACGAAACAGGGTGGGGGCCCCAGAAAGATTATCAGGGAGGATCAGCAAAAGTGAGCCACGAAAGCCAGCTAAAGAACGTTCTTGTTCAGGGTAAATTTGCTGTAACAGCGGAATGCGGTCCTCCGAAAGGGGCAGACCCTGAGGTGATATTAAAAAAAGGCGAATTGTTGCGGGGCATGGTGGACGCGGTGAACGTGACCGATAATCAGACGGCCATTGTTCGCATGTCAAGTCTTGCCGCATGCGGCCTGCTTAAAACAGCCGGGCTTGATCCGGTGTTGCAGATGGTGGTTCGGGACCGGAACCGCATCTCGCTCCAGTCGGATATCCTGGGGGCTTCGGCCCTTGGCATTCGCAATGTGCTTTGTCTCTCCGGCGACCACCAGATTTTCGGCAATCAGCCCCAGGCGTTAGGGGTTTTCGATCTGGATTCCATCCAGTTTGTTCAGGTTGTCAAGGGGATGCGGGACGACGGGGTCATTACGGGGGGGGATTCCCTGGACCATAAACCGGATATGTTTATCGGTGCCGCCGCCAACCCTTTTGCGGACCCCTTAAGATTCAGGATTGTCAGATTAGCCAAAAAGATCAAGGCCGGGGCCGACTTTATTCAGACCCAGTGCATTTACAATCTGGACCGCTTTGAGACCTGGCTTTCCATGGCTGCTGACAAGGGTTTGACGGAAAAAGCCTTTATCCTGGGCGGCGTGACGCCACTCAAATCCGCCGGCATGGCCAAATACATGAAAAATAAGGTGGCCGGTATGGATATCCCCGATGATGTGATCAAACGCATGGAAGGGGTTCCCAAAGATAAACAGCGGGAAGAAGGGATCAATATCTGCGTGGAAACCATTTTAAGGTTAAAAGAGCTCTCTGGTGTAAGCGGTGTGCATATCATGGCCATCGAATGGGAAGAAGCCGTGGGTGAAATTGTAAAACGGGCAGGGCTCTATCCCAGACCGGCCCTTTGCAGGGCATAGGGGGGACTTAATATGCCGTCCAAATATGTGATCCATACGGAAACCGTTCCCCGTCGTTTTCAGCCGCTGATCCAGTCCGGCATTATCGCTTGGGAGGAAGGTTGTCTCAAATGCCCCGTCTGCGTTAAGAAAAAGTGCGTTTACGGCGTTTATGACCATCGGGGCTTGGATGCCAGGCAGATGGTGGAATCCATCGACAATGAGTGTATGAATTGTTTGAGGTGCGTACAGGGGTGCCCCAATGAACTGATTCACAAATCCATTAACCCTGAATTTATGGCCATGGGGGATGAATACTGGGCTCCCAATATTATCGCCAGCCTGTGGAAGCAGGCGGACAGCGGAAAAATACCCGTGTCCGGGGCCGGCTATCCGGGGCCTTTCAGCGGACCCGGTTTCGATGCCATCTGGACAGACATGAGTGAGATCGTGAGACCCACCCGCGACGGCATCCATGGCCGCGAATATATCAGTACCGCCATTGATCTCGGGAAAACGCCGGGCCATCTTGTTTTTGATCCGGAAGGCGGTCTTCTTGAGGGTGGTCCGGAACTTCTGGATATCCCTTTACCCATTATCCTCAGGACCCCGGAATTTGGGGCCATAAGTGAACAAACCATTTCAGGATGGGCTGAAGCGGCAAAAAGGCTGGGAACGCTTTTCTCTCTCTCTACGGAAATGTCGGCCAAAATACCGGAAGAATACGGTCCGTGGCTTTTGCCGTCCATTTCAGTGGATGCCGAGGCTCTGGAAGAACTTCCTTCGGGGTGCCGCATGGTGGAACTGACGCTTGATGATGGCTGGCATGAAGCGGTGAAGGAGGGAATGGCCCTTGACCCAAAGGTTTTAATCTCCGCTAGAATATCCATGGCGAACGGTATGGAAGAAAAAGCGCTGCAATGGGTGGAAGCAGGCATTCCCATTATTCACCTGGAAGGAAATTTCCAAGGCAGAGGTTTTGACGCCCCGGAAAAATTTCTGAAAGATGGTATCCGTTCCGTCCACATGAAATTGGTTGAGGCCGGGATCAGGGACAATGTTACCCTTCTGGCCAGTGGTGGGATTTCCATGGCCGAGCATGTGGCCAAGGCGATCATCTGCGGTGCGGACGGTGTTTTTATGGATTTTCCCATGCTCATTGCCATGGAGTGCCGCATGTGCCGGCGTTGCGAAAAGGGGTTGAGTTGCCCGGTGGATATTCAGGACGCATCATCTGATTGGACAGCCGGCAGGGTTATTAATCTTGTGGGTGCCTGGCATAACCAGCTCCTGGAAGTGATGGGTGCCATGGGGATCCGGGATGCACGCCGTCTGCGCGGAGAAGTGGGCCGGGCCATGTTCTTTGAACAGTTGGACAAGGAGACCTTTGAAGGCATGGGAACGGTTGAGGAGGAGTGTGAACTTGAATAATTCGGAATCTTTTCAATTACCTGATACAAAACGGACGTCTTCCCGATTCAGAAATCCCATCGGGAAGTACCGGTTGCACCGGAGTAATGCGTGTGTGGCTTGCGGTAAATGTGTGGACATTTGCCCTTATGAAGTCCATGTGGCCAGAAGGGGCCGGGTGCGCATTGAAAATGCCTATCGTTGTGTGGGTAAGGACTGTGAAAATCCGTGCACCCAAATATGCCCGGAGCAGGCGCTTTCATTAAAGAGAAACCCGGATTTTGAAATTTTGGGAGATCGCCGATGGCCTCCGGATCTCCTGGCCAGCGCCTGGCATATGGCTGAATTCGGGAACGTTCCCGAAAAAGGCCTTGAGTACAAAATCGGCGCCTCCGAAGGGGGCTTTGATAAACTGCGTATCGCTTTTCGTAGGGGCGAAAAATCTTTCGCCCCTACAGATGAAGAAATGGACCTGAGTGTCCTCTTGAACCGGCGCAAAGATAATGCCCATCTGGCCCGGATCGAAGTGCCTTTTTACGGCGGCGGCATGAGCTACGGGTCTGTCAGCATCAACACCATGCTGAGCCGGATGAAAGCGGCGGCAGCACTTGGCACCTTCTGTTGTACCGGCGAAGGGGGATACCCCGATGAGCTCAAACCCTACGACGATCACGTGATCACACAGGTGGCCACCGGGCTTTTCGGGGTGCGTGAAGAGACCCTTCAACGGGTTAAGATTGTTGAGTTCAAGTATGCCCAGGGCGCCAAGCCGGGACTGGGTGGACATCTGCTGGGCGACAAGGTGACCCCCGGTGTGGCCCGTATGCGTGAAGCCGTGGTGGGATATCCGCTTTTTTCACCCTTTCCCTTTCACAGCGTCTATTCGGTGGAAGATCACAAAAAACATGTGGACTGGATCAAGGCCATCAACCCCAAAGCCCTGGTCTCCGTTAAAGTGTCCACCCCCACGGATGTGGATATGGTGGCGGTGGGAAGCTATTACGCCGGCGCCCACATCATCCACCTGGACGGCAGCTACGGCGGTACGGGGGCCGCACCCGATATTGCCAAAAAAAATATCGCCATGCCCATTGAATACGCCCTGCCCAAAGTTCACAAGTTTCTGACGGAAGAAGGCGTCAGGGATAAGATAACGGTCATCGCCAGCGGTGGCATTCGAACACCCCACGATGTGGCCAAGACCATTGCCCTGGGCGCTGACGGCGTCTGTACGGGAACGGCGGACCTGGTGGCGCTGGAGTGCATAAGGTGCCATAACTGCGAAAGCGGACGGGGTTGCGCCAGGGGCATTGCCTCCACCGATAGCGAATTGATGAATCTGATCGAGGTGGAATGGGGAACCCAGCGGATTTTGAACCTGTTTCTCTCCTGGCGACAGGAGTTGGTTCGCATTTTGAAGAAACTGGGCATGAAAAGCCTGAAAGAACTGGTGGGGCGCACCGATTGCCTGGTGCATCTGGATTATATGAAGAGTGGTGGCGATAAATGAAAAATAATACCCTTGTAGAAAGCGTGATTCAATCGAGGAAAGCCCTGGTCGAGGATTTCCCCAAAAAATCCTGTTTTGAAACGGAGACCGAAGGAGGGTGCGGCGTTACCGGATTTGCTTGCAGCATTCCGGTCAGGGGAAAGCATATTTACGAACCGAGCAAGCAGATGCACAATCGGGGAAACGGGCGCGGCGGCGGCATTGCGGCCATGGGTTTTGAGGCGCGAATGCTGGGTGTTTCCCATGAGATTCTTGAAAAGAGCTATATTCTTCAGATCGCCGTTTTAGAGGAAGCGGTGGTGAATGATCTTGAAAAGCGGTTTATTGATCCCTTTTTGGATGTTCACTTTTCAGAACGGATTCCCCATGTGCCGGACTACCGGGATATTCGGGGCCTGGATGTGAAGCCCCCGGAAGTGCTCCGGTATTTTGTACGGGTGAAACCGGAAGTTTTGAATCATTTCAGAGACCAAAACGGCTTGGCGGAAATGCCGATCCGTCGGGTTGAGGATGAATTCGTCTACCAGAACAGCTTTAATGTCAACAAGGCCTATTATGATGCCTATGGCGAACAGCACGCCTTTGTGTTGAGCCATGGCCGGAATTTCTTCATCCTCAAAATTGTAGGATACGCAGAAAAGGTAGTGCAATATTATCAGCTGGACAACTTCAAAGCCCATGTATGGATCGCCCACCAGCGATACCCCACCAAGGGCAAGGTCTGGCATCCGGCAGGCGCCCATCCCTTTGTGGGGCTCAACGAAGCCCTGGTGCACAACGGCGATTTTGCCAACTACCATTCCGTGGCGGAATATCTGAGACAGAAAAATCTCTATCCACAGTTCCTGACGGATACGGAAGTGTCGGCGCTTCTCTTTGATCTTTACAGCCGGACTTACCAATATCCGTTGGAGTATGTGATCGAGGCCCTGGCCCCCACCATGGAACGGGATTTCGATCAACTGCCCGAAGATAAACAGCAAATCTACCGGGCCATTCAGGCCGCCCATGTGCACGGGTCTCCGGACGGCCCCTGGTTTTTCATTATCGCCAGAAACGATACGGAGAACGACCGACTTCAGTTGATCGGCATCACCGATACGGCCATGCTGCGGCCCCAGGTTTTCGGGTTGCACGACGGCCAGGTACAGGTTGGGCTCATCTGTTCCGAGAAACAGGCCCTGGACGCCACCCTTAAAAGCTTGGCCGATGAAGACCCCCGAGTGGGTACAGTGGCCGATCGGTGTTGGAACGCCCGGGGCGGTAGCTATACGGATGGGGGCGCCTTCATCTTTAATTTAGACAAGACGGGTAATTTGGACAAGACGGGTAATGGGGTTACGGAACGACGCATCACCTGCGTGGACAAATTCGACTGCGAGATCGAGCCCCCCCCCGAAGACCAGAAGGCCTATCTTCCCGGCAGGGTGTACTACCTGGATGAAGGGGAGGAGAAAGACCGGTTCGATGTCTCCCGGTTTTTTGACCTTCAGCGGGATGATCTTCTGTTTGAGTACATGCGCGATGAACTGGGTACTTGGGATTTCTCGGATTTTATGGACTGCCTCCAGGAGGTGAAGGGCTGGGCACTCAAAGGGGATGCCCATTTGGAGATGGCCCTTTCGGTGTTGACCCGATTATTGGACCGGCGTTACCCCACATACGACAAGAAGCGTCGGTCCATTCTGCAGATGGTCAACCAGACTCTGGAGACCATATTCCGCCATTTTCCATCCCTGGCCCGTGAAGACGTCAAGAGCGCCTATCGCTTGGTGGACTGGGAGACCCGGCAATTTTTCAGAGGCCCCTCTTATGATGAAAAGGTCTTAATTATCGATGCGTCTCTATTTCCACCGGAAGGAGACCATTGCGACAGCCGTCTGATGGCAGAGGCCTTCTTGCGCGGTTGGCGGCGGTTCATTGTATTCGGCCTCAAGGGACAGCGGTTTCATGGATGTGGTATGGGGCCTGATTCAGGGGGTGTTCGCATTGACATTTACGGTTCTTCGGGGGATTACCTGGGTTCGGGAATCGACGGGATGAGCATCCATGTGCACGGCAATGCCCAGGATCAGTTGGGGCAGATCATGAAAGCCGGCAAAATGGTGATTTATGGGGACACAGGCCAGACATTCATGTACGGCGCCAAAGGGGGCGAGGTCTATGTGATGGGAAATGCCGCAGGCCGGCCGCTGATTAATGCCGTGGGTCGTCCCCGAGTGGTGATCAACGGTACCTGTCTGGACTACCTGGGTGAATCTTTTATGGCGGGCGATCCCCATAACGGGGGCGGGTTTGTGGTCTTAAACGGCATGACCTTTGACGACCAGGGGAATATCTTGCCCCAGGAGACGCCGTACCCGGGTTCCAATCTTTTCAGTCTGGCTTCGGGCGGTGCCATCTACGTTCGCGATCCGCACCACATGATAGACGACCAGCAATTAAACGGGGGCGCGGTGCTGGGCCTTGAAAAGAAGGACTGGGATCTTATCTTACCCTACCTGAAGGAAAATGAGCGCATGTTCGGGATTTCCATTGAAAAGGATCTCCTGGTGGTCGATGGGGTGACAAAAAGCCCTTTAGAGATTTATCGAAAAGTTATACCCGTCCAGGCCGTTGATCTTTCAAAAGATGGCTTGGAGGAGCAAGGAGACTGTACCGTATGAAAAAGATTGAGGCCATTATAAAGCCGTTTAAGCTAGACGAGGTAAAAGACGCAATACTAAAACTGGGCGTGAGCGGGATCACCATGAGCGAGGTCAAAGGCTTCGGTCGGCAGAAAGGTCACAAGGAGATCTATCGTGGGGCTGAGTATGTTGTTGATTTTCTGCCTAAAATAAGAATTGAAGTGGTGGTGCCTGCAGAGCTGGCGCCTCAGGTGGTGGAAGCCATCAAGGAAAAGGCCTACACCGGCGAGATCGGGGATGGCAAAATCTTCATGATTCCCATTGAAAAGGCTGTGCGTATTAGAACCGGCGAAGAAGATCGGGACGCCATTTAAGGCGAACATTTTGAAAGGATCTCAGAAAAGGGTCCAGGTATTTCTTTCGGAAAGGGAAGCCCTGGTGGCGGAAGGGTTTTCGTCTGAAACGGGTCTCAGGTTTTCCCATCAATACGCCGATTTGATGGATCGATTTATCCGGGATCTTTTCCTGACGGCCGGATTTCGGCAGAGCAACCGGCCCGAAAGCGATAATGCTCTGGCCGTGGTTGCCTTGGGCGGTTACGGACGACAGGAGCTCTGCCTGGGTTCGGATGTGGACCTGATGGTGATTCATCGGGGTGACCTGTCGTCTGAAATGGCGGAAATCATCCGCCATGCCCTTTACCCCTTATGGGATGCCAAGCTGGAGGTTGGTTATTCTATCCTGACGTTTCAAGAGTGCATTCGATTGGCCATGACTGATTTTCGGATGCTTACCTCACTGATGGACAGCCGTTTCTTTGTGGGATCCCGATATTTCTACAGGCTCTACAGGGAAGCATTCTGGTCCCGCATGGCCCGCGAAAAAGATTCCCTTCTGGGGAAATTTCTCATCTCAAGACGGGAGCGGGCTGACCGCAACAAGGGGGAAGGCTGTTTTGTTGAGCCGGACCTGAAAGAGGGATTGGGGGGCCTTCGGGACATTCATCTCATGAGTTGGATGGCCCGAATCTGGTTTGATTGCAAACGCCTGGGCCAGATGAAGCGTTTTGCGGCCTTCAGCCATTTTGAGATTCGAAAGCTGGCGGCGAGCAGAAGTTTTCTCCTGAAAATTCGGAATCACCTGCACTGGCTTGCCCGTCGCAAAGAAGACAGCCTCCGGCTTCCTTACCAGGACCAGATTTCAAAAATTCTCGGCTATGAGGATAAACCCCGTATCTCCGGCCCTGAAAAGCTCATGCGGGATGTCTACCTTCATCTAAACAGGATCCGGTATCGTCATGAAGAATTTCAGGTGAAGATGCTGGACATGATCGATCCTTCGCCCATGGAGTCGGCCCAAAAAGATCTCCCTTCTGAATTTGCTGTTTTAAAAGGGCATATTGTTTTGGGTGAGGGGGTGCTTTCTGAAATGGATCCCCTGGTCATTTTGAGGGGCTTGAAAGAAGCAAACGAGCGGGGACTTTTTTTGGGTTCCGGGTTTATCTGGGAAGGGAAGAAGATTATCAGTCGGAAACGGAAGCTTTTGAGCCGATCGGACCCGGGAAAAGCCCTTTTTCTGGATCTGATTCTGAAGCCTCAAAATCCTGAAATTATACGACTGGCCCTTGAGATTGGGCTCATCGGCCTGTTTATCCCGGAATTCAAGAAAATTCGGAATCTGCCCCAGTTCGGATTTTATCACGTCATGACCGTTGATCTCCATTCCTTGAGAACCCTGGACGTGATCAACGACATTACAAAAGGGGGCTATGATGAAAAGTGGCCCGTTTTCAAAGCTGTTTTTGAGGAAATAGAATTCCCTGACCGACTTTTCCTGGCAGCTCTCTTGCACGATATCGGAAAAGGATACGGAGAAGACCATTGTATTCGGGGACCCCAAATGATCCCAAAGATTCTGTCGCGTCTGGGCTTTGAAAAAGCATCTGTTCGAGCAGTCTCTTCATTGGTTCGATATCACCTTCTCATGCCCCGTGTCGCCCAGCGCAGGGACCTTCGGGACGAGAAGACCTGCGTTCAGGTGGCCCAGGCCATTCAGGATCGGCAGCTGTTAAAAATGCTTTTTCTGCTATCCGTTGCGGACAGCTTCGCCACGGGTCCCATGGCCCGGAGCGACTGGAAGATCATGCTCCTGGCGGAATTGTTTCACAAGGTCCAGCGCATATTGGAACGGGGCATCCTGGCAACGCCGGATGCCACCCAGGAGATTGAGCGAAAGCGGGTGCGCATTCGGGAAATGATGTTACAGGATTTTGAGAAGAAAGCGGTTAATCATCTCATTGACCAGGCATCTTCCCGGTATATTTTAAATACGTCCCTTCAAGACATGGTCGCCCACTTCTCCCTTGCGTTGAACCTGGGGGACCGAAAGCACGTTTGGAAACTGGCAAAACGGAAAAGCGCTTCCGTCACCCGGATTATTCAGGTGACCTACGACAAACCAGGGTTATTCAGCAAGATGGCCGGTGTTTTAGCCCTGAACAACATGGACATATTGTCCGCGAGCATCTTTACTTTGAAAAACGGCCTGGCTTTTGATACCTACGAGGTGACCAATCCGCCGGACGTTTACCATGAAACGGAAAATTGGGCCAAAACGCAACAGGACCTCCGAAATGCTTTGGATGAGCGTCTTTCTCTGGATCGCTTGATCAAGGAGAAGCGGGACGCCAAGCTGCCTGCTCCATACGGACCACAGGTTAGAAAAAAAATCGTCGTCAACAACGAAGACTCGGATTTTTTCACCCTCATTGAAATTCGGTCGAGCGCCAGGCTGGGGCGCCTTTATGATCTGGCGTGCGTGATTTTTTCCATGGACCTTGACATTCGAACGGCAAAAGTCAACAGTGACGGAGAAAAAATGACAGGCGTTTTCTATGTGCGGGATTCGGGTGGCGAGAAGATTTATGAACCGGATGTCATCGAGGAAGCCAGAGGACGTTTGATGGCGGTGTTGTGATTAAATATGAAGAATAAAAACCTAGAAAAATTAGGCGCCTATCCTCCCTCTCAGGGACTTTACAGCGGTCGATATGAACATGACAGTTGTGGGGTGGGGTTTGTGGCCAATATTGATGGATCTGAAGATCATGCCGTCATTGCAAACGGGCTCCGAATCTTGCAGAATCTCATGCACCGCGGCGCCGTGGGAGGCGATCAGACCACCGGAGATGGGGCGGGTATTCTATTCCAATTGCCGGATTTGTTTTTCAAAAGGGTATGCAGGGATCTGAGCATCATACTGCCCCCGGTAGGCCAATACGGTGTGGGCATGGTGTTTCTGCCCCAAGAGCCTGATGCGCGTCAGAAATGGGTTCGTGAAATCGAAACGGCTGTTTCGGCGGAAGATCTGAAACCCCTGGGCTGGCGCGACGTCCCGGTAAATGACAATGTCATTGCCGGTGAGGCCAAAGCCATGCAGCCCTGGATCAGCCAGTGCTTTGTGGGTGGCGGGGCCCTTCAAGGGGCGGCTCTGGAACGTAGGTTGTACCTGGTGCGGAAGGCCATCGAGAAACGGGTCGTGACGCTCGGAAGGCCGGAAAATACCTGCTACCTGCCCAGCTTGAGTTGCCGCACCATCGTGTACAAGGGGCTCTTTACCGGTCCGCAACTGGCCGGTTTTTATCAAGACCTTGGAGATCCGGAAATGGTCAGTGCCATGGCTGTGGTGCATCAGCGATACAGCACCAACACCTTTCCGTCCTGGGAACTGGCGCAGCCCTTTCGCTACCTGGCCCATAACGGGGAGATCAATACCCTCAGGGGTAATCTGAATCTGATTCGGGCCCGGGAGCAGTCTCTGGAATCGGAATTGTTCGGGGCCGGTATCCAAAATCTAACCCCCGTCATTGATGATCGGGGGAGTGATTCCGCCTGTCTGGACAATGCCCTTGAACTGCTGACCAGTGCCGGCAGGTCCCTATCCCACGCCATGCTCATGCTCATACCCGAAGCGTGGGGTGTGAAGTATCCCATGGGTCCGGACCAGCGGGGTTTCTTTGAATATCATGCGGGCCTTATGGAACCCTGGGACGGTCCGGCGGCCGTGGCGTTTTCCGACGGAAGTCAGGTGGGCGCCATGCTGGATCGAAACGGCCTCCGGCCGGCACGGTACACCATCACCCGGCAAGGGGTCATCGCCTTCGGGTCGGAAGCGGGCGTTCTGGAATTTGCCCCCGAAGACGTGGTGGAGAAAGGCGCCCTGGGTCCCGGCCAGATGATTCTGGTGGATTTTGACAAAAAACGGGTGTTGAAAAACGGTGAAATCAAGACCTTGAATGCCCGGCGGCAACCCTACCGGCGATGGGTGGACGAGAATCGGATTACCCTCAGGGGGTTTTACGGGGAGGTGGCCTCCATCAAACCGGATTTGGCCCGGCTGCCGTTTTTGCAGAAACTGTTCGGTTATACCCGCGAAGACCTCCAGATGATCATGGCTCCCATGGCCACAACGGGACAGGAGCCTGTGGGTGCCATGGGGGCGGATACCCCCCTGGCCGTGTTTTCCGAAAAGAATCAGTTGCTCTTTGGGTACTTCAAGCAGCTTTTCGCCCAGGTGACCAATCCTCCCATTGACCCGGTCCGGGAAGAACTGGTCATGAGCCTCATGACCTTTATCGGAAACCCGGGTAACATTCTGGTTGAAAGTCCCCGCAGCAGTCGATTGATCAAGCTGCTTCATCCCATTCTGACCAACGAGGACCTGATCCGTTTGAGGGATCTGAACATGGAGGGGTTCCGTGCAAAAACCGTTGGAATGGGGTTTCCCACCAAGGGCGGTGGCGTCATGCTGGAAACGGCCCTGGACCGGATCTGCCGGGAGAGCGAAACGGCCATTAACAAGGGCCACTCGGTGATTATCTTAAGTGATCGGGATCTGCCCGAGGGCATGGCGCCCATCCCGTCACTTCTGGCGGTGTCCGCGGTGAACCAGCATTTGGTTCGCCGGGGCATCAGGACATCCGCAGGCCTTATCCTGGAGACCGGCGAAGCCCGTGAAGTGATGCATATGGCGCTGCTTCTGGGTTATGGTGCCACGGCCGTCAATCCCTATTTGGCCTTTGAAACTGTGGCCGCCATGTCGGCCCAAAAGGCGTTGGGTCGGCCATTGAGCCCAGCGGTGAGTATCGAATACTACATCAAAGCCCTGTGCAAAGGGTTGCTCAAGATCATGAGCAAGATGGGCATTTCCACGCTTCGAAGCTACCGCAGCGCCCAGGTGTTCGAAGCGGTGGGCATTAACACCCGTGTGGTGGACCGGTATTTTGTGGGGACCGATTCAAGGGTGGAAGGGATCGGCCTGGATGAAATTGCAAAAGAAGCCATGAATCGCTTTCATTCTGCAAACAATCAGGCCCCCGATGCGCCCAGGATTCTCCCCAGCGGCGGGCATTTCCGGATGCGCGTGGATGGTGAGCGGCATCTGTGGTCGCCGGAGGCAATCCATCACCTTCAGCGGGCTGTCAGAGAAAATGATTACGGATTGTATGCGCGGTATGCCGAAGAGATCAACGACCAGTCCGAAAAACAGTCCACCCTGAGGGGGATGTTTGCTTTTCGCGAAGCCAAGCCTGTCCCCCTGGAGGAAGTGGAGCCGGCATCGGAAATTATCAAACGCTTTGTCACCGGCGCCATGAGTTTCGGTTCCATCAGCCGTGAAGCCCATGAGGCCATTGCCATTGCCATGAATCGCTT
>Ga0233431_1000134_pt1 | contig 171647 bp, 165 predicted proteins | sample SI_118_April2016_FD_179867 | JGI IMG/M metagenome (GOLD analysis project Ga0233431, IMG submission 179867) | Seawater microbial communities from Saanich Inlet, British Columbia, Canada - SI_118_April2016_200_MG | ecosystem: Environmental > Aquatic > Marine > Inlet | place: Canada: British... | reverse complement strand
AAAACACGCTGTTTCTAAACTGATTGGCTCCCCTCCTGGATATGTTGGTCATGATGAAGGTGGCCAATTGACTGAGCGTATTAGAAGACGTCCTTATTCAGTGGTTTTATTTGATGAAATTGAAAAGGCTCATCCTGAAGTGTTTAATACTTTGTTGCAGCTATTGGATGATGGTCATTTGACTGATTCCAAGGGACGTAAAGTTAATTTCAAGAACACAATCATTATTATGACTTCTAATATTGGTAGTGATGCGATATTGGATTCATTGGATAAGTCAGAATTGGGATTTGGCAATAAGGATCGAAATATCAAAGATGATACTGACAAAAAGATAATGGAAAAATTAAAAGATCATTTCCGGCCAGAGTTCTTGAATAGAATTGATGAAGTTATTATATTCAATGCACTGACAAGATTGGATTTACGAAGTATTGTTGATTTGCAATTGGAGATTTTGTCAAAACGTTTGACTGAAAAAGAAATCAAATCAAAGTTCTCTGCTAGGTTGAAAAAAATGTTAGCAGATCAAGGATATGATCCAAAATTTGGTGCTCGTCCTTTAAAGCGTTTGATTCAAAACAAGATACTTGATGAAATGGCTTTGGACTTAATCGAAGGCAAGATCAAGAAGAATGTGTCCGTAGATTATGATGGAGAAAATGTTAAGTTTACTGCTAAATAGTTAATCGTTTAAGTTAATTATATTTTATGAGTACAGATGTTGGCTTTTTCCTATGTAACAAGGAAGATAAATCATGCAAAGCTGCTTCTTTGTGGCAAGATGGAGGTACATGTTCCTGGATACTTGAGAGTTTTAGAATGGGACTTGGATTTGAATATGACAGGGTTTCGTTGAGTGAATTGAGGAGTTTTTTTCTGGATTTTTTTAGTTCTATCAGTAAAGAAAAAATAGAAAAAATGGTGGAAGTTTTAATGAAAGACGTGAAATGGGACAAGGCTGAGGCAGTTGAGAGTGTTATCACTTTTTTGCATGATATTAAACCTATAATTTCTGAGTTAAAGGAAAATGATAAATCGTTTATTTTTTTGCTGATAAATGGTGAGTATGTTCCAGAAGAGGCAAAAGAAGAACTCAAAGCATTGAGCATATCTGAAGATATGTTGTATGAGATAAGTTAATATAAAGCAAAGAATACATCTTAATGAGGTGTTTTTTGTTTTGCTAAAATTAAAGATATTTACTATAATGGGTGCATATGAAAAAAAGAGCTAAATTACTTGTTTTAGTGTTATTGTTTTGTTTACTGTTGCCTGTGAGCACGGTGAGAGCTATTGAATTTAACAATGGTTATATTATCTCAGATATGGATTTGTTTGATCATCAATCAATGACTTTGAGTGAGATACAGACATTTCTGGAAAAACAAAATGGTACATTGGATACGTTTCAAACATTAAACGTTGATGGCAAAATGTCATCTGCTGCCGAAATTATTTGGCAAGCAAGTCAAGATCATAGAATCAATCCAAAGTTTTTGTTGGTAATGCTTCAAAAAGAACAAAGTATTGTCCAAGCCCCTGATCCAACACAAAAACAGTATGATTGGGCTATGGGCTATGGTGTGTGTGATGCTTGTGATCCAGATGACCCAGGTTTACTTATATTTAAAGGGTTTTCTACGCAAGTCGATAGAATGGCTGCTAGGAATCGTTGGTATGCTGATAATTCTGTTACTGAAACTTGGTTGAGACAACCTGGCAATGTTTACAAAATTGATGGACATGATGTTTATATTGTTAATCAGGCCACTGCAAATCTTTATAACTATACTCCTCATATACATGGAAATTATGTTTTCTGGCGTATTTGGAATGGTTGGTTTACCCAAAAGTATCCCGATGGTTCTTTACTTCAAGCTGAGGGTGAATCTGGTGTATGGTTGATATCCAATGGCAAGAAACGGCCATTCTTCAGTAAAAGTGCTTTGATTTCCCGATATGATATACATAACATTTTAATCGTTAGTAAGACTGAATTGGACAAGTATGAAGTAGGACATCCTATTAAGTTTTCAAATTATTCTTTGTTGGAAACGGAAATGGGAAATGTTTATTTGTTAGTAAATGATGAGCTTCGCAAGTTTGAATCTGGTGATGTATTGAGAACTATTGGTTATAACCCTGAAGAATTTGAGACAATTTCATTAGAAGATTTTAGTAACTACGAAATTGGTGTGCCTATTACAATGAAAAGCGCTTATCCCATGGGAGCATTGCTTCAAAACAGTGAAACTGGAGCGGTTTTCTTTGTGCAAGATGGTAAAAAATCACCAATTGTTACAAAGGATATACTTTTAGTTAATTATCCTATGTATCACCTGACACCTGTGTCGGCTGAAGAGTTGGAAAAGTTTGAAACTATTGATTCTGTGAAGATTAAAGAAGGTTCACTTGTTATGACTAGTGAAAGTCCAGTTGTTTATGTGGTCTCTGATGGAAAAGTTAGGCCGATCGTTTCTGGAGACGTTTTTGTAAGACTTGGATACAAATGGGCAAATATCAAGGTTGTTTCTCAGAAAAGTTTGAAGAATTTGATGTTGGGAAGCTCTGTTGATTTAGAATTTAAAAATTAATACTCAAATATGTTAGTATTTAGTGCAATTGTGCCACACCCCCCTATTTTGATACCGACAATTGGCAAAGAAAACGTAGATAAATTGAAAAAGACTATAAGAGCTTTTGACTTGTTAGAGGAGTCATTGAATCAAGCTGACCCAGATACCATTATTGTGATTACCCCACATGGAGAGCTCAATTTTGAGGCTTTTACGATCAATGCAACCGAGGAGTATACTTCTAATTTTGAGAACTTTGGGGATTTTTCAACAAAACAGAAGTTTAAGTCTGATTTGGGGTTTGTAAATCATTTCAAGAGTCAGGTTGAGACCAAGTTGCCTTTGCAGTTGGTTTCTGAACCAAATTTGGATCATGGAGCGTCAGTACCTTTGTATTATTTAACAAGAAAAAAATCGGATCGTAGAATTGTACCAATAGCTTACTCTTTTTTGAATTATGAGAAGCATGTCGAGTTTGGTGAAGCATTGAAAGAAGCTATTTTCTCATCTGAAAAGAAATATGCTGTGATTGCTTCCGGTGATCTGTCACATAGACTGAGTATGCATGCTCCTGCTGGGTTTTCTCCCAAGGCAAAGGAGTTTGACAAGAAGCTAATTCAACAGCTAAAGAAAAAAAGTCTTGATGGTATCTTGAATATCGATCAAGAGTTGATAAAAGATGCTGGTGAATGTGGACTGAGGTCATTTTTGATACTTTTGGGGATTTTGAAAAGAATGAAGTATGAATTTGAGGTTCTGAGTTATGAATCGCCCTTTGGTGTAGGCTACTTGGTTGGAGAATTCAAGTTTGCATAAATATAGGCGGGGTTGAACCCCGCTTTTTGGACTGGTATGTCGAAAAACAAAATAGCAGAAGTTGTTCTATACAAAAAGCTTCCCCGTGGGATGAATTTTTTTGATTATTTAATTCCCGATGAATTGGTAAATGATATTGAGGTTGGAAAATTTGTTTATGTTCCATTGAAAAACAAGGATGTTTTTGGCGTGGTTGTTGGGTTGAAAGAAGAGAGTGAATTCAAAAGATTGAAACCTATTTCCAGGATTGATTTAGTGATGAAGGAACTCGTGCCTTATCAGGTTGAATTGATTAAATGGTTTAGTCAGTATTACTTTTATTCAATGAGTTCAGCTTTGCAAATGTTGGCTCCTCAGCCATTGAAAAGAAAAGTTTCTCTTTCCAAGGATTCAGTTGAAAACAATGCGAAACCACCTGAACACATAGGTTTAAAGTTTGAAAAAGTTGTTGAGCAAGTAATGTGTTCAAAAACTGAAAAATGTTTTGTTTTGCATTCTGACAATGTTCAAGATAGTCAGAATTTTTATCTAAGTTTACTGGAAAAAAATAAGTCTCAAAAAAAACAAACACTCATTTTGTTTCCACAGTTAAGTAGTTTAAATAATTTTTCAGAATGTTTGCCTACAGAATATAAGGATGATTTTGTTAAAGTAACTTCAGCTTTGTTTACTAGTAAATCTCGTTACTTGGATGCTTGGAAAAGAATACAAAATAATGAAGTAAGTTTGATTGTGGGAACTCGTTCAGCGGTGTTTGCTCCCCTATCAAAACCGGGAGCAATTATTGTGGACCAAGCGCACAGTGATGATTATAAACAGTGGGATCAAAATCCTAGATATGATTCAATAAAAGTCGCTCAATTCATTCAAAAACAAACTGGTTGTCAACTGTTTGTTGAAACTGAAACTCCACGGGTTGAACACGCAGCTGATTTCAAGGAAAATAAGTATAAATGGATTTCCATAAAGGAAAAGGTAAAACGAATAAAGATCATAGACACCAAGACGCAAAGAAAAAATGAGTTTACATATTTGGGGTATGAGTTGATGGAGGCTGTAAAAAATAATTTGGAAAATAAGCAGAGGACACTATTAATTGTAAACCGCAAAGGTGAGTATAATTACTTTTTTTGTCAGGAATGTGGTTATGAGGCGAATTGCCCAACTTGTAAATTGCCATTAACGGTGAATGATCAAAATTTGAACTGTCATCGGTGTGGATTTAGTGAAGTGATCTTGAGAAATTGTCCCAAGTGCAAAAGTAGTAAATTGAGAAAGCTGGGTATTGGAATTGATAATATAAAAAATCAACTTTTGGAGCAGTTAAATGTTTCTGTGAAGGAGATTGGCGAACCAGGTTTCGAAAAGTCTGGAATCATTTTGTCTACTGGCCAAAATTTGGAGTTGAAGAGTATAAATAATATTACATTGTTGGGATATGTTTATGTCGATAGTCTAGCTTATGTCCCTGATTTCAATGCGACATTTCAATTATATAGTTATGTAAATGATATAATGAAAAAGGTGCAAACAATAAATAAAGATTTAAATATTATATTACAAACAGCTTTTCCAGAGCATTTAGCTTTTGTTTCTTTGAACAAAGAATATTCACATTTTTATAAATACGAAATAGAGCAGAGAAAATCTCTCAATTATCCCCCATTTAGTAAATTGATAAAGTTGTTTTATGAGCATCATGATGCAAGTGTGGTGAAAAGAGAGGCAAACGGTCTTTATGAGTTATTGCGTCCTATTTGTGAATCTCAAGGGATTGATATAACTCCCCCATATCAATATTACGCACAAAAGGTTCGAAGTCGTTACAGATGGCAAATGGCGTTATTTTTGCCTACAAATAAAGATGATGGTTTGACTGAGTTATCAAAAGAAATACCTGAATACTGGCATGTTGACAGAGATCCAATAAATCTGTTATAATAAGTTATTAATCAAGAAAATATGATACTAAATATCGTTACTCATCCTGATGATAGATTGAGAAAAAAATCAAAAATTATCGAAAAACAGGATATTCAAACTAAAAAATTTGAGGGTTTTATTGTTGACCTAATTGATACTATGCATGAAAAAGATGGTATTGGTTTGGCATCTCCTCAAGTTGGTATATCTAAGCGTGTTGTTATTATAAATACAAAGGATGGTGCTTTGGCTTTGATCAACCCAGAAATAGTGAAAAAGTCTTGGACTCAAGAGACAGAAGAGGAAGGATGTCTGAGTGTTCCAAATGTTTTTGGTTTAGTAAAAAGACCCAAGTCAATAAAGGTGAAGGCGCTTGATAAAGAAGGACAACCAATAGAATTTGCTGCCAAGGGATTATTTGCTCGGGTTATACAGCATGAACTTGATCACCTAGATGGTGTTTTATTTATTGATAAAATGAAAAAATAGACATGGATAATAAACTAAATATAGTTTTTCTTGGTTCAGCTAATTTTTCTGTACCAATACTGAAGGAATTAATTGAGAATTTTAATGTTTTGGCCGTTGTAACAGAAGTTGATAAACCAGTTGGTCGAGGTGGAAAAATTGAATCCCCTCCTACAAAAATATTGGCTTCGCAAAAAGGTATACCAATATTTCAACCAGGAAGTTTAAAGGAAAATAATGAATTGTATGATCAAATAAAGGGTCTGAATCCAGACCTTTTTGTGGTTGCTGCATATGGCAAAATATTACCCTCTGAGTTTTTGAATTTACCCAAACATGGATGTTTGAATGTCCATCCTTCACTTTTACCGAAATTGCGTGGAGCTTCACCAATTCAAACTGCTTTAGTTCAAGGATTGAAGACTACGGGAACAACTATAATGTTGATGGATGAAGGAATGGATACTGGAGATTTGATTGCTCAGGAATCGTTCGAGATCAACAACAATGACTATGATGAGCTTGAAGCACGTTTAGCGTCTCTGAGTGCAGTTTTGCTCCTTAGAGTGATGTCTGGGTTTGCAGATGGAACTATAAAGCTGCATGTACAGGATGAGGATGAGGCAACATACTGTTACAAAATCAAAAAAGAAGATGGTGAAATCGATTGGAACGAAGAAAATCAAGTTATTGCCAACAAAGTGCGGGCATTTGTGAATTGGCCAGTATCACACACTATTTGGAATAACAAAAAACTGGACATTTATCAGGTAAGTCCAGTCGAGAGTATCGAAATACAGGATGTTGAAGTTGGTCAGGTGGCAAAGTATCAAAAAAAGTATTTTGTTCGATGTGGTAAAGGATTTCTACAATTGTTAAAGGTTAAACTTGAAGGAAAAAAAGAAATGAATATAAATGACTTTGTAAACGGACATCAAGCTTTTGTCGGAGCAATTTTGTCTTGAAGTAATGAATGTATCAATAAAAGTAACAGTAAATAACCAATTCCTAGTGGATGATTTAGATAAGGAGTAAAGCCATGAACAATTATTAGAGCGACTAGTCCGAGCATAAGTCCAATAATAAGAGCGTTGACAAAGCGGTCTGTTTTTTTTCTCCAAAGTTGAATGTATCTTTTCAGAATAGAAATTAAGAAAATGATGTATATGATAACGCCTAGCAACCCAATTTTCAAGGCAAAGTCCAGGTATCCCCATTCAAAAGCATAGGTTGTGTACCAGCCTTGTGGGTTTTTTGGTGTTAGAATTCTTGGATCTTGGCTTTGATAGGTTATGGTAGTCCCCCAACCTGATCCGATAACTGGATGTTTAATGATTCCTGCAGTTAGTCCTGGTACTTGTGCCCAGCGACTTGAGGCAGCTGCTCCACTTAGTGTAAGTCGTTCTTTTATCATTGAACCAGTTGAGCCGGTGGTACCGTATTGGCCAATAGGGATATTAATGATTGAGTACAGTAAAGCAAAACCAATAACTGTTGTTAAGAGAAGTCTTCCTAGTAGTAACAAGCTTTTTTTGAGTCTGAATTTGTAATTGAATAAAGCAACAAAGGCAAAAACTAAAAAAGCAAAGGCTAACCCAACCCAAAAGCTTCTTGATAAACTGACAATGATAATACTAGAAGTAAGAACAATGTATAAGTTTAACCATTTATTGTGTTTGTCTTTATATTCAGATGATTTTTTGAAACTTAGATAACCGAGAGCAATGAAAAATCCAATGAGAACAAATATATGTGCTTGAGAAAATATACGAAAAATTCCATCTGTGATTAATGTAAATTCACCCCATCTAGTGTCTCTCCCCCAGCTGTACATAGTTTTGATGATTGGAATTTGGTGTGAAAAGACATACAGAAAGGTGAAAGTCTTTACTATGATTGCTACAGTACTTGCAGTGAATAGTTGTAGTACCGTGTTTAAATCATCTTTTTTATTAAGAAATCCTAAAAATGGTAAAAAATACAAAAAGTATAACCATGCATTGAAGTCCAGAAAAACGTTGGCTAGCGAATTGTTGCGAATAAGTGCGAAAGCAACCCCCCAGACACAAATCAAGGCAAGCCAGACAAGTTCTTTGTTTTGCTTTATGATGTGCAGAGCCTTTTTTGCGTGTGTTTTGTTGAATAATTTCAATAACCATACAAGCATGACCGATGCAAAAATGGCAATCCGGATCGAAACATTGAAGTCCCCTATTGTATAAAAGAATAGATGGCCTTGTGAACCAATGAATAGCTCAACTAGAGCGATAAATAGACCGTATTTGATGTTTATCGCACTGACTATTAGTGAAGCTAGGGCAATTGCAATAAACGCTAATGGCATTAGTCCATAGAACCAGTTTGTCCAAAACACAAAAAATGACAGAAGTTCTGCCAAAAGTATAAACAAGATTGTTGTTCTAAAGGTGGAACCAAAAAATTGTAATTTCATAAATGGTTAGTTTTTGTATAGCTGGTAGATTGGATTACTTTTGTTGTTGCTTACAAAATAACTACTATTTAAATATTGAACAAGTGAATCAATTAAACCCAAGTCTTTATTGAAAAATTGTTTGATTGTAAGATCAATGATCAGATCATTAAGTCTTATCCAGCAATGTGATATAGGATAATTGGCGAATTTACCTTGTTCAACAATAGCTTTTTCATTTAGCGACTTTAGAACTGTTTGATTTAGGTAATTTGACAGATTGTTATGGTGATGTTTAGCCATTCCGCTAATATAAAAAGCTTGAAGTGGTTGTCCCTGTTGAATGGTCTTTTGTTTGTTTTCGTGAATGTATTCTTCTATGGCCCCTTGTATAGTGCTCAAATATGAATTGTTTGAGTCAACATCAACAATTGGGTCATGAGATAGTTTGTCTTTGATAAAAATTAGCATATTTATATGCGCGACTGCGGTCGGGCTTTTATTTTTAATAATTGAGTAATTATTGTTAGAAACCAACTTGCGGGTTGAAGAATGTAGAGCACAAAATAAGAAAGTTTTGAGTGATGTCTACTAAAGTAGTGTAGCATACCCTTATTAAATCTTTTTTGTTTTGATAAACCTTTTGTTTGCGCAAAGCTTTTGCCTTCGAAATGAATGATTTCTGTTATTGGAAGATAGACAATATCTTTGTTTTGTTTTTGAACACTTTTGTACAGTTCAACATCTTCCCACCATAACCAATAACTTTCATTCCAGCCTTCTATTTTGCTCATTAAGGATTTTGTTGTGAAGACAAATGCTCCCATTGCTTGTTCTATATACTGTTTTTGAGTATAATCAAAATTTTTTTGTAGGTATTTTTTTAGACATGGTAGCCAGAAGAAAAAATGATGAAGTTTTAGAAGTACAAATATTTGGCTACATAGTGTTGGGTTAGTCTTTATGTTTGATTGTATTGTTTTGTCTGGATAAAGTAAGCGACAAGTTGCAATCCCAACGTCTGGAGATTGATCCATGAACTGTTTCATTTTTTTGAATGTGTTTTCTAGAAGTTCCATGTCGGGGTTCATGAAGCAGACATACTTCCCTTTTGCTTGTGCTAAGCCTTGATTGTTTGCTTTGGCAAAACCTGCATTGTTATCATTGTGAATGATTTTCAATTGGTTGGAGTTTATCCATTGGGAGAAATTTTGGGTAATATGTTCAACGGTTCCATCCTTTGAATTATTATCGATAATTATTACTTCAAACTTAATATCATCAGTATATTGAAAAATTGAGTCTAATAATCGGCTCAGGAGGTCCCTCACGTTCCAGCTAACAGTTACAATGGATACATCCATAAAGATTTGTTGTCAGTTTCTATTAATTATTGAAATTAGTAAATTATAAGTTTAGTTTTTTGTACAATAGATTTGTCATTATATCAGCTCTTGCTTTCCATGAATGTTTTTTGACAACATTTCGGCGAATAGTTCGTTTTTCTGGGGAATCTTCTTCAAGTGCTTTGTCGATTAGTCCAACAAAATCATTGTGGTCTTTGGCAATGTAGATTTCATTCTTGAACATTTCAATCCCTGCTCCTTTGGTCGCAACGGTTGGTCTACCACAGGCGAGGTAGTCATACATTTTCATTGGGTTCATTGATTGGACAAGTTTGTTGTCTTTGTGAGGAATGATTGCAACGTTGAATTTGTTGACATAGCTTGGAGCCTCTTCAAATTTAATTCTACCTAGAGAGTGCACATTGTCTAGTTTTCCTAGTTTTTCGTGGTAAAGTTTCTTGATTAATGGCCAAACGGGACCACAAATAGCTACAATTTTGTCTTTGTGTTGTTTTGCGACTTTGGCGATCAGATCCAAATCAATTCGGTCTTCAATAGTTCCTAGGTAACCGATGATGGGTTTATCAAACTTGCTTAGTTCGTTATCAAGTTCAATTTTTTCGGGATCATTGAAGTGGTCATAGTCTACACCATTTGGAACCCAGTGTACTTCTTTGGTCCTGTCCATTGATTTGTAGAAATCCTTCAACTCTTCAGATACTGTAAATATTAGGTCAGCTTTTTCTGCTATTTTTTTGTAGTTTTTCTTCAATCTTTTCAAGCTTTGCATCTGTGGGTATGTTGGGTGCTCTGTCCAGTTGTCGACGGTATCAAAAACGAACAGTTTTTCATTCAATTTGCCGATAAATTCTGTAAACATCGGGTTGTATGACCAGAATACTATGTTTTTTAGGTTTAGGATTTTTTCAATTCTTTTGAGTTGCCTTGCTACATACTTGAAAGAAAAAAGTGAGTCGATTGTGCTGTAAGCGTAGATTTTGTCGCTTCTTTGGTAACAAGCACTTGTGAGATCACCATAAACCATTTCAGATGTTTTGATTTCCCACAAAATGTTTTTTAAATAGTGAGCAGCAGCTTTTCTTGCTGTAGTAGGCAAAAAGTCTACCCCAACGATTTTGCCAATTTTATCTTCCTTTGCCAGAGCATTTAGTATGTTGTAGTTTCGATTTACAATCCCATGATCCCAATCATAAAAAGATGACATGTTAAACATGATGATGTTGATTTTGGTATTGTTGTAACCGTAAATGTCTGGCATAACTTATAAGTTATTTTAGATAAAGTTTTGTTTCTAGTGCGAAGTTACGATCGGTGAATTCTTCGTCATTTTCACTTTGATCCTCTACTAGTTGGTTAGCTGTATTTACCTTGGCAGAAAGATTGTCTATGTGAGCCAAAGCAAAGGCTTCTCTTGTCATTGGTCTGACGGGGCTGCCAAATTCAAGTTTTTCATGATGTCCTAGAATACAATTGATAAGTTTGCTTCTGTCCTCTATTGGGAAATCTTTAATTTTATCAATTTCCTTGTCAATCATGATGGCCCCAAGTGGTAAATGTCCTACTAAATAACCTTGGACCGTTCGATAAATTGTATTACCGATTGCTAACTCCTCTAATTTCCCAAGATCGTGTAATAGAACTCCAGAAATCAAAAGATCTCTGTTCAGTTCGGGATAGTCACCTATAACTGTGTTTGCTAGGTTGAGCATATCTACAACGTGTTCAATCAGTCCACCAATATAAGCGTGATGAATTTTTTCAGCCGCTGGTGCTTGTTTGAATTTCTCAATAAACTCTTTGTCATCAAAAAGGTTTGAAAGTAGTTTTTTGTAATGTTTTGATTTGATTTGTTTTATGTTTGTTTGGACAACCTGCCACAGTTTCTCTATATCCTTTTCTGTTTTTGGTAAAAAGTCAGATAGCTCAAAGTCTTTGCAGTTTTGCAAAAAATTGATAGTGATTTGTAGTTTTCCCCTGAATTCACCTACTTTTCCAGAGATTTCTACGATTTCTCCCACTTTTGTGTTTTCGCAGTTGGGAATGTTGTCTGCCCATATTTTTCCAGCGACTGTGCCGGTTCGATCACCGAGGATCACGTCAATATAGTCTTTTCCAGCAGCCGTTTTGCCACTTCTGATTTCTTTGACGGCAAACTGTTCACTTGAAAGTGTGTCGGTTGTTGCTAATTCTTTTGCAAAAGATTTTTTCATAGTACTTGCATTAGACGAGGTTGTGTTAACTTCGTTCACTAAAGACGATTGCATCATAGCGGTAAAATTTTGTTTTACTATCTGTCCAACAGGATGAATCTAGTCCAGCCTTTTGACAGAGTTTAGCAAAAAATTGTTCTTTATTATTTAAATCTTTCCAAACTTGTGGTAAGTACGTTGCCTTGTGAGAACCTTGTTGTAGAATGACTCCATTTTGGCCAATTTCAATTTCTTCAATAGTACATTCTCGAGATGGAGTAAGAATTGAAATTTCAATAGTTATATCTTCGAGTTCCTCTACTGCTACTTCTGAAAAACGGATATCGTTTATAGCTGCAGTAATTGTATTTTCAGTAATAGCGTCCCATATAGATGAAACTGGTTCAATATAGCCTGTGCAACCTCGGAGTTCATTTCCTTTGTGTAATGAAATAAATACGCCAGCACTTTCCAGGTAGTTGGTATCTGTTGAGTCTTCTTCGAGCTTTTTTCCACTCTTGATCATCAGGTTCAAAACTTGACGAGCGTGGTCAAGAAGCTCATTTTTTTGTTCTTTTGAAAACTCCATATTAATAGTATTGTAGCAAAATTATGAAAAAAAACAATTAAAAATGCATGGATAAGTGTATCCATGCAAATGTGTTTTAGGTGATGAGAGCACTTCTCATCATTGCCGGTGTAAACGGTTTGAGGATCACCTGATTTGGTGTACAGTCAGATGAGCAAAATTTCGGTTGCATACCTGTTACCATAATGGTTTTGGCTGGTAGTACATGTTCACGGCGAGCCGTGGCAATTAGTTCACAACCACCCATTCCAGGCATGTTGTTATCTGTGATAAGGACTTGAAAACCACCTTCACGAAGGTGGCTAAGAGCTTTCTCAGGATGAGTTGTAGCTACGAACCGAACACCCAGCCTTTCCAGAATGGCCGTGTGCAAGTCCAGTATTGTGTCATCATCATCCACAACCAGGACTTTGAAATCATCTCCGGGCATGTAACGGATCCTCCTTGTCGTTCAGGCACAAACAGGAGAATATCATTTAATCAAATGTGTGTCAAGGGTTTCTGTTGATATCATTGTCTTATTTTAGAAGCATTCCATCACCGAAACTGAAGAACCGATATTTGAGCTTTATGGCTTTTTTATAAATATTCATACAGTTTTTTGTGCCAATAAAAGCTGAAACTAGCATAAGTAAACTGGATTTTGGTAAATGAAAGTTGGTAATCATAGCATCAACTACTTGGTATTTGTAGCCTGGGTAAATGTAAATATCTACGAAATCAGAAACAGATTGTTTATTTTTTGATTTCGGTACTAAAGCTTCAAGCGTCCGAACGCTGGTTGTACCTACTGCTATGATTTTTTGGCCTGATTTTATAGCATTTTTGATAAGTTTTAAGTTTGATTGGTCTATACTTGCGTATTCATGGTGAATTTGAAAATCTTCAATATTTTCAGTATTGACTGGCATGAATGTGCCAAGTCCGACGTGTAGAGTTACGAACGCCGAATTGATCCCCTTTTGTTTCAATTTCTTCAGTAATCTCGGTGTAAAGTGAAGACCTGCGGTTGGTGCGGCAGCTGATCCGTAGGTTTTGGCATAAATGGTTTGATACTGTTTTTTTAGTTTACTTTGACTGGAGGAAGAATGAATATATGGTGGCAGTGGAACTTGTCCAATGGATTGAAATATGTCTTTGAGTCTTTGACCTGAAAAATTGAACTGTAAGACCCATGTTTTGTTACTTAGGGATTCTGTTACTGTAGCGATTAAGCCTTTCTTAAAGTTGATTTTTAGGCCTAATTTGGGACGTCTAGTCCCGAGCATGGCTTCCCATTCATTCTTGGATATCTCTTTTAATAAAAGGGCCTCTGCCGCTCCTCCAGTTTCTTTGTTCCCGAGTAGCCTAGCTGGCAGAACTTTGGAGTTATTGAAAACTAATAAATCCCCTTTTTCTAAATATTTAGGAAGATTGAAGAATGTGTTATGATCTATTTTTCCACTTTTTTTGTCATAAACAAGAAGCCGCGAATGGTCCCGCGGAATGTTTGGTTTTTGAGCAATTAGCTTTTGTGGTAAATGAAAATCAAACAGTCTTAGTTTCATATGTGATTGATTTTATACAGTCTTTGAGTATTTGTTGTCCAGTTAGTCTATCGTCATAATCTTGGCCAATATACTCATAGATTTTTTCATGTTTGGAATTAAAAAGTATTACGGATGGTTTTGCAACTTGTTGGTCGTTGTATTCTGTTAGTAAATCAAAGTGTTTTATTAATTTATTGTCTTCGTCCGATAGTATTGGGAAGTTGATTTTTAGGAAAGTTTTTAATAGACTGGATTTCAATCTATTGTCATTAGATATGCCAAGCAATTTTATGTTTTTTTCTTGGTATGAGTCAAAAAGTTTGTTTATGCTTTGGAGTTGCTTTTTGCAATGGTTGCACCAAGCACCACGAAAAAAAATCAGAAGCAAATATGATTCACCTTGAAATTCAATTAAGTTGAGTTTTTCTCCGTTACTATTTAAGAGATTAAAATTTTTCATATTTAACAACAATTGTCCCAGTCAATGTTTTTTTCTAGTTTTTTGAGTTTATCTTCGTAGTTTTGCAGACAGTCTTCACTACAGAAGTTTACATCGTGTTTCTCAATTTTTGTGTTTGGAGTGACCTCTTTTTCACAAATAATGCATTTTATTTTGGCCATATTTTGGATAAATTATAAAAACGTTAGAATTAACTAACGTTTTTATAATAGCTTATTTCAGTGTAAATATCAATGTTATTTCTTTGTGTTCTTTGCAGGAAGTGGTTTTTTGGCAGGTACTACGTTTTTCTTTTTGTTTACAGGTTTTTTGTTGATTTGAGCCTGTGGTTTTGTTTTATTATTAGCTTGCACTTTTGGTGCTTCCTTTACTGTTGGTCTTTTTGGTTCTGGTTTTATAATTCCTACGCCTGGTTTGAATTTTGTTTCGTCATAGGCTGGAAGAATATGTGGTTTGATCTCTCTGATTTGTTCTTGTTTTAGTTCTCTAACCTCAAATTGTCTTTGTTGTAATAATTCAAGTTGATTTTTGGATTTTTCGTTTCCATTGTTAGCTTGGGTTTCTAGTGCTTCTTTTTTTATAATAAGCTTCTTGTTGTTCTGTATTTGTTTTTGAGTTCTTTCTTTTACATTTTGAAGTTGTTTTCTAACTGTTGGATCGATCTCTATATCTTTTCGGTTGGTCAACTGATTCATTATCATGTGACGACGTTCTAGCAGGTCATGGTGTTTTTCTTCGTTTTGCGTTTCTGTATGTTTTACGTAATTTTCAAGTTTCTGCTGTCGCTCTTTTGGATCCATTTTTCCTAGCTTTTTTGCCAAAAGTTTTTGGTGCAGCACTTTGACTCTATTTAGGATAGCTTGTTTTTCTTCTGGGTATTTTTCTTTTAATTGTTCAATAAATTCAAGATCTTTTAGTGGTTTTAAATCACTTCCTTTTTTCATTTCAAAAACTCGTTCCATTCTTTCTGCTATTTTTTCTTTGTTTTCACCATCAAATTTTTCTAGACCTTGTTTAAACCTTTCAAGATAAGCTTCTCTTTTTTCTTTTATCTTGATAAGCACGTCTTCAGGCACTCTGTTTTCCATTTTTTCAAGAATTTGGTGATGAAGTTGAGCCTGATGAAGATACTTGTCTTTTAATTTTTCAATTTTGGCTGGCTCTGTCTTAATTGTGGCAAGTTTTTCTCTTACCCTGTCAACGTAGTTTTCAGATTGTTCTATCATTTTTTGGGCTTTTTCAACTGTTTTTGAATTTTTAGCATTTTCAACCATGTACTGAGCTCTTGCCATTCTTTCATCTGCATAGTGAAGTTGTTTCTCTGCTTTTTTGATAGGATTAAAGGTAAAAGCAATGGACATTTTTTGTTTGAATCCACCCCACCAGTTACCAATACCTGAGGGCATCTTTGTGATTTCATCAACTTCAAGATCTGAGGCTGTAACTTCAGTGTCTAGAATAGCATCTTCTGACACGATTTCATCCTCAATAAGATTGGATAGTGCTGGCTCAAGTACTTCTTCTACTGGCATATCTTCTCCATCACTGGAGACTGTAATATTAGCGTTTTGAGCAAGTGAGACAGGTGCAACACTTAAACTCAAAATTAAAGCTAATGTAAGTAAAGTAAGTTTTTTTAGCATACATGGAAATTATGTATTATCTAGATACAATATAGCATTTTCTCGAGTACAATAAAAGCTCCACTTTCATGGAGCTTTTATATTATCTAGATCAGTAAAGTCTATCTTGCAGCACCTGTATACGCGATTGCTCTCATTACTGCCCAGTGATGTGATGAGCTTGGACTATATCCGTAGACATTACGGAATGTTCCAATTGCAGCTTTCTCGCTATCAATATTTCGAACTACATTTCGAATTTTGTATGCGATATAATACATTGCCCATTCATCATTAGCACTTGAGAAGTCTGGCAATCTCTTGTAAACCTTTACAAAGTCCATTAGAGCTTGTTGTTCTGCTGCTAATTTTCTTTGAGTAGGCATGTGACTTGTCAAGATGTTTGCAACATCTTGCCAGTCAGCATTACTGTTTGGCACACGTCCGTAAACTTCATAGTAGTCACCAATAACACCTTGTCGATCACGAACTGACATGTTGCTTGAGGCAACTGTACCGTAAGCGATAAAGTGAACAACTTGCCACTGAGTTCCTGATGGAAGTGTTTGGTTTAGACCGATATAGTAGGATAAGCCTGCTTTCTCAGCGTCTAAATCTAGAACACTAGATCTCATAGGAATTTCGTTGCTTGTTGTTACTGGTTTGACTAATAGTTTGATATCAGTAGCAGAAATGATTTCTTGAAGTGTAACTTCAAGATCAGCAATTCCGTCACCGTTGATGTCAACAGATTGCATAACGCCAGTAGCTAGATCAAGTGTAACTGGGTCACTTGAAATAGTAACGCTTGCAGTTCCTGCTGCCATGTCAACACTATTAACCGCCAAAGAATGACTACCTCCGGCTGCGCTGAAACTCATAGTTGATCCAACAGACATTGTTGCCGCTGCCCCAGCTTCTGTAAGGGTTACAGTTGCTGTTTCAGTGATAACTACTTCAGTTGGAGCTGGGGCTTCATCGCCGGTTGATGGTGTCGCTGATGGAGTACCTCCACCAATTGATCCACCACTTGTACCAGCAGCTGGTGCCAAAACTGTAACAGTTGCATTAGTTGGTGTTGGTGTGTAACCACTACCACTTAATGTTCTAACTGAAACGGTTGTAACATCATCAGCAGATACTTCTGGAGTTAACCATGAGTAGGTCCAGGTTGCACCTGATCCTGCCATAGCTGTCCATGTAACGTCGGTTGTAGATCCTGCGTAGTCGATCGCAATATCAGGTGTACCTGAAACTGCAGATGCAAAAGTTGCTGTAATAGTAACCGATTGGCTACCACCAGTGTAACAACCTGTTGTACAACTACCGTATGTCAGAGCCACTGTAGGAGTTGCCTCACTCCAGTAACCATAACCATATCCGTAACCGTTTTCACCATATCCGTAACCATAACCACTGTTTTGAGTAGCTTCAGCTACCAATGTCATTGATAGACTAACTACAAACAATAGCAATGTTACGAAAAGGATTTTTGTAACTTTGTTTCTATTTGCCATAACAAATTTTTGGTTTGTCACGCCATTACTCCTTAGTTATTACCAACCTGCGCAATCAGTCGACCTCGTGTCTGACGACGTGTAGATCTAGGCATGTCCATTCCCTTAAGCAAATGGGCCCAACATAGACTTAACCATATCTACCTTGGTTGGAGATTATTATTTACAATTAAATTATACCATTTTCAACCTAATTGCCGAAGGTAAAATAATAATAGGTGTGGATAAGAAGATATAAGTTGATTTTGGTGAGGTAATGAGTTACAATTTTTACAACCAATATGCTAAATAAGCTTGAATCAAAGAAAATTTATCTCATTTTACTGGCAATCATTCTGTTTGTTGGTTTTTTGCTGAGAATTGCTTACATTAGCGAACAATCTTATTGGATAGACGAAGGTTTTACTAATAATGCGGTCATATCAACTATAGAAAAAGGTGAACCTAGGCTTGATTCTGGTTTTTTGTATAAAAGGTCAATTCTAAACACCTATGTGATTGCTACATCGGTGCGATTGTTTGGTTTTAATCATTTTGCAACTAGACTGCCGGCAGTATTATTTGGAACAGTACTGATATTAATAATTTATTTATTCTCAAAAGAACTTTTCAAAAATGAACGTGTTGCATTGTTGTCTGCTGGATTAACCAGTTTAAGTTATTTACAAATTGCCTGGAGTCGTCAGGCAAGGATGTATATGCAGTTTGAGGTTTTCTTTTTTCTTGCAATATATTTGTTTTATTTAACGTTGAGGAAACAGACTTGGACTAGGTTTAGTCTCTTAATTGCGAGTACAGTTGCGGCAATCTTTAGTCATGAGTTTGGTCTTTTGTTAATACCTTTGTATCTCTTTGGGTATTTGTTGTATTTTTATGGACCATTTGTTGAAGACCATGAATCAGTCAAGAAAACAAAATCTGATTTAAATAGGTTCTTGGCAAAATACTTTTGGTATGTTTTTGCTTTTTTTGTTGCTATAGTCCCACTTGCTGGGATAAAGGCTTACTCTTTGTTCTTTTCACGTTTAATTGAAAATTTAGATGATGGTGATGCGGCTAAGGAGTTTTTCATTGGAGGTCAGTTTATAAATTTATTTCAACAAGATAATTTGTTATTGATTATTGGGGCAATTATGGGTGTGTTGATTTACATACTTTTCAATAAAAAAATGTATCCTGGTTTATTTTTGTTTTTAACTTTTGTTTTACCATTTTATATAATTATTTCATCTACTGACTTACTTCATTTGAGATATCTTACATTCTTGTCCCCTATTTTATTAATTTTTATTGCATATTTTGTTTCAACTGTGATTGAAGTAATTGCCAAAAGGTTGAAAAGTAATGATTTGTATGTAAATTTGGCCATTGTTTTGGTGTTGGTGCTGGTGCCCGTTTTTAGTGCCGCTTTTGTGATCTGGCCACAGGCTACTTATAAGTTGGAGTTTAGAACACCCCAGCCTGACTTTAAGGCCGCTTATGCAGAAATTGAAAAAGCTGGTTTTTCTGACAAGGACATAATTATTTCTCCTTATCCTGCAATGGATAAAGTATATTTGGGACGATCAGATTATTGGTTGCCAATTAGTTTGAGTGGTAAGTCTAGTGAAGTTGAAAGAGAAAGGTCTTTGTATACAGGTGCTCCAAAGTTTCTTGATTTTGATAACTTAAAACCAAATAGAAACTACTATTTGGTTTTAGACGAAATGGCTATTAATAGATTGGGAAAAGAGTTTTTGAACTATCTAGAAGAGTTCCATGAAATGATTTACTTTGGTCAAACCAAGAAGATGAGTTTAAGTCGCATTTGGGTATTTAGATTACAGTAAAAAAAATAGGCTCATTGCCCGTTTTTTTTGTTTAAAAAATTAATAGATTATATCATAGCCAAGGACATCAATATCTTCGTCATATATTTCTTTTACTTTGTTGTATGTTTCATTTGTGTAAAAGTTTGAAGCTTCAGGTAATTTGTTGTTAAATTTTTCTTGTAATTTGAGGAATGGAACAGCATGAACTTTTTCTTCCGTTGTTATGCGTTTTGTGTAATGTTTTGAATGGTATTGTTCAAAGGGGGTTTTTAAATTGAATTTTTCGTTGAGAAAGTTAATGCCTTCTTCTAGGTTCTCTATTCTTATTTGTAAATCAAACCCTTTTATATCATAACCATGGAGTTGAGGTGCCCAGTGTTGATTTGAATAAAGATTTTTATGTGAGAAAAAACCTTTTTTTTGTTCCAGCCAATCAAGAAACTCATCAAAGGTCATATTTTGTTCTTTTGGTAATTGTTTATACAATTTTTTTGATTTGGAGGCATGAATATATGAACTTACAGCACGCGTGTATGGATTTCTAAACGCAATAATTTTGTAATATTTACTATGATTAATTTTTCTTAGTTTTAAGTTGTATACCTTGTTTCTGTAATTATGTATCCATGAATGATAGTTCTTGGCATCATCGTAAATTCCTAGGGTTTTGAACCACCATGAAGTTATCGTGCTACATGCAGATTTTGGTGAACAAAACATGGCTATTTTTTTTTCTGGATTAAGTAATTTGAACATAATTTAATTGAAAGTAAATGTATAACCTAGTTCATTAATGTCATTTTTGTATATTTCTGAAACTTTTTCGTAAATTTCCTGGTTATAAAACTGTTCATTGGTTGGTACCTTCTTGAAATCCACAGAACTTATGTTGTTAATTAAAACATTAAAATATTTTTTTGTTGATTTTTCTCTGATTGTATGATGTTTTGATGAAATGCTTTCAAAAGGGGTATTTAAATTATATTTATCATTTAAGGTGTTTATGTCAGATGAAATATTTTCGAGCTTAATGATGTCAGAAAAACTTGATGACTTTCTGCCCTCCAATTGAGATTTCCAGTGAGGATTACTCAAGCGTGTTTTTTTTGGGTTGAGATATAGCCAGTTAACAAAGTCCAAGAATGTTGTTTTATTTTTTTTGGGAAATAGTTTATATAGTTTTTGGTGCTTCATTGCGTGATTGTACGAACTAACTATTCTTGTGTATGGATTTCTAACAAGTATAACTTCATGAAACTTTTTTGTATTGGCTCCACTTATTATCTTTTCATAAATATTTTCTCTGTATTTGTGTATCCATTCATGGTGGTTTGAAGCTGATTCATATATACCCAAGGTTTTAAACCACCAAGAAACGGCTGTTGTACAAGCTGCCTTAGGGTTACAGTATAAAACTAATTCTTTCTCAAAATTAATTAGTTTTATAGCAGAAAAAGGTAGTTTTTTTATTCTTTGTTTCACTTTTTTTGATAAAAGTATTTTTTTGTTTGTGTTCGAGTTGTGCATACTTTATTCAAAATACACCCAGTCTTTTAGGTGTTGGGTTAGTTTTAATATCTCAAACTCTTGTGAAGGAGTCAGAATGTTTTGATATTCGTACATATATTTTTTGACTACGGTACTGTCATGAACATTCGCATTTTTGAAATTGAGAGAAAGATAAGAAGGCTTGAAGGGTATTTTTAGAAAATTAAAAACCTTCTTGGTGATAAGTTTAGGTGATGTACATAAATCTTCATATCTTAGTTTAAGAATGTTATCACCAAAGCCATTGCTTATAGCCATTTGATAACCCTCTACGTAGGATAGATATCTTTTTGTAGCAACTTGAATGTCCAGATTTTCCCTTCTTTTCAACCATGAGGCTATTACTGACCTTGGGTCACGGCTAATGACTAGACAGGGGGTGTTTGGAACCCTGGACATAACACTGGATAAATATTTTATATATATTGGTGTTTTATCAAAGATATAGTTAATGTGAGGACGAATAATCTCAGATTCTTGAGCAATTCTGGCATAGATTTGTTGCCAGTTTGGAGCTGATAGAATCATATCCATTTGATCGTCACTTAATTTCCATCCTCTTTTGAAGTTTTCATAATAAGGGTTGATTGTTTTAAAATCAAAAGGGTCTTGTGCTAGCAAGATCCCTCCCTCAAACCCTGCATAAATTTTGGGATGTTGTCTGAGAATATCCGACAAAACAGTCGTGCCACCTCTTTCAAACCCACAGATTGTTGTTAATAGTTTTACGTTTTTCATTTGTTTGTTAAGTCCTTGTACATTTCAATTGTTTCTTTTACGTTTCCAAATTTGATTATCTCGCCTTTGTTGAGAAGCATAACTCTATCTGAGTATTCTTCAATGTGGTTGATGCTATGTGAAACAAAGAGGATAGTTTTGCCTTGGGTTAGAAAGTCTTTTATTTTGAGCATGCTTTTATTGCGAAAACTGTCATCCCCCACTGCAAGTATTTCATCCATTAGAAATATGCCCTTTTGAGGAATTGCTGTAGTTACTGAAAAGCCTAGTCTAGCTCGCATTCCTGAGGAGTAATTTTTTGTTTTTTGATCTATGAATTTGCCCAATTCTGAGAATTCGATTACTTCATCTACGATGCCAAGGGCTTCTTTTTTGCTGAGTCCAAGTGTGATGGCGCTAAGTACGATGTTGTCACGCCCACTTAGTTCTGGTTTAAAGCCAAGTCCAAGATTGAATATTGGACTAATTTCTTCTTTGCAAGTTATTTCACCAGAATCGTGTGTGTATATACCGGCCAGTGTTTTGAGTAGTGTTGATTTGCCAGAACCGTTTTTCCCAATGATTCCGATGAATTCTCCCTTATTTACCGTGAATGATAGATCCTTAAGAGCATAAAAGTCATATTTTTTTAGCTTTTTTTTGAAATTATCAATAAAATATTTTTTAACTGAGGTTTTACCTTTATGTTTAAATTTAAATTGTTTATTTAAATTTTTAACTGTAATTATGTGGTTAGTATTTGTATCCATATAGGTATTTAAAGGCTTTCTACAATTTTTTTGTCGGTTTTGTTATAAGTAAAGATTGAAATTCCAAAAAATATAAAAACTATTCCTAGAAAAAGTGCTAATTGCTGAAACGATGGATTGTGATTGCCAATTAGTCCAACTTTTGTGAAATGTATGACGAAGGCTAAGGGATTCATTAATATGATTTTATGATATTGTATTGGAATTATACTCAGAGTCCAAATAACGGGAGTTGCATAAAAAAGTGCTCTTGTTATAACTTTCCAAATACTACCGATATCTCTAAATTTAATGTAAAGTGGTGCTAAGAAAAAACCAATAGTTAGAATAATTACAAAAATTGCAAAAATATAGATTGAAAAATAACCGATTGAAATTAAACTTGGAACATATGGTTTAAATGCGAAAAAGAAAAATAAAACAAATATATTTAGTGAAAATACGAAAAAATTATAAATTGAGGAAGCAACTATGAATACCCAATGTGGTATGTATAAATTCGTAAGTAGGTTTGTGTTTTTTTTGAGACATGTGATATTGCTGGTTGATCCTTGAACAAAAAAGGTAAATAAAATTATAGCTGTAATTAGTTGTAATGCAAAATACTCCGTTCGGAAACCTCTAAAATTCGAGAATACTGTGTAAATTACTGCAAATAAAAGTAATGGTTCCAGAATTGTCCAGGCATAACCAAGCACAGATCCATGATATCGTAATTTGAGATCTGTTTTAGCAAGATGCCAAATGAGTGTTTTGTATTTTTGAAATTGTTTTTTGAATTTCTTAAAACTTTTCATTTTAGTATTCCTTTATTGTGTGACTTTGTCTATTCAGGTTTAGGTTTTGGTTATAGTAATAGTCTCCTTTTTTGAAAATTCTTTTATGTCTTTGAATCATGAAGTTGCTTTCTTTTTTGAACCTGTTTATCTGGGAATCGTTTTTATCTTTACCTCTTGAAAAGGATTCGTGATGATAAAGAATTGCATATGGAGTGTACACATTTTTGTAGTTTTTTTCAATCAGTCTTAGACATAAATCAACATCATTATAAGCTATAGAAAGATTTTTGTCATCAAACCCTCCAACGGAATTGAATAGTTCTTTCTTTATCATTAAACATGCTCCTGTAACCGCACTTACAAGTTGGGTTAGGTGTGGTGTGTTGAAGTAACCATTCTCGTTGTTTGGATGTTTTTTGTGCGAATGTTCAGCAATTCCTCCTAGTCCTATGATCACGCCAGCATGTTGAATGGTTTCATCTGGATACAACAATTTTGCGCCAACTGCGCCAATTTTTCTACGAACGGAGTGTTCTAATAAGTTAAACAACCAATTTGCATTTATTACTTCAGTATCATTATTTAGAAATAGTAAATGTTCCCCCTTTGCAAACTTTGTTGCAAAATTGTTTATTTTTGAATAATTAAATGGAACATTATATTGTAGGAACCGAACGTTATGTTTCTTGTGGAATGACTCCATTAATGTAACGGTTTCTTTTTGTGTGCTGTTATTGCTAACGCAAATGATTTCATAATTTTTATAGCTTGTTTTTTCTATAATTGAATCAAGACATTTTTTTAGAATGTCCGGTTTGTCTTTGAATGGAATTATAATACTTACCAAGGGGTCTGATGTTAGTTTTCTAATAACTCTATAAGTGTTTGGTATTTTCCCTTGTTTTATTTCAATATTTGAATGTTTACTAAGGTTATCTTGCAGAGCTTTTAGACCAGCATCACTTGTATAATCCTTTGATTCTGATTTTTGAGCTGTGGAACCAGGTATTTTTCTCCAGTGGTACAGTATTTTGGGGATGTGTTGAATTGATTTAGCTTTCGTGATGTATCTCAAAACTAGATCATAATCTTGGCTACCGTTATATTTTGTCCTAAAGCCATTTATTTGTTCAATAATGCTTTTCCTGAAAACGCTAAGGTGGCAAGTGTAGTTATTTGTAAAAAAGAAGTCGATATTCCAATTTGGTTTGAAGTATGGATCACATCTTTGACCTGTTTCATCAATTTTGTCTTCATCACTGTATATATAATCAACCTTTGGATACTGATTTATCGTTTTTACAATCTCAAATAGGGCGTGTGGTGCCAATTCATCATCGTGGTCAAGTAAACAAATATATTCACCAGATGCCATTTTGATTGCTTGATTTGAAGCAATTGAGATATTTTGATTGACCTTGCCAAGTCTGATCTTTATGTTGGGGTGGTTCTCATTTTTTAGAGCTTGCAGAAATTGTCTCGTTGATATGTTTGTTGATGCATCATCATATAAACATAGCTCACAATTGTTATAGTACTGGTTTAAAAATGAGTTAACTGCTAACCTTAACCATTTTGGATCAACATTATAGACCGGGGTTATCACAGATATTTTTGGTTTAAATTGAAACTTTCTTATTGATTTCTTGATTTTTTTGGGATTATACTGTTCATTTTTTTTTATCCATTCTTGATAGGCTTTTTTTTGTCTAGCCTTTTCACTTGAGGGTTGTTTTTCAAATCTATTTATTTTGCCTTTTCCATGAATAATAAAGTTGTATGTACGGATTAGTGATAAATAAAGCCCCTCTCTCTGTATGTGAAATTTGAAAGCATCAAATTTGTAACGAATTTTCTTCAATGTTTTAATTGGGTTGAGTATTGGTTGTTTTACTTTTATGTAATAATTTCTGAGTTTCCAAAACTTAGATGATTGAATCTTGTTTATATAGGCGTGTGAATTACTGACTTGTTGAAGTAATTTGCTGTTTTTTCTTTTTAGTTGATCAATGACTTTATTTTTTTTAACCAAAAGTTGCTTGTTTTTTTTGATAGCAAGTTTGTTTGGAATTTTGGTTTGATCAGAATTAAGCATAGGTTAGACTCCGTGAATGTTGCACAACTCCTCGAATCTCTTTTTTGCTTGAGCATACAAGAGTATGTCTTTTTGATTCTCTCTTGTGATAGCCTTTTTGGTTTGATCTGAAATGATGTAACCACTACTTTCTTTGTGAGGATTAACCTTTGCATTATATTTTTTTGCGGGTAATTGTTTCTGGCAATTGAAAATCTTATTAAATAACAGTAAACTTTTTTCAAATTCTTCCGTGATTCCAATAAATGCTAAATCATTTATATTAAGACCTTCTATAACTTTGCTATATAGATTTTTTAGTCCAATTGTTTCATTTACAAATTGTTCTATAGTATAGTTGTCTCCTTTTACTTTAATTTGAGTTTTGTCTGCAAATTGTAAGTCGTTTGCCAGTGGGGCTCTCAAGTAATAGTAGTAGTGTGAAACGATTCGCTGAACAGGGTCTCTAAACCAGGTAAGATATTTTGCATCAGGGAAAACATTAATATATTTTGGCGCTGTTATATGACCATGAATAAGGTAATAATTGTTTAAATCTTGATCAAGTCCTTGGTTTTTGAAAATTTCTTTTATTTCTGCACCGTTTTTTAGATGAATACTTTTTGTACATCCATCCGGGTCAATGTAGTCAAAGAATATTTTTTCTCGGCCAAAATTATTAGAAATGTGTCTATTGAAAGAAGATCCAGCGGTTTTTGGTATGTGAAAAGATATAATTAGGTTTTTCATATTTATACTCCTTGCATCAATTTATGATGAATGTTTATTATGGTTTGATTAGTTTTTGGTTCAGACATCTTCGCACAAGCTAAAGCGTAACCACATGAACTTGCAAAGGCTTTGAATAGTAATGATTTCATTTCTTCTATTAAGTGTTTGTCCATATGACTATAGTTCTTCAATATATAATTAAAACTACCAGTTAGTGAACCAATTAATTGTGTTTGGATTGTGTTTTGGGTATGCTCGTAGTCATTGTGAGCAATCATAAATTGTATTTCTTGCATAAATGCGAAAAAGTCAGAATCAATTGAATGATTATTATCAACAATGTCAAAATCAGTCGGTTGTTGCAGTATCGCAAGGTGATTTTGAATAAATTTAATAACTGCCGCTGTCGGTTGATTGTTTTGTGTGTTCAATTGCCAGGTTAATTCATCGATACGCTGATAAATTTTGACAATTTCAGAAATGAGAAATTGCAGATTAACCTTTGGTGTCCTCAGTCCAGGAAATATTCTTTTCAAATGTGTGATATCTACATAATGACGTTTTAGCCAGTAGTGAGCTGTTCTGTTATGAGAATGTATGACTCTAACACTTCCCATTAACCCAATTTTATAACCATTATTGAGTAATCTGTATGCTAAATCAACGTCTTCGCCAAAGTTTTGACTAAATTTGTATTTTTCAAAAATTGTTTTGTTATAAAGACCTGCGATGTTGTTTAATGCAGACTTTCTGCGAATTTCAGTAATATCGAAATCTTTTGGAAGTTCAATGATTAAATCGTTGTCATGTGTTATTCCTAGAAAGTTTTGATGTTGACTTTGTGATGCTTTGTAGAAAAGGTCACAGTTGAATTTAGCAACTTCTGAACATGAAGTTGCGGCTAGGTTGTTATTTTTAATAAATTTGCACATTTTTGCCAACCAATTTGGTGACTCAGGTAGTGCGTCTTGTGTCAAAAAACAAAGATTTTCGTAAATTGCACTCTTCGCACCAAGGTTTCTTGTTAGTCCATGAGAAAAATCTTTTGGATCTATTTCTATTATTTTAGCATTGTAATGTTTGGCAATATTTACAGTTTCATCATTACTCCCAGAATCAACTACAATTATTTCACTTTGATTTATCTCTTGTTGGTTAGATAAATTTTTTAATAAAAGAGAAAAATCTTTGCCGGCATTTTTTGTCGGAATAATTATAGATGATTGAAAGGTTTCTTTGCTGGAGCTAATTTTGCTAGTTTTTGGAGAATTTGGGTTGGTAATTGATTGATATAGATTGAGGTATCTCTTTGCTTCTTGTTCAACTGTTGGGATTATGGTTTTTTTGATGTTTTGTTTAAGACGATTTAACTGAGTTGGTTTATTTATGATACTTGAAAGTATATTTGCTAATTGTTTTTCATTACCATAATCATAAGTGAAGCCATTGATATCATTTTGTACTTTTTCTTTCATTGCTCCAATGTGCGGACAGATAACCGGTACATTGCAAGAAAGTGATTCATGTAGGATTAGACAGTATGTTTCAAAGTATTTTGATGGGACAATTGTAACATCAACTTCATTTAGTATTTTGCCAACCATGTTTGCTTCAAAAATACCTTTGAATTCTATGTTTTTGTTGTTTTTAGCTGCATCTTTTACTGATTTGGCATAAGTGTTGCTACCTGATCCATATATAAGTAGTTTACTGTTTTTTGTGTCAATTTTGTTGAAAGCATTTACAATATTTAACAATCCTTTGTGAGGTTGAAATGAGCCTGCATAAAAAAATGTGATAGCTGTATCGTCTTTGTACTCTTTTTTGTTCAATTCAACGATTTCATGATCAAGACCATGGTTGAAAACAGAAAGTTTTAAATCAGGAAGTTCTTTTTTGAAATAATCAGCCAGGAATTGTGATGGGGTTATCAGAGCTTTTGCTGATGACAAGATATCTTCGGCCTGTTCTCTTCTTGATTTTAGTTTTTTAAAATCAAATTGAGAACATTTAGTTTTGCACTCAAGGCAGTTTTGTGGACCATAACATAGTTCATCTTTTGAGTTTATTGAAATAGCCTTTGGGCAAAGCAACCAAAAGTCGGTTAGAGTCATCATGTAAGGAATGTTTAGCATTTGGGTTGCATTGATGAACTCAGTAGTTCTCATTGAGTGGCCAACGTGGACCAAGTCTGGCTTTTCTTTTTGCAATAGTTGAACAGCTAAATGTCTTAAGTTTGGATATGTCGGAATATCGTGTACGTTTCCAAAGATTCCATCAGTTGAATTAAACTTGTATGCAGTTATTGGAATTCCTTTGTATAAAAAATCTTTATACAAAATATTTTTATACTTATTGTCATAAAAACTGTCTTTGTAATAACTAAAGGTGATTATTTTTACTTCATGACCAAATTGCTGCATCATTTTGGAAATATTATAAAAGACCTTTTCAGTTCCGGTATAGTGCATTGGGTAAAATTGGTGAATGAAGTATACAATTTTCATAATTTAGACTGAGTGACTTAATCTATTTCTGATTTCTACGTTCAGGTTATTATTGCGATCGTTTAGGTATGAATTACCAAGACAAAAACCGCAGGAGTCAGCAAACATTTTGATAAGATTTTCAAATAGGTTTTCTTGTGTGATTTCTTCGACAGTTATTTCCGGTTGTTGGATATAATCATTTAGGGCTTTGATTCTAGCCAAAAAGTTGAATTGAATATGTTTCGTGTGTAAATGATGTTGTGTTTGGTTTTGCTTTAGAAATGTCAAAAAGTTAAAAAATTCAGAATCGTTGTAGTTGTTTTCCGAAAGTTCAAAGTTTCTTGATGTTTGCCTGTTTACATTGAAGACCGAGTTTAGAGTGTTTGTTATGTCGGTTTTGTTTTTTAGCGTGCCCAACTTGAATTTTTTCTTGTTAGCGCAAATATAATTGTAGAATGATAGTATTTCTGGAATTACACCATCAATATCCATTGAGATAAATTTTTGCCCTGGGAAAATTTTTTCTCCCACTGTTGTGGAAATATATGCTCGTTTAATATTGTAAGATGGTCTTCTGTTGTGTGAATGTAGTACGTGAATTGAGCCCAAAATGGCTGTTTTGTGGCCTTTTTGGATCAATCTGTAACCAAGGTCTAAATCTTCAGCAAAATTTCCTCTGAATTTGAATTTTTTTAAAACAGATTTTTTGTAAAGACAAGCAACGTTGTTTAGACTGCTCCCTTTTCGTATTTCAGTGGGATCGTTGTTTTTGTGAATACTGTAAATTTGATCTGAAGAACCAAGCTTTAGTAATTTTTCATAGTGGCAAAATTGATCAACTCGGTTGTGAAGATCACTCAGGTCACCAGGACGTTTTCTTTCTGAGCAAGTTGCTGCAGAAACTTGATATGTTTGAAATTTGGCAAGAAAGGAACTCAGCCATTGCTCATTTGGAGGGATGGCATCCTGTGTCAAAAATAGAATAGTTTCAAATTTTGCTTGTTTTACTCCTAAATTTCTTGCATATGAATGAGAAAACTTTTGAGATGGGATTTTGATTACTTTGATGTTTGGACCTGGTAAATTTTGGATTGAACCATCAGTACTACCTGAATCAACCAAAATTATTTCAAGTTCTTTTATCCCAACTTGTTTAATTAATTGATCCAGAATGTATTTCAAGTCTTCACTACCATTTTTGGTTGGAATAATTACAGAAACTACTGGTTCAATTTTTTTTTTACTCGGCCTAAATATTTTGCTAAAAATTTGTGTGGTGTAAATATAGCAAACTTAACTTTTAAATAATATGTACGTAGTTTCCAAAATTTTGAGGTCCCCATTAGATGAACATCTTTTCTTAATCTGGACAATTCTGATAGATCACCAACTTGTCTATTTATTAATTTGTCCTTTTGTTCAATTATTTTTTTGTGAATTTCAAGTTCGTCAGATAAATGATTTATTTCTCCAATTTGCTTATTGAGATTTTTGTCTTTTTGCTCAATAATGTTCTTGAGTGTCTCAACTTCCCCTACTCCTTTGTTAAGCAGGGTGTCCTTTTGCTCGATTATATTCTTTAGTGCTTCAACTTCCCCTACTCCTTTGTTAAGCAGAGTGTCCTTTTGCTCGATTATATTCTTTAGTGCTTCAACTTCCCCTACTCCTTTGTTAAGCAGGGTGTCCTTTTGCTCGATAATATTCTTTAAATTATCAAGTTCTTTTTCTTTGCCTATGATTTCACCTGACTCCTTGTTTAGAAGATAGTCTTTTTGTTCGATCAATTGCTTTAGACTTTCTAGTTGATTGGAATATTCATTTAAATTATTTCGATTTAATTGGTTACTTTCATATTGCGACAAAATAGTGTGATCTACAAATCTGAAAAATTCTTTATAAATTCTGAATAACAATAAATCTGGAATGCTTTCTTCATTAAGGACTATGTTCTTCAGTGTTGAATCTTTTTTGATAAAGTATATTTTCCTATAGGAGTTTTGATGAAAATCATTTTGAAATACAAATTCATTATAAAAGTGATTGAATTTATGAAATTGCTCATCAAAATCAATATCACGAGACTTATAAAAGTCCCTAATGCTTTGTAGCCCAAGCAAAAAGGGCCAGACCTTCATGCTGTTATTGTTGTATTTTACATGTTCTAGTCCCTGGTTTGAAATAAAGTCTATAACTGAGTTTTCATGTGGCAAGCCATTGCTGATATGTTCTTTGAGGAAAATATGATCTTCATTAAAGAGGTTTTTGTGAAATTGATTTGCATCTTTTTCTGCAATTTCAACCTCTTTTGAGTAAAACGGTGCTGCCAAAATCATTCCCTTTTTGGCCACACGAAGATTTTCTTTCAAAAATTGCGTTCTTTTTTCTGGGATTATGTGTTCAAAGACGTCAGTTGATACAACCCAATCAAAACTATTGTCTTCAAGTGGTATGTTGCAGCCATCACCTTCAATATAGTTTTCATCATTAGTATCAACAAGTGGATCTAAGTAGTAAATGGAATAGTTTGAGTTGTCTTTGAAGAATTTTTTCAGAATGTTACCTCTTCCACCAACGTCTAAAACCTTCTGGTTTTCATTCGTATTGTTTTCTGAAATAATTCGGTGAATTAGTTTGTATCTCCCGTACAAATCAAAGTGCATTTCTTTTTTTAAATTGTCATCAGAGTTCATAATATTATAGGATTATTGTTTTTGAAGCCAGATTTGAGCACCAGGGTTTTTCTTGATTACTGGAGTATCATCGAAAAGATCAGGATGTTTTTTGAATAGAAAGTCTGGAAATAATTTTATTTTAAAATTTTCATTGTATTGAAGAAAGGCCTTCAACATATACAGCTCATTCCAGTAAACTCCAGAATCAAGCCATATCTTGGGGTATTCAAAGGGATAAAAGATATCATGAATGTGAATGTAAACGCCACTCTTCAGTCTTGGTAATACTTCAAATAGATAAAAATTAACATCGCTTCCAAGCTTTGATACGTGTGTTGAGTCAATGAAAAGCACATCACCTGGCTGAAGTTCATCAAAAACATTTAAGTTAACATTTTGAAGCTTTTCAATTACAAATGTGTGATTTTTTTTGTCCTGTTCGTTAAGTAATGAAAACAAAAGTTCTGGATATGGTTCTATGAATGTGATGTTCTTGGAATTGTTCCAAAAGAGTTCATTAGTGTCCAACATAACAGATGATGAAAAACCTGAACCTATTTCAATAATTTTATTTGGGTTGATGTGTCTAAGCATTAAATGTAAAAATGTACTGTCACCATAATCATAAGACTGGTTATTGTAATGATACCGTAAACCTGGAGTTTTTTGATCTGAATATTTTGGAAGTGCATTGTAGTTTGTTTTAATTTGCTGAAAAAGTGCAATTTGACCTTGTTCATTTAAATTAACCCCTCCAAGTATTTCTTTGTCTAAATCAGTGTTTGTTAAGTCCTCTGCACTTGGAATTACTGAATAATAATGACCATCAGGAAATTTCTTTGTGATACCGCTGTTTTGTATTGGGGTTGGTTGGCGATGCGGTGTCTGTGTTGGCGGAGTTGATTGCATTTGTGCCAAAAGGTTTTTTTGTCTTTTCAATAAAGTTCCTTGTCGTTCAAGAAGTTGTTCTTGTTTTTCGATTGTTTTTTTTATTATATTTGTATTCATATTTTGATAAAATTAAAAAATGGATCTCCCTCCATTTTTTTGTTTACGTATTTTGACTGAACTAACTTTTGTGCATTATTTCCAATAGATTTTCTCAAGGTATGGTCGTTAATTAGCTTTTCAATGAAGTGTGACCAATCCTTTTTTCTTTCAGCTTTGAAACCAGTAATACCGTTTTCAATAAATTCGAAACTTTTTGTGGCACTAGCAATAGTTGGAACTTTCAGTATTCCTGCTTCAAAAAATTTCAATTCAGATTTAGATTCACAAAACGGATTGTTAATTTCTAACGGTGCTAAATTGATATCTATTTTTGAAATATTGCAAAAATGATTTTTGCGATTTGTGAATTTTTTTCTAATAATCTGTGATTTGAAAGCACCAAACCTTGGATCGGTATCAAGTGGTCCAGCTATCAACAAGTTAACATTTGCATGCTTTTTTAGGATATACAGTAAAGGTTCTGTGATTGTTGCAAAATCTTTATTATGACTGGCTGTGCCACTAAAGTACCCAAGTGTTATAATCTTATCATTTCTATTAAATTTAGCAAAAACTTTATCAACAACCTTTTTATCTTTTAATGATAATTTGTTTTCTATTTTGTGTACAGTTGGTGTAAATTTAGCTAGTTTCTCTGCTAAGTAATCAGTTGTTGTGGTACAGAATGCTAGATTGGGGTGAGTCAGTATCTCCTTGCCTACTCCATTTTCATACAGTTTCTTTTCAAATTTGTTCATTTTCTGGAAATAATCCATGTGTTTTAGATGTTTTTTGTCGAAAACTAAATCATCAGTGTCAAAAGAAAAGGTTTTGTTTTGTGTAGTTATTTCTGCAAGAATTTTTTTGATTTGAGGAGTATAAAGAGATCTGTGAAAAATGAAATGTTCAAAATCTTTAACTTTACCAAACAAGAATGGATTGTCTTGAAATGCCACTTTTGTCTTAATGCCATTAAGAGTAAGCTCCTCAGCAACATGAAATCCTCTATATCTTGCACTATCCCCTACACCACCAGTTATAATAAGACAGTCTCCTGATCCAATTGGTTTAAATGTTTTGATAATAGCATCAATTATTCTAAAAACAGCAGAGATCCCATCTCTTCTCAGTGCTTTTATCGCTTTGGCTGATTTTATTAATAAAAGATTATTCATGATAAAAGTCTATTAGTGTTTGTATTTTCTTTTTCCAAGTGTGAGTATTTTTCAGTTTCTCCGTATATTCAAATTGTTCGGGGTTGTCTAATATTTGTTGGATGGTTTTCGAAAATGATTTTTTCATGAATGAATAGTTTTTTCCCAAGAGTCGTTTGTTTTGTTTTCTTGCAAAGCAAACAACTGGCAAATCTGCAGCAATATAATTATAAATTTTGCCACTTCCTTGCTTTGTATCATTATTTTTGGGATCTATAGCAATATCTGAAGCATAAAGATACTTTGGTAAATCAACATAGTTCAAGTCCTCTATAAAGGTAATGTTTCTGTCTGTTTTGTTTATACTAAATTCTTTTTTTGTGCTGTTTGCTCCTTTGCCTGCTAAAATGAAGTGAGTATTAGGAATATTGTTGAATATTTCTGGTATTTCCTTGATCAATCTATCTATTCCTTTGTTTTTCAGAAAAGCACCAGTGTATATGATGATAATTTTTGTTAAAGGTAGATTTAATTCTGCCCTCATCGATTGTTTTTCTGGTTTTTTAGTATTAAAAATAGAGCCTGAGCCATCTTCTAACGTTAAAACCTTTTTTGAAGTTAAAGAATCAGTGTTGGCAGCTGAACTGGTAATAAGCTTGCTTGGTCTGGCATTTAGCCATTTTTCAAGCCTCTTGAATAGTTTATGCACGAAATTCATTTTTAGATACTTGTGTGAACGCATCTCTTCTGTTAATGAGCCATGGAGATCACCAATAAATTCAAATTTTTTCCAAAAAAGTATTCTTTTTGCGATCCATCCTATCAAAATTCCTTCATGAAGATGTGCATGCACAACTTGGGGGTTATATTTTCTGATGTGTTTGATGGTTAAAAGTAAAAGCTGACAATCAAGAATTATTTTTTGCCAGCTCGGTCCTGCTTCTAGCTTTTTGTACCAGAATATCCATGGTCTAATTCTTTTTATTGAAATATCAGTTTGTAAATATTTATTTGGACATTCCCCTATGTGATAAGTAACAATCAAAGGTTTGAAGTTGTTTTTCTGCAGATTGTAAACTTGCTCAAAAATACGAACATGAGAACCCCTGTGCGCAAAGTATGGTGTTGGTGCTATGAAAAGTATTTTCATTTATTTTGATAATCAACTTTATCTGTTTTTTTTCTAGCAAGACCGAGACCTGGCCAAATTGGTAGTCGTACTGATTCCCATTTATTAGAATTTTGAATTTTTTCTTCAAAATAATCTTTTACGCCAAAATTTACTCCACAGTGTCCATTGTCAACTAAACAATCATGAAACAAGATCATCCCATTTTTAGTTAGGAATTTTTCATATAGTTCAAAATCAAATTGGAATCCCCTGTATGAATGATCAGCATCGATGAATATTAGGTCTGGTTGAAAGTTTTCGCTTATTACATCTTCGACAAATTGTTGTGTTTTCTTTACATGAACAGAAACTATTTTATCAATACCAAGTTCAATAAATAGTTCTTTGTACTTGTTTTCTTCTTGCCAAAATCCAATACCTCCCATTGCTGTATTGTTGTCGACTTTTTCTTTGTCATATCCAGCATCGACAAAGTGCAGATGTCCAAATTTATTATCCTTTATTCCCAATGCAAAGCAGGTCAAGCTAAAACCTTGCTGAGATCCAAAAACGAAAGTGGTTTTTGGTTTAATAATTCTAGCAATTGAATAATACAAGAAACCAAAGCCAAGGTTAAGTGTTTCTTTGTCGGTTGCTTGTGCGCCTGGATTAATTTTTTCAAATATTCTGGATAACAATTTCTCGGTTAAAGAAAAAACTGGTTCAGGTTTTTTGATTTTAGTGAAAACCATAATTCTTCTAGTAAGAGCATTTGTGAATTTTTCGTTTCCAAAATTATTTTTTGTAACCTTGAAAGTATACACTTGGTCTTCCGCCACTTGATACTGATTCATTGAGTTGATTTTTCTTACTAGTTTTTGCAATCCAGCCTGGTGTTTGACGGAGGTTTCAATGATTATGGTGTTTGGACTTGATTGTTTTATTATTTTGAAGGATGTTATTGGTTCTGTTTTTGATTCTGTTATGTGGTTTCCTGGAGCAATGCCTAGATGAATAAGTACGTCTAGGTTCGGAGTGTATGATTGAAAATCTTTGTCATCAAGCACTTCAAATGATGCATTTTCGTTTGAGTAATTTGTTTGGCAGTAAGCAATTGATTGTTTGTTTATGTCGAAACCTGTCAATTTACAGTTTATTTCACCCAGTAAATATTTACTAAGAGGCGCGAAGCCACAATTTACTTCTAAAACATTTTTATCAGACCTTAGGTATGGTTTTAGAATTTCAAGCAAAATTGCAGTTCTGTTGTTGTTTTCTGGTATGAGGTAGTCCCATGTATATTGGGAGTTATTGTCGTTTTGATTAGATTGATTCATATTATAAGATTATTTTATCAAGAATTTGAGCTCTTTTATTATTGATGTCGAATATCCTTGATGTTGTATGGTTGATGATTTGCTTGTTTGTAGTAACTTTTTACGGCTATATCGGCCAACAGCCCGGTCACAAATAATTGTATGCCCATTAGTATTGAAAATACAGATATAAGTGGCCAAATTTTGCCAGTTAAGGATATAAATCCAAATAATCTAAGTGCAAACAAAAGTGTCATGGTAGCTGAACCAATGAAAACTAGTACAAGCCCAAGGGTTCCGAATAGGTGTAGTGGTCTATTTGAGTATTTGTGCCAAAACCAAATCCCGAGCATGTCTGCAAATCCCTTGACGGTTCGTTGCCAACCGTATTTTGTTAGGCCTTTTGTACGTGGATGGTGTTTTACTTTTAATTCACCTATTTTGAAACCTTTCCATCGTAAAAGTGCTGGAATAAATCTGTGCATTTCTCCAAAAAGATCTAAATTGTCAAAACATTCAGATTTATAGGCTTTTAAAGTGCAGCCTGAGTCATTTACACCGTCGTTGACAATGTATTTGCGTAAGAAATTAGCACCTCTTGAGACAAATCTTTTCATTTTTTTGTCTTTGCGATCGAATCTCCAGCCCGATACCACATCATAGCCATTTGACATGTGGCCTAGAAGTCTAGGAATGTCTGCTGGATCGTTTTGTAGATCTCCGTCCATGGTAATAATTCTTTCACTGAAAGATTGTTTGATGCCAGCGTCTAAGGCTGCAGTTTGTCCAAAGTTTTTTCTGAAGTTAACTATAGTTAATGGTACAAGTTTAGACATTTCTTCCAGTGTGTTATCAGTACTTCCGTCATTTACAAATATTATTTCAAAAGGTTTTTTCAAGTTTTGGCAAACTTCAAAAATCCTACTGTGTAGTTCTTTTACATTTTCAGCTTCGTTGAAAATTGGAACAACTATTGATAAGTATTTTTTCTCTTTTGTGTTATTTACCATACTGTTCAATTTTGTTGTTTAAGATTTCTTCATATTGAGTGTCGTAGAATAAATTCATGAGAGCTTTTCTTCGTTTGTATAACAATTCAATTGTTTCATTTGGAAGCTGTAATTCGGATTTGAACTTCTGATAATGATTAAAATACCACTTATTAGAACTTGTATTAGTGTTTGTCATAGAAATTGTGGTGTTTGTTGTGTCTGATAGATATATCTCAAAATTTTTCACCAAAAGGTCAAAACGATAATAATAAAACTTACAGTAATTTGTTTCTATGAAATTTATGTTTTCATCAGGATTAAAATTTAGATCCTGTAAGGTTAGTCCAAGTTCTTTCGTGATACATGTTATTGCTTCTTGATGCGCTGGTCTGTTTTTATTAAATAAGTATTTTTTCTGAAAATCACTTATAAGTTCTGTTGTGTTTTTTTGTGCTATTAAGGTATCTTTATTTTTGAGATTATTAATTCTCTTTAGGCCGGATCCATGCATTTGGAAATATGCCGACACCAACCTGTCTAATGGGTCTCTAAAAACACTAATAATTTTTAGTTTTTTATTATGTTTATTTTTGAACTTTTCCAAATAGTCCTTTAATTGCTCATCACTTAAATTTAGGTGTTCTAATCGATGAGCATGCAGAGATTTAAACTTATTGTCAACCAATGTCTTGTATATTGTGCGACTGGCTGTTTTTGGAGATGTTATTACTAGGAAATCTAAATCCTTTATTTCCTGAATTGTGTTTTGAGTTTCTTTTATCTTGGTGCCTACAACGTTAGTGCTAATTTGTTTTGTTTTTTTATTTAATTTATTGTCTGTAGCTGCGTACTTATTGATAGCTTCTTGAATAATTTGATCACTATTTGGATAGAAAAGTTTTAATAAATTCATTCTTTTTGAATAAATAGAATTAATTATTTCTTGTGGTAAACTTATTTGTCTTTTGAATGCTTGATATTTATTGTGATACCATTTTCTTTGACTTACATTGGTGAGATAAAGTGAAAGATTTTGCCCTGTTAGTTCACTTAGATTTTTTTGCATGTCTTCTACGAGAAGGTCAAATCTAAATAAGTGAAGATTAAATTTATCTGAAGAATATGTGCAATATGTTTTTTGTGGGTCGAACTTCAAGTTGTTGAAATTTATGCCTAGTTCTTTCATGAGAACATCAATTGATTCTGTGCGTTTCATGTCCCTGGGTATAAAAGAAGATTTAAAAATATTTATCAATTCTGAAACTGTCTTTCTGCCTATAAGTGTGTCTTCTTCTTTTATGTTTTTTAGTTTACGATTTGAAGTACCATGAAAATTGAAAAATTTTGAAAACAGTCGTTCAATTGGGTCCCTATAGACTGAAATGATTTCTATTTTTCTATTGAATTTGGAAAAATATGTGTCAATAAAATTTCCTAAATCTCCATCGTTCAAGCCTAATTCCTTTAATATATGTGCTCGTTCTGTTTTAAAATTGTTTTTCTTTAGAGTTTCTTCGATAGAACAGCTTCCGGTTTTGTTTGAAGTGAATATTAGGTAATCAATTTTACTGATTTTTTTTTTGTTTTGTTGAAAGTGTTTTGTGGGTGCCAGTAGAGTAGTTTTCTTGGTTTCTATCTTACTGGTAAAAGAAAGTGTTTTATGGTGTAAAAGTTTATTTGTAGCAATAAAACCGTCAACATTTAGGCTATTTTCTTTGTTAAAGGTAATATAATTACCCTTCATATCGGTGAGCGTTCCACCAGATTCTCTAAGTATAATTTCGGCAGCAGCTATGTCCCACTCCCCTGTTTTATCAGTAGAACAAATATAGAGTTCACCAATACCCGAGGCCACTTTGCAAATTTTCAGGCCAGCACTACCTGATTTAACAAATTCCTTGATATTGTTTTCTTGTGCAAATTTTTGTTCAAATTCACCAAGGTGATTGCGACTGGCCATCATTTTGGCTTGCGATAAGTTGCTGATACTTGAAACATTAAGTCTTTGTCTATTGCCATTTGAGTCTTCCTTGAATGCTCCCTGTCCTTTGATCGCATAATATAAAGTATCGGTTGTTGGTTGGTAAACCACTCCCATGACTATAATGCCATTTTCAGCCAAGCCAATCATAATGGAATAGTCGCCTGTTTTTTGGATAAAATCTTTTGTTCCATCAAGTGGATCAATTATCCAGGTCATTTTTTTGTTTAGTCTATCATTCTCTTGGTCAGTTTCTTCAGATAGAATCCCATAGTTAAAGGATTTTAAACCTTTTAAAATAACTTGTTCAGAGGCTAGGTCAGCTTGCGTTAAGGGACTGTCTTCAGAGTATGGATCTTTTTGTTCAATATTGTAATCATCTCTATTATAAAAGGATAAAGTTGTTTTGCCAGCTTGTTTTATTACTTGTTTAACTTGTGCTAATTCATTGAAGTACATATTGACAATTGTGTTTTTTTGTTTTAATCTTAGTAGTTCGAGTCCATTAATGAAAGGAGGTAAAAATGGACAAGTTTCCATGGGTTTCTGATTTGCCGATGAGCTTTACTCTCAAGTCTGGAGCTGAAGTACAGCTGATTCAGAGTAGGAAATCAGCTGTGCCACAAGGAGTGCATCTGATTCTCAGCTTTGTCGAAGACGGAAAGGGTGATGATTCACAATCACCGCGTGAATTTACCCCCGATGAATTCACAGAGATGATGTTTCTGATAAGGCGGTTTGCTGAATTTCATGCCGTTATGAATGAGGATGGTGAGTCCTTGTATCAGATCTCGGTCAACTCAGCAGGGATGAGCAGGCGAAAGCATCTTCATATTCATCTGATTATGCCGGCGAGTAAGTCTGACTTGCCAAGACTGGTTGATCCGACTATCGCCTTTAATGAACTCCCTGATTTCGTCAAGGCGGCCGTGGAATTTGCGCTACGTGAGCAGGGTCGTATTCCCTGATTTACACATTGAGTGCCCCTCATGGGCACTCAATTTTTTATTGCAAAAATCCGTTTTCTTCTAAATATTGTATAACCTTGTTAACTGACTCTTCAAGGTCCAATTCATGTGTTTTTACTCGAATATGTGGTGTTACCGGTGATTCATAAGGGTCATCAAGACCTGTAAAGTTTGGAATTTCGCCATTTCTAGCCTTTTTGTACAAACCTTTGACATCCCTTTTCTCACAAACTTCGAGTGGTGTGTCTACAAATATTTCAACAAAGTTATCCGTATGTGAACTTGCCAATTGTCTATGCCTTTTGTATGGAGATATAAAGCTACTCAATACTATAACACCATGTTTGCTAAGGAGTCCGGCAACATAAGAGACCCGTTCAATGTTTTTGTCCCTATCTTCAGCTGAAAAACCTAGATCTTTTGTTAATGATTCTCTCACTATGTCCCCATCGAGTCTTTCTATTTTTAGTTCATACTTTTCACAAAGTTTTGCGTGAAGTGCATCAGCAATAGTACTTTTTCCGGAGCCTGATAGCCCTGTAAACCACAAAACGGCACCTGGATGTCCAATTGTCTGTTTTGTTGTTTCCTTTTCAATCTGAATGGTTTTTTCTTTGCTTTTTTCTGTTTTGACAACCATACCAGCTCCCACTGTGTTGTTTGTTGCTTCATCAATAATGATAAAACTACCAGTTGCTCTGTTGGTTTTGTAACTATCAAGCATTAAGGGGTCGTTTGTCTTTATTTTGACTTTGCCAATTTCATTAACGTCTATGGATGAAGCTTTTTCTCTTTGAAGAGAATCTATGTTAAGTCGGTATATGATTTCACCAATTTTGCACCTTGTTGTTTTGGAAGTATGTTTAATGAAGTAACTTTTATTCAAGTCCATTCTATCTTCGCTCATCCAGCAGAGCATTGCTTGAAATTCTGTTGTTACATCGGGTAGATTATTTTGTCTAACAATCATATCACCACGGCTAACATCAACTTCATCTGCAAGAGACAACACTACCGATTGTGGCGCATGTGCCTTGTCTTGGTTGTAGTTGTCATAAAAGATTGTTTCTACAGTAGATTTTTGCCCAGATGGTAGGATTGCAACCTTTTCACCTTTTTGTATTATGCCGGACTCTATACGACCGGCAAAACCACGGTAATCTTGGTTTGGTCTAATTACATACTGAACCGGGAACCTAAAGTCAATTAAATTTCTGTCCGAGGTAATATTTACATTCTCTAAGTAGTCAATTAGTGTTCTACCACTGTACCAGTCCATGTTTTCTTTTCGGTAAACAACCATATCACCATCTTTTGCTGAAACTGGTATAAATTGAAGATCTTGAATGTTCATTTTTGCCGTAAAAGTTTCAAAATCCTTTTTTATCTTTTCGTAAATATCCTTGTTGAAATCTACTAAGTCCATTTTGTTTATTACAATCAAAATGTGAGGAATTCCAAGAAGAGAGGCAATAAATAGGTGTCTTTTTGATTGAATTAGCATTCCTTTGCGAGCATCAACAAGAATCATTGCTAAGCTGGCGTTTGAAGCTCCAGTTACCATATTACGTGTGTATTGTTCATGTCCTGGAACGTCTGCAATGATGAATCTCCTTTTTGGAGTAGAAAAATACCTATAGGCAACATCAATGGTGATGCCTTGTTCTCGTTCTGCTGATAAGCCATCTAGTAGGTGCGCCAATTCAATGGCTTCGTCCCCCTTGAGTTCACTACTTTTCTCTAAAGCAAGTAACTGATCTTCAAAAATAGCGTTACAATCAAAAAGAAGACGGGCAATTAAGGTTGATTTTCCGTCATCAACACTACCAGCCGTGCACATTCTGATTAGTTCCATGTTGGAAAGGTTTTCTATGTTCCTTGGTCTTTTATCCATAAAGTTTTTTGTTTAGAAATAACCCTCCTTTTTTTTATTTTCCATAGCTGATTCTGAACCTTGATCAATAGCACGTGTTTCTCTCTCGCTTCTCTTGGAGAGCAAAACTTCGGTAATTATATCGTCAAGACTGGTTGCTTCCGATTTGATGGCACCGGTTGAAGGTGAACAGCCAAGAGTCCTATATCTACAAGTAAGTTCATGAACTTCCTCATCTGCTTTTGGCTGGACATAATCATCAATACGATAATAAACATCGTTTCTCATGACGACTTGTCGTTTTTTTGCAAAATAAAGAGGTACTACTTCGATATTTTCAAGTTTGATGTAGTACCAAATATCTACTTCTGTCCAATTGGAAAGTGGAAAGATTCTTGCAGATTCATTATCCTTTAATCTGGAATTGTAGATGTTCCAAAGCTCAGGTCTTTGATTTTTGGGATCCCATACGCTTTGTTCATTTCTAACAGAAAAAATACGCTCTTTTGCTCTCGCTTTTTCTTCCTCTCTTCTAGCACCACCAAAGGCTGCATCGAAGTTATTCTTTTTTAGACCTTCTAGTAGGGGTTTGGTCTTTTTTAGATAAATATACCTGTCCGTGTGAGCATCGTCTGGGCCTAATTCTCTTGCTTCTTGTTCTTCGTTCTTTTGAACAATCAAATTGAAACCAATCTCTTTTTGTATCTTGGTTCGGAATTCAATCATTTCTTTGAATTTGTAGCCTGTATCAACGTGCATCATAGGAAAAGGTATTTTCCCTGGTTGAAAGGCTTTTTTGGCTAAATGCAGCATTACTGAAGAGTCTTTGCCAACAGAATATAGCATAACTGGATTTTTGAATTCAGCAGCAACCTCTCGAATTATATGTATGCTTTCTGCCTCCAATTGCCGAATGTGATTTAATTGATAACCATTCATATTTGAAGTTTAGTTATGATCAGAATTATTGGTATTTTCTGATATAACGCTACTTGGGACAAGCCCCCTCCCCCAACTTACTTTATTCCAAACGCGTTCGTGAAAATAATATAAAAGCATTTTTGAAAAAACTTCAATTGCTCCAATCCCAAAAGACAAACTTAATTCTTTGGTAAAAGAAAAAACAATAGTCATTGTTGTCATTGTAGCGACAACACGCCAACTAATGGTCTTCAGAAAAGTACGGGAAGTTTTGTCATGCATAGGTTTATTTTTATTTTAATAATGATAATTGTTGAACCAATTTACAAATTTTTCTAACCCATTTTCAATAGTAGTTTGTGGTTTGTATCCGAGTAGAACCTTTGCTTTGTTTATATTAGCATGAGTTGTCATAACGTCCCCTTGTTGCATTGGTAGTAAGTTCTTTTCCGCTTGTTTATTTAAATATTTTTCAAGTAGATTTATAAAATGCCCTAGTTCTACAGGTTTATCATTGCCAAGATTTATAATATCGTATGGTGAATTTAGCTTTGAGGCTTGTAAAATTCCTTCAATTATATCATCTATATAAGTAAAGTCTCTTTTTAGGTGTTTTCCATAGTTGTAAACATCTATAGTCTGGTTGTTCATTATTTTCTTGGCAAATTTGTAGTAAGCCATGTCTGGTCTACCCCATGGTCCATAAACAGTAAAAAAGCGTAACCCTATTAAAGACATCGAATAAACGGCTGAATAACTGTGTGCAATCAGTTCGCAAGCTTTTTTTGTTGCAGCATATGGTGATATAGGACGATCAACTTCATGATTTTCTGAAAAGGGAGCGTCAAAACTGTTACCGTATACTGATGAGCTTGAAGCAAATAGAACTTTTGGTACATTGAAACGCCTTGCAAGCTCAAATATGTTAATTGTTCCCTGAACATTACTTTTGGCATAATCAAGCGGTTGTTCTATTGACGCTCTCACTCCAGCCTGGGCTGCTAAATGGACTATATAATCAAACTTGTGTTTTTTGAAAACTTGTTCCAAACGTGAAAAGTCATATATATCAACTTTGTATGTTGGAAATGAGTATTGCCCCAAGAATTTTCTAATCCTGTGAATCTTCAGTGACGTTGGATAATAATCATTAAAATTGTCAACGCAAACAACCTCCTCCCCTGTTTCAATCAACCTTTTTATCAAGTGTGAGCCAATAAATCCTGCTCCACCCGTAACAAGCACTTTTGCCATATCTATCTACCTATAGAGTAATATTCAAACCCCTTTTGTTTCATTGTACTTTGATCGTACATGTTTCTACCATCAAATATTATTGGAGTCTTCATTAACTGTTTTATTTTGTCTAAATTAATGTTTTTGAATTCATCCCACTCAGTAATAATGAGTAATGCATCAGCTTGATTTGTGGCTATTTCTGCATTAAAAGCATACTTTACCTTGTCTCCAAATTGCTTTTGGAAGTTTGGCATTGCTTCGGGGTCAAACACTTGAATTGTTGCTTCTTCTTCAATTAACTTTTCAATAAGATCAGCAGCAATAGATTCTCTAATATCATCTGTATTTGGCTTGAACGATAATCCCCAAACGGCGATAGTTTTACCGGCTAGTGGTTTCAATGTGTCCTTGATTCTCTTGTAAAATAGCCATCGCTGATTGTTATTAACTTCAATTACGGATTTTAGTAATTGAAAGGGGTAGCCATTTTGGCCAGCAATGTGGTGAAGTGCTCGGATATCCTTTGGGAAACAACTTCCACCATAGCCAATCCCTGCATTCAAGAAATTTCGACCAATTCTTTTGTCCAAGCCCATTCCTTCTGCAACTTGATTTACATCAGCACCAACATTCTCACAAACATTTGCAATTTCATTGATAAATGAGATCTTGGTGGCGAGAAAAGCATTAGCTGCATATTTGATCATTTCGGCGGTTTCAACGTTTGTAATAATCTTTTGACATTGAAGCTTTTCATGTATTTGTAAAAGTAACTTTTCTGCAGATGGAGATTTAGTCCCTATTACTATTCTGTCTGGATTTTGAAAGTCAGCAATGGCAGTTCCTTCTCGTAGGAACTCTGGACATGAACAAACGTGAAATGTTCCTTTGTAATGTTTACCAATTATTCTTTTTATTTTTTGAGCAGTGCCAATTGGAACTGTGCTTTTTGTGACTACCGTAGTTTCTTTGTCAATGTTTTGACCAATTGATTCAGCAACTTCGTAAACATATTGCATATTAGCCTGTCCTGTTGGCTTTGGTGGTGTCCCGACACAAATAAAAATTACATCTGACTGATTGATGACATCTGTCAACTTATCTGAAAAAAACAATGTTTTATTTGAATTTTTGTTTACTAATTTGTCCAGACCTGGTTCATAAAATGGAATTTGGCCTGCCTTTAAACTGTTAATCTTGTTTGAGTCAATATCAACAACTGTGACATTATGACCAAGTTCAGAAAAACAGGACCCACTTACCAACCCCACATAACCAGCTCCAACCATAACAATATTCATAGGTTTTGTTTGAATTACTTGATCATCTTAACACTTCAAAAGATCTCATGCAATTAATCTATAGGTTTTCTGTGGACTTTTTTGACAAATACACTTCTTTTATCTTTACACCGCCATAAATGGTTTCTAAAGTCAAAATTTTACCGTCTTTTTCGTTATTATCTTCAAGATTATAGCTATAAGTCATGTCAGGATTTAAACCAGGACAACCTGCATTTGTAGTAGATAGAGTGATTGTATTGTTTTCAAGAAGTACTGAGCCGTAGTTCTGACAAGTTCCTGAACTTTTTGAAAAGGAGTCATTTTGTAAAATGAGTACTGAATACATGGCCTGTTCAAGTTGATTATTTACATAAAGTTCATTTCTAATCCATGTGCCTGTGTAATCGTTGTACTCTTTTGAATCAGTCGTTTCTTCTTTTTGAACTTGAACTTCACTATTTATAATATCTGTTTTGTTTTCTTTTGAATTTGAGCAACCGGTAAGTATTAGCACGAACAATAGGAGAATGACAGTTTTTTTCATAGTATTGAAATGTTAAATAAATTATGCTATAATCGTCTCAGTTGAATTATTATGATGGGAGCTTAGTTAAGTGGTATAACCCTGGTCTCCAAAACCAGTATCGGGGGTTCGATCCCCTCAGCTCCTGCCATAAGCATTCAACTTTTTTATTTGGTTTTGACCATTTTGTAACAGTAAAGTTCGACAGGCGCGAAATCATCGGTAAGAATTGTATAATCACCGGTTATTTCACTTGTCCAAATATTATTTAAATAGTTCTGAAATTCAGTATTATCAGAGTGTTGCCAGTTTTCTTGTGCTGATTGTGATGCTATTATTTGAATGTTTTGTACGTCTGTAGCGGGTCTATTATCGTGAATTTGTATTATTTCAACAAAAGAGAAATGTTCTTTGTATGTTTGGAGTTCAGACCTGAGAAACATACCTGCTTCTCCATCAATTGCAGAAATAATATTGACTAGTATTACACCATTTGGTGAAAGATTTTCCTTGATCTTGCCTATAAATTCGCTTGTTGTCAGATGAGATGGAATCGCAAATTGAGAATTGAATGCATCAATATAGACAACATCATAGTCGGCGTTTTCTAAGCGATTTACGAAAGTTCTACCGTCTTCGTGAAAAATGTGTAAGTTCTCATTGTCCTGTAGATTGAAATGGTCCCTGGCGATTTTTGTTAAGCCTGGATCAATCTCAACAACGTCCAACTGTGCATCTGGATGTTTTTGCAGAAAATCTTTAGGATATGAATAACCTCCCCCTCCAATAAGGAGGGCTTTTTTTATTTCTGGATTGAAATGATCCCCTAATCTGTAAAACTTTGTGTAATCAAAAACAAGGTCATCGTCCTTGTCTGTAAAAACTGCAGCTTCAGTTTGACCTGGGTTTGTTTGCAAGGCCCTTATTGGCCTTCCTGTTTGTGTGTCAATCGTTTCATATGTCCAAACACGATTATAGTCTGTATCAATATCATAAAAGTTGGAAGCAAAGATTGCTGGAGCTGAAGCAAATAAGGAAAATCCAAATAAAACAACAAATAAACCTATAAATTTTTGAGTAGATAATTTCCACGGGAATGCCAAAAAGGTCACCAATAGCTGAATGAAAACCAGCAAAATAAGTATTTTACTGGTACCAAGCAAGCCAATAAGTAGAAACCCTGTAATGAAAGTTCCCAAAATGCTTCCCATTGTAGAAATTGCATAAAGATTACCAACGGTTTGTCCTGAGTGGCTGATTGAATCAATTTTGAGCCTCACAGCGTATGGAGAAACCATACCTAGAAAGATGCTTGCTGGTGCAAATAGGAGGATTGAAGATAGTACGGTGTTTAATTGAAGATTGTGTATATGTTTAACCAAAAGTAGAAGGAGTTGATCTTTTATTATTGCAGAAATTGCTATCATTACTGCCGAAAAGAAGATAATAGTTGAAAATGTTTTAAAATTGGGATTTTTGTCAGCAATTTTTCCACCCAGAAAGTATCCCAGGCTTAAACTGGCCATAATAATGCCAATAATACTAGTCCAAACAAAGGTTGAACTGCCTAAATATGGTGCAATTACTCGTGAACCAACTATTTCGAAAATCATAACTACGGCACCGCAAATAAACAGTATAAGTTCAAGTTTAATTTTTTTCATTTTGTTTTGGTTTAAATTGTATTTAAAAACTTTTTGAAGTATTCATCCAGGCTCAAATCTTTTGTTTTATCAAGACATGCCTGTGACAGTGATTCATATTCCGAATTTGATAGATCATTAATTTGGGACATTACTTTGTTAAAAGATGATTTGTCACCTGGCTCAAATGAAAAACCTGTTTTTTCGTTCTCTACAAGTTCAGCAGCTCCGCCAATATTCGCAACAATAACTGGTGTAGCATTTTGAAATGCTAGCGGTATTACGGTTGGGGCATTTTCATAACAAAGACTTGGCAATATAAGAAAATCTGAGTTTTTGATTAGACTGTTTAGTTCTTTGTCATATTTGGGACCAACAAAAGTGCAATTTGCAGCATTTGGGGTGTTTTCAAGGCTACCACCACCAACGATTTGAAGGTTTCCCCATTTTTTTTGCCAATTGTTGACAAGCCACTCTATACCTTTGTGTTTTTCAAGTTGTCCTACAAATATGTAGTTATTTTTCTTTTTGTTCTTTCTTTCAACTGCAATTTTTTGGTGAATTGGATTTCTTAGCAAAAGAAAATGAGATTTTGGAAAGAATTGATTATCCTTGTAAAAGTTTAGTAGCCATTTCGACGGTGAAATAACAATCTCTGGTGATCTGAAAAGGTTTTGGCATGCGAATTTATAGAGAGTGTAAAATGGGTTTTTATTTGACCAATGATTTTCTTTGTTTTTAATTATCAAGCCTGATGGATTTACCAATTGGACATCATGCAAAACGTGAACATGTTTTATGTTTTCCCTTTGAATAACTTTAGGAGTTAAATAGCCAAGTCCTTTTAAATTATGAGTTATTACAAGGTCTGGTTTTTCAAAAGTTAAGATCTTTCTGACCATTAGTGCACTAGTGAGGTTGTACATGTCAAGATTGTGCCACAACATTCTCATTACAAAGTTATGTTTTGCAAGATCTGTGTAATAAAAAAGATTTCTTGGACGAAATCGATATATTTTTTGCTTGCCTTCAGTTTTTATCTCAGCCTGTTTTTTGTCATGAGTAGAAATAACAACAATCTTGTGACCTAATTTATCAAGCCCAGTTGCCATAATTTCAGCAACTTTTTCAGCACCACCTTTGGCGTTTTCTTTGTATAAATTGGAAATTATGCAAATTTTCATAATTAGTTACTATCAATATCTGAAAATAGTTTTTCTAGTTTGTCTATAATGATAGACCATCGATAATGTTTTTCAACTGATTCAATAGAGGCTTTCCCGAATTTCTTCCTGGTTGCATCGTCATTCATAATGTATTTAATTTTTTCAGCAATATCTCTAGTATTTTTGGGCTCAATAAGTAACCCATTAATACCTGGATTGACTACAGACCGTACACCCTTGAGATTTGAAGCTAAAACTGGTACACCACAGGCCATAGCTTCAATAAGCACAATCCCAAAGGCCTCTGAACTGTTTATAGATGGTAATACAAGCACGTCACCAAGATTGAAGTATTCTTTGATAAGTTCCTTTTCAACAAACCCGGAGAATTTAATTCTTTTTTCAAGATTTAATTTATTCACTAGACTTTTGTAGTTCTCCAAAAGATTTCCGCCACCTACAATAAGTGCTTTTATGTTTTCATCATCAATTAGCTTGAAAGCTTTTATAAGGTGGTTTACCCCTTTGAAATAATGAGCAGTTCCAAGTCCCCCAACAAAAAGCACAACCTTGTCAGAACTTGATAGTCCATGTTTTTGTAATAGGTTTTCGGTTTTTTCTAATGGTTTGAATTTTTTTGAAACGCCAAAAGGAATCTCAGAGAATTTTTCAATGTTTTGGAAATAATAATTTTGAATTTGGCAGTTTTCCACGTAATCTTCTGAAGAAATAATTATCTTGTCAGCGGAGTCCAAAATAAATTTTATAAAGATGGATCTGGCTATCTTTTCATAATATCTTTTCCAACCAGATAAATTCACGTCCATGTGATAGTTGATGATCAATTTTACTTTTGTCCCTCTAATTTTTTTCAGTAAAGCGACAAAAAATGCACTCCCAAACAATGGGTAGTGCAAGTTTATAATATCATAATTCCATAAGCGCCAAAGTAACTGTGGCATAACTGCACCAAAACCAGACCTTAATAATGGCGTTAGATGTTTTACCTTGTAACGTTTATTGCTGTCGTCTTGCCCTGCAATTTTTGGGATAAAAGCTGTAACAGAGTAGCCTCTTTTACTTAGTTGATCGGAATAAGAGTGAGAAACCATACCTATACCACCAGCTTGTGGTGGTAAAACACAGACAACTTGAGCTATTTTTAGGTTTTCTTTATTCATCTGAAGTTTTGTTAGTTATATCTTCTTGCGTTATACCATTGGATTCTTCCATCAGCATCGCATTATTAATTTTTCTGGTTTCTTTGACAAAAAGTGGTTCACAGCTATGGATTAAGTCGTTTTGTAGGACGGTACAGGTATTAACATATGAAATAGGCAATTTTTTGTCTATGTCGGTAAGATTGTGTTCTTCGTGATAGGCCTGAATTATACAATCATCCTGATCATTTTGCATCAAAATTCGAATAAGTGAATATGTAATTTTAGCTTCACTAGTTTCACCTTCGTCTTTTACAATTAGTACATTTTTTTTATCACAGCGATTAAAAGCTTTGTGAAAGCAATCTTTCACGTCGTTATTCTTTTTCCCAGCATAAGTACTATCATTACTGATGCTCTCGTACCAGATACCACAACTTTTTTCCGTTGCATTATAAAAATGTTCAATTGGTGTTGAGTGAACATATTTGAAAGTTTGCTTTAGTTGTAATTGAGATCCAGGATAAAGCCACTTGGAGTAGACAACAACAAGGGTTATGACTATAACTATGACTATCCAGATTATTTTTTTGGCCATATAACTACCAGAAGATTATTTTTTCAATTACCTTCTTATAAAGGTTTGTTACGGGATTTGCAATATATTCTAGTAACGGATTTGATTGTTCTTGGTATAGTAAAACACCAGAGAAGTTGATCAACAAGTCTTTGTCCTTGACTTGACGAATTCTTTTGATCTTACGACGTACATTTCTAATATGTTGCCAACTTGATATTCTGCAAAAGTATTTAAATATTTTCCATCGTGTTTTCAGTTCGTTGTTGAATATAGCGTGAAAAATAAGACCTAGTTCCATAAACAACAACATCGGAAGCAATAGAATGATAGTTGGAATTTTATAAAATGAATAAACTGCCAAGTATCTATTTCTTTCCATATAATAGAACATCTGAATACTCCGACTGAATTGATACTTGTGAAAGATGATCGATTTTGGAGCTAATACAATTTTATATCCGGCTAATTTGGACTTCCAACTAACTTCAATATCATCATGATACATGTAATATTCCGGATCATAATTTCCAATTTTCTCAATAACTTCCTTTTTGATAATCAGTGAACACCCACTACTATAGCCTAAAATTTCGGGAAATTCATCCTTGAAGGTGACTTCACTATTGAGCTTGTTGTAGCCATTAGTATAACCGAATCCCAAATAATGTAAACCATTGCCAATAGAGTTGATTTTTGGATCTTCTGGGTTACTTTTATCAAATAGAAGTAGCTTTGACTGTGCTATGCCAATACTATCATCTGATTCAACTGCGGTGACAAGTTCTTTTAGCCAATCCTTGTCTAGTTTTACATCTAAATTAACAAGGACAAACAGTTCAAAACCATCTTTTTTAGCTTGTTCAATTCCTAGCCTGTTGGCTGCTGAATAGTTTCCATCTGGTCTCTCCAAAATCTTTGCTTCTGGCCAATTTTTCGAGATAAAGTCTTTTGAACTTGAACTTGATTCATTGTCCACTATATATGACTGAAACATATCGGCTGGATATGTTTGTAATCTGAGTGACTTTAGGCAATCTTCAATGTATTTATCAATATAATCTCTGTAATTTACAAAGATTAAGGCTACTTTAGTCATATGTTGTTTTTCTTGGAATGTTTCTCCAGACTTTTCTTGATTGCTAGTTTGCGAACTAGTGATGAAATTTTCCTTTCTAAGACTTGTAATCTTATACTATATTTGAAAACAACATATAACAATGTAAGTAAAGCAATGTATATAACTAAGTCTACTCCCCTACCAACACCAACAAATAACGCAATATAAGTGATCGTGTTTGGAAAAACATCAATAATACCGACGCCGAGCCAAACAACGAGCCAAAGTAAAAATAACCAAACAGTTATTTCTTTTCTGTAAAGACGAATAATGGCCTTGGTGATAATCACAAGTATGGCTACCAAGATAAGTGTTTGAAATATTGTCATATTTTATCTAGGATTTTGTCTTTTAGTAGTTTCCAGCCCATACTGATTTGCGGACTGATTGATTTGTTCTCAGGATTTGTTTGGTCTGAGTAATTAACTTTTATTGGAAGTTCTTTGAACTGTATTTTGTTTCTTCCAATCCTACTGAGAATTTCGCTACAGTGACTAAAGTCGTCATTTTGCCAATACAGTTTTGGAAAAACTTTGCTTGTAAAAACTCTTAATCCACTTTGGGGGTCAGAAAAGTTCAACATGAGTAGTTTTTGACTGAAAATTTTTGCCAAGCCCAATATCAATTTCTTTTTTGCTGGGAGTTTTGTTGAGTTATCCAAAAATCTGGACCCAATAGCTACCTGGTAATCATTGTTTTCTTTTAGATACTTGATTAATTTCAGTAAATCCTGGATTCGATGTTGTCCGTCAGCGTCAATGTGAGCGATAATGTCTGCACCAAGTTCAATGGCTAGTTCTGTGCCAGTTTTCAGGGCAGCACCTTGTCCAAGGTTTTCAACATGTTCAGTTAGAATAATTGGAAATTTTGTTTGAAGATGATCAATTGAATTAATTGACCCATCATCAACAACGATTATGTTATTTAAACCCACACCTAAAAGTTCCTGAATTACAAATTCAACTCTTTCCCCCTCATTATAAGCCGGAATAACAACAAATATATTCATAAACTTAAATATCTGTACTAAATGTCAACAGATCTTTGTGTGCCTTGGTGTAATCTATGGTTTTCTTCAAGCCATCTTCTAATGTTACTACTGGCACCCAGCCAATTGTTTCTCTGATTTTTGTGATATCAGGTAATGCCAACTGACGCATAAACAGCTTTTCTTCTTCAAACTTGATTGTGGACTTTGATCCAGTCAATTCGATGATCTTTTCTGCAACGTCAACTATTTTGAAAACATCTGTACTACCAATGTTTACGGGCTCTGTAACTGAAGAGTCCATAATTTTCATACATCCTTCTACTATATCGCTGATAAAACATAATGATGTTGTAAAGGTGTCGTCACCATAGATACTCAAATCTTTGTTTTCTAGAGCATTCAAGATAAAATCAGGAATCATTTGTCCATCATCTAAAAGCATTTTTGAACCATAAGTTCTAAAAATACGTACAACCCGAGTGTCTAGGTTGCTTATTAATCTATAAGTATCAACAACAGACTCTGCATAACGCTTACCTTCATCGTAACAAGACCTTGTGTCGAGAAAATCTGTTTGTCCTCTATAGTCCTCGTTTACGTACTCTCCTTGCTTTGTTTTTCCATATACTACTGAAGTTGAAGCTTGTAGATACTTGGCTTGATATTTTACTGCCAAGTCAAGAGAGTTAACAAGTCCCACAGTGTTGGCAAGCACAATGTCTTTCTTTAATTTATCAAAGTTGTTCACTGACATCGGACATGCAAAGTTGTAAATTTCCTTTATTCCAAAAACTTTAATTTGGAACTGCGCTAAGTCTTGAATACTTTCAAGGTCTAGCTTTTCGCTCATGTCAGCTTTGACAAACTTGAAGTTTGGAGATCTTAGTAAGTGATTGATATTACCTTCTCCACTTGACGCAAAGTTATCAATACAGATAACATTTGAATCTTTTAGCAATCGTTCGCAAAGATGTGAACCTATAAATCCTGCCCCGCCAAAAACAAGGACATTTTTTCTTTGACTCATAAAATATTTTTATTTTTCTTTCTTAAATTTTACCTTAATTTATTTACTTTGGCAAACTAATTATCACCAGCAGTATCTACTAGTTCATACAAAAAATACTCTTCATCAACCTGTGTTTTGTTGGCTAATTTCAGTTTTAGGGAGCTAATCTGTTTGGAGTTTATAAATTCAATGTCACTATCGGGCATAAGGGTGAAATAAATAACTCTTTTTTCAGACAAAACTTTTCGCAATTCTGCAAAAATGGAGTAATCCAGATTGAAGTTTACAACTTTATGTTTTGGAAAAAGAAGTTTATCAACTCTATTTATAATGATAAGGTCATTTTCCTGAATATACTCATCAAACTTTTCAGCTCTTTTGTAATAAGAAGATATAATTTGATGTTGATCAAGTAGTCCATCACCCTTTGACTGATAAACAAGATTGAATGAAAATAGAAAAAGCCCAGAGATCAAAAGTGAGACTAGTGAAAATGTTAACAGCTTATTCGCTTTCAATTTTGTTATTTTGTTCAGTAAGTATGCTACGAAAGGTAATGCTAGCATATAAATTGGCATCCAATATCGAATATAAGAACTACCTATTAAATTGTTTTTCAAGACAACCTTGTCTATAAATTCCCAACTCCCATAATAAAACACAAGCCACATCGAAGTAATCATTGTCGCAACAAAGAAAAAGAAAATTCTGCTTTCCTTTTTATTCTTTATAAATTCAATCAACCACCAAAATCCGCCAACTAGTGCCAAAACTAAATATGGCCCCATAAACTGAACGATGTATCTATAAAAATTGGCTATAATGTTTTTTTCAAAAAATCCAAATGGAATAAATAGTAACTTGAACCAAGAGGAAAATTTATTTGATGCTGCTGTCGTAATTTCGCCAGGAAGTCTTTCAAAAATAGAAGCAGAATCGTCTGTATTCAGATAACCGACACTCAATGGATTCCCAAATGTCTTGTTGTTGTAATATAAGATTACAATGGCTGGACCTGATAATCCCAGAATAAATAGCATTATTTTTTTTAATCTACTCTCCTTGGCAACTATAAATAAATACAAAAAGGCAATTAGAGAGATCCAAATTATTTCAGAGCTCCTAGTTATAATTGCTAGCCCCATAAATAAACCGCTCAAAAATGCACTAAATGTATCATTGTTATGGGCAGTAAATATAAGAAAATATAAACCGATCACGAAAAGACTGATAAAGAAGACCGTTGAAAGCATAACAAGGCTAGAATAATACCAATAACCTGCAAACGTAAAAAGCAGAATAGCAGAAATAAAACCAGTTTTCTCATCAAACACTTCTTTAATAAGTGCATAAAAAAATAACACGGTTATCACGGACAATAGCGGTGTAAGAAAATTCACAAAATATAACCCTACTATTTTTGCTAGCCAGCCTGAAATTATAACAAAACCTAAAAAGCCAGTTGGCACCAATTCGCCTGATGGCAGCACATTAACGCTACGTGGCTTTATGATACCACCCAAAGCCTCATTCAAAGGTTCATCGTAAGAAAAGGTATTATTGTAATAGTATTGCTCTATGAAAAAATGATTGGCCATTGCGTCTGGCCAATTGAATATGATGTTTTGCTGATTTTCTTCAGAAAGAACGTGATTTGTGCTTTGGAAAAACCAAGAGTAAACACCAAAAAAAACAACTGCTAATAATAGCAAAAGAACAAAGTTTCTACTTTTAACAAAGTTAAACATATGACTTAAATATACTAAATTACTGAAGAATATTCAAATAAAAAAGAGGAAACTCGGAGCAGTTTCCTCTTTGTGAAGACTTACAGGCCGATGACGATCTTGCCCTGGCCCTTATCACCATTGGAGCACCAAGCTCCTTCGGTCTTCTTCCACCTGAGTCCACGGGTACGCAGGAACCGTGTGTTCACGGCTTCCTTGCCATCCTCGTTGGTGTAGGTAGGAACACGGCGAGTATTGCCGTGGATCACGATGACGTTCTGGTCATCGCCAATGACCTCTGGAGTGAGCTTCCTGCGCGGGCGCTTCGCCAGCGGTGGGTTGGTTGTTCGGTCGACGAGAATCAGGCTCATTAGGCCTCCTTTGTATGCAGTTGACGAACGTAGGGATATATTACTAATAAATGTGATGTTTGTCAATAACAAAATAAAAAATGCGCTGTTTGCGCACCTTCTATTTTTCCTAAATTTACTTGATTTCTTTGTGCGGCATGTGTTTGCCACATCTTTTACAATGTTTCTTCAGTTCTAGCTTTTCTTTGATTTTTTTCTTGTTTCTTTGTGTTTGATAATTGATTTCTCTACATTCACTACATTGCAATTTTACAAGATTATCCTGTGACATATAATTATATTATTGTTATATAAATGGAGCCAACGGAGGGACTCGAACCCACGACCGATGGTTTACAAAACCATTGCTCTACCAGCTGAGCTACGTTGGCAAATTACAGACAAAGTATAACAAATTAATAGAGATTAATCAAGTGTGGAAGAATATACCATAAAAATATCTACTACGCAAGAAAACGAGACCCAATATGATGGATCTCGTTTGTTTTTAGCCTACATATAATTTGCAGGACTTATTTTTGATTTTGCACTTACTGTAACAGTTAGAGACAGTCTTTTCTGACCCACAAACACAGGTGGCTTCATGTGTTTGATTGTCCAGGTAATCAAATTTTTGCTGACTGTATCCAGCTTTCTCTACCAAATGAATTGCAACTGGATTTGTTGTAGTCAGGAGAATTTTGTATTGACTACCGTGACTTCTAATGTTTTTCAAAAGATTGAAACCAATCCCACCATCACGGCACTCAGGATCAACCCATAAAGAGCCGGCTTCATACCAACCATTGTGAAGATGCCACAGTGTAATGTGGCCAACAATTTTCCAACGATCAAAGGCGATCACTGAAACACCCGCCATGAACTGTTTTAGTAGTTCAAGTGGTGATTTCCACAAGAGATGTTTCTCTTGTCTGAACTGCCACGACAAAACACAAAAGGCTACTACAAGCTTGATGATGTTTGTCTTGTGTGAGACATGTACGTACTCATACTTTCTTCGCATATAGTCCTCCTTTGTTAAACAAAAAGAGCTGGACCAAACGATCCAGCTCAAAACCAGCTATACCGTTTGGCTAACCTCCTTTCTTCTTCTTTATGATTATACTTTTTGTCATATTATTGGTTCAGTTCAATTAGTTTTTTGTAACACGCTTCCATCTGTTCCAAATCATCAATTGGGCAGTACTCATCAGCTTGATGAGCCATGGTCATATCACCAGGACCCCAAATTAGACAGTCACCCCATTTTTTGAATAGACCAGCCTGTGTCCAACCAGAAGTGACTCTTACTTTACTTGAGCCAATAACCTCATTGCTTATGAACTCTGCCTGCTGGTAAAGTTCTGATGATTTTTCTATAAGATTTGGTTCTCCCTTGAAGGTTATTTCAACGTTTGCTGATGAATCAACTTCTTGAATGATCTTTATCGTTTTTGCTGCAACTTGTTCCATGTCTTCATTTGGCAAAACTCTGCGATTTATTACAAATTTACATTGATCAGGTATAACATTTGTTGCAGTTCCTCCATTGATCTGACAGATTGCCTGAGTAGGAATATCAAATAGTTCGTCTTTGTTAGCCTCTAACGTTTTTTCATACTGCTCAAGGTCCTTGAAAGCCTGGAATGCTTTGTGAATAGCGTTGTTTTCTAAGTTCTTGTCGTAGCTTGTTCTACTTGAATGCAAGGCTTTGCCGTAGAATGTCACATGAAACTCAATCACTCCCTTTTGCCCTATTTCAAGTTGGCATGCTGTTGGTTCGCAAATGACTACCTTGGCAGAACCAGGCGTGATATTTACATTTTGGATAAAGTCTTTACCTCCAACACTTCCCGCCTCTTCATCTGCATCAAAAAGAAATACAATGTCATTTTTTGGCTTGAAATTGACCGACAAAGCCGTATTAATCATACAAGCAACACCGGCCTTCATATCACTCGACCCTAGCCCATAGAGCAAGTTATTCTCAATCACTGGCTCAAAAGGATTCTTGGTCCACTTACTTGATGAAGGAACTGTGTCCGTATGCCCACTAAAGACAATTGGATTTTTGTTGGACTCCCCTTTTATTCTTACTTCAAGGTTAAACAGATCCAAGTCTCCCTTTTTTAATGGAGTTATTTTGCAAATGTCTTTGTTTGGAAAAAGAGATACAATAAAATCAACAACCTTTTTGTTTGAAATTTGACTGTTTGATTGAATTGAAATTAGTTTTTTCAAGATTTCTAATGTTGTCATACTTATCAAATATTTATTATATTGTGAGCGCAGAATTAATCTGCGCCCACAAGTATTGTTTACATAACTTTTTGCCAATAGAAACGTTCAGGATCTCCTGGCATATGAAGTGTGGTTTGAACAAAGCCTGCCTGTTGAAGTATTTTTTCCATACCTACAGCCTTTGTTCGACCAAGGACCAGTTCTGATCCTGACTGTTTCAAGTCTTGCAGCATCAGGTCAAACAGCTTTGTCCCCCAACCTTGAAGTCGGAGTTCACTGTTTACAGCCATCTCAGCTGCATAGCCTATTGCTTTGCCTTCGTAGGACACTCCAGGAATAACCTGGCTTATTTTGTCTTGGTAAGGGACAAAACTAGCAGCAAATCCAACCACTTGCCCGCTCGTTTTAGCTACAAGCCATTTGTAGTACTGGTGCTGTTGGTAATTGAGAATTTGCTGGTAAACTTTTTCTGGTTTCCAGAAAAATTCAAGCCATGGTGGCTCCTGCCAAACCTGGCAATAGAACTGAGCGACCTGTTGAACAGTTGACGTGTCTGACATGTCGAGTGATTGAATAATCACCTGACCATTTGGCCAAACAAGAGTGTCACAGTGACAAGCAGGAAACTGGTGTTCTTCTGGACAACCTTGGCAGCCTTGTCGCAGCTCATTTGGCATGGCGGACTTGTAACTAGTAATGAACCCAAGTTTGTGAACTATCCCAGCAGAGTTTTTGTTGGGAAGCGCCATGATTTCTTGTCCCTTAGAAATCCCTTGAACTAAATGCATCGCTTTTTGGGCAAGTCGTGTGCCAATCCCTTTCTTCCGTAAACAAGGATCAACAACAATGGTCATCAACTCAATACAAGATTGCCAAATCTTGATTGAAATATAACCAACAATTCCGTCACAGTTGAAGGCAAAGAATGCTTGCGATGTTTTGATCTCTTGAGCAATTTCTTGTTTTGTTTTCTGTGCAATCAAACCAGCCTTCATTTCTGGTTCAATTAACGCATACACCCTGTCCAAGTAAATCGAATCACTCGGATTTGTTCTACGAATCTTTGTTTGCATTGCAAACCTCCTTAGTTATGAAACAACATATGGCCCTGTTAGACCACTGTTTATTTATAACTTTAGAGTTGCAAACAAAAAGCAGTCTACCAAAACAAATTGGCGTCTTCGTGGGTGTCTATGTTGTGATAAACTGCAATTCATAAATTTATTTATATTAACTTAAAAAAGCCTATTTCTAGGCTTTTTCGTGTATATAGTGTGATTTATTTTACAAATTCTTATACATACAAAAAAGCCCAAAAATCTTAAATTTTCGATAATGCTTTCTTGAAATTGAACTTATTTGTATGTTCATACGATAATTATGACGTTCATTTTGTAATTTTGTTACAAAAAATGGGGATACAAGTGCATCCCCACGATTTTAACTGTTTTTTTTCAGTTGATCAATCAGACGAGAGAGTTCGTCGATAATCGAATGATCCTTTTGTTTGCGTAGGAAGAAAGGAGGCCTTTCCAAGTCCTGAACCCGAATTCTGACTGAAGAGCCAGTGATTCTTTTGGACTCAGCCTCAATCTCTTGATAAAGCTTGACTGTCTGCTCTAGGCAAAAGATTGAGAATCCCACGACTTTGTCAGCCGGTATGGATGCCCACTCAACGGGATCTCCCAATGGTAGAACATATGGAGCGCCGTAATTTCCCTCCATCGGTACAGCGAAGTAGTGCTCAGAATGAGCCTGGGCATGATCGTACTGTTCACCAACCGTTCTTCCTGAGAATCCTATCCCGGGATACCAGTCGCGTTCACCAATCCAGTCGACCACTTGTGCTTTGCGATATTTGTCAACCCAGTGGAAAGGAGCATCCAAAGAGTAACAACCTTCACCTTCTTCAGGTTCAATGTTTATCGCAACCACGAATCTCTCGACATGGATACCCTTGGTCAACAAGAGTCTCTGAACTGCTTTCAGTGAGCCTCTGGTCCAAGTTCCATCGTCTACGAGAGCGACACGCTTTTTCTGCATGCGCCTTATGCGACCCTGATTGACGATACGATCCAGCTGAGACTGAATAGACAGATCTGCTATACGCGGACCATGTCCAATCTCGGTCCAACCGAGTCGCCACTCCTGCTCTGCATCATGTTTGGACCACTTGACGATGCGGTTGGCATCGAAGTGGATGTCGGCCAAGCCACGTTCAACGTAAACTTGGTCCAATGAGATAACTGGAATGTCTGGTGCATGATCAGCGATCAACATCAGTAGTCCAGCTTTCAGGTATTCGGTACTCAGATAAACAACCTCCACTCCCTGTGGATTGAAGATTGTTCCAAGTTCTGACAACAATGCGCTTTGCAGTTTGTCAAAAACTTGCTTGTCGGGAAGGAATAGCTGGCTATGCGTGCTGAGCCACCTGCCCACAATGGCGCGGAGGTCGCCAGATACTAAGTAATATAACTTCTTCTCATGACTATCGGTCGCCATGGCACCTCCTTCTCTACGTTATAAGGAACTGTTTATCTAAATTTACTTTACATTTGATTATCTAACAATTCTATGATTTTGTCAACAGCTTGCTCAGCTGTGTCTACTCCGTAGACTTTTTGTCTCTGTCTATTATCTAAATAGGTATTGGCTAATTTTTCAGCCCAGCCGCCTGTATTATTAAGTACAACCATAGGTTTGTTGAGTTGGTATGCTATTGCCAGCTCACTCAGTGTTCCAGAACCACCACTTACTGCAATTACTGCGTCACAGCTGTTTATCAAAACAAACTCTCTTCCACCGCCTCTTTCAAGACCTGAAGAAATTATGATGTCTGTGTTACCCTCTTTGTCCCAAATATCTTTACCTTGACCATATGTAATACCAATTGTTGTACCATTGGCTTTTTTTGCGCCTCGAGCTGCGGCAGTTGAAAGCGAATCATAATCTTTTTCTGCCCCATAAAGAACGTAATGTCCCTTTTCTGCAATTCTTTTTCCTACCTCTTCAGCTATTTTCTCAACTTCTTCAGAATATTTCAGGTCAGCGGCTGACCCCATTACTCCAATTTGATATTTTTTCATATTTATTTTGTTAATTTATCTAGTTTTAATAGAATATCCTCTACCCCTTTGGTAACAGATTCAGGAGAAACATAATCTGCCATTTCTTGTGCAATAGCACTGCCATTACTCACAACAAAGAAGTAATCCATTTCGTTTCGTGCAGGTTTTTCCATTTCATCATCACTTATAATAATCTTGCTGTACTTTGGAAACTGTTTAGTTAAATGATTAAAAGCGTCTAATTTTGATATCTTCGTTGGTAGGATCAATAGATTGGCAAAGGCTTTTGTAAATTCGGTCTTGAAGTCAAATAACTTTTTGTTTAGTTCATCTGTCATTATTTTGTAAAATTCTTCAACTGTGTCGACATCCATTTCAAGTTGATCATCAACAACCTTTTTAACATGTATACTCACGGTATATTTTCTATATTGATTAGTTATAAATAGATGTGTTTTGTCACTTGGAATATCTTGGACGTCAATATGTTTGTTAATATCCGTTGTGTCACCCTCAAAGTAAATTGCATTTGAGAAATGCTTTTCTATAATTTCAGGAATCATTTCTTTTATCAACTTGAACTGCTCTTGCGAATCTTCATCAAGTAGAACTTCAGTCTTGCCACTTTCCTGATGATAAATGTAACTGCCATTCTCTGGTATTAATGGACCAGTCATGTCAAAAGTTTTGGCAATAAATAATAGATCTTCTAGAGATCTATTTGAATTTAACAAAAACGTGTGGCCTTCGTCGGTCAACTGACTAATAGTTGAATTGATTGTAGAAGATGTTGATTTATAAGACTTGTTCAGGAGTGTGCCATCAACATCAAGCGTTATTAAAAATTTTCTCATATATTCCATTGAATCATTTTCTCATACTAATGTCAAATATGTTCCTAAATTTACATTAAAAAAAGCAGAGCCTTAGCTCTTCTTTTTTATTCTTGAAATTGCTTTTTTGAGAGTTATCATCTCCTGTTTTCCTGTTTCCATGTTGCGAAGAGTGACTTTATTCTTTTTTACTTCATCCTCACCGAGAATGATAACCCAACCTATATTATAGTCATTGGCGAACTCCAAGCCTTGTTTCAGTTTTTTGTATTTATAACAAATGTCAGTTTTAATGTCATTGTTGCGAAGCTCTTTGGCTATATCAAATAACTCACCAGCATTTTTTTTGTCCATTGAAATCAAATATGTTTCCACGGTTGAAATTTTTTCATTTCTGTCAGACTGAAGATTCATGGCATCAAAAATAGTTTCCAATCCGAAACTGATACCAATTGCTGGAATTTCCTGTTTGCTACCAAGTAGTCCGCCAATCATCTGATCATATCTACCACCGGCAGCGAGAGATGAACTAAGTTTGGTTTGATCTTTTAGAAATACTTCAAAGATGTTGCCTGTATAATACGCTAATCCTCTGGCAAGTGAAGGTAAAAACTCTACATTTGCACTATTTGGTAAAAGGTTAAGTGTTTGTTTAAGTTCTTCTAATCCTTCTTGATCACCTAATAGACTTTCTAGTTCTGCAATAATATCTTCATTTTTTCCTGAAGCAATTAAATACTTTTCAAGGTTTTTGATACTGGATTTGTCTAGACCCTTTTCCTCAAGTTCCTTTGCAACGCCAACAAAACCAATTTTATCAAGTTTGTCGATTGAAACGATTACACTATCTCTTGACTCTTCCTTGATGTTAATTTTATTCAAAATTGCATTTAGAATTTTGCGGTTGTTGATTTTAATAATCACGTCAAGCCCAAGTTTGTCAAAGGCCTCCTGAGTCAATTGAACAATTTCTGCGTCAATGCCTGCTGCAGAAAGTCCAACAACGTCAACATCACACTGCCAAAATTCTCGATAACGACCAAGTTTTATTGGACCATCTCGAAAGACTTGACCAATTTGGTAACGTTTAAATGGCTTCTTTAGTTGAGGATTCATGGCCACAAATCTTGAGAAAGGAACTGTGAACTCTGTCCTTAGCACAAGATCTCTCTTGCCTTGGTCTTTAAATTTGAATGTTTCTTGCATTGCTTCTGATTCGTTGCCAATACCATACTTTGAACCAAACAATTCATATCTTTCAATGATTGGTGTTTCTATCGGATTATATCCAAAAGATTCAAACACCTGTTGCAGCGTTTGCGTAATTTCATTTCTTTGAATTTTTTCAACTGGGCCAAAATCTCTAACTCCTTTGGCGCGTTGTAAATCTTTGGTTTTCATATAGAAATAATAATGGGGCGAACGACGGGGCTTGAACCCGCGACCACTGGTACCACAAACCAGTGCTCTACCAACTGAGCTACGTCCGCCATAATCATTTTGAATTGTAAATTTACTAAAAAAACCAGCTTCCGCTGGCTGTCTCTTACACAAAACACAGGCCAGCTATATCTGACAATGATGATGGTGATGTGTTGTGTGTCTTTTGTTCATACGACATAAATATAATACAACTGAGTGGTTTTGTCAAATTATATTTTAATTATCTCATCTAGGTAGGGCAAATCAAAAATATGTTTTTTCCTTTCATCTCTGTATTTATGTGGATCTAATTTGTTTTTCTCTAATAAGTCAATCATGAACCTCCGACCAAGATATGGCGGCATAATCACGTAAGTCGCACCAGCTTTGTAGAGTTTGTCTGCGTGATTTGGTCTATTAGCGATACACAAGAAATTTATGCGAGGGTGCTTGCTTTTTACATGTTTAAGAACGGTAATGTTAACATCAACCTCTGGGATTGTTGATATCACAAGTTTTGTGCCAACTAGTGGAAGATCATCAATTAAGTCTGGATCATCCGCTGAACCATATAAGTTTGGAATATTTTTATCTTGTAGCGCTCTAACTACTTCCGGATCGTGATCAATAACAAGATATGTAGCTTTTAGCTTCTCTAGCTGCTTGATTAATCCACCACCAAGTCTGTGCGCCCCAAACAAAATAACATCATAGTGTTCTTGTTTGCGTGCTGCTTCTTTTTTTCTTTTTGTATCTGGAAAAATTACGTGAAGTGGTTTATATAAGTATTTATATATTTGATGATTGTAGGTTATATAATAAGTCGAAACGGTAATTGTTATAATACCAACAATAGTCGCAGGACCCAAAATTGATTCTGGCAAATGACCAAAACCTACACCCATTCCAATTATAATCAATGAAAACTCACTAATTTGTGAAACGGTAACTGCTGCCAAAAGACTTGTCTTGAGTGTGTATTTGAGAAACCTCATCACTAATATCATGATTATCGGATTACCAATCAAAACAAACACTGAAAAGGAAATAATCATTGGCCATGAACTTGCGATGTCAGCCAAGTGTACATTTGCACCTAGAAACACAAAGAAGACAATCAAGAAAAAGTCTCTTAGCGATTGTATTCGTAATGCAATTTCACGTTGGTATGGCGAAACTGAAAGCATTACACCGGCAACAAGGGCTCCTAGTTCTAATGAAAAGTTTAATTGTTGAAATACGGCCGAAATAGCAAAACAAATTCCTATTGAAAAAATGAACAGCATTTCCTTGTTCTCCGCGAAGATTCTATCAATATGAGGGATAACATATTTAACCAGAATATATATTGCGAGGGCCACAAGTGCCATTTTCCCTATCAACATGAAAATTGCCGACAGATATTCACCACTATGAATACTTGTTGATGTAGATAAGATTATAAAGAAAAGCATGGCGACCAAATCTTGAACTAACAAGAAACCAATTGTGATTCGACCGTAAAGAGTATCTTGTTCCTGCTTTGTGTAAAGTAACCTCAAAATAATAATAGTACTACTGAGGGCGAATGCCAACGATAAATAAAATCCAACAATTGGAGTAAGTCCAAGTGCCATGGCAATAAAATATCCACCAACTGTAGTAAAAATGATTTGGGCTAATCCAGTAACAACAGCAACCTTCCCTACTTCCTTGATGACCGAAGGTTTCAACCCTAAACCAACAATAAACAATAAAAGCGCAACTCCAATATGCGAGAACGCTTCTAATTCCCCTCCATGTGGTATCAATCCTGTGACTGATGGACCAACAATGATTCCTGTAATTATATAACCAACTACCAATGGCTGCTTCAGCACCTTCATTATCAAGGATACTACTAAAGCAATACCCAACATGATTCCAAGTTGGACAAAGACGCTTGTCATTTTGTTCTGTATTTATTTTTGTTTTCATAAATATTATACCATATTTTTTGTAATAAAAAACGTCTACCCCTAATGTTATAAGAGTAGACGTGTGTATATCTTTACTCAGTTGGTGAGTACGCTTGGCAGCGACGACACTTTGGCTCTCTCCCTTCTGGGATGAAAACCTTTTTACATTCACTGCAAGAGCGAATACTGGTCTCGCATTCCGAGCACTGGTTCAGTCCAGAGAAGATCAATTGGCTACAGTGCGGGCAGTTGATCTTGGACAAAACCTTTTTGCACTGTTGACAGCGCTGTTTGTCTTTATAGGTCTGCCTGCCACAGTGTGGGCAGTTTCTCTTTTCCAGAGAATGCTTGCACGTGGGGCAGTCCCATCCCTTGCTTTCTGCTCGCTTGAGAATTTGGTCACCGCAGTACGGGCATTCCAGTTGCTCTTTCTCGCAGAAGGGACAGTTTTTCATCCCTCGATAAATCCGGTTTCGATTGCCTTCATGATCAACGCAGCTGGAATCACCACAAACGGTCATCGACAGCCGTGACCGGCACTGATCACATCGATCCTTGTCGGCAAAGGTTGGCTTGCCACACTCAGGGCAAGTCATCTTGACCAGACTCTTTGAACAGCCAGGGCAATGAGCCCCCCTGTTGTCCAGAACACTGCGAAGAAGATTGTCTCCACAATGCGGACAGTTCATGATTTGTTCCTGACAGTAAGGACATTCCTTGCTGCCATCGTAAACCATGTGGCGATTGCCTTCGCCATCCACACAAGCCTCGTTGGGGCATTCGTTCACGTGAAGGGCGTTGTTGCAATAGGAGCACTGTGACAGCTCCATGAAAACAAGTCTCTGCCGATCCGAACGATGGCAGTGTGGACATGGAACCTTCTTGAGGCTCATGCCACAGCCCTTGTGCGGACACTTGGGATCATCCTCCTCGAGAGTGGAATTGAGTACCGGGTCGTTACAGTGAGGACAGTAGAAAACTGCCTCCTTGCAGTGGGGGCATTCCTTGATCCCTCGGTAGAATTGCTTTGGATTGACATGGTGATCAACGCAGTTGTCGTTGGGACAGTCAATCATTTCGAGTGCCTTGCTACACCTAGAGCAGCTCTCTCTATCGGCGAAGTTTTCGACTCCGCAATGAGGACACTTGATCCTCTCCAAGCTCTTGTGACATTCAGGGCACCTCGAGTGAGTGACGCTGAACAAGAATTTGGATATGTGAGTATTGCAGTGTGGACACTGCTTGAGTTCCTCTTTGCAGAAGGGGCACTCTGCCATCCCTTTGAAGAAAGAGTTCCTCTTCTTGTGCTTGTCCACGCAACCTTCGTTTGGACATTCGGCCAAAACCAGCTGACGATTGCAATTGATGCACTGTTTCTTGTCACGCCACGTATTACGTCCACAGTGAGGACATGGCATCAGCGCAAAAGACTTACCGCAGCTGTAGCAGCTCGGATCTTCTTCCGTGCTACTGAACTTGGAGTCGAGCTGAATCGCACTACAGTGCGGACAAACTCGCAACTTTTCCTTGCAATAAGGACACAGTTCCATCTTGTTGTGGACTTTGTGACGGTTACCCTTGTGATCGAGACACTTCTCGTTCGGGCAATCAACATAAGCTCCCTTGAACGAACGACCACAGTGACTGCAGTTATCACAATCCATATAGGTATTGTATCCGCAGAACGTGCAGCGAATCGTAAGAAGGCTTTTGTCACACTTGGGACAGTGCGGCGCTTCGCCGTCGAACGAGCTCGCAAAAATCATGTCATCGCAGTGAGGGCACTGCTTGAGCTTCTTTTCACAGAACGCGCAAACCCCACTTCCGTGATAGTTGCGATTCTGCTTGCCCTTGTGATCCTTGCACTCTGGATTTGGACAATCAACCATGGACTGCCCTTTGCCACACTTCGTGCAATGACTGAGATCTCCAAAGACGGAGTGACCACAGTCTGGACACTTCATCCTATGAAGACTTTTCCCACAGAACTCATGCGGACAGTGAGGAGTGTCCTCACTCAGAAGGCTGTGCTTGATGAACCGATCACAGTGAGGGCACCGTGCCAGTTCTTCCTGACAGTGCGGACACATCTCATCAGTTGCAGAGATTTCCTCACTACACTTCGGACAAAGGAAGATCACGCCATGCTTGATATCCTTGGAACGTCGACGAAGGGTTTCTTGACGCTTTTGCGCTTCTTCCTCGTGTCGTTTCTGTTCTTCGGCAAGTCTTGCCTCTTCTTCCTTCAGTCGTCTGGACTCCTGTGCCTTGCGACGGCTCTCGGCATCCTTGAGCCGCTGAGCTTCGCGCTGACCAGCCTCTTTTTCCTGTTGACGACGCAACTCTTCACGAGCATCGTCATCAACTTCTTCCGTGGTTTCGGCAAGAACTTCCATGACGGGAAAGCTTACAGCTTTCGCCCACTTTCCATCCATCATGGATGAGTGGTTGAACGATATGTCTCGAGAGAGTTTGGCCACAGCCGCCTTCCATGCACTGATGAACTTGCTGTCCATCCTGGCATGCAAAGTTACTCGCCCTTTCTTGAGATAATCAGCTCGAACCTTGAGAAAGACGCCATCACCGGCACAGAATACCGGCTCTCCTTCGCCTTCCAGCGCAGCCTCAGCAAACGGCTCAAGGTCAATCAAGACCTGGCCATTTGTGTTGTTCGGCATTACGTGCAAACCGAGAACTTCTCTGGTTGCCTGAATAATGTCGAACAACAGACCTTTGTATAAATTGGTCTGTGTTACCATGTGCACCTCCTTGGGTTGCTAAAATTACAGGTTTTCAACGGACAGTTTGACCGCTAACCTTAACATAAACTGTGCTTTTGTCAAGTAAAAAAGGTGTTCAATGAAGAACACCTTTGTTTTGCTTTAGTCGTCCAGACAATCCTCGCATTTGCGCTCTTGACTGTCAGGAACGAACCACGACCTGCAACTCTGACATTTCTGAAGTTTCACTTCGCAGTTCGTACACAAGGTACAACCCTCGAAGATCCATTCCTCACAGTTTGGACACTCAATGGTGTTGAGCGTCTTCTTGCAGTCTGGACACCGGTTGTACCCGAAGAAGATCTTGCTGCCACAGTGTGGACAGTTCTCCTTTTTGTAGCTTTCGCCACAGCGAGGACAGTCTTCTTCGTCAATTACCACCTGTTTCGGAATGACAACCTTGCAGAAGACGCACTGCGTAATCTCTTCCTCGCACGAGGGGCACTGATTGAGCCCCTTGTAAATCGAGGGATACTCATTGAGCTCACAGCCTTCAGCGGGACACTCAATGGTTTCCAGTTTCTGCTGACAATGAGGACAGGTATTCAAGTCAGCGACGATTTGAGCCTGGCAGTGAGGACACTGCGTCTTGTAGAGATACTCACTACACTCTGGGCACGTGAGGTTCTCCGGACAATCTTCATGGTCCACCGAAGGGATCCAGTGCTGACAGTGCGGACACTGCTCAACTTCTTCTTCGCAATAAGGACATTCTTTCAGCCCCTTATAGAAGGTGAAGTCGTTGTCAGCCCCACAGTCTTCATGAGGACACGGGATGTTGCTCACCTTCTGCTGACAGCGCGGACACTGCGTCAGATCTGCGGTAATCTCAGCCTGGCAGTGCGGACACTGTGTCAGGAAGAGGAACTTGTTGCACTCCTGGCAATACTGAGAGTCTTCGTCCTCGTCACGATCAACCTCGGGAATCCAAGAATGACAGTGAGGGCATTCCTCGACTTCTTCTTCACAGAAGGGACATTCTTTCAGTCCCTTGTAGAAGGTAAAGTCATTCTCAGCCTGGCAGTCTTCGTGAGGACATGTGATCAAGGACAGTTTGCACTGGCAGTGCGGACACTCTTCGAGATCCGCGGTGATGATCACGTGACACTCTGGGCACTTGGACTTGTAGAAGTGCTTGTCGCAGCTACTACACAGCTGATCCGTGTTGTCGCTGTCGACACTTCCCACATTCCATGCCCGACAGTGAGGACATTGAAACAGGTCTGCTTCGCAGTCCGGACAAGTACAGTTTTCCTGAACCAGATGAAGAGGAACTTCTTCCCCGCAATCCGGACAGCAAATCATTGCACTCTTGGACTTGACGACCGACTGAACCTCCATCACCGGAATCTCCTCACTTGCCTCTACCAGTTGGTAATGGCAGTGCGGACACTCTTCGTTCTCGGCGTGGATTCTCTTGCTGCAGCCGGGACACACCTGAACACTGAATTTGTGCAAGCAGGTTTTACACCGCTCCTCAGAGCTCAGATTGATGGTCATGCACTTGGGACAAGCGCTGACCTTGACCTGACCGTTTGCGGTCTCCACAGCGAAGCCATCGATCAGAACGAATGATTCGTCTCGCCTCCCAGGTTCCTCGTCACCCTCAACCTCAACTTCGACCACCGGCATGGACCCTTGTTCCTGTGCCAGCAACTGAAGTCGCTGAATGTCTGCTGGAATGTATGAGCTGGAGTCGAAGTATATCTCGAGCCCCAGACTCTTCATCACAGCTTTCCACTCATTGAGTTCACGATATTCGCGCTTGGCCACCAGTGTGATTCGACACTTTGTGCTGGAGTACCGATTTCGGCACTTCAGAAAAACCTCTGGCTCAATCGCGTAGTAGGCGTCCTGGTGTGTTTCCAGCGCCGTGATAACCGACTGTAGGTCTGTGAAGACCTGCATTTCGGGAATGGGGATCTCTCCGTCAATAGGAAAGATCTTGTCTGTCTCTTGAACCACATTGCGCAGCTCATCGATTGTTAGTATTTGCCCCATGAAACCTCCTTGGTTGTTGTCGTAGCATTGATAAAGAACAGATAAGAGTAAAGATTAACACATTTTCATATTTTGTCAACCAAAAACAGACGCCCTCTGGACGCCTGTTTTATTTGAACTGTTACTTATCTAGAACAATTTTTTGTGTTGGGTAAGCAAAGCTTATTTTTTCCTTGGCAAAGGCATCAAATATAGCATAATTGATTGCCTGCCTCTTGTCGGCAAACTCACTATACTCACTTGAATTCACATAGTAAACTAACTCGAAGTTGAGGCTTGAGTCTCCATATGCTGCAAAGTGACATCTATCAAAGTCAGTACCTTCAACACCTCCGATTATTGTTCTTACAAGTTCGGGAATATTTTTCAATTTATTAGCGGGTGTTTCATATTCAACACCAAGAGTCACTGAAGCTCTTCTTTTTTCCATTTTTTTGAAATTTTGGACTCTCGCCGTTGTTAGCTCTCTATTTGACACAACCAATTCTTCTCCTTGTAATGTTCTGATGCGTGTTGTTTTCATACCAATTTTTTCTACTGTACCAGAATCTGTACCGATGGAAATGTAGTCACCAATTTGGAATGGCTTATCGACGTAGATTGAGAATGAGCTGAACATGTCAGTAAGAATGTTTTGCAAAGCCAAGGCAATGGCAATACCACCAATACCCAAACTTGCAACTAATGAAGTTACATTAATACCAAGATTAGAAAGGATCATTATAATTGCCACAACCCACAGAACGGCCTTTACTATCATGCTCACAGCTCTCAACATTGACTGTGAATACTTTTGAGTTGATTTATTGTTGTCAGAGTTGTTAATTGATTTGTTTATAAAGAAATCCAGAAATCTTGAGATTGCCTGAACAACCTCATACACAACTGTAACCAAAATTACAACCATCAAAACCTTGTCGACAATTTCTGGAAAAGTAAGGTACTTGATTGCAAAGTAAATAGCTACAAAAAAGTAAAAAGGTGGTTTTATTTTTGAGAATATTGCTATTAAAGCGTCATCCAAATCATTTTTGGTCGATTTGGCCAAACGATTTAATTTGGCAAGAATAATAACCTGAAAGATTTTCAATATGATAACGAAGCCAATAAAAATCACCAAAGCCAAAAAATAATTATATGCTGTGTTCCCCCACAATGAATAATTTTCTAATAACTTGAAAGTCTCCAATAAGCTACTCATAAATTTGAATATTAGTTATAATAGATATGTAAGTAGAGTATAGCAAAATAATAATAATTTTTTAAGTATGTTTGGAAAAAATAAGCCCCAAGTCTTCAGCGTCTTGGCTTTTGCTCTTGCTGCCGGCATTACCTGTGCAGCATGGATGTTCTTGATTGGGATAATGGCTTGGCTGTTTAATTGGGGTCACCCATTTGTACAAATAGCTGCCACGGTTTACCCAGGATATGATGCTTCCTTTCTCGGAAGTTTAACTGGCGCACTGTGGGGGTTTGTAGACTGTTTTATTGGAGGTGCAGTCTTCGCGTGGGTGTATAATATGTTTTCACGTAACTGTAAATATTGTTCAAAATAAATACTCAAAAGAGCTTGTAAAAAGCTCTTTTTTGATTTAAGATAAAATATCAGTTCGTTGACAGATTTAACTGCCATGGGGGAAGCCATGAAAAGAAAGGATGGCGGCAAGGGTGGCACGAAGCTACCAACAGCACGTAGCGCTAAATCTCTCGGTGAGATTTTGCTGCGCAAGAATGTAGTAACCTTGGAAATGCTTGAAGTAGCAAGGACCGAGGTTGCCCTAAACGGTGGAACGCTCAGCAAGGCTTTGGTCAAGTTGGGTCACCTTTCAGACCAAGTTCTTGTCGATGAATTGGCTAGGCACTATGACCTACCGGCCATGCGACTGACAGATGATGCTGCGGAAATTGATCCTGAAGTGATTAGCATTGTGCCTAGGCACATTGTTCGACTTCACAAGGTGATCCCAGTTTCCCTCAAGGACCGAAAACTGACCATTGCAACCGCTGACCCAGCCAATTATTATGCAGCTGATGATGTCAAAGCTGTAACTGGGTTCAATGTGGAGCAGGTCATCACTAGTGAAGAGGACATCGAGTGGGCCATCGACACATTCTACAAAGAAGATACGCTAGATGACATTCTCGGTCGACTGGATGATTCCGACATCAAGGTTCTCAGAGGAAAAGAAGAACTTGGAGATGAAGACCTGATCGAGGAGTCCAAGGACAATCGAATTGTCCGATTGGTGAACTTCTTTCTTGTAGACGCTCTCAAGAAGCGAGCGTCCGATATTCACATCGAGGCCTTTGAGAAGGTTTTTCGAGTCAGGTACCGCATCGACGGTGTGCTTCAGGAAATAATGAACCCACCACTTGAGATGCGTAATGCGGTTGTTTCTCGAATCAAGATCCTCAGCAATATGGATATTGCCGAGAGACGTTTGCCACAAGATGGCAAAATCAAGCTAAAGCTTGGATCACAAAGAGACGTTGACTACCGTGTCTCTGTCTTGCCCACCACAACTGGCGAGAATGTAGTCATTCGAATCCTCGACAAAAGCTCCTTGCAAACTGAGATGACTAAGCTTGGGTTTTCTGAGGAGCAATTGGACCTGTACCAATCGGCAATTCGTGCACCACACGGAATGGTTCTGGTAACTGGACCAACCGGTTCAGGCAAAACCACAACGCTCTACAGTGGGCTCCTGGAGCTGAACAAGCTGACGGACAAAATCTTGACCGTTGAGGATCCTGTTGAGATCCAGGTCGAAGGAATCAATCAGGTTCAGATCAATGACGATATTGGTTTGACTTTCCCAGCAGCACTGAGGTCTTTCCTTCGGCAGGACCCAGACATCATCATGGTTGGAGAGATCCGTGACTACGTGACGGCTGAGATTGCGATCAAGTCGGCCCTGACTGGCCACTTGGTCCTATCCACTCTCCACACCAACGATGCAACATCAACGATAACTCGGTTGATCAATATGGGACTGGAACCGTACCTGGTAACATCAGCCATAAACCTTGTGATCGCTCAGCGACTGGTCCGCAAGATATGCACAAAGTGCAAGGAATCCCTGGACCTGAGACCAGAAGTACTGATTGACCTGGGAGCTGATCCCAAGAGTGTCAACGGTTCCAAGGTTCATCATGGCCTTGGATGTAAGCACTGCAGTGACACCGGATATAAAGGCCGCATTGCTGTGTATGAGTGTCTGGCAGTGGATGACCGTATCCGCGAAGCGATTGTGCGCGGATTGACCGCTTCTGAACTCAGAGGTTTGGCAATCAAGTTGGGTATGGTAACACTTCGCCAGTCCGGCATTCAGAAAGTACTAGAAGGTGTCACCACTATCGAAGAGGTAGTGAGAGTCACACAGTAACAACAAAGCCTAGATTCACGTTTGAATCTAGGCTTTGTTGTTGGCTTACCGCTTGAGAGTGATAGCGATATCCCTCTCCCAAGGCATCAACTTGCTCCAGGTCTCTGCCTTGATGTGTGGTTTGACCAATCGAGGCAAGTAGATGGTCTGATCGGACTCATCGGTATTCAAATAGCGGACGATGGTCATGCTAACCTTACCACTATCGAAGATACCATCAAGTATATTCTGACGCACCTTACACTCCACCACTCGGTCGAATGTGTACTGATCCACATGTTTGGACCAGATGAATCCGAAAGTGGTGATCGTGATTGTGTTGTTGTCGAGATCAAGAGTTGCCTTGGCTCTCATCTCGTACCAGGTTGACACCAGAAGGTTCACTCCAAGGAGAAATGGAACCAGGTACATGAACGCATAGTACACAATCCATCCAACTGCAACGACTGCAGCCCATGCGTCAGGATCCTGCTTGTCCGGGATGTTGAGAGCCAGGCTCAGATTCCACAGTTCCTTGAACGTCTCTACGTTGTAGAACTTGTACATGCTGTGGATCCACTCATACAGGTAGTGGGCCCCAACCATGAAGATTGCAAGCCAGATGAGTGTCGAAATTTTCTCTGACATCAGAGCACGAAAGGTTGTCCCGATCGTGAACCGTTTGCGCGGCTTTGCTTGTGACATTTTTCCTCCTAGGTTTGAGTCACGGAAACAACTTTAAAAAATACAGCAAATACAAACAAATGTCAAGTACCCCCTTGACAAATTATAGTAATTTTAGTAAAATATATTGTTCTTTTACATGCGTGTCAATACAGGAGGTACACGATGCATACACTGTACGGAGATGGCCATTACGAACTGATGGCCAAAGCTACACAGGGTCTTTCCAACTTGATCAAATCAATTGTTCAGGCTGGAATCACCACAAAGAAGGAATATAAAGCCTGGGCTCGTGAGAACGAGTCTCTGCTCAAGAAGGCCTTCTGGTTCCCCGAAGATGAGGCTCTGCCACCGATTCACTCGTTGGTTTCTGCCTTCTTCCATCCGGAATTGCCACTGATCGGATTGAACTACACGCCGGTCGCTCACAACGTGCTACATGCCATTCCTCAAGGATGGACATTGCCACTGCGTGTGTGTCGTGGTGTGATATTTGACCGAGAGGCCAACCTGGTTGCTCTCCCCTTCCTCAAGTTCTACAACTTGGGTGAGAATCCGGAAACTGCTCTCGACAACTTGCCGACAGGTATGGCCTTCGAGGCTTCGGAAAAGATGGATGGCCATCTGGGTATCATCTTCAACTACGATGGTCAGTGGCTGATGACTACCCGCGGAAGCTTTCTCAGCTCCACAGGGAAACTCGGCTGCGAAATGATCAAGAAGATTTCGGTTCTCAAAGGATGGGACAAACATCCTGAGCTGAATCGCATCACACTTCTGACTGAGTTCATTCACCCGGAAACCCGGGTACATGTTCAGTACAATGCTGACGAGGATGGTTTCGTACTGATCGGTGCCAACAACCTGGATACCCTTCACGACTACGACTACAACGAGCTCCTCTTTCTGGGCAAGATCGCAGACCTGTCTGTCACTAAGTTGTGGCAAGGTAGCAGCCTGAACAATCTTGTTGAGTTAATGAAGGATCGCTCGGTGCAAAACCGTGAAGGATTTGTTATCCGCTTTGCCAATGGATTGCGGGTCAAGGTCAAATTTGAGACGTACATCGGTCTAATGGTGAAGGCCAAGCTGACCTACACATATCTGATGAACCGCATGATCAGCGGTAATCTTGAAAGGATGCTGGCAACCTTGGATGAGGAGATCCGAGACATTGCCATGATCATGTTGGGGCGCATTATGATGGGTCTGGCAACGCAAGGAACCAATCGCCAGAAGTGGACCAAGCTCTACAATCTGGTTGACTTGGACGATGCAACCTCCTACTTCAAGCAGATTTGCCGCACCTTTGTGAAGCACATGCGCGGCTAGTGAACAATATAATAGTTCAGGAACATTCCTGGACTATTTTTAATTTTTAAACTAAAAAACCAGGCATTAGTGCAATGCCTGATTTGTATGAACTACTTCATGCGTCTAACCACTTCTTCAACGAATGGTGAGCGCTCTGGAGTGACCAACGTAATGTGACCTGAACGGACTGAGTCGACCCAACACGTGGTAGTGTAGGTCAAGCCATTTGAAACTCCATCCAAGTAGTCGTTGTCGATCTGCTCTACGTCCCCTGTTAGGACCATCTTTGTATTGTGGCCTGCCCGAGTGATCATGGCCCTGACTTCTTTCGGGGTCATGTCCTGTACCTCATCAATGATGAGGAAAGTATCGTCTTCAGTCGAACCCTTGATGTGCAAAATCGGTTCTACCGAAATGAGGTTGGACACAATTGTGCCCTTATCATAATCTACATGGCTCGTGCCACTCTCCAGGTCTGAATCTTGAGCAACCTTCTGGAAAGCTCGAACGACTGGACGTGCGTATGGCGCGAACTTTTCTTCAAGTGTTCCTGGGTAATAACCTAGATCCTTGCCAACAACCTGTGTAGGCCGCCAAACAAGGATTCTCTTGTAGAGACCCTTTTTGACCAGATTGTAACCGGCCAAAAGAGCCATCAGTGTCTTGCCAGTACCAGGAACTCCGGTTAGTGTAACCAGGTCAATACTGGTGTCGACCAAAAGTGAGTAAGCTATCGCTTGCTCCCAGTTGATGGGTCTGATCTGGTTTTTCCAGTCATCATCCTTCGGACGAGGCTTACGAACGGGTACCAGCTTCTGCTGATCCTGCTTGTAGATTGCCAAACCTGTCTTTGGCTCACTCCCAGGTGAGTTTCTCCATGAGAGTCGAACCCCCTGATTTGGCATGATATCAATCCCATCAATGGTGCTACCCAGAGATGACATATCAATTCCACCATTGGAGTGCTCGGAGTACAATGTTGTAAGCAGTCCTTCTTGGTCTGGAGCGAGCTCCAGATCCAGAATTCCACTGTAGATGTCCTCAACGCTCTTGACCAAGCGATCTCTCTGCCAATCTTCGGCAGTGATCTCACAAGCACTGGCCTTGATGCGAACATTAATGTCCTTGCTCAGAACAATAACCGGCCGTGGGCCGGTGCTATCCGGGCGAGTCTTGTGCTCTTTTTCTTCTCTTTGTTGCCAATGCTTGGCGACACGAAGAACTCGGTTATCAACAGTATCCCTGTCCAGATAAACAAGCTCTTTGAGATCGATGGCATTGTGATCAAAGATCAACAGACCGCCATTTTCAGTTGGGATACCATCTGTCAGGAACTTGCCAGTCTGCAAGCCTACCAGACGATACTTTTCCAGGTTGCGAGAGGCTCGCCGAACGGCGTATGCCAGCTGTGGCTTGCTCCTCTTCAGGCCATCCAGCTCTTCCAAAACCCAGAACGGAACAACGATTACGTTGTCCTCGAGTTCGTCAACAACCTCAGGGTTGTAAACAAACATGTTGGTGTCTAGAACGTAGATCTTTCTATTTCTATTCATAGCACCTCCGATCGATCGCGATTGAATGAACATGAGAACAAGGTAAGTTTAGCAGATTTGCATAATAAAGCAATTTTAAAAGACCGACGTTGTCGATCTTGTTTTCTTTATGATAGATCTGCCATGAGCTTTTGAAAAGCGGCCTGGCCAGCTATCTGCATTTCGTGGGTATGGATAATGGCTGATTCCTGGAGTGTGGAAAAAGCCTGGTTGACGATGCCAATGTCTTCGTCTTCCTTGTCAATCAGCACATTGCAGATCATCTTCTTGCCATACCTAGCAAAAGGATCTTTGACCTGGACTTGGTACCAATAGAAATGGTTCTCTGGATCTAGAGGTACACTCTTGTCTCTCCATGGCATTATCCATCGCAGAGAGATAGTTACCTCTATCAGACTTTCAGGAAAAACTGTTCTCAGTGCATTGGTGAACTGTGCATTTCCGGGGGTTATTTTGAACTCCCTCGAGCGACAAGTGTTGTGTTCCCAACCATGCCAGTGATACTTTGCACCTTCTCCTAGAACGAATTGCAAAAATCGTAATGCTAACTGTTTCATGTGACCTCCTTGTTCAGACAAAAAAGATTATCACTTTCTCAAACAGTTGTCAACACAAAACAGGCACACTCGGTACCTGTTTATTGTTTTAAACTTTTATTTTCTAACTGCTACAATCACGTCGCCCTTTGGAAATTGATCAGTTTGGTAGAGTTTAGCATCAAAACCATGTCTCTTCAGATACTCAACCCTGGCTTCATCAAGATTGGTCATTGCCTCCATGCCTTGTTTTTTCTTTTTCTCACTTTGGCTGTTCGTTTTGGAAGACTCTTTGCACCATTTTTTCCAGTCATCTTGGGTTATATCGTACCTAGCTGGATGATTACATGCCTTGTCTTGACAGCAAGTCATAATAACTAACATCGGACTTTCTGATTCAACCCAATTTTCAATTATACTATCTGACAAATCGCCACAAGCATGCTTGGCAACAACAACCGAATTCTTATCAAACGAAACCTCTTGAAGTGGTCGCAAATCTCTAGTCACAGCACGTTCAAAATCGGCTTGAAATGGCAAATTAGCAACGATAACCTCAGTAAATGACTGCAACTCCGCCACTGGATCAACAATGCTAATTTCGTCCACTTGGCGCCCTCTTCGCATAAAGTCCATTCCAACCGCCAGCCCTAGATCGCCCGCGCCTCCAGCCATGTCCATAATTTTGGTTACATTTTCTGGTAATGAAGGAATGTGCTGGTCCATTATATCTACCAAGTATTTAACTTCTTCAATTTTTTGTTTTACTTTCTCAACTCGCTTGCCTGCAATTTTGTCCAAAGAGACTTCTTCTGCCTCCATAAGTTCTTCTTTTAACTCAGGGTCAGCTGCTACTCTTTTCATAGCATCTTCGATTTCCTCTCCCTCAGTTTTTCTTTTTTTCGCAAACTTTGCAAGTGACTTTTTTCTGCCAATTCCCGCCTCATCAATAAAAGTAACTCTACCCTTCACATAGGCAAGCTTTTCATAAAACATGTCCATTGGTCTAGCAAGTTCAGCAGAGGAGCCATCATACTCTTTTGGCTCAGGTTTTAAAATCCTTTTTAGCACTGTCGTAGCGTCTTCATGCTTGTCGCTTTCCAACTCCCCTTTTGCCATACTGGTTGGTGTATAAATTTTGTGACCAAGCACCTCTGGTTCTACTTCAACTGCTTTTCCCTTTGTTACGGATTGAACTATTGCTTTGGCCAATTCTAAATCCTTTGATAAGACAATAACAAAACCAGGATGAACTTTCTTGACCAATTCGTCTCCACCTTCATTGACCCAAAAGTCTGATTCTCTACCGCGATCTTCTCTTCTAACCTTTTTCAATCCCCATTCTTCAAAGATTTTATCATCAACAACCTTGGCACCAACAAAAGGTAGCCCATCTGAGTCTGTAATTACCCCAGCCTCATGCCCCATGATGGCCATTTGCATAAAACCGTTATCCATTTCTGAAATAGGAACTCCATCTTCTGTTCTAAATCGTTCTTTTGCATTGGCCATTACACGTTTGCTGGCTGTTTTATAATATTCCTCTGGAGATTCACTCGCCTTGTCTAGTTGGCCAGAAATTCTTTCAAGGTCTTCTGTGAATTCAGTGGGTGTGAAATCAATTTCTCTTTCACGACAAGAAAACTGCATAGACATCCAAGCTTTGGCAACCGGGTTTTCTCCACTAGTAAAATCTTTGGCATAGTCCCATGGACCTCCAACTTGAATATTAACCGCCATTTTTAGAAGTTCTTCCGGTTTACAACCAAACTTCTCACAAAGCTCTTCGGTTTTGCATCGTAATTCTTCTACTGCCATAAATGAAACTGCGTTGAGTCCTCTTTTTGTTCTGTCGGTAAGTGTAAAGAAGTTGAGTTTCATCTTTGTATCCTCATCTATGTCTGGATATTTTTCTAGCAGATTCTCTTTGAAGTTTGCTAATTCAACAAAAACTTCATCAAATCTCTTTGGTGTTTCTTTTTTTTCTTGCTCTGGAGCAACTGATTGATCTCCGATTGCTGGCATCTTGGACATAGAATTGTAGTTATTTATGCTTACATTTTACTAAATTTTGATCAAAAATAAAAGCAGGAGTTACAAGTAACCCCTGCGATTTGTTTAGCAGAGAAGCTGCTCCACGATGGGAAGCTGACTCTCGTGTACCACCAGAATGTTGTGATCAGTGGTGATCACTTCCTTGGGTAGCTCCTCAAACGCCGGTTCCATCACAAGTTGTGATCCAGTTTCCACCAGAGAGATGAAACTGAATCCCAACTTACGCGAGATACCGATGATTGGGGTTGCATCCCATGGGGTCTGATGGCCGGGCCGAAGAACGACAGCACCAACCTCACTTTTCCAGAGACGAGCCATCATCACTCCAATGCTGCCATCGGCGATCTGATAACTCTTCATGTGAGCGGTCAACTCCGCGACTGCTGGTGAGTCGTACTCAGGTAATGGATCCCGAAGGAGAATGACCTGATTGGCCAGAGGCCTGTTCGTATCGATACTCAGCTGCTCGGTCATGTCCAGATCAGAGATCCGGTGAACCTTCTGAGAATCTGGCCGATAGCCATAGATCTCCTGAGTATTGATGTCCGCAATGTAGGAGGCAATAACCTTGCCCTGACAGACCAGGGAAATCATCGATCCCACGCCATGCGACTGGCGCCGGCCAAAGGCCTTGGTGCCATCCAGTGGATCTACCGTGAAGTAGATATCCAATGTTGGATGTGTGCACGGGATGAACAGATCATCCTCTTCGGCGATGATGCCGAACTGGGGGAAACACTCCCGCAGGGATCTGATAAAAACCTCCTGTGCTGCTGCATCGGCGGTAGTTACCAGGTCGTCGGAAATACCATCGTAGGCCAGCTTGTGCTTGGCTTCGAAAGTAATCCTCTGTCGTCGAATGGCTGCCATGGCTCGACGGACGAGCTCCTTCATGACAATCCCAATCGCATGACTGTTGAGCGAATCGTAAACCTGTTCCATGAACTCTCCTTGGTTTGGTGGTTATTAAGGAACTATGAGAAAAAATAATATCATTAAAACCACATCTTGTCAACTAAAAAGAAGGACCAACAATGCTTGATCCTTCTATGTGTATTTATCTACTAAAATGATACTCATAGGCTTGTTCCGTTGCCCTCAGAACTGCTTCAGTATATCTTACAGCTTTTTCTTCGTCTCTTACAGGCCAGAGTGACATGGCGACTTGCCAAGCTCCAGTGTTTCCACATTCGCCGATAATGCGTTCGCCTGTCTCCTTGGAAATGTTAACCCCCATATAATCTAGCCGCTGCGGACAGTGATTTCTTTCGTCTGAAGCAATCGCCACATGCCAATGGTCGGAGTGATCGTCAATCCACAACCAACCATGATGCACAACGTAAGGAAAGAGCCCTAGGAACTTCTTTTTCACCTTGATTGGGATGGCTTTGCCAACTTGCGCAAGTAGTTTGGCCACCTTTTCAGCAGAATTCATATTTTCCTCCTTTCTGCTTTTTGTAGAAGAATAAAGCTTATCCTTTTATCACTATTTTGTCAATTATAAAAGACCCTCTTGCGAGGGCCTTTTGGGACTAAAGTACTTTGATAAATAGGAGTACAAGAGAAAATATGAGCATGAATATCATCAACCACAGGCCGTTAAAGGCCAAAAACTGCAAGGCTCTTTTCTTTTCCTTTTCAAAATATAAATATACTGGATATCCCAAAAGAAGAATTCCACTGATAAATGCTGAAAACACAAACAATAATAACACTGAAGTTACACCAAAGGCAGTTGGAACATTTGGAAAATATTTGTCAGCTCCAAGCATCACAAGACTTACCCCAAAAACATACAAAATCAGAAAAACCTGTGAGAATAAGCTTCTAAAAACTACACATTTAAATTTCATAGAGTTTAATATATTTTAAAGCTTTATTAACCACCATTGGTGTATCTACTGAGTTGATGAACTTTGAACAACTCACTTGTTCAAGCGGCATCCATTCTGCCATCTCCGCATAATCCTGCTCTTCATCATCAAAATTGTCAATTGATAACTCCCCGCCGGTTTGCTTCACCAAGAAGTAGGACAATGGACAGTTCCAATGTTCGCCTTTGTGTTTTGGTGAATGATCTGGCGTAAAAAATGTAGTTTGTGAGTGAATAATATCAATAACCTCTCCCTCAAGTCCTGTTTCTTCCCAGACCTCTCGAATAACACCTTGTTCCAGGGTTTCATTCAAGTCCACGCCACCACCCGGCAAGTCATATCCATCCCACTGTTTTGACACTAGGATTTTGTTGTCCTTAATTAGAATACCATAAGCTGAAGGTCTCCAAATTAAGTCCTTTGGATCTACTTCATAAGTTTTGCCTGTAAGGCCATGCGATGTAATTTTTTTCATATGTATTTATTATAACAAACTGAAACTATTCTGTAACCAACCATTGACAAACTCTCTCAAAGGTGATAATGTATAAAGTTCTTTTCACCAACTCTACTCGGAAAGGGAGCAAACATGCAAAGACCTTACATTGGGATTACGGGCTTCATGAACATGAAGCAAACGCACAAAATGCTCGACGTTTTCATGCGAGCAAACCCCCTGACACAATGGATGCTCATGGTGGGTGTCATGATGACTTACAAGACTCTACAGGGTGTTCCCACCAGGTGGACCGAAGTCATGCCCAATAACGAAGAGATCATGAACATCTTTTCGAGTCATCCATACTGCTTCGGCACTCTGCACTATGCCGACTACACAGAAACTGACTTTGCTAACAGCCTGAAGTTGGCACTCAGATTCTGCCCACCAGAAATGAGAGCTGTACAGCTTGATATGATCTGGCCCCAGGTTGGGCCAATTCTCGAGATGAAGTCAGCCGAACCACACATGAAGGTGGTACTCCAGGTTGGTAATGCAGCATTCGCACAGGCGGATGAAACACCTACTGGTGTTGCCGAAAAGCTCTTTGCTTATGGTGACGCCATTGACTACGTACTGCTTGACCGTAGTATGGGTCGCGGTGCAGCAATGGAGGCTATGGCCTTTGTACCATTCATCGAAGAAATCACAGAAAAATGCCCAAACTTGGGTATCGCCGTTGCTGGTGGTCTGGGGCCGGCGCACCTTCACCTGGTAGAGCCGTTGGTACAGAGGTACCCATTCCTGAGCATTGACGCGCAGACCATGCTCACCCCCAACTGCCACCCCCTTGAGCTGATTGACTGGGAACTCGCGGAATTGTATCTGCAACGATCAGTGGCAATGTTCAGATAAAACACAAGACACAGTTCTTCTCATTGAACTGTGTCTTTTTATATTGATTAAGCTATTTTGAAACTTTTACAAGATATTTGATAACTTCCTTTATCACATTTCTAGTTTTTCCATGAGTTGGTTCATAGTGAATATACATATCTGGTCGACCATTGATTTCAAGTATACTAAATGTCTTTTTCGATGGCTTACTCGCAATATCTTCACACATAACATCAATACCTACCAGATACTTACCAACTGATTTTGAGGCCTCTACACAAATTTTCTTCACGTCAGGATGTACTTCATTTGTAACGTCCTTCGTCTCACCTCCTTCGGCAAGGCAGGCATTATGTTTGAAGTAAAACTTTTTACCTTTTTTTAGTATTGTCTCTTGGGTTACGTTTCGGTTTTTTAACAATTTTGTAAACTTACTATCAAATTTGGTTCTACGCTTGGTACCGTTTTGCTTCAAATGAATCAAAGTTCTGATATTTGATTTTCCATCTCCAACAACAAAAGGATGAATCATTTCCAGGGCTCCAATTATTTTGCTACCAAGAACTAAAACTCTATACTCACGTCCATAGACCATCTCTTGAGCAATAAGACTTGGATAGGTTGGCAGCTCACGTTTCAAAACTTGAAGTGCTTGTGTAGCTGAAGTAATTGATGGAAAAATCCCCAAACTATTTGAACCGACTGCATTTTTTATAATAACAGGGTATTTTAGTTTACTTAGCTTTTCTTTTGCAGCTTTCTGAGTAAATGTTGACCGGTAAAAGCACTCAGTTGCTGGCGATGAAAGACCACGATCAATTAGCAGTTTGTGTGTCATTTCTTTGCAGCGTGTTAGCTCCAAACTAATGAAGGACTCTCGGGCAATTGAAATGCAACGGTGGGTCAAAATGTGCTTTCCGCCTAAATTGATATAATAACAGTTCCTTTCAGGAACAAATTGTTCAATTTTACCTCCCATGTCATTCACAACTTCTTCAAATATTGCAAAATCTGTTTTCATAGAATTCTACTGTTATTCATTAAATACGTACAACAAATGTTAATTATACAACAAATTTTACAAATTGTAAAATGGTGAATTATGCCAGTATACATCATCTTGCAGAGGCATGAAAATAGTGTTAAGATTTTTTGAAGGGCAATTAAAATATAAAGTCCCAAAAGTACCTTAAAATTCAAGGCAGGAGAGAAAAATGACCGATAAAAAAAGAGACTCTGGTATTGAAGCCATAAAAGACTTTATGGCCAAAAATGGATGGCAGGAGCATTGTTGTAGTGAATGTAACAGAACCTTTTTCGCAAAACCATTAACAAGATTGAGTACTACGACCTGTGGCTGGCATGGCTGTGGTAATGCTGCAAATCTTTTTCTAGACTTGTCTAAACGAAAGAGATTGCTAAAACCATCGCAGATCAAGGATCAGATTGCAGCCTATTTTCGCTCCACGGGCTTTGACTCAGTAGCCGCAATAAACATAGCGACTGATCATGGCAAAACTGACCTGATTGGAGCTGGGGTACAACTATTTGACCCAATACTGCACCAAGGCAACCGACTGAGAACAAATAAAGTGTTCATTGCGCAACCGTGCGTGCGAATGCAATTTCAACCAATGGTTGAAGAGCAAGAAGGCACGTCTACTTCCTTTGTAAACGTGTGCACTGAACAGATGAGTGCTGGCCTGGATAACCACCTAAAATCCGTGGATCTCTGGTTAACAATATTGTCACAACTTGGTCTCCACATGGACGACTTCATTATTGTGATGAGAAACGCCAAGAAGAACTGGGGCACTGGTGAATTTTCCGGACTTGAACTGTTCTTCACTTATGGAGGACTTGAGCTGGGAGACGCGTCATACATCCAAGTCCCCCAGGACAAAAGACCACCAATACCAATCAGCGATATTGGGTTTGGTTTAGAAAGACTGGCTTGGGCAATCAACAAAACTGAGTCATACTTTGACACTCTCAAGCCATGGACAACGCTTGGTGATAGAGAGATGTTCGATTGTTGTCGGACATTGGCCCTGTTGGCTCTTTGTGGGGTGCGGGCAAATAACAAAGGTGCTGGTCTCCAGTTCAGACGAATGGCAAAGATACTTGGAAACACCTACTACAGTGCAAGCATTTTCGATATCCTGCCATATTATTTCGATTACTGGTCACAGTTTATCACCCCGTCAACCGAACGGAGTGAGGCAATTCATTTTGCCAGGCTGGAAATCGAAAGATTTGTCAATCTAAAGATTGCAAAAATGTTGAATCTACCGTCACCACGGGAAGAGACAACTGATGCATATTTCGATCGTTTGGTGTATACTTGTAACATAAGTATTGATCGACTACACAAAGCAATTCAAGTATGCAAGAAGCAATAAATAACAAACAACTATACTTGTCAGGGGGAGGAAATGAGAAACAATCATTCCCCTTAGACAAGTTTTTTTTTAGTGAACTACCTCAAAATGGGACCTTTTTGTATGTTCCAATTGCACTGCGTGGCAACGAGCTCTATCCAAAAGTGCACCTATGGATGGCCAGTATTCTTGAACTTCACAACCGAAAAGATCTAAAATTTGAAACCGTTCAAGATCTTGGCAACTGTAAAAACGTAGATAACTTTGATGCAATTTATATTGGAGGTGGAAACACCTGGAGTCTCATGAAAGAGATAAGAGACACTGCCTTTGATGATAGATTGATTAAATATTTCAAAAACGGAGGAATTATTTACGGTGGTAGTGCAGGAGCTATTGTTTTGGGAAAAAAAATAAACACCCATGATGACAAAAATGAGGCTAAACTAGAAGACGTGTCCGGACTTAATATTTTGGATAATTACTCTGTTACTTGTCATTTCAAGAAAGAACAAGCAAAACAGTATCAAGAATGGGCATTGCTAAACAAATCTCCTATAGTTTGCCTCACTGAGGAGACAGGCTTGGTAATAGAAAATGACACAGCTCACTGCAAAGGCACAGAATCGTGCACAATATACCTTGCTGACGGCCAAGAAAAAGCAATCAAACCAGGGGAAGTTTTGAAACTGTAAAAAAAGTACCCACGCCGTGTGGCATAGGTACATCTGTTCTTTTAGAACAGGCTTAGTTCTCCACTCACAATTCGCTGAGTGGTTTTTTGTGTTTGAGATAAGTAACACTCAATCACCTCTTCAATTGCCTGACTTTCAGATCGCGTAACTTCATGACCGCAAACCTCGACACAAACATGCCAAGGGTCAGCCAGATCTCGTCCCATCTGAGACGTTAGATATACATACGTCTCCAAACCAATGCGCTGAAAGATCTCATCAGCTATCAGGGAGCCGATTGCTGTATACAGCTTGCCTACATGGTAGACAGGATTCTTGCCACAACAAGCCTCCATACTCATGTGTCGTGTAAATGGAATCACTCCATTATATCGATTGCCTCGACCTACAACACCTTCGTCTCCGCTTTCAATCGCACTACCTATCAACGTAAGGTAATAATCCGACTTGGTGGGATTGTCCCGCGTGTTGATGGATACGGTGACACTGTATTGACTAAAGATCGAAACAACGAAACGTTTGATAATGTCTGCAAGAACTCCAATTTTCTCAAAGTAGAATTCTTTGTTTGGAGTGTGAATCGAAATAAAGGGAACACAGACCGTAATGTCCATGCGTTTTTCTACGCGTTTGGCCATCAGCTTGATGTCTGTTCCCACGTATGGATGAAGGTTCTTGAATGCCGAACTGTTCAACATTTGCTCTACTTGCAAGACAACCTGCTCAGTATCACTAAGCGGACTGTATGCAACCGACGTTGACGTATCGTTTGACCTCAGACCATTGTCGTGATGAACAACAAGGTCCTTGTCAGGTACATCAAAGAAAAATTGTCGTTCATTCAGACTTGAGCCATCGGACTCATACACTACGCCTGGGCCTGGAGAAAAATGCGTATTGTCCACAATTTCAAGCCACTTGTCTAGATCAAGAAGAGGAAGAACCTCACCAAGGTGTTTGTATACCACCTCCTTGACGATCTCTAGATAAGGAATAGCGACTCCTTGATAGGTCCGAGTGAATCGGCAGTTGAGATACAGCCTAATAGGCTTTTGCATCTCCCCACCACCGAACTGAACCTTGGTGGCCCCTCCGGAAAGGGCGATCTTGTCAACCATGTGACGCAGAATGATGCCGTAATGTTCCAGACAATACTCAGAGTAAGCCTGGGATACTTTTTCTGCAATCGTGTCACAAAGAGTGTCGGGATGACCGACCCCCTTTCGTTCAACGACCTCAAATCCAGTGTCATTCACATGGTGTCTACCTGACGAGTAAATGAGCAAGTTCTCTCTGTTCATTCTCACCTCCTTTGTTTGCCTGTCAGAAAGGATAACTATCAAAAGTCCACATCCTTGGGCTCTATTGTTTGCAAACCTGTGTAAGCCTGCAAAACCTTGGGAATGCGAACTGTGGCGTCAGCCTGCTGGTTGTTCTCTAGAATAGCAAGCATTGTTCGAGTAACTGCAACGGCTGTGCCGTTCAGAGTATGAACGAACCTGTTTTTACCTGTAACGCCATCCTTGAATCGCGTATTCAGTCGTCGAGCCTGGAAATCAGTGCAATTTGACGCAGATGTCACTTCGCCATACCCACCACCATCACCGATAAAGGGCATCCAAGCCTCTATATCGTATTTTCGGTAAGCAGGGGTACCCAAATCACCTTTGCACATGAGCAAAACGCGATAAGGGAGTCCCAACTCCTGATAAAACTCCTCTTCGATTGCTAGCATCGCTTCGTGAGCTGCTGCGCTTTCGTCAGGATGCACGAATTGATACAGTTCAACCTTGCTGAACTGATGAACTCTGTATAGTCCTTTGCCTACACGCCCGCCACTCCCCGCTTCAGTCCTGAAACAGTGACTTACGCCAGCGATCTTTATAGGCAGCTGCTTTTCTGGAATCACCATTTGAGCCATGTAGCCACCGATCGTTATTTCAGAAGTGCCAATCAAGCTCAAATCAGTGTCTGCTAGCGAATAGATCTGACTTTCTGGCCCTCGAGGAGAGAAACCTGAGGCTGTGATGATACCATTACGAGCAATCTCAGGTGTGGTCATCAAGGTAAAGCCATGCTTTCTAGCCAAATCCAATGCCAACCTGATCAGACCGAACTCAAGAAGAACGGCTTCATTCTTCAGGAAGTAGAACTTCGAGCCTGTAACCTTTGCCCCAGCCTCAAAGTCCAGAATACCAAGTCTCTTGCCAAGCTCAACATGGTCAAGCGGAGCAAAATCAAACCTAGTTGGTTCTCCAACGTGTTTGATTGGTAAATTGCCATGCTCGTCTTTGCCATCAGGAACATCGTCAGCAACAAGATTCGGAATTTTGAGAACTTCCAACATGTACGAGCTCTCAACCTCGGCAATCTCTACCTTGAGATCTACCTGAAGCCTTTTGAGCTCTGCAGATTCTATTTTGAGATTCGCACGAGTGGCCTCGTCTGCCTCTCTAAATTGAGTGGACACCTGTTTTGCTCGATGCCGAGAAGAATCAAGACGTTGATTCAGCAGCTTCAGCTGCTCGTAAAGAGCTACTGTCTTGTCAACATCAGCGTTGGCATTACGACTTAGGGTGTTTTGCCTAACCAAATCGACGTTTTTCAGAATAAATCTTATGTCCAACATGATGCGTCCCCCTTTTCGTGGATTGTAAAAGTACTGCTTCAGGAACTTGATGATCAACTTCCTTTCTAAAAACCTTACCACTGTTTATTGGTCCCCGCAAGGATTAATAATGATCATAAAAAAACTAGACTTTTATCAAGCCTAGTTTCATTATAATAAATTTTACAAATTGTAAAATTTTAAAAGCCCTGGACGTTGCCAAGGGCTTTTGATCTATGGTAGCTCAATCATCCTTACGAATGATCTAGAATCTCACAAAGTCTATTTTCTGAACCAGGAGCCTCACATCTTGAGTAAAGTCTCCCTTTGTTGCTGAATTATACCTTGCAAGCATAGCCTGAAATTGTCGCGTCTCGCGAGTAGACGTGTACTCCTCACTTTGCCAGTTTCCTTCGATCAGTAGATTCAGGAAATCACCAAGCAAGAACCTCTTCCCAATCACCTGGAGAGTCAAAGAGGTTTCCACGAATTGGAAAGATCCTTTTAGCTCTTCAACGCCCTTGGAAACAAGTACATAAAGAAGAAAGCAAATGCACTGGTCACGAACCGTTGGCGGTGTGTCTTCGCGAAAATGCAGAAAGAAAGTAGCGAATTCTGACAGTGCACCTGAGGATGACATATAGTTCTCCTTTTGATATCCTCGAGGTTTGTGTTAAAGGCCTAGCAAAGAACATTATAGTGTAACAGATTACACTAATTTTGTCAACGTTTATCTAAATTAAAACAAAAAGTCACAAAATGTGACTTTTATATTTAAACTCTTGATTTATTGGCTCTGGGACGAGGAATCTCACACGTCACTTCGTGTACTTATGGAAGGGCTTCCCCGCCTCGACTAAACATCGAGTCTAGGCGAGCGCCCCTCCAGCTGCCCCAGAGAGTAAGGGAATAACTTCCCTTACCATCCATGGTTCTCCTCCTCTATATTGAGATTTTTTATTGGCTCCGAGGGCGGGAGTCGAACCCACATCTCACGCCTTAACAGGGCGGTGTTTTACCAATTATACTACCTCGAAATGGCTCCGGGACCAGGGTTCGAACCTGGAATACTGCATTAACAGTGCAGCGTTATACCATTTAACTATCCCGAAAAAACAAAACAGCCAGCTTGCGCTGGCTGTATATTTAGGTATTTTTGATACGAAAAATCAACCAACGCGTTGCAGGCTATTATTGTTATTATTGTTGGTTGTTGAAATGTATTTCATACAAAAGTAATATATCACATTAGAGACTGTCTGTCAAACTACTCATCCATGACATCTTCCTTCTTTTCCTTTATAAACCCAAAGATATCTTCAAAAACTTCAATAAGTAGTTTATATGGAGCTTCAATTATAACGTCTAGAAACATAGCTACGACATTGATCTTTGAGAATTTAACTGACATATATCTCCCCATAGTCATAAATGGAAGAGAGAAAAAGTCCATAATTGTTCCCAAAGTGCTTTCTTTCCTGTCTATAGCAAGTAGGTCTAAAACAGGTTTTCTAATTCTGATCGCAAAGAAACTCACCAGTGTTAAAAAGAAAACAAACAACAAACTGCTAAAAACATTAAAATCTAAGTACTTGTTTAGGGCCCAAAATATCACCATTAGTGAGAAAATAAATGTTGCCGTATAAATGCTATGTAGCAAGAAGTTAACAACCTTGCCTCTTTTCTTTAATGGCTTTAACTTATACTTTTTGGATTCTCCCTTGCCCAATACAATTAGATTGCATTCTTCCGTTATTCTGGCTGTGTTTTCCTTCTTCGGCATCTGAATCATAACTGCGACCAAAAACATGAGTACTGGCGGAAATCCAATATTAATAGCCGCTGAGGTGTAGTTGATTGCTCCCACCAAATAATAATCCATTGGAAACTCAATTGCTATTGCCAAGAGCATTTTGGTAAAAAAAACGTATATAATACTTCGAATAACACCACGTCGTAATTTAACTCGGACACCTTTGTTTCGTTTGTTTATAGCTTTTTTTAACTCAGCCTCAAAATCCTCTTCATTAGAGAAAATAGCTCTAGCTGCGGCAGGGTCATCTTCAATAATATCCTCCAAAAGCCACATAATTACTGCCTTTTTTGCAAGAATTCTTGTGATTTGTTTACCAATTGGGTGATGGAGTTGTTTATCAAGCTCAGTTCTGATTTTTGTAATATTATTGGCGATCTTGATGATCATTTTGTCATCAGCAGTCTTCCATTCAGGATAATATAAATTAAACAGCAAAGTCCTTAGCATTGACTCATCCCATTTGTACAAAGTCTTGTAAGCTGACAAATAGACCTGCAACTCTTTTTCTTTTTCTGGTAATTTTGAATCTTTGTTGATAATCCTTGGGTTGTAAATAGCAAACATGGCATTTACCAAGGCTTTTTCTTTGACTGGAGGAGCAACAAGGTTTTCAATTTCAAAAGCCGCCATGTCCATGAAGTAACGATACTCCTTCTTGTCTAGATTTCCTTCTAGTTCTTTGACACGAGATACAAGCTTGTTGTATTTCTGAATTACCTTATCAACATCATTAACCAAGCTCATTGGAACTTTTTCTTTGATATAACCACCCCGAACAAGTTCCTGCATTAATTGCTTGGAAAGGTTTTCATGGTGATACTTATCCAATAGATAATTTTCTAGTACAACCTTTTCATAAAGAAGTTTTCTTTTCAGAATTCGAAAAGTAGCATTTTTTCTTATTAAATGCTCTTCTTGATAGTCAACAGCGTTTCTAATTTTTTCATATAGAACTGCCGCCTTGCTAACAACTGAACTAACTTTCAAAAGCTCATCAGTTTTTTCAATTTTCTGCTTATACTGATTAGCTTCGATGAGTTTATCTGTAATTTGGGACATAATATCAAACAAAGTAGTTACACCTACCTTTTAATAAATCTAATGGAATTATAGCAAATATATGCAAATATTACAAAAGTTAAGTGTTGACAAATATTTGAATTTCTGGTAGCCTACAATAATCCTAACCCAACCTAGGAGGTCAGAGAATGGATTGGAGAATGTTCCTCAAAAAACTAAAAGAACCGCTTGACCAGGCAGGTCGCCTGGCACGAGTGATGCAGGCGGACATCGTGGCGAAAAACAAGTCGCCGGACTCCCCTCAACAGGTCAGCACGGTCGTAACGATGGTGGACCTACTGGTACAGGATATCCTGTTTCTGCACCTGGCTCACCAAGATTACAAATTCGACTTCTACAGCGAAGAGCTGGCTTCGATCCCTGAAGAGCTCAAGCATCTTTTGCAGGGTTGCTTCACGAAAGACAGTCGGTACCTGTTTTTCCTGGACCCAATCGATGGCACCATCGAGTATGTGAACCAGGGAGACAAGTATTCCATAATGGGTGGCGTACTGGACAAGGAAAGTGGTAGAGTCGCTTGCTCTTTCATCTACTTCCCGGCAACGTCGACCTACTACTACGCGATTCGCAACAAAGGTGTTTGGGTCCAAATAGCTCCGGGCCAACAGCGAATCATGGGCGTTTCTACGCCAAGCAGGCTTGGCCGACCAATGCAGTTGAGCGTTCCACGGTACAAGAGACTGCTGGATTCTGACTTCAGATTCTTCCGTGAAAGAGGTCTGCAGCCTGTAGCCGAACCACACCATGCTGGTGGAGCTCTGGCCGATGCAGCCATTCGCGGTGCTTACAAGCTCGTAGTGATGCGAGATTTCCATGGTCACGACACAGCGCCTGCTTCGCTCTTCTTCGAAGAGTTGGGCGGTGGAGCGTTTGGTGAGGATGGTAATCCTATTACCTTCCCTGTGGACATGCGTCGTCTGCCGGTGGTGGCCTTTTCTCATGACAAGATTCTTGCCAGAGATGCAGCAATGCACAAATAGAAAACAAAAGGGTCTACTGACACATCAGTAGCCCTTTTTTATTTGAGATAGAAATTAAACAAGAAGCATAATCACACCAAGTGCAACTAAAACCAAGCCGATTGAGAGTCTCATCCAACGTTTCTTTTCTTTGCGCCACGTATCAACCTTTTCTGGAGAAAGACCAAAGTAAACTGAAAGTAAAATGACTAGGAGCGGTAATACAAATATAAAATTATATAAAAGTAGATAGAAAAATGCTTGAATCCAAGTATTTTTGTCTGCTAATAGTGATAAGACCGCCAGATACACACCACCTGTGCATGGCAATTCAAACAAGGCAACCAACACACCTAGAACAATTGCTGCCGGTAAGGTAGCTTTTTTGATATATTTTTGTAAAAGTTTCTTTTTGGAATCAGGGATTGCCAAGGTAAAACCATTCCCCTGCCAGATCACTTCTTTTAGGTTTATCAAACCAAGAACTATCGCCAATCCGGCTGTAAAGAAATAAAAATATTTTGTTACCTTGATGCTTTGAATAAAGCTCAACAAACCAAGACCTGCTACAAAGTATACGACAAACACAATAAAAATGTAAACCAGACCTATGGTCAACATTTTCTTTTTATTTTTTACGGTCATCAGGTAAAGAATCAAGAAGATCAGAACTGCAAAGGCACAAGGATTGATTGAATCAATAATAGCTGAACCCACAATAAGCGGGATGGTTATATTATTCATAAATAAATAGTTTAATTTTGTTCTTCTGGAATTGGGGCAGGGCCTTCCTTGAAACATGGTGTACCACCTGCGAAAAATAGATCTTCACACTCACCAAGCTCGTCATTATAACGTTGCCCTGGAAACTCTCGACCATCACCACAGTTTATAACCTTTGGGCAAATAGGACAACCAATTTGCAATGGATACTCTCTAGTCATCTTGTAGTCATTAACTACAACTGGGCACTTGATAATGTTTTTGTCTTCCTCTGCTGGCTCTACCGTGATGGCCTCTACTGTGTCAAGGGTGTTAATTGTGTCACTAGATGCATTTAGAAGATTATAAAAATCTGTCCCAACATCAAGAACTGGAATTACCCTTATCTTCATTACCACGGACTGCTTTAACCTTTTACTTAAAACATTTTTGACTGCATCCACCTGATCTTGCTGAATATTTTCTCGAGCACTCAGAGTTAAATTTATTATGGCCAGTCCGTCCTTTGACTCAACTTTTACCTCAGAAACCGAAACACCTTCAAATGTTGAACTCACTACGTCCTTCACAATTCTATTTTGCTTCACTGACTTTGAGGTTTGTTGTGTTGTTAAGATTAAAGGAATAATCATGATAATTAAAAACATCAAACTCCAACGAAAGCCGGTTTTGCGCTTTTCCTCCGCCATCTCAGACGTAGCGCGAAAATTTGAAATCAAGAAAAGAATAGTAGCGGCAAATGTAATAGCAATCAGATTGGACAAGAACAAAAGGAACGCCCCAGCTGAGGCACTAAAGTCACCTCTAGCAATAGACAGTCCAACTGTCGCAACAGGAGGAACAATGGCTGCTGCCACAACAACTCCAGATATTGCTGAACCCATCTTTGGGTATGAAATAATAAATGCACCAATAAAACCCGCAGCCAAACCTATCAACAACTCCATCAGTGTTGGTGAGGTTCTAGAAGCAAACTCCTTGTTTTCAATCACAACTTCAGGAGCAATCAACCCAATGATTAAGGCAATGGCGATTATAATTACAGTAGCTTTCAAAATAGTAATCAGTGATGACTGCATCAACATTGTTCGCCCACGAACAATACCTAGTGCCATCCCCAAAATTGGCCATACAAGAGGAGCAATAAGCATTCCACCTATAACAACTGCCGCTGAATCAATAATAATACCAAGAGTGATAACAATTCCAGCAAACAAGGACATCAAATAGAAGTCGAAGTCACCTTTGGCACTTTCCTTGATCTGATTATAGACTTTTTCTTGTCTTTTGCCGGTTATAAAAAAACTCTTGAAAAATGTTTTTTTTATTTGCTCTGTTTCTTTATTTTTTTCTACTGCTTTGGCCATAAATTTTAATTATTGATCAAAAATCAAGTCTACAAATGCATTATATCATTAAAGTACTCAGAAATCGATTACATATTGACACTTACGTAGATTTAAGGTAATTTAAATTGTTTGCTGTCGACAAAACCCTTTCAAGGAGGCAAAGATGCCTGACACCACGCCAAAGACTGGCATTTCGATTCACATAAACTCACCAGTGATTTTGGCCTTTGCGCTAATCTCTACGGTAGTGCTGGCGCTCAGTCTGCTGATCAGCGACCAGATTACAAGTTTTCTGGTGACCAGAGGAACATTCAACTACGCCGACTGGACGTCCTATCATGGGTTCATCACCCATATCTTCGCTCACGCGGACTGGGGTCATCTTTTCGGAAACTTCGTATTCATCTTGCTACTCGGACCACTCCTCGAAGAGAAATTCGGATCCGGGCGATTACTACTCATGATTCTAGTCACAGCATTGCTGACTGGAGTGATCAACGTAATCCTCTTCGACGACAATCTGCTTGGAGCAAGTGGCATTGTGCTAATGCTGATAACGCTTGGATCATATGCCAATGCACAAAAAGGCAGAATACCACTGACCTTTGTCCTCGTTGTTGTGCTCTTTTTTTCGCAAGAGATTGAGAGTGCCCTGACTCAGGATAATATCTCCCACTTTGGACACATCCTCGGTGGGATGGCCGGTTCAGTATTCGGCTTTTTCCTGTCTTGGCGATTCAATCGCCGCTCTCAGGCTGCTGAATAAATAGAAAAGCCGCAACTACGTGTAGTTGCGGCTCTTTTTTTTACTTGACGGTCAGAATGGCTTTTTCGCCATGCTTGGTGGGACCAACCACCAGACCAAACTTGTAGTCACTGACTCCAAGCTGAAAAACGACCTCTCCGTCCTGAATTTCGCTGATGACCTTTGGGTCAACTTCGGCCAGGACCTTGAGAGCTTTCATAATGTTGATGCCCGCCCCGGCAGGAGCGGCGGGCATCTCCATGAGGCTCTGCCCATCGACATCGAGAACGTGAATTGAGATGTCATCCTTGTTGGTTTCGATCTCAATGGTCTTGACTCCATCCTCTTGAAGAGCGCGATCGAGAATGGTCATCACCAGCCAGACCATGGTCTCACCATCCACAGACGCCTTTTTAGCCTTCTGCTTCTTGGGCTTGGGATAGGCACGATGGATGGCTTTGCGTAGATCGCCAGCCTCGGCGTGGTGGTACTTGAACACCTTTCCGAGCTCCAGTGAACGTACGAAAGCGAACAGGAGCGAGGCGTTGTTGTCCACTGCAATGTGAACACCATCATCATCCTCACTGAACGCTAGACACCAGTTCTCCAGTGCCTCGTCACGGGTGAAGATCTCCACGACTTCCGTCGGGAAGCTGAGCTTGGCGAGCTCAATCCTCGGAAAATTCCTGACTGCCAGAGAGGCAGCATTGGTTCTGAGGTATGCAAGTGATTTCCCCATTCGCTGGAGAAACTCCCTGCCCTCCGAGAACGTACTGGACATGTCGGCCGCCTCTGCGTCGCCGATCACGCCATGCTTCTTCAGAAAGGAGATGAACCCCTCTCCTGGACCTGTTGATTTCTTGCCTGAGCTCATTTAACCCTCCATATGTGTTTGGACAAAAAGCCTGTTTGGCCTTGACTTAAATTACTACATTGCCATCTTTTTGTCAACCAAAAAGAGCCTGATTGTCTCAAACTCTTTTTATCCAAAAATTACAAAACCGTAATAACCAAATACAATCCAACTACTATCCAGAGTAAACCGGCTACAGGGTAAATCCACTTTACCTTTCGAACACTGTCAATCATATCCTTGAAGGCTTTTGGAAAAAATAGACCAAACACTCCCTTCAGGAGCATTGACCAACCAACTGCTGAAATGATTGCTAGCCATAGAGTATCCCAGTAGTTGTGGCTGTAAACAACCAGTAATCCCATAACTAAATTGAAGATCCCTACAACAAAGATAAGGGCTTCATTATTTGATAGCTCCTTGATTACTTGTTGCAACTGTTTTTGCCTGATCCACATTACAAGTCCCATTAGAATCATAAAGATTCCAATTACTTTGGCTAGAAGAAATGATACTGCCATAAGATTTTAAATTATTTTTTAGAGTCTATTCTTGGACTAAATAACACAACGACAAAGCCAAGCATAAAAACCACAGCCAAAAACCAGGCTAGATTTATATAATAAATAACAAAACCTGGCATGAAAAACTCACAGGTGGCCAAAACCACCCAAAAGACGGCCAAACTCGAAAATAGAAAACTTAAATACTTTTTCATTTTATTTTATCAACTTAGCTTTAATGTTTTTTATCAAAAACTTATCAACCTCCTCATCAATGCCAGGAGCAGCGATAACAAACTTTAACTTGTTATTGATGAGCTCTGACTGACCAAGATCAACTTCAATAATTTCCTGTTTCCAATCTCCGTTGGTTCCTGGCAGATCATACATATAGAACCCCCAAGCGGTGATACCCAGTTTCATTCCTAGTTGCGCAGTTAGTCCGGGTGACAAAAGATAATCAACTGTAATCTCTGCCCTATTAAACTTGGCTGGAGCATACAGCTCAAAATAGACTGGTTCATGCTTCACCTCAAGGATGTCTTTGTTCCACTCAACACGACCTTCTGGATATAAACCTTGGATAAAGTGATTAGCATTATTGACGTTCCAATTGTAGGTGACGCTGCCACTTCGGACTACTTTTTTGCTAACAAGACAACCAAAAACTACCACCATTACAACAAGGATTGCTATAGTATAGATTCTAAATAGTTTTGATTTCCCAGTTTTCATTTCTGTAAATTAATGTTAAAATTGAAACATGAAGCTAAATCTAAAACCCATTCATTTCATAAGGCCAATAATTTTTCTTGGGCTTCTTTTGTTGAATTCATTTGTTTTCAAAAGTCCGATTATAGGTACTTCGATCGGTCTGATTTTGATTTACTTCTATGGCTATAATGTTGGTCATTACTTTTTCGTAAAGCTAGAAGATGTTTATCAGAGGTTGTATGGGATGCTTCTGTTTGTTCTCACTAACTCAATTATACTATGGTTTTGCTTTTATGTGTACCAAGTTAACTTATTAGCATTTTTTACAATACTCAGCATATTGATGATAGTGATTGAACTCAATTCTGAAACAGACAAGAAGGTTTCTCCATATTCAATATTGCGACTTCGTGACTATTTCTGGAACATGAAGCCAAAAGTAATACTTGGGCTGTACGTTATTACCTGGTTGTATTTGTTGACTAGACTTTTCGAAATGAGAACTGATAAGCTAATTGACTCCCCTTGGAATCTGTTGGGCTTGAGCATTTTGCCGGTCTTCGCAGTTGCGACATTCTTGCTAGTCCTGGTTTTACTGAGAAACAAACTACAAAAATATTCTATTCTTTTCATTTCACTTCATAGTTTTCTAATGGTCAGCCTTGCTGCTATAGTTTACAGAATTGGCTTTGGTTACGATCCATTTCTACATCTCGCAACCATAAATGAACTAATTGCAAAAGGAAGCATCTTGCCAAAGTCACTTTATTACATTGGAGAGTATACTATTGTAAGTTTTTTACATTTCATAACGCTCGTTGATACAGAAGCTCTAAACACCTGGTTGTTACCAATTGCATTTGTATTATTTGTACCGCTTACAATATACCTAGGCTTGACCATGGGTCTTCGCCTCAAGAAGGCTTATGCTATCACAGCAAGTTTAGCTTTTTTGGCTTTGCCATTAACCATTTTTGTAAACACAACCCCACAAGGAATAACTAATCTACTTGTTTTACTTGTAATCTTCTTGAGCTTCTTGCCAAAAAATCTTTTACCTAAATTTTTGCTACTTTTCTTGGCTTTTGCTACATGCACTGTTCACCCATTGTATGGTGTACCTATTGGATTATTTGCTCTATACAAAACTGCTGACTTGTTTAAATCAAGAATTCCAAAGTATCTATTAAAATCTTTCTCTGCCCTAATTGCGCTTGTTGCTTTTCCTGCATTGTTTGTAATGAACTCAGTAATGAATGGTTTCAAAATCGGTTTTGGATATTTCCCAAACATCCCAACGTTATGGCAAAACATAAGTCAAAACATCTTTACAACTGATATGGCTTTTGTTTATGGACAAAATGTTAATGCAATTTTTTTGATTCTTTTTGTATTAGGCCTAATCTTGGCGATAAAGAATAAAATGTTCAAGCAACTGTGGCCATATCTACTTTTTGGAACTATCTTCTTGATCAATTTTGTCGTAATGAGTAATTTTGTGAACTTTGAGTTTACCACCAACCAAAACCAGACATTGTTTAACGGTAGAATAATCACCTTGGCATTTTACTTTCTAATGCCTTTCGTTATTTATTTGTTTTACTCCCTTCTGGCGTCAAGTTACAAAAACAAATCTTATGTACTCAGGCTTGTCACCTTTTTGATATTGATCATGATGATAACATTCTCTTGGTATTTCACATATCCGATAAAAAATGACTACTTTGACTCAAAACAGTTCAATATAACTCAAGGTGACATAGACACAGTTCACATCATCGAGAATAAGGCAAAAGGACCCTATGCTGTTCTTGGCAATCAAATGCTAGCAGCTGCGGCTATCAAAGAGCTGGGCTTTGCACAGTACTTTCAGGACCAGTTTTACTATTCCATCCCTGACGATTCAGAAAAAAGTCTTTATTCGCAGTATCAAAAAATGGTTTTCGAGAAACCATCTATAGAGGCCATCAATCAAGCCAGACAAATTACTGGAACGACTGAAATATACTTTGTTGTTAGTGAATATTGGATTGACGTTGAGAAAATCGTACCTGAGGTAAAAAAGTTCGCTACGGATTACTTTTATACTCCGGATCAGGCAAACCACATCTTTTACTTTTCTCTTTGATCAACTTTTATGCTAAAGCATTGGATAGCACTTCCAAGATTTTTAAAGACTGGAGAAATGTATTTGCGTTCAAAATTTAAATATCCAGCATAATGTTTTAGAAAAAACTTTGATTCACTTCTCGGGATATAGTCATATGTATAAAAAGAGGCAACGGCAAAGCCTACTTTTTTTAGTGCTTTTTGCATTCGTCCAGGGTGAAAAAGCTCTGCTTCTGGTTCAATCATTTCAGCAGGAGTTTTATCTTTGTTTTTTCTCAGTAATGTAAATAACTTGCCGAATCCCTTGATAAGAAACCATAAATAAAAAAATGGGTTATACTTCTTCGTATACAATAAGTTTGGTTCCCCTAGAATAGCGAAGTGTCCCCCAGGTTTCAACACCCGATAAACCTCTTCAAATGTTTTTATCATGGCAAAAAAGTGATGAAGTGACCCATTTATTACAACAAGATCAAACTCTTCATCTGCATAAGGCATATTAATAACTTCGCCTTGCTTCAGTTGAAGTTGAGAAAACTTTCTGGCTGCTATTTCAAGAACTTTCTTGGATTGATCCAATCCATGGACTTCTTCTGTAACCTGAAACAAGGAGTTGGCCAAACGACCTGTACCGCACCCCAAGTCAAGACCTTTTTTTAATTTTTCTTCGCCTATAAAGTTTCTCAAGTTTTTGAAATTCCAAGCATCCACAACCTTTGCGCTTGCAGTTTCAACGTGCCATTGATCATACTTTTCCGCTGTACGGTTGTAGTACTCTTTTTGCTCTTGGCTTTTGTTGTGATATACGAGTGACATATACTTAATCTTAGCAAAAATTTGCTATAAAATCAAAAGGTCCATGCAGCGGCATGAACCTTGTTTTTTTTAGACTCGGAAGTGAGAACGGAACGCCTGTTCCATTTCACCTGCTCTGTCTTCGGCCATCATTACCGAGACAAGCTTGGAGGCAAGCTCTCTAACTCTCGGATAAGATGACCCCAGCTTTTTCATGAGAGCATTGTAATCCAACTCATCGTGAGAAAGATCCATTGCCACTCGGTGAACCGAGAGTACAACTTCCTCATTGCAATTTATGAGGAAGCTGAATAGCTGTTCTAGTGTCAGCCGGTCCTCATACAGAGCTTCCAGAAGTTGCCAAACCCACGATTGAACGTCGTCATGCTCTACCTGCTGAAGGTCGACCAAGACTTCAAAGGTCAGCTTGTCCATGAAGTGGTTGCTGAGTATCTCTCGAAGGATCGTTCTACCCTCGAATGAACCCTCGTGTTTGAGCGCCGTGATCAGGTCTGAAGCTGTGTAGTGAGTGGCTGGGATCGAAAGTGCCAATGCTGTGGCACGATCGGAATCCACTTTGTTGAGCTCAATAAGAGCTCCGAGCATCTCTTTTTGTCCCATAATACCTCCTTGGTTGATGGGATGTTAACCTGAGAGAAAAGCTTACAATATCCCCATATTATTGTCAATTTAGCCAACTATTGACAAATTTTTGTATATGTGTTAATGTGGAATGTTCGAAATCGTTCCTTTTTTATGTAAATTTGGCAAACAAAACCAAAGGAGGTCCCATGACGTACAAGAGTGAAATCAAGTTTCCGGTAAAGGTCCCTGGACCTGGTCGCGGCTGGAAAATCTGGCAGAAGAAGCCGGAACACAGCGCGATCTACACTTTCCTCGCGACCCTGCTCATGCTTCTGGATCACGTGAAGCTGGACAACTTCGTGCTCTTCCAGATCGACAACAACCCGTTGATCAAGGACACGAGTCCCGGCAAACGCACGGCGGCCGAGATCAAGAATCTGGCCGACCAGAACAAGGGCAGCTTCATGCAGGCCTTCCGCGTCAAGCTGATGGCCGTCAAGAGTCTGACGAACCTGCAGTACACCACGACCTTCATCATCGAGCCCAAGGGGCACAACCGAGATGAGATCGAAGTGACTGTGCGTCTGGAGGGCATGGTGCAGATGCCCAGCGGCGTCAATCACACCACCTTCGTCGCCGATTCTCAGGAAGTCCTGAAGTCGGGTTACCTGACTCGTTGCTACGAGGAGTTCATCTCCTTTACGGCACACATCCTCGTGACCGTTCCGGTCCTGCCCAAATCGCTGGGCACGAGTGATGTGTCGGTTCAGGTGATCGTTCCTTCGCCCAATGGCAAGTGCGACCCGTTCTACGAGCGCAACTTCCGTAGCGAAGACGTCAACCTGACGTGGGCACCTGGTGCGTATCGTGAGCTCGACATGATCCCGCCATACTTCCAGAACAGTCTCGATCCGTTCGAGTATCTCTTCTGGATGATGGTTCTGAACTACTGGCGAGACAACCCGATCGACATCCCGAAGATCAACTTCATCACCCCGATGGGTGTGGAAGTCTCTGGAGAGGATGCTGGTGCCACGCTGGTGATGTTCCGCGAGTATGCGGATGATCCGATCACCTTCATGGCCGAAAGGATCGAGGCCAACGAGATCGCCAAGCGTACGGTTCTCGAAGATACGGGTGTCGTGGGTCAGGCCGGTGAGCGTCCCGAACAGGTCGCTACGGTCTCCCAGATCACACGTTCTGCCGACACGGAGGATAACTCCGATATCGTCCTTCCCCCCGAAGAGCCGGCCAAGACTGGCGGCCTGAGGGTGGTCAGGTAGACCAAACAAAAGACCTGAGATGTATCATCATCTCAGGTCCTTTTTTTATCAATTATTCTACTGGAACTAAAGTAAAAGGGTCTTTTGCTTTTTCATCGATCTCCTCGACCTCTGCATCTGATAGAACCTCAATAGTACTAATCGCAACCTTGCCACCACAAGTGCACATGGCTTCACAATTATCCACCATATATTCCCCTGTTACGTGAACTGTTTTTCCATAGTACTTGCTAGCAAACTGTGCTTGATTTAGACTTGTAGAAGAAAAATCTATATCTGCATAGCCAAACTTGTCAACTAGGTTTAGCTGTGTACCAGGATCACAACCTTCATCTACAAATGAAGCATCTTGAACCTTGGCAACTACATCTACCCCAATTGAATCTCCATCAACAAAATATAGTGCATCTGAATCATCGTCATCATCAAGTGGAAATTTAAGAGTGTTTTTCTTTGCTTTGTCTACAATTTCACCAAATTCACCTAAGCTAACTTTTGCAAGTGGAGCTTTTAGAAGAACGTCTATAATCTTCGTTTCTTGTTCAAGCTCCTTGTCTGCTACTTCCTTCATCTCTTTTTCAAAATATGTCTTGAACTGTGTAAACAGTTTTTTGTAATGATCTGACATACTTAAATCAGCTGATAACCTTTCCCACTCTCCAAGTGGAACAAACATTGGAACTTGTAATCCCATTTCCTTGGTTACAGTAGGAATTAATATGTTTTCAGGTCGATCAACGGCAGCCTTTTCATCTATTAACCAATTCTTTGCCAAATCAGCATATCTAGTTAGCATAACCGCTTTCTGAATACCCGTATTTGCAAAATAGTCCTTGTCTTCAGTGAACTCAATAACTTGTTCATCCCCACCGAGGTTACCATTTCTATCCAGGTATGATGTTTTTAGTTTAAGACTGCCATCTTCTGAGGTTTTCTTCAGTTTCAGTAGAACAACACCACCTCGAGTTTCACCGGCTTCGGTTTTGGATGGAAAAAGAGTATTTACCTTCATAATCTCACCTGTTGCTTCATTCGCCTCTGGGGATCCATATACTTTGGCAATATCATAACCATCAGCTTCAAGCTTCAAATTAAGGTCAAATACTAGCGGAGTTACCATAAACTCAAATTCATCATCCATTCGTGTTTTAAACTCCTTGGCTGAGTGAACTGAATAATAATTAGCGCCCTTCATCTTGGTAATACTTTCAATCAATTCCGTATTAAAGTCCACCCCTATACCAATGTAAGTCGTAAAGACTTTATTATCTGCATTTTTCTTTGATTTACCCAATAAACTTTCTTCACTCAAGTCCCCCAAGTTTGGCATGGCGTCTGTCAGAAAGATAATTCTATTTTCATAAACAGCCGGATCATAATCACTGATGTCTTCATACAACTTTGAAGCCTCTAGCATGCCAGCTGACATGTTTGTTCCGCCCATTGGGTAAAGCTGCATAATGTGTTCCTTGATTGCATCAACATCAGTTTCACCGACCAAGTTCATTGGCTTGGCAAGATACGCGGTGTTATCAAACAACACCATCCCAAATCTGTCATCAGGATTTAAATGATCCATCAAGGCCACAATAGAATCTGTGGCAACTTCCATTTTTGTCTTTCCCTTGTCTTCCTTGTCTATCTCAACTTCTTTTTGATTGCCAAACTGATCATAATAATATTCATTGAAAGGTGAACTCATTGATCCAGAGACGTCTAAAACAACTGTCAAATTAAGTTTTTTACGTTGAAAATCAGACTCTTTAATGCCAGAATTTAGTCCGACTGACAAATAATAATCATCTTTGTCTGAAAAAGGATCTGGTGTAACCGCGTATGTATATGATGGGCAAAACAACTTTGTACATTCCTCAGTTTTGCCGGTATCAAAGTAATAGTCATAAAACAAACCTTCGTAAGTAATGTCTGTTGGAGCTGGCAAATATCCTTCTTCAATATTCTTGCGGAAGTTATCTACATCCTTGGCGCCGCCAACAGAAAAACCAATTGCGCTTTCAGCGGCCATTGGCATAGCACTCTTTAATGAACCGCCCCCTAGGCCAGTTGCACTCCCGACAGAATTAAGTCCAAATGCTCCTCCCATACCACCACCCATTTCATCATCAATCTCTGCCGCCACAAACTGCCAATCATCAACTGTGTTTGGGTTTTTATCAATAGTTACTGGTTTTGGGTCTGGTCGTGGTTGGTTGTTTTTTTTGTATTGATAATAGTCATAGGCCGCAAGAACTGCAAAACCAACCACCAATATTAAAACAACAACTAACAACCAAAACCACCAACGTTTAATTAGTTTCTTTTTGGGTTTTGGAGTTTTTTCATGATGCGCCGGTTCTGGAGTTGTATCAGGGTTTGATTGCTCCAAGTCTATTGGATTTTCCATGTTTAAATCTTGTTCCATAAATTTTTTAAATAAATAGCTTAATATACATATATATAACGAACTAGTTTTAATAAAGTAACAATTACGCTATAATAACCTTGTATTAATCAAATTTTATGAAAAAAACAAAATTATTCTTAGTTGTTGCAATTTTACTCGTTGTTCCCTTCTTTGCTATGGCATTTTCGTGGGACGGTTTGATGTTTTGGAAAAAACCAACACCAAAGATCATTGCTTTACCAGCCATTGAAAAAGTAGTCCCAACAAAAACATCAGCTGAAAAATTAACGACTTGGGAGAAAGCCTTTAAGACTAAAGACTTTACAGAAGTAAAAAACAACGAAGCGTATTTAAATTTAACAGAATCAGATATGAACTTTTTTCTTGAACAAGGACTCAAGGATACAAAGAACCCGCCTGTAAGGAATGCTTATATTAATTTAATGAATAATGAAGTTGAGATAACCGGATACATGCTCAAGCCGTGGGAAGGAAACTTCATTCTACGTATGGAGCCGGAATACAGCAGTGAACAGATAGTTCCAAAAATCACCAAGGCAAAATATAAGTATTTCAGAGTACCATCATATATCGCCAACAAGATGCTGAGCGAACACCTAGATCCAGTACTCGACTTTATAAATGTTGAAAAAGGTATGCAAGTTCTAATCACTGATGATAAATTCAAAGTTATCTTTCCTCAATAGACGAATAAAAGAAAGACCACAAGGCCTTTCTTTTTTTATTTCAATTTTAAAACTCTTTTGATTGCTCGAATAATACCACTACTATCAAGTCCATACTTTTTCATTAATTGAGTTGCCTCACCTGACTGCCCAAACTGGTCTTTTACTCCAACCATTTCGGTTGGTACTGGATATTTATTACATAGACCTTCAAGAACTGCACTACCCAGCCCTCCTGCGATTTGGTGTTCCTCCGCGGTTACCAAGCATCGTGTTTTCCTCACTGATTTCAGAATGGTTTTCACGTCCAACGGCTTCACTGTATGACAATTGATAACTTCAACGTGGATGTTTTGTTTCTTGAGTTCCTTGGCAGCTAATAGTGCCTCATAGACTAAATGCCCACACGCTACAACCGTGACATTCTTGCCTGAAGTTAGAACATCAGCCTTGCCAATTGTAAAAGGAGTATGTCTTGTAGTAAAAACGGGCACCTTTGGTCGTCCATAACGTAAATATACTGGTCCATCAACTTTGGACGCTGCTATGGTCGCTTTTTCAGCTTCTAGAGCGTCTGCAGGAACAACTACTGTCATATTTGGTTCAACTCTGATAAAGGCAATGTCATCCAAGGCTTGGTGTGTTGCACCGTCTGGACCGACGGTCAAACCAGCATGAGTGCTAGCTATTTTAACGGGCAAATTTTGCAATGCAATATTTGTTCTGATCTGTTCCATGTTGCGACCTGGACTAAAAGCAGAAAACGATGTCATATATGGAATCTTTTGAGTCAAGGCCAGTCCTGCAGCAACTGTAGCCATGTTTTGTTCAGCTACGCCGACCTCTACAAATCGCTCTGGAAATTTATCAGCAAACCCATTTACTCTAGTTGATTCCATCAAGTCCGCTGTTAGAACAACAACATTTTTATTTTTGGCGCCAAGCTTGAGCAAACCAGAACCAAGACCGTCTCTTGTGCCTTTGTGTTGCAAATTGCTCGGTTCAAAAATGTCCCTGTGTAAGTTTTGTTTTTTATTCAACATATTTATTTGGATAAGTGATGAATAAACTGAGCGGCCTGCTGCTTGGTTGGAGTTTTTCCATGCCAAGAGTAATCATTTTCAATTTCTGGTATTCCTTTGCCTGGAACCGTCTTGGCGATAATAACCTTTGGTTTATTCTTGATTACCTGAGCTTTAGCAATAGCCTTGATAAATTGCTCAAAGTTGTGACCATCAACTTCTTGGACGTGCCAATTAAAAGCTTGGTATTTCTTGCTCAAAGACTCTAGGGGCATTACCTTTTCAGTGTCGCCACCAATCTGAATTCTGTTTCGATCAATTACTTGAATTAGATTATCTAGCTTGTATTTGGCTGCAAACATGACTGACTCCCAAGTATTACCCTCTTCATGCTCGCCGTCTGAGGTTAAGGAGTAAACCCAATTGTTTTTTTTGTCCATTTTTAGGCCCAAAGCAATCCCTGCGGACTGTCCCAACCCACAACCTAGTGGGCCAGAAGTAGTTTCAACTCCGGGTAATTTGTCTTTTTCTGGATGTCCTTGCAAACGAGTGCCAAACTTCCTTAAAGTTAGTAATTCTTTGGTATCAAAGTATTCAGCCTGTGCCATTGAGGCATAGCGAACTGGACAAATATGACCATTGGATAGAATTAAACGGTCTCGACCAGACCAATTAGGATCTGTTGGCCGATGTTTCAAAACATGAAAGTAAAATGCTGTAAAAATGTCAGTCATGCCGAGTGATCCAGCTGTGTGACCTGTCCCTGCTTCTGCTAGCATTTTTATTAAGTTTATCCGTATGTCTATTGCGGTGTCTTGTAATTTTCGGATTTTGGTTTTTGATGGTAATTGCATATTAATTAACTAAATGTTTTAGTTCATTATAAGACCTGGCAGGTTCAACAGATTTAAAAATGCCAGACCCAACTACCAAATAGTCAGCTCCAGCCTCTGCAACTTTCTGAACATTTTCCCTTTTCAGCCCGCCATCAACCTCAATAAGTAACTCTGGTTTCAAGGCTTTCAACTTTATGATGGAAGAAATGGCACTAGGCTCAAACGAACGTCCATAATAACCAGGGTAAACACCCATTACAAGAACAAAATCTAGCATAGGTAGCAACTCAACGATGTCCTCAGGCTCGGTGTTTGGGTTTATGGCCATTCCATTTTGAAATTTAAAGTTCTGCATCTGCAAAATTAGTTGCCGAGGATCATCCACTGACTCGTAGTGAAATATAACTCTTTCAGCCCCAAGATGGGCGCATTTTTCCAAATATTTATCTGGCTCATCAACCATCAAATGTACTTCAAACCTTGTTGGCATCTCATGTATTTCGTCCAACCTGATAGATTTATTCTCAACAAATTTTCCATCCATAATATCAATCTGAACCAAGTCACAAACTTTTTTCACAAGTTCAATCTTTTCGTAGAAGTCATTAATATCACTTGTTAGGATTGCTGGAATTATAGTTTTCATAGTTTTCCAGTTTTTTCTATTTTGTTAACTTTAGTTACTCGTCTGCGATGCCTCTTTTCTTTTGAAAAGGAAGCACTCAACCAGGCATCGATCATTTTTTTTGCTAAATTGAATGACGTTGACTTGGTTCGCTCAGCTTTCTGTCTTTGTTTTCCTCCAACTAGGCAGATTACATTTGCATTATCATGTTCAATTGCCAATTTGGCCTGACCCACAGTCCAAACTGAACCAGCGCGTACACCTTTTACTTTGTTAGCAGCGATACAAGCTCCAACGGACGACCCACAGACCAAAATCCCCCTTGAACCTTTTTTCAAACTCACGGCCTTGGCCACCTTGAAGGAGAAATCTGGGTAATCATCATTTATATCGTAAACATCGTTGCCAAGATCTCCAACTTTATGTTTTTTGGATTGTAAATATATTCGAATTTTTTCTTTTAAATCAAAACCTGCATGGTCTGCACCAATATAAATTTTCATAAATAAAAAGGTAACTTATTTGTTACCTTTATTATAGCAAAAATTGAGTTTATTAACCAAAGGTAAATGCGTAAGCCTTCAATCCATTACCCTTGACCTTTATTCGCAATTCACCATCAACGTGTTCACCCGAATATAGGTTGTACAGCGTTGAACCCTGAACATTAAAAGTTTTGATTAGCTCATTATCTAAATATATCTCAAGTTCGGCAGTTGAATCCGCCTCAGCAACGAAGTTCACCTCTGAACCAACAAAGTGTAATAGAATCTCACCCAAATCACTTTCCAGCTCAACACTCTCCTCATCGTGCTGCCACTCACCTTTTAGTCCATACGAATGTAACGCAAGCTCATCTGGCAATTGATACACCGTTGTGTTTGGACTAACCTTCTGTGAATTTGTTATATTTCTATTTCTCGTAATTCCTAAATATATTTCTGGAGTTTGAGGCCCGAACTTAAACGCTTTGGGGTCCTCAGTCTTGGCTCTGCCATCAATGTTTAACAGTTGACGAATCTTTTCTTCGGTTTCGCGGTACTTTCCCTCACCAAAGTGAGTATAAACGATTTTCCCTTGCTGATCTACCAAATATTTAGCTGGCCAATAATGATTATCATACGCTTGCCAGGTCTTGTATTCATTATCTAGAGCAATTGGATATTTGATCTTGTGTTTTTTCAAAGCACTGCTGACATTTTTTGGCACCTTTTCAAAAGCAAACTCCGGTGTGTGAACACCAACTATTTCCAAACCTAGTTCATGATACTTGTCATACCAGGCTGTTAGGTATGGTAATGTGCGAATGCAGTTTATACATGAATACGTCCAGAAATCAACCAAAACAACTTTGCCCTGTAACTCTTCCATGGTTAATGGCTCAGAGTTGAGCCAACTCTGAACGCCCGTAAACTCTGGGGCTTGTTTAGAAATATAGGATGAGGCTAACTGATCAATTTCATAGCCCTGCCTCAAGCTGGGAAACAAGTAAGCAACGATCACGACCGAGAGAACAAGGAAGAATAATATTATTACAATTGAACTTAACTTCATATGTTTAAAGCTTCAATTCCCCACCTGGATAAAGATCTATTAATTTTGCTTGCAAAACTAGATCCCAACCAAAGTACATAGAGATAGCTAATAGTAAAATAATAACACCGAACACCTGCTGAATTACTTCTGCGTATTTGGTGATTGAGCGAACTTTCATTGATATAAATTGGCCACCATACGCAATAAGGAGCATTGGTATACCAGCACCAATGGCGTATGCAACAAGCATCAAAGCTGCAAAACCAAGATTGGTTGAGGTCGCGATCAAGGTAAGAATTGAGCCAAGGACTGGACCAGCACATGGTGTCCAAATCAACCCCAAGAGCGCCCCAAGAACAAAACCACCCCAATTTCCTTCACCTGCTTTGCGACTGACCGACTGAGCTTTGCCAATCATTCCACCAAGCTTTGAAACTGCTTTTTTGAACAATTTCGGATATAGCATTATCAATCCAAACATACCAAGAAGAACAATTGCCACTTGACGAATAACATGGGCAGACAGCCCCAAACTCTGTGTCAGAAGGGCCAATCCGAGAGCTGCTAACGCAAAGAATATCACAAATCCAAGAACGATAAACAATGGCCTGGTTTTACTTTTCTGGCCCACTGATGCGCCCAAGAGAATCGGCAACATTGGCAAGATACAAGGTGCCCCAATGGTAATCACACCTGCCAAAACGGCAATTAGTATTTGCAACATATTATTTTAGGTTATCGAATAGAGTATCAAAGTCACCTGACACCCATTTGGCGACTTCTTCGCCTTCTTTGTCTATTTGTACAAAGGTGTGCTGATAACTAATAGCATACTTTTTCTTTAGATCTTTCTCTGTGTCATAATTTGTTTTGAATATCACAACATCTTCTGGGATTCTATCCATATCTGCAAGGAAAGCGGCATCTGCCTTCTTGCAGAAGGGGCACCAGTTGGCCCAAAAGAACAGAATAGATTTCTTGTCATTATCTTGAGCAAGTTTAACAGCACCCTCAGAGTAGTCTTGATAACTTGAGACACTTAACTCCATTGCGTCTGGAGCTGTTTCCATTTTTTGATCAATTGCCTCTTCATCATTGGTAGTCATCATCCCGTCGTCAGTTTTGACTTCCATCATTCCGTCAACTGGAGACTCACTTGACTGTCTCAAAATAAATATTCCGACAATTCCCAAAATGATAATTATCAAAATAATTCCTATTGATTTAGTGTTCATAAAATTTCATTTATTTGTATACCTATACTATATCAATCCACAAAACAAAAAGCAAACACCAACCTAATTGGTCGGAGTTTGCAGATTTTGGATATTATGCCATTTGTCTAAGTTTTTTGATTCTATCTTCGACCGGTGGATGAGTAGAAAAGATATGTTTCACCTTTTTGCCCTTGAATGGGTTTGAAATAAACAGATGAGCAGTTGCCTTGGAGGCCTTCTGCATTGGTTGATTGTCCCTTGAGATTTTTTCTAACGCATTGGCGAGTCCGGCTGGATACCTAGTTATTAGGGCGCCTGAAGCATCAGCTAGATATTCACGTTTACGTGAGATAGAGAATTTGATCAGTTGAGCAATTATTGGAGAAATTACTATAAACACCAATCCAATGATCAAAATAGCTGGATGTCCCCCTTTTTTGTTGTTGCCTCTACCAAAAAAGCTCATTCTAAGAAAAATATCTGCTAAAATTGCGATACTACCAACGAGAACGGCCACCAACATCATGAACCTAATGTCGTAATTCTTTACATGTGAAAGTTCATGAGCCAAAACCCCCTCAAGTTCTTCATTTTCAAGTTTTTCGATAGCACCTGTTGTTACAGCAACAGAAGCATGTTCAGGGTTTCGTCCAGTTGCAAAGGCGTTAATTGCTGGATCTTGTATTACATACAACTTGGGCATCTGCATGCCTGCGGTTATACATAAATTTTCCATCATATTGTAGACATAGGCATTTTCTGCTTTTGTGATCGGTTTGGCACCCGTGGCTGCTAAGGCAACCTTGTCTCCCTTGAAGTATGAAAAGGTTGTCATAATCAAAGAAAAAGCAAGAGCAAGTATAAGCCCAATATACGGAACGTCCTGACTACCATAAAAGTAGTCAAAGAAGTATCCAACGCCAAGTAAAACTGCGAAAAATATCACAATCAAGAACATTGAGCTCCGTTTGTTGGAGTCTATTTGATTATACATAGAGTAATTACTTATTATTGAAAAAAGCGAAGCAACCTGCTATATACACAGATTGCCTCTATTTCAATCAATAAATTATTTTGCTTCAGGTTCTTTCTTGTCATCAAAGCTCACTTTTACGTTTTCTTTCTCTGCTTCATCAGCCTCAAAGAAATCATACTCCTTGAATCCAAGCATGTTAGCAATCATGTTTGTAGGAAAAACTTGAATCTTTGTATTGAAGTCACGAACGTTTCCGTTGTAGAATCTTCGTGAAGCTTGAATTTTGTTTTCTGTATCAGTTAATTCATCTTGCAGTTTTGCAAAATTGCCAGAAGCTTTTAAGTCCGGATAACTTTCAGCTACTGCAAACAAGGTTTTCAATGCCCCTGTTAGCATATTCTCAGATTCAGCTCGCTGTTCTGGTGTTGCATTCTTGTCATCACGAGTAGCCATTGCCGCAGTTCTGGCCTTGGTAACGTTTTCCATTGTACCAGCTTCGTGTTTCATGTAGCCTTTGACCGTTTCCATTAAATTTGGAATCAAGTCATAACGTCTCTTCAATTGAACATCAATATCTGAGAAGGCTTCATCAACCCGATTTCTCAGTTTGATAAGTCCATTGTATACAGCAATTAGCCAAAATACGATTAAAACAACAGCTGCCAATACAATGTATAAAATTGTTGTACCCATAGTTTTTTATTATTAAATTATATCAATGTAATTATATAGTATATAAGCGAAATATTCAATGTTTTTCAACTTTTCTAAGTTCTTTAGTTTGTGGTATAATTGATGTATAAATTATTCTTAAATTAGTTCAATATGCAGCTTTCAATTGAAGCACTGAAAGATATTATTTTGAAGAACAAAAAAAATTAGTCGAAGAAAACTTCACAAGTACGAGGAAGAGGCTGAAACCGAAAGTATACCCTTGTATGATTTTTTGATTACCCAAGAAGCCATTGACCGTGATGTTCTGGGAAAGATTATAGCCAAGGAATATGATGTTAACTATATCAACCTTGATGAAATAGATATTAAACCCAAAGTTGTTCAACTTTTGCCCGAGATTGTTGCACAGAAAAACTTGGCGGTTGTTTTTGACCAAGACAAACATGGCGTCCATATTGCGGTAAATGATCCTGGGAACCAGGAGTTTTTGGAAAATTATGAAAAAAGAATTGAACAGGACTTGGTTGTTTACTTTGCAGATGAAGACGGAATTAAAAAATCCTTTGCTTCCTATCCTGATACAGCCAATGCAAATGACCTAAATCAACTTTTGGCCAGCCTGTCTGACACAGACATCACAAAGGCTGAAGATATCCCAATTATAAAAATTGTAGAAAAAATACTACAGTTTAGTTATACGAACAAAGCGTCTGACATTCACATTGAACCATATGATAGCAAGACCGTATTACGGTTTCGTATTGATGGAATCTTGCATGACATTGCAGACTTGCCAAAATCGTTGCATGATTTGATCATCACTCGTATAAAAATATTATCCAGACTTCGAACTGATGAACACAGAGCAGCCCAGGATGGAAGATTGCGATTTCACTTTGAGAAGTCAAAGATTGATGTACGTGTATCAATTGTACCCATTATCCATGGTGAAAAAGTTGTAATGCGTTTACTGGCCGAAAGAGCAAGGCAGTATGACTTGGAAAACCTTGGATTTCGAAAACAAGACTTCAAGCATCTACAAAACAGTATTGCCCAACCATGGGGAATGATTCTAGTAACTGGACCAACCGGCTCTGGAAAAACTACAACTTTATATTCAATTTTGAAAAAATTAAATAGCCGCGAAGTTAATATCTCAACGATTGAAGATCCCGTTGAGTACGACCTCGAAGGAATCAATCAAATCCAAGTCAATGCCAAAACAAGTTTGACCTTTGGGAAAGGATTGAGAGCCTTGGTTCGTCAGGATCCGGATATAATTCTTGTGGGTGAGATTCGTGATGAAGAAACTGCCTCCATCGCTATTAATTCTGCGATGACCGGACATTTAGTGCTATCCACATTACACACGAATGACGCAGCCACTACCCTACCCAGGTTGATGGACATGGGAGTAAAGCCATTCTTGGTAGCGTCGACTATCAATATTGCAATTGGTCAAAGATTGGTCAGAAAGCTTTGTGAGAAATGTCGTTATCAAACAAAGGTTTCCGCAGACACCCTAAAGACAGTCAAAAAGCAGTTATCACCTGAATTGATAACAAAGTTTAAATTGGACAAAAAAACTACAAAACTTTACTACGGAAAGGGATGTTCCAAGTGTCAGGACACTGGTTTCAGTGGCAGAATTGGAATTTTTGAAATTTTGCCAATGAACGAGGAAATAAAGCAACTAATAATGGACAAGAAGAATGCGAGTTTGATCAAAGCAAAAGCCGTTGAACAAGGAATGCTACCAATGATTGAAGATGGTTTGCAGAAAATGAAGGATGGTATAACGACAATTGATGAAATTCTAAGAGTAACAAGAGAGTAGGCAAATACATATTATCAACTTCACTAAAATAACTTAGGAGGAAATATGCCAAAAACCAAAACTAAGGCAAAAACAAAAGTAAAGGCACAATTAAAGACAAAAACAAAGAAAAAAGAAAAAAAGCAGTTTTACATTGGAGGTGTTTCACAAAAAACAATTCTCTTATTCACAAAAAACCTTGCAATCTTACTCAAGTCTGGCTCAACTCTCTCCGAAGCACTTGATGTTTTGAAAGGTCAGGCCAAATCTAAATTTCGACAGATTCTAAAAAGGATAACCAAGGAAACGCAAACCGGTTTAAGCTTTGGAGAAACACTGGAACATCATCCAAAAACATTTTCTGAAATATATCGTAACATAATCAAAATTGGAGAAAACTCGGGAACTCTAGAAAAAAATGTTGAGTACCTGGCTGACCAATTAGAAAAAAGTAACAAATTAAGAAAAAAAGTAGTCGGAGCGATGATCTATCCGATGATAATTTTGGTTGGTACATTACTATTGGGCATGGGGTTAGCGATATTTGTTTTGCCCAAAATAAGTCGCATGTTTAAAAATTTCAAAGTAGAATTGCCGTGGACGACAAGGGCCCTTATTTGGTTGTCTGATTTTTCTCAAAATCACGGTTTGTTAACATTAATAATCTTTGTAGTTACTATTGGTTTGATCATATTTTTTATAAAACTAAAATCCACAAAACCTGTAACTCATAAAATCATATTAATAACTCCTATTATAGGGGCTCTTTCTAAAAGCATAAATCTCTCAATGTTTTACAGAAGTTTAGGAATCCTTTTGAAGAGTGGAATGACTATTGATGAGGGTATCCGAGTTTGTGCCAAAACCGTACCAAACTATTACTACAAAAAACAATTACTTCTTATTTATAGCAAGATAAAATCTGGAGAATCTCTGCACAATACTTTGAAAGAAGCTCCAAAACTTTTTCCTGCCACCGACACCCAAATTATTACAGTAGGTGAAGAATCTGGCACATTGACTGATGCTCTTACGTATAGCGCAAGCATTCATGAAGAAGATCTAAATGATACAACTCAAAACCTATCAGTTATACTTGAACCTGTTTTGTTTATCTTTCTTGGCTTTGCAGTTGCTATATTAGCCCTATCAATTATCTCCCCTATTTATTCAATCACTCAGCAATTTAGAAGATAATGAAAAACTCAAGCATAGGATTTACTTTGATAGAAATGATAGTTGTAATCGCTATTATAACAGTTTTGTTTGGTGTCAGCGTGCCTTTTTATGGTTATTTCCAAACGTACAGTGCGATTGAATCAACAAAAAATGAAGTTTCTGAGTTGTTGAGGCTAACTCAAGCTAGAGCTATAGGAGGCAAGAACCAATCAAATCATGGCATCTACTTTCTGAGTGATTACTATGTCCTGTATCAAGGTGATGACTACATTTCCAGGGACCCTAATTATGACCAGACTTTTGACATGAGCAACAACATTGTTTTCACTGAAACTGCTGAAGTAAATTTTGAACAAAAAACCGGATTGCCAGAAAGCGCTGCAACAATAGTTTTACAAAACACAAAAGTAAACATATCTGAGGACATAACCATTGCCATATCTGGCAAAATAGAATGATGAAATTCAAAGCACACAAAGGACAAAACTTAATAGAAGCTTTATTTGCTTTGTCAATATTTTTTGTTTTTGTTGTAGGTTCATTGATCCTTATGTTTAGATACTTGGACACCACATTAAAAGCAAAAGAATTACAGGCGTCAAATACCATTGCAATTGAGACCTATGAAGCTCTCGCTGGACTGTCCCAGAATAGCTTTCTTGATTTAACTCCAGGAACTTATGGACTATCAAAAACAAGTGGTTATTGGTCTCTTGATGCTGAACCAGATATCATAAAGGACAGGTTTACCAGGACAGTAACAATCAGCACCGTAAACAGAGATGATGACTGCGAAATTACAGAGACAGGAGGAACTGATGATCCTGACTCACGACTGATCCAGCTCAGCATTGATTGGGACAGCGGTGGGCACACATTGTCTCAGAATTTCAACAAGTATTTCACAAATTATAGCAATCCGACAAACTGTATTGTTGACCCTGGGCCAGGCGGTCAAGCTGGTGGAGTGTCACTGAACACAGCCGGTGCTACAAGGAACGAATTCTTTTCTTGGATCAACCTGCTTGTAAATATTGACAATGTTTTTGTATTAAACATATCGGATGAACCTGTAACGATAGATAAAGTTCAAGTGTTTATGAGTGAACCTACTATGGACATTTACAGATTCAAGATTGACGGATCTACTCGCTGGGGTTGGTTTGGGCCTGGGTCGCCTTCTGGTGATCAACCTTCTGGCACAGTTATAGACATCGCAGATTATGCTGTTGACCCAGACGATGAAATTGAAATTGACATGAGCTTCTTCACGGGTGAATCTGGCCCAATTACCTTTAGTATAAATTTTATAATGGCTGATGAAACCGAGGTTGAAACTGATGAATTTACGCTTTAATTATGAAGGGATACACTTTGATAGAATTTATTATTTACATTGGATTGGCAACGGTTGTTTTGCTTAGTTCTCTTAGCTTTGGTTGGATGATCCTCCAAGACGAGATCAAACAAAATGTTATTGCAGAGGTCAGTTATAACAGCAACTTTGTACAGAACAAATTACTATATCACGCAAAGAGAGCAAATGAGATTGATGCAGAAACAACTTACGGAATTAATCCAGGTGTTTTTGTTTTGAATTTTCCAAACACTGACCAGATTACAATAGACACTTACAACAAGGACGTAATGCTTGGTGCTTCAGAACAATCAATTACTAAATTGCGCTTCACAGAAGGATCAGATCCAAGTCTTGACCTGACCTCAGACAAGGTAGATGTGACAAATTTTACAATAACAAGTTTGGCCTTGCCTGGTGCATCAACCGTACAAATTGAATTGACTATCCAATATTTAAACCCAAGTAATGATAAAAATTATGAAGCTGTTGAAACAACAACAATTTCACTCACACCAAGAGCCCAATAATCAAGGGTTTGTGATGATAATCAGTGTCTTGATAGTCACTGCCCTGATTTCGGTTATATTGATAAAAACATCATTAAATAGTATCAGTGTTTTGAATACAGGCTCTGAGACACTAAACAGCACAAATGTTTCCTATTTTACAGAGGGCTGCGCAAATGAAGCCTTGATAAAACTTAGTCGAGACAATAACTATGCAGGCTCAACCTTTGATCTGGAACAAGGAACCTGTACCGTTGTGGTTGCAGGAAATGCAGTTGAAGTAACTGGAACACTGTTTAACTACTCTCAAACAATTGACATCTCTTTTACTTTGGACCCTTTCACTGTGGACAGTTGGGACAACTAGTTTGTACGTGCCTTTGTAAAATGGTATAATTTAATTGAAATTAGTATCAAAATTAATATATATATAATAAAAATAATTTAACTTTTATGCGCAAAGGTTTTACTTTAATCGAGCTTTTGATTGTAATTGCCATAATTGCAATTTTGGCAGTTATTGTGTTCGTAGCATTGGATCCTTTATCAAGGTTCCAGGATGCTAGAGATGCACAAAGATGGAGTGATGTTACTGACGTTTTGGATGCAGTTAAACTTGACCAAGTTGACAATGGTGGTTCATACATCGCAGCTGTAAGTGGCTTGACCGATGATCTATATTACACAATCGGAACATGTGCCGCAGGTGGTGATGCTGGATGTACAGCTCAAGTAACTCAAGCAGCATGTGCAGATTTAACAGGATTGGCAACTGAGGGATATATTCCATCAGTCCCAATGGACCCAAGTACAGGAACTGCAGCAATGACTGATTATTACATCATGGAAGATGAGACAACTGGCTCAGTCACTATTGGATCTTGTGATCCAGAAGGTGGCGGTGCAATATCTGTAAAAAGATAAAATAGAACAAACCAAAAACTCACCGAAAGGTGAGTTTTTTTTATTCGTGACATGTAAAACCAAGGTGCTTGCTCACCTATTCTATAATACAGTACAGCCAAGGCAATAAACGAATAAAACGCCCCCTAAAACGCCTAAAAATTAGAAAGACGACCATTGCCCCTCAATTACAACACGAGAACCAACGTTGATCATAATATCCATCAAATGATATGCATAGAGTTACTTCAAATACTTTTTGTTTTTGAGTTTATCAGGTAAATATTCTTGATCTTCATTGTAATCATGATTAGGACTATACTTGTACCCCTTACTATAGCCCAAATCTTTCATTAGTTTAGTCGGAGCATTTCGAATATGCATTGGCACTGGCAAATTGCCATATTCTTCTATATCTTTCTGAACTTTGCCATATGCAACATACAAATCATTAGATTTTTCACACTTGGCCATATATACAACCGCCTGAGCCAAGATTACATTGCACTCTGGCAGACCAATAAAGTGGCAAGCATTGTAGACAGACACGGCCTGTTCCAAAGCACGAGAGTTTGCTAAACCAATATCTTCTGATGCAAATCTAACCAACCGTCTAGCAATATACAGTGGATCTTCTCCAGCCTCGATCATTCGTCCCAGCCAATAGAGAAAAGCGTCCGCATCACTACCCCTCATTGATTTGTGAAGAGCTGAAATGATATTGTAATGTTCCTCGCCGTCCTTGTCATACATCAAGTGTGACTTTTGAAAAGCTTGTTTAATCACGTCTAAGGTTATTTTCTTACTAACCGAGGTGGCATATTCCAAAATATTTAGTGCTGTTCTTGCGTCACCATTGCTCATTGCGGCAATGTGTTCCTTTATCTCATCTGTTATTTTAATTTTCTGATCACCATATCCATTATCTGAATCTCGCAACGCATGATCAATAATTTTTTTCAGATGCTCTAATTCAAGCTGTTTTAAAACAAAAACGCGACACCTTGATAAAAGTGCGCTGCGTATTTCAAAACTGGGATTCTCCGTTGTGGCTCCAATCAAAGTAATAACCCCTTTTTCAACTATTGGCAATAAATAATCCTGCTGTGCTTTGTTCCAACGATGAATCTCATCTATAAATAAAATTGTTTTTTCGCCTAGCCTTTTGTTGCTCTCAGCTTGAGATATTATTTCACGTAGATCCTTTACACCACTGCCAACAGCACTTATTTGAATAAATCTAGATTTAGTTTTGTTGGCCACAATATGCGCCAGAGTTGTCTTGCCTGTACCTGGAGGTCCCCAAAATATAATACTTGGTAGCTGGTCACTCTCAATTGCTTGCCTAAGTAATGTTTTGTCACCAATAATTTCTTCTTGACCCAAAAACTGATCCAGAGACCTAGGTCTCATTCTATCAGCAAGTGGTTGAATATTATTGAGTGGCATATAAAGAATTTTAACAATATCTAGGGTTATTATCAAATTTAAAAGACAGAACCCATGAGGTACTGCCTTTGTTGTTACTCCGCCATTTTTTGACGCAATTTCTTGCCATGACGGCAATTGAAACAGACATCGTCTTTGCATTTTGCTGCATTAACGTTCAAATAACTCTCATAGCACTTATGTACTGTCATCATTTCGCTCTTTGGATCGCAGCGAAATGGGTCTTCCCACTTGGGCCAAGGTCTCCTGCCTGACATAACACCTCCTAGGGGCCAGACAATATATAATATTACAAAGCTGTTCGAATGTCAACTTTAATCTAATTTTAGACAAAAACTTAATCCACAACTCACTCTTGACATTACCCATGAAACAAGATATAATCTTTTTTGCGTTTACACGTACAACCACACAAGAACCGCATGGAGGGGAAGAATGTACAGGACCGTCAACGTAGGAATTCTGATCATCATCATGACGCTAGGCCTGCTGGGTTGCAATAGCAACGTACAGCCGTCGGTTGCGACCGACGAAGTTCAGTGCGAAGCACTGATTCAGCAGGCCAACAACAAGGTCGACGTAGCTGAGAGTATCTTGGCGAGTGGCGGCTGTGACCAAGCCTACATGGCTGGCCACGAGCTGGTCAATGCCCAAGAGATCTTCCGTGAGGTCAGTGACCTGAACTGTAGCCAGGACATCAAGAGCCAGGCACAGGGTTTCGAAGAGATCAGCAACACGCAGTACTGTCACTTGATCAAGGACAGCTATAAGTCCAAGTGTTGCTGGGCGATGCGAGTGATCGTTCTCTATCTGGAGGACAATCCTCACGAAGACGGCCCAAGCCGTCCGATGCTCAAGCAAGCTCAGAAGGACTACGCCCAGGCGTGTCAACCTGAAAAAATGCTGACGAGCGTGGCTGGTCAACGACTAGCCATGATCTTCTAGCAAAAACAAGAACCCAAGTGTCTCGCACCTGGGTTCTTTTATTTACACAAAATTATCTTTTATATATGACTGAAGTACTATCAAACTTCCAAAACTGTTCACATGACTTGAAGGTTTTCTGAAACTGCAATTCATTATTTCCCTTCCATTCGAGCATGAAATAACTGTTGTTCTCTGTTTGATCAGACTCAGTTTCGTATAGATATACCGTGCCTTGCTTTAATAGTTCAAAATCTAAGTTGAATTTTTCCTCATTTTGGGACTGAAATACGTAAAGACCTGGCTCAGTAATTGGTAAGCCTTCACCGATATCGAAAAACTGATTATCCGAGTTCTTTTCGTCAGTTCCCAGAGTCAGAGAATTATCACCACTCAAACTTATCCAATCTCCCTTGATTGAACTTTGAACCAGAGAATCTTCAACCATAATGGGAGTGGTATTTGTACACCCCACCAGTGAACTAGCTAATAATATAATTAGTAATATTTTATACATATATATGCATTATTGTAGCAAAGAACTGAATTTATAGTAAATTTAAGTAAATATTGACAATTCTACACTTTTGTGCTATAATCTCATGTTAACATACATATATTGATGTAATGTTAACCGAGAAATGCTATGAACATTTCTCATCACATTGCGCTAATATATGAAATTAGCGTCCCACCTTTGAGACATCTCAAACATGTGAGTTTGTCGCAAAGGGCTGAGTGTTAGGAGTCACAACCGAAACAGGCTGGTGCAAGCTGGCCCCCAAGCACAAGAGGACGAAACATGTACACCCACCGAACTGACTGGAACCCCAAGTTCAACAGAGTTGAAATCCGTGACAACGGACACAAAGTCCTGGAATTCTGGTACAGGGTTCTGGACTGGACAACTTGCATGACTGCAGAACCTGAAGACTTCACGATTGAAGTGATCATCGAGGGCAACCATGGCCAGCACTACTTCGCGGACTGGATCTGCGACGGGAAGCTGAGAAGCCATGGTATGAGAGAAATCATCCCTCGACTCACCTATCAGGACATGGTCTACACCTGCACGATCAATAATGACCACGCGTCTGTGGACATTCGACTCGTTCATGACATGAAGACCAACCGACTGAGAATCGATCACACCAACAAGCGCATCGCTATCAGCCGTCCCCAATGGGGACGAACCTGGCGCCGCCCTAGACTGGCTGCGTAACCTGCCACGACTAGGCACTCAAGTCTTACTTGGGTGCCTTTTCAATTTTTTAAAAAAAACTGCCATACCACTTGAGATATGACAGCTAGCTAGTTTTGGTTACTTTTCGATAATGACCTCGAATTCGGCCCAGTCGATAACCTTACCGTGATTCGAGTGATCTGGGTTGTCGAGAACCTGCCCTGGTTCCCATTGCCGCCAGGATCCCTCGGTAGCTCCAATGGCCGTCCCCTTAAGCACGATCCACACGGAGTCATATCCCAAGGGATTGGAGACTCTCTCGACCTCATGTCTTCCCTGAGGAATGGTCACCCTTTTACCAGTGCTGCCGTCGATAGCTTCCCAGTCACGTTTGAGAACGAGATACATTCTGATACCTCCAAACAAGGTTAAGTTACAAGCAACAAGGAATTATACACTAATTTATGTATTTTGTCAATATAGAAACAATTATTAGCAATATAGTAGGGTTACTTTTCCAAATTTAGAATAAAAACTCACACACAAAATGTAAAGGTTTTTACTTGACTCTGTTAACCAGACACCTAACGGTCACCATGTGTACTTCTGAAAGAGCGTCTGGAACTCCACTTCCCCTGCCCCTTAAGAGCAAAAAAAACACTACCCCCCCCATCATCCCTGGTTCGAGCTCTGAACCTAACAAGGTAAAGACACTGAAATAAACTCAGTGTCTTTGTTTGGCTCCTCCTGTGGACTCAAAACAATTTTATTATACAATTTAAGAGTTTTTTTCGGGGTCCATTCGAGTGTCCCATGAAAAAAACGGGTCAATTGAACTAAAACTTTTTAATACTGGGCAAAACAAAAGAACAAACCAGCACTCAAACAAGCTATTCATTGAGAATTTTCATTGACACACTTTCAAATATCACATATAATTAGATTATCTAATAATTAGACTATCTAAGAGGTATGAAAAATATTGATAAGCTTAGCGAACTGGTCTTTATGATGAGTAGAATAACCAAGGAAGGTCTTGAAGAAAAAGATAATTCTTTGTCATATATCCAGTTTCAAACACTGGCCTTTTTAAGAAGACAAAACAACCCAACCATGAAAGAAATATCTCAACATGTTCACATAACTGCACCATCTACTACCATTTTAATAAACAATTTAGTTAGGATGAAGTTAGCGTCTCGAGTGAATGACAAAGATGATCGACGAGTTGTCCGTTTAGTAATTACACAAAATGGTAAAAGAGAGTTAGAAAAAGGCTCTTTGGCAGCAAAAAAGCATTTAAAGAATGTGTTTAGTAAATTATCAAAAAAAGACCGCGATAATCTCACATGTATAATGATGAAAGTTTCAAAATTATTAAACCAAAACATAATATGAAAAAAAGTATTCTAGTCGTTGATCATTTGCTGTTGATAATATTTATATTCATAATATTATCAAAATTTATTGATTTCCCATTTATAAAAATTCTTCAACCAATCTTCTTTTCACTTGTAATCATTCATATTATTCAACATTGGAAAATTATCATTATTTCATTTAAAAAATTATTTATAAAATAAATGAACATCAAAACATCTTTTTTTCTTGCATATACTTCAATCAAAAGAGGTAGTAAAGGCACATTAATGATGACAATCTTAATAATGACACTAGCCTATGTCAACATTGTTTTCATTTCTTCCATATTTGGTGGAATTGTAGAAGCCATGAACAATGAATCTATTAATAATCAATATTCAAATATCGTAATTGAGCCTGCTATAGATGAACGATACATAAACAACAAGGAAGCGATGCAATTGATAGACACTCTACCCGGAGTAGTTGGGAGTTCTAAACACTACAATGATAAAGCTTTTATTAGTTATGACGAATATAAGGACAGAAAAGACATCAAGAGTGGTAATTGGGTTATAAAGTCCGTTGATATTGATGATGAAATAAAAGTGACCCAAATCCATGAGTCAATAATTAAAGGCTCCTATCTCGACTCAACAGATAGAGATGAAATAATACTGGGGAAGGAAATTGCTGGGGGTCAAGGGGGCGGGTTGGAACATCTAAGCCTAGGTGGTATTTTGATTGGAGATAAGATAGATGTCCGTTTTAGTAACAACATCAAAAGAACATATACAGTAAAAGGCATTTTTAGTGTCAAAAATACTCAGGTTGATCAAATGGCTTTTGTGACAAAAAAGGAAATGGAATCAGTTTTAAATGTACACAATTTAGCATCAGAAGTATTAGTTAAAATTGAAAACACCGGAGATGAAGATGACTACATTAAAGATATTAAAATGTTGGGCCTACACGATGAAGATATAAAAAAGTGGGACGAACTAATGGGTTTTACATCAAGTGCTAGCAAAAGTTTTACGATGATTAGTGTCATACTTGGTGTTATTGGAACAATAGTGGCTGGTGTAACTATATTTATTATTATATTTGTGAGTGTAGTAAACAAAAGAAAACAAATCGGAATTTTGAAAGCGATTGGAATGATGGAAAATACAATAATTTTATCTTTTGTTATTCAAGCCTTATTTTACGGAGTAATTGGCGTAATCCTTGGAGCATCAGTTATTTTATTTATCTTACGACCATTATTTATAACTAATCCCTTGGATTTCCCTGTTGGTTGGGTATCACTGAAAGTGACGTTTAATATAATCAGAATAAGTAACATCAGTTTACTATTAGCGTCTTTAATTGGAGGTTTTTTTCCGGCTTTTCGTGGAGCAAAGGAGAGTATTTTAAAATCAATTTGGAGCTAAATATAAAACATTATGATTATTAAAGTAAAAAATTTAAAAAAAACATATGAGGGAAAAGTCCCAACTCACGCACTTAAAAATATCAATTTTAGCGTAAACAAGGGCGAATTCGTTGCACTCATGGGGCGTAGTGGATCAGGCAAATCCACACTACTTCATCAACTTGGCCTTCTCGATATGCCTACGACTGGTGAAATTATTATGGACGGGATAGATCTAGTTAAATTTTCTGAAAAAGAAAAGTCTGATTTTCGTTTAAGGAAATTAGGCTATGTTTTTCAGTCTTACGCACTACTCCCTGAATTAACTGCTCTTGAGTCCGTATATTTACCACTCATGCTTTTGGGCATAAACAAAAAAGAATACATAAAAAAAGCTTCTGATATATTAGCTAAAGTGGGTCTTGGCGATAGATTACATCATCTACCAAAAGAAATGTCTGGCGGAGAACAGCAACGCGTCGCGATCGCAAGAGCATTAGTGAACAACCCCACCATTCTATTTGCTGATGAACCTACAGCAAATCTGGACACCGAGTCATCAGAAATTATTTTGAAATTATTCAAAAAACTCAACAAAGAGATTGGGCAGACAATAATAATGGTTACTCATGAACCTGATGACAAGAAATATGTCGATAGAGTTATATGGTTGAAAGATGGAGTGATTGAAGATTAACTAGAAGGACAAGTAAAACTAGATTTCATATAAATTCGTTAAGTCTCAAATTAACCATAGCCTAAATTCGACTAAACAAAGACACTGAGTTTAGCTCAGTGTCTTTGTTTGGCTCTGTGAGCCGGACTCGAACCGGCGACCTACTGGTTAACAGCCAGTTGCTCTACCAACTGAGCTATCACAGAACACTTAATTGTATTTACAGACTATCATATTTATTCTTCCAAAGCAAGTCTTTTATAAACAGAAACGCGCCTTCACTGGTGAGTGATATGACGCGTTATGTTGAGGTCAGACGCTTGGCCAGACCATGTCTTCGACGGTTCCCAGGAACCTCTTGACCCTTCCCTTGAGGCTTCTGTCCAGGAAAAAAAGCCTCCGAGCAGCCACCTGGGGCGGAGTCTGATCCTTTTCTCCTTCGCAGTAGAAGATCAGCATAGCAATGGGCCAGAGCGCCAGCCGCGGTACAAGAAGAGCCAAATTCTCCTGACGGAGAGTAAGCCGAGGAATCAAAGTGGAATGTGTCACCATACACCTCCTGTGTTTAGTAAAAATAGTGATCTAACCCAACCAAAAGACATTATCATATTAGGTCTCTTTTGTCAACACAAAAACAGATACCCAATGGTACCTGTTTTATATTTAGTGTTTTAGTGTCTTATTCTTTACCGATAGAATCAACTATCAAGCTATTTAATCGCCAATTACCTGACTCGTCAACAAGTAAAAATTCAAATTCAATTATGTCTGTTTCGTTTTCAAATGTTCCAACTAGATTCAGTGAACCATCATCATTCAAATTACTAGCAAAATCCAAGTCTCCATCATACAAAGGCTCGAGCCAACTCAGGTTGCCATAATAAATTGAAAAAGCTTCATCAAATTCCTCCACTGAGCTTTCACTCTGAAAACCTTGAGCTAAATGAGTAACAAAGAACTCATTAAAGTTCTCTTCTTCGACGGCAATATAAAAAGCCTCTAAAACTCCTAATATTTTGTCCTCATCACTCTGCCCATTTTCCAAGTACTTGATCTCAACTGGACTTGGAGCACTGTTGTTTATTACGTTCGACCTAATATCTATAATTTTCCAACCATCAACCTGTTTCACAAACTCTACCACCAAAGGTAATGAGGTACCATCGCTGTAGTCTACTGTCCCCTCCAGTGTACCGGTTTTGCCCTCAACTGCTCGATTATGCCAGGATGTATCGACGACGTCCTGCAAATGAAGATTTCCAGTTATATTTTTCACATCTCCGCTGTCCATGTTTTCAGAGATAAGCAAAGTTGATGAAATATAATCCTCGGCCTTGACGTGTTCAACTAGTTCGTCAAAAACCTTGGTCAATGCACCAGTGACTTTGAAAACTGCGCCAAACACTATAATAAAAATAGCTACAAAAACAACAACGCCAATAATTATTATTCGGCGCCAATCACGAGTTTTTGGAGCAACAGAACTATCACCAGATGGCTGGCTTAGATTTGGTTGCATAATTGTTTATTTAGAAGTTAGTAATCTTTGAGTTTTTCAATACCCGGAAACTGTTGAATTTTCTCAAGAGCTTTGGCCTCAATCTGACGAATACGCTCACGTGTGACATCGAATTCTTGACCAACCTCTTCCAGTGTGTGAGACACTCCATCAATCAAACCAAACCTCATCTCTAGAATCTTTTGCTCACGAGGAGAAAGTTCCTTGATTATTTCAACAACATAGTCTTTTAGTAAACGAAGCGCAGCAGAACGATCTGGTGAAACGTTTTTCACATCCTCAATAAAGTCTTCCAGTGTACTATCTTCTTCATCGTCACCAACTGAGGTTTCTAGTGAAATTGTTTCCTGAGAAATCTTCATGATATATTTAACCTTTTCTACCTCCTCATCCATTTCTGCGGCAATTTCCTCAGGCATAGGCTCACGACCCAAATCCTGAATAAGTCGTCTTTCAATTTGGTGAAACTTGTTAATTGTTTCAACCATGTGAACCGGAATACGAATTGTTCTAGACTGATCCGCAAGTGCACGTGTGATTGCTTGGCGAATCCACCAAGTCGCATAAGTTGAAAACTTGTAACCTTTTCTATATTCAAATTTTTCAACAGCTCGAAACAAACCAATATTACCCTCTTGGATCAAATCCAACAAAGATAAGCTTTTGCCGACGAACCTCTTGGCGATTGACACTACCAAACGTAAGTTACTTTCAATTAGTTTCTTTTCTGCTTCAGCCTCGCCCCTTTCATTTCTTTTGGCCAAAGCTAGCTCCTCTTCAGGTTTTAACAAAGCAATCTTGCCAATTTCTCGTAAATACATTTGAATTGAATCAGCTGACAGCTCAGGCACACCACGAGTACCGTCAGACAGCAGACCAACCTTTGATAAGACTTTTTCTCGTTCTTCTTTCTTGCCAAGAATACCACCCTTTACTTCTACCACCTGCAAACCAAGATCATCCACAACGTCCAAAAAGTTTTCATACTCATCGACATAATCTTCAAGGTTCACAAAAATCCTGACGACCTCTTCGTCAGTTATAAACCCTCTAATTCTTCCCTTGTCCAGAAGATTTTTGATAATTTCCTCTTCTGGAGGTAAAGCTTTTTTCCGTCTGCCACGAGGTTTTGCAGACGTTGATTTCTTTGTAGACCTAGCATTTGACTGCTTGGTTGTTTTCTTTTTAGTTGTTGAAGCCTTTTTCTTGCTTACTGTTTTTGTAGTTTTTTTAACTACTTTTTTTACTGTTTTTTGAACAGCTTTAGCAGCTGTTTTTTTTGTGGGCTTTTTCTTTGCCCTAGAAGTTTTAGTTGTTTTGCTGGCTTTGGTTGCCATAACTCATTTAAGTTTATCTAATTGAGATGATAATTCGTGAATCTGAGTCAAACACTGCTTCACCCCTCCCTGGTCTCCGTCTTTTTCAGCCTGAGCCAATTCCTGACTCAAGACCTTCAATCTACCCTGGGAATAGTTTATTTTCAATGTTTTAACAAGTCCAATTAACTCTATTTTTAGTTGATCGACATCAAATCCTTGATATTCTTGATCAACATACAAAAGCAAGCTATTTAAATAGCCCTGAGTTAAAATTTGATTCTCAGTTTCTAACCATTCGTTTAGAGTTTGTTTGGTTAAATCCTTATGTTTAGTATAGTACAAAATAAATGTTTTGTAAAAGGCCACAAGTTCCTCTTCTTCAAAAACCTCTCCTGGCACATATTCAACAGCATAACCAATCAATTCTGGATAGTTGAATAGAATAGTCATAATCCTCTCAAAATACTGTCTCTCTCTGGATTTGACCTTGAGTTGAGGTTCATCAACCTGTTTCTTTTGAGGCCTTGTAGGGCCTGACTTTCTACCACTGGGCAAACTCTCCCACAACAATGACTCGTTTACCTGCAAAACCTCTGCAAGTTTCTTTATCCAGTGATCCTGCTCAATCTTGTCTTTTATTTTATTTATTTCAGTCAAAAGTTCCTTGGTTGCCGTTTTCTTCAAGCTGATATTGCTCAACTTGTCCGGAGTTAGTATTTTGTCAAAATAAAATTGCATTACCAATTTAGCCTGCTTGAGTGACTGTTCCCAATCTTTGACACTGTTCATAATACACTCATCTGGATCTTTGCCATTTATAACTTCAACAATTTTTATATTCATTTCTTCAGCAAACAATAGATCGACACTCCTTTTGGCTGCATTCTGACCAGCGTCGTCTGTATCAAAGCACAAAGCGACGTTTGAAGTGTAGCGTTTTAGCAATCTGATCTGATCACCCGTAAGGGCTGTACCAGAACAAGCAACAACGTTTTTGTAACCAGCTTGGTGTGCGCTAATAACGTCCATATTGCCCTCAACGATCACAACATAACCAGCATCTCTAATTGCCCTTTTGGCTTTATCCAATCCATACAGGACTCTGCCCTTGTGATAAATAGGACTTTCTGGAGTATTAATATACTTTGCATTTTCCTCCTTCTTCAACGTTCGACCGGTAAACCCGATAACATTTCCATGAACATCCTGAATAGGAAAAATAATACGATCACGAAACCTATCGTAATAACCAGTTCCCTTGTCTTTATCTTTTTGAACAGTCAAACCAGCTTGGAAAATTTCTGTTTCATTGAACTTCTCGGAACGCAAATGATTCATCGTAGTATCCCAACTATCTGGAGCATAACCAAGTTTGAATTCCTTGATTGTTTCTTGCGTTAAACCTCGCCCCTCCACATACCCTTTGGCAATATCTGAAAGTTCCAAGTTGCTTTGCCACAAAACAGTAGTAACTTCGCAAGCATCCAATAGCTTGTTCTTTATACTTGTAACTCTGGGATCAAAATTCTTCAAAGGAACTCCAGCCTTCTTGGCCAATAGTCGCAGAGCTTCAGGAAATTCAACACCTTCCATTTTTTGGATAAAAGTAAACATATCGCCTCCTTCATTACAACCAAAACAGTGAAAGATACCTTTTTCCGGAGTAACATAAAAAGATGGAGTCTTTTCATTATGAAAAGGACAACAGGCCTTGTAGTTGACCCCGGCCTTGTTCAACTGGATATATTCCTTGATAACATCAGCAATATCCAGCTTTTGTTTTATCTCTTCAACGTTGTCCATAGTAGACTAAACTTATCAAATTATGCACAAAAACTCAAGTTCAAGTGCACCAAATTTATTAGAATGTGTTATAATATTTTTATAAAATACATTTATGGCAAACAAAAATCAAATTCCCAAAAAGCTAAAAGATCTTGAAATGAACAAAGATCAATTACCAACCAAATTACCACGTGAAACTAGAACTTTTGGCCAAAGAGCTGCCGACGTTGTTACAAATTTCTGTGGTAGCTGGACATTTATAATCATGGTTCTGACTTACATCTTTATCTGGATCAGCCTAAACCTTGTAGCATGGCAGTTCAGATGGGATCCGTGGCCATTTATTATCCTAAACCTCACACTGTCCTGTTTAGCAGCATTGCAAGCCCCAATAATTTTAATGAGTAACAACCGACAAGCAGAAAGAGACAGAATAAGCCTAAGATATGATTATCTGGTAGACAGAAAAACGAGTCGAGATGTTGCAAGGATTATTAAGGAAATTGAGTCTGTCAAAAGAAAACTAGACAGTATTAACAAGTACGTCAAATAAAGAACGACTAGCAAACAACTCCTGAAAAGGAGTTGTTTTTTTACATTCCATATATTTTGGCTATCTGAGCAGTAATTCTTCTAGCCTCATCTTCTACCTGCGGGCCATCATATTCACCTGAATGAGCTTTGCCCTTTATGTATGACGCTTGCTTTTGATCAAGATGCAAACTAACTTCAAAATAATCCTCAGAATCTTTCAAGTAAACATGGAACCTGGGATAATTACCGGCCCCAAGTTTTCGCGTGTAGCTCAAATTGTCATGCTGGCGATCAAACCATTTGCCATAACCACATTTGCGAATAAGATCATCTGAGTTGTATCCCTTGTAAGGAAATTTGAAATCCATATTAATTTGTTAGAACTTTTCTAAGACCGACACAAGACAACTTGAATAACTCAACCACAACCACAACCAGAAAGGCACTACCTACAACGATAAGTAAGTCTTTCATAAGCAAAGGTTCAGTTTTCATAAATACATTCAGAGGTGTGTACAAAACTAGTAGTTGTAATGTTGCACTGATACCAACAGCTGCCAAAAGTTTCCAATTATCAAATAAACTTCTCTTGAAAATTGACAATCGACTTCGCACACTAAAACTATAGAATAGCTGTAGGAAGACCAAGGTCGTAAATGCAACTGTCCCCGCATAAACAGGGTTATCCAAGTATCTCGTATAAAGAAAAATAGTAATAGTTGTCATAACAAAACCGACCAAGAACATTTCCACTAGTGTAATACGATTCATGATAGGCTCTCTTGGGTCCCTTGGTGGGGATTTCATAACTCTCTTGTACATTGGCTCTGCACTCAAGGCAAGTGCAGGTAACCCATCAGTAACCAAGTTCATCCAAAGAATCTGAACTGCTAGTAATGGTGAGCCCAAACCAATAATCACACTTATAAATACAGTTAGTAGTTCACTCAAATTGCATGAAAGTAGAAACTTAACAAACTTTCTAATATTATTAAATATATGTCTTCCCTCGGCTATTGCGCTTACAATAGACTTGAAATGGTTGTCTGTAAGGATCATGTCAGCAGCCTGTTTCGTAACATCCGAGCTGGAATTTACGGCTATACCGATATCAGCTCTTTTGATCGCTGGCGCATCGTTTACACCATCACCAGTCATGGCCACTATTTGGCCTTTGTCTTTGTGAGCCTCTAGAATTTTCACCTTGTGCTCTGGACTGACTCGAGCATAAATATTAACGTCATTAACTTTCTTGTTAAACTCTTTTTGACTAAGTTTGTCCAACGCTACACCAGTAATTGCCTCCCCGGTAATACCGATCCTCTCACCGATAGCTTGCGCAGTTAAAACATGATCACCAGTAATCATAACTACCCTAATCCCGGCGTCCTTGCACTGCGCTATTGATTCTTTAACATCAGCCCTTGGTGGGTCAATCATTCCCATTAGGCCAAGAAAAATTAAATCCTTCTCTTCACCACTTGGACTATACGCAAACCCTAGAACTCTTAATGCACCACTAGCAAAGTCCTCATTGATTCCATAAATATCATCTCGATCCTTTTGGTTTAGATCTCTAACTTTGTTGTTTATCAAAATTCTATTACATTTCCCCAAAACTATCTCGGGTGCCCCCTTCATGAAAATTGTATTATCATCACCCACTTGATTCCAGGTTGCCATATACTTGGTCTCCGAGGTGAAGGGAATTTCTCTAACTCTAGAGTAATCCGGATAAATGTCTGCTTTTTTGCCAAGAACGAGAAGGGCAATCTCGGTTGGGTCCCCCATATAAAATTTATCAACCTTTGAGGCATCATTACAAACCACACCGGCCTCTATCAGCTTACTTACCGTCTTTGTATCAAATGACTTGCCATCAACCTTGAAGTTTCCTTTCTCGTCATAGCCCTTGCCCGTAACTTTTATCACATGATTGTTGGCGTAAATTGACTGTACAGTCATCTCGTTTCTAGTCAAAGTACCTGTTTTGTCTGTACAAATCACAGTTGTACTACCAAGAGTTTCTACTGCAGACAACTTTCTTATCAAAACGTTCTTGCGGATCATTATTTGAACACCAACGGCTAAACTTATAGTCACAACTGCCGGCAATCCTTCTGGAATAGCGGCTACCGCAAGTGAAATTGCCACCAAAAGCATTTCTAGCCAAGGTTGACCAACTAAATAACCGGCCAGAAAAATAAATACACAGAGGATCAAAACAAGAACACCAAGTTTTATACCAAGTTTTTGTAATTTTTTTTGCAAAGGAGTTTGTTCTTTCTCACTGGCCTGCATAATGCCTGCAATCTTGCCGATCTCACTATGCATACCAGTAGTCGTAACAATTGCCAAAGCTCGACCAGTAGTGACCGTTGTTGAAGAAAAAAGCATATTAACCTGATCGTTCAAACTAAGACCAGATTTTTGGACAGTTGTTTTTTTGTTGACTGGAACGCTTTCACCTGTCAGGTGTGACTCATCAACTTGAAGAGCTATTGCTTCTAATAAATAACAATCTGCAGGAACTGTATTGCCGGCCTCCAAAAAGACGACGTCACCAGGAACCAATTCCTGGGAATTTATTTCTTTTTTCTGTCCATTGCGCAAAACAACAGAAGTTGGAGTTGCCAATTTCTGTAGGGCCTCAATAGACTTTTCAGCCTTGTATTCCTGAACAAAGCCGAGCAACGCATTTAGAATAATAATGGCGCCAATCACACTGGCGTCAAGAACCTCTCCCAATAACAATGAAACCACAAAAGCTCCAATCAGAATATAAACAATAAAGCTATTGAATTGAGATACCAGAATCTTCCAAGGGCTAGCTCCTTGTTCTTTTTTCAGTTCGTTTGAACCATGTTTTTGTAATCGTTTCTCAGCCTCTGATGAAGTTAAACCTTTGTCGCTAGACTTGAGACTAGCAAACAGTTCTTTCTTGTTTTTTGAGTAAAATTCCATAAATACCAAAATTAGTATAGTTTTGGCTAATTTAATTATACCACACTAATAATTTAACTAAAATAGGCTGTAATTTAAGCCAAGTATTGACAAAGGTGATAATTTGTGCTATACTTTTTGGTTCGTATACACAACAACTGGAGAGAGACATGCGCTTCCCGAAGAACTTCCCTTTCGACCGGATCGATCTTCCGAACGATGCGGACCTGGTAGCGAGACTGCGTGCCAAGCTCGAAGAGTACAAGGGACGAGACCGCTACACGGCTCCCGAGATGAACCAGGACCTGTTCTTCAAGATCAAGGTTCTGGAACACCTGCTCGAAGCTGGCAACGTGACCCTGGACTGGTGCATCGATGAGTTCACACAACTGATCGACCACGGTGTCTACCAGGATCACCACCTCTTCAACGCGTTGACCGTGGTCAACGCCTACTGCGAAGAGGACCTTGGCAGCCTGCGCAACAGCACCGGCCTACCGCAGGTCGCTGCACACGCCTAACAAGGCATTGACCCGCGAAGCAACAGCTTCGCGGGTCAATTCTTTTTTAAAGCCACCTAGGTGTATTTTTTTTGTAATCTGAATAATCTTGACCAAACCGTTCCTCAAGCTTGGGTTCCTCTATGTTTGGTACATACCAAATGAAAAATAGAATAACACAAAAAAGAAAGGGTATCAGTAAGATATAACCAAAAACTAGAAATTCAGCTAATAATATCAAAAAGTAACCCAAATACATTGGGTTTCTTGTTTTTTTGTACCAACTACCAATCACGAGCTTCGTTGGAGGAGCCATTGGGGCTGGAGAACCCTTGCCAATAGCGATGAATAAACCAGAAGTAAACAAAACAATATATACCCCAACAAAAACTAACAAAAATCCTATAACTTGCAAAATCTGGTTACTCAAAATAAACAAATCCAACCAAATATTAATCACGCCTAGGAACATTGGGCCAACAACGAACAAAAACGGCCAAAAAAATAATGAAAATACTAATTTCTTGGATTTCATATCAAATTTTCTGTTTTAATGCATTAATAACCTTTGAATAGTATTCTCCATGCGGAACAAACTGACGACTTTGCTCTAAATCATAAAGAGATTGCTCTAACTCGTTGAACGTGAACCACCTAACAGCGGCGACTTCTGACTCTTGAAGTTCAGCATTCTGATCAAACTCTTTTTTATTAACTTTTACAAAATATACATAATCAAGTTCTCGATTGTGATAATGCCGTTCAGGTTGTTTTGACTCTTTTTTGTATTCAAACATCAATTTGAGTTTCTGCTTGTCAATATCAATTCCAACTTCTTCCTTGATCTCTCTCACCGCAGTTTTTTCATAACTCTCCCCTGCAGGAACATGCCCAGCGACAGAAATGTCCCACTTGCCAGGATGAACATAATCAGTTAGTGACCGTTTCTGGAGAAGAACCTCACCAAGTTCATTAATAATCCAAACATGTACTGACTGATGCCAAAGACCTTCATGATGAACCGTAATCAAAGATTTTATCTCTCCAGTCATTTCACCTTTGTCATCAAGAACTTCTATTAACTCAATTTTTTCTTTGCTCAAAACCTCCCAAAGGAATATGCCCGCTATAACCAGCAATGGAAATGGAATCACCAAAAACAAAATCCAGTGCATCTCATTATTGGCAATTATCATATAAAATACTGCTAATGAAGCAAACAAGAAACTCCCAACAACCTGCCTCTTGTGAGCAATCAAAAGACACATAAGTACAGCTAGTGCTGGAAACATGTGAATAATAAAACCAATGAGCAAGTTGTACCATTCCCCGTCTTCAGAAAAGACGTCAAGCGAAAATAATGACAAAAAAATAGCGTACAAAGCCGCCAAAATTCGAGGAACGTAAAATAGTATCTTTTTCTTCATATATTGAAATCAATAAGTCATTATGTTAAGATTATAGTACATCGAGCAGGTCTTGCAAAGGTTAAGGAGGTGTGGCATGCAGGCCGAATTTGTGATTACAGAAAGGGAACTTCATCGGATCATCCAGGCTGGTACCCGTCTAGAACAGGAAGGAACATCAATCTTCGAAGAACTTTGCCAACTTGTTGGTGAAACAACCGCCAAATCCCTACTGATTGCCCATATGGCAAAGAAGTATGGAAGCTGGCGAAGAGGTGCCTCGATGCTCAGACAGACTCGGTTTTACCGAGAACGTGGGCGAAGGGCAGGCTCAACCCGTAAAGCATCGGCACAGGCTCCGATCGCTGTAGGCGAATAGTCTATCAAAACGGGAACGAGAGGGATTGCCATGGAACAGAAAACAAAAACAAGCACAGATGCCACGCATTGTGCTTGTTCTTTTTTTAAAAAATGTATTTACCAACTTCGTTCACCATGAGGAAGATTCTTGGATTTCACACCAACCCAATTGAATGGGGTGACTGATTCAATCTCTCCCTTGGCCATATCATACTTGACAATAACATCTTCTCTCTTCCACCTCTTCACGAGGTTCATTTTATCTGCCAAGTCCTCAGTAAGATCCGAAAGTTTATTATCAAGTTGATTAATTAACTTGTTTTTTTGCTGTTCACTAAGGCCGTTCTGCTTTTGAACAAAGTCGACAAAGTGATTACCACTCAACCCACTCATGTTTTCAAACATAACATAGTGCCCCATCTCAGGATCTGTAGATCGCATCAAGCCAACTGGTTTTGGAGCTGGGAAGCCTACCTTTTCAGCAGAAATCAAGAACATGTACCGAACTCTAGCCTCTTCAAGATCCTCTGGTTTGTGATACTGAAAGAAAACACTATCCTTGGTGGTTGGAACTATCATGTCTTGATGAGATCCGGTTTTCTTGAACTCATCAATACTGACTGCAAAATCCATGTTTCGAAGGAATTCAACAGGATTTTCTTTGAACTCGGATTCAAAAGCTTCATCATACTCACCACGTAATCGAACCTCAGCTCCACCGCCAACATAATCAAAGTTTTCTGGAGCCCCCTGTGAATACCTCTCGCGAATCATAAAGTGACGAGTTATGGATTGCTTAATCATCGCATAACCAAACTGACTTTCTGGTGAATGAGGAACATTAAGTGTTTGAATTTTCCCATTCTTGTCCTTGTAAACACCTGGACAGCGACGAGCATCTTTGTCATTATCTTCAATTGCCTCTACAGCATTCCTGTAATTTTCTGGCAAACTTCTAACGCGTCTATTACTTGAGCCAGCTGACAAGAGTCTAATACGTCTTTCTATTTCCTCTTCTGAGAAATCCATGGCCCTCATAATGTCTACTGGGATTGATCCTCCATAACCAGTGTCATAAAAAATTGGATCCGATTCTAATGAGACTGACTCCTGCTCTAGGAAGGCTTGTTTTACATCACGCTGCAATTCATAAGCCATCAACCTGGACCAAACCAAGTACTTTGGCTTGATTGTTACAACATCCCCCTGGCCTGATGCTTTTCTTTCATCTCTACGAGATTTACCCATTTTGCTTTTTCTAGTAGCATCTTGAGCTCTTCTGCCAACATAAGCGTAGATTCCATCACGACCAAGATAAATTTCCATTGGGTTCCGTCCTGACTCTCTCTCACTATCAAACTCCCTATACAATATTTCATAAAGTGGGATATCGTGATTGTAGGCACTCATGTAGCCCCGATACCCTCTATCTAGCAATGATGCCAAATTGTGTCTTTCACGAAGAATTGTGTCACTCATTTTAGCAGGATCTCCACCAGCTTTTTGCATAATATATTTTGCTACAAAAGCCTGGACGTTTGGTAGAATATTGTTCATCTTTGCAACAGAGTGATCACCATCAGCAATAACAGCCTTGTCCTCATCTGGAACCTTGCTACTCTCCCGAAACCGTTGCAAGAACTCTGTATGTGAAGTCCTTATCAACTCACGCATTTCCAACAAAGCTTCTGCAGCATCTGGAGAAACCTCCATCGACATATCCATTGGATCCTTTTTACCTCGAAAAACCTGTGACAACACATTACTTCCACGAGCAACTCTCAATGGGTGCCCCTCGAATGGGTCATGATCAAAAGGCTCACTATAGCCCTTTCCAAAGTCATCATCCCCGCTCAACTTGCCAGACGCACAGTTTTCATATGCCTGCATGAGACTACGAAGATCAGCTTCTTGTTTGTATTTTGTAGCTTTTACTTTGGCTACTTCGAGTGCCTCTTTTGCCCAAGTTTGGCTGACCCAACCATAATCATAACCAGCTAATTCAACAAACTTGTTGGCAATATAGGGAGTTTTGATAGCGGCCATAACGACTTCACCAACCCAAGGAAAATCAGAAAACTGCCCTAGGTTTTCCATAAATAACTCAGCATGGTTTTCATTACCGCCTTTTATTTCCTCTTGTATATCAGACAGTACCTTTTCATAGGCATTCGGGAACATGTCTTTGAACTGATCAACACCGATCAACGTATAGTATCTTTCAGTAGAAATTCCCCGTTCAAGCAACTCTGCTTCTGCTCGATCAAGCAAACCTCTTTCTGGCAGAACATCTGACTGATCAACTAGATTGAAAACATTTTGTAAGCTTGACTCAACATTCGCACCTTCGCCGATCAAGCTGTCATAAACTTCGTGCATTGACTCTTCTCCTACACCAAACTCTTTAATCAATTCACTTAGTCGACGTGGAGACTGAGCCATTTTCACAACCTCTCGCTTCAAGGCCTCTTGCACTTCCAATTGCAAAGCCCTCTCTTCCTCATTGTCTGGTTCCAATGCTAGAGCTTCTTTGATAAATTTACTGTAATGACCTCGATTGACTCCATCAACCCACTCCATGATACAAAACTTCAAGAACTTACCTGCATCATCAAGCTCTGTAAACATCTCTATTCCGGACTTGGACTCATCTATGTCACCTTTTAATTGACTATAATTTCTAAAAACAAACTCTGGGGTTATCCCCTTTTTCGCATATGGCAGGGCACGCTTCAGGAGATCCAAATTTTCACCCACGTCGGGTGAACCTTCTATCTCTTCCCTGAAATACTCAAAGCCTCCATATGTCGTTGCAGCCTCGACTATCGTTAGAGTATCTTCAAGGCTAAACGCTTTCATAATCTCTCTCCACTTGGCTGCATTTTCCTTGGGTTGTTCCCGATATGATTCAGGAACCCCCATTCTCACCATAGACTCTTCACTTGCTCCAAAGAGTGGGGATTGCTCCCAATACCCTCCCCAGCCATTGTATCTTCCCGCGATAGCAGCGATAGTGCCTGAAGATGAATTATATGTTCCATCAATAAAGTTTATCAAAACTTCCAACTCTTCTGTAGAAGAAATAACACCTCGGCAAACGTCAATTCCACGAAGAATATCCTGAACAGGAGTTCCGTACATACCGCGCTTTTTTATCAGATCCTGAACAAGTTCATAATTTTTGTTCACATCATCAAACTCCAGACTTGCGGAAAGCTTTAATGTTCCCTCCATATATTCCTGAGCATAGTACCGGGAATCACCTTCCAGTGACCCATCATCATAACGAACTAACTGTGCATCAAAAATCCCAATCCGGCGCATCCAGCTTGCCTTGAAATCTTTCAAAGATTCTATGTGCCCATTATTCTCACTATCAATTAACTTAGCAATCTGGTGTCTTAAGTTTTCATTAAAGTCAGGATCAACACCAAAACAAGAGTCCATTTCTTCTTTTATTTCCGTCAAAACAGCATTAACTTTCCCTGGCCCGAACTTTTCCAACTCATCCATCAACGACCTATTATAATAATGATTCAAATTCAGAATCCTAAAATCAATCTCCACAGACTCACGAGATTCTGTTTGAGCTTCATGCATATTGTCTTTTGACCCAATAGGTGACTCTACTAGAGGAGGGTCAAAAGATGGCGGGTTTTCATGATAATTACCATCTTCATCTATATGCTCGCCATATTCTTCCTCCATCTCTCTATAAGCTTGGTCTGCCCAGTAAGAATCATCCTGATATAAATGGTCATCCCATAAACCAGCCTTGACATTCGGCAAAAGTTCTGGCACCTCTCTCCCATCGGCCGCCACCTGTTTTTCAGCAGCTGAAAGATCCACCCTTCTTCTTTTGAAGGAACTCATAAATTTCCGCACTGCTCTTAACTCTTCATCAGTACCAATCTTTTCTATTCGTCCCATGATCTGATGAATTCGGGACATTATATCTTGTTTTTCTTCTTCAAAAAGACTTTCATGCTTATTTTCCTGATCTTCAGAGCCCAGTATCCTTGCAGTGAGATCTCCCAACTCGTATGCCAAATAACCAGCCTCTGTCTTGACATGGTCATCATGCTCTGCCTCAAACTCAAGGTACTCCCTGTATCGATCATCTACAACGGAACTTTCTTGTTCGTTACTACCTAAACCTGGTTGAGATAATTCACCAACATGATCTCCATGTTTTTCACCAGCTAGCTTTTTTTTCTTTACTCGTTGCTGTCTTTCTTGAGCTGAGATATCTTCTGCTACTTGTTCCCAATTTTTTTCCCAAAATTTCCATCCCATATAAATTTTGTTAATATTTTACATTTTCTCAGCCGCTTTTCTAAGCATTTTGAGAAAACGAGATTTTAATTGTTTATTGGCTATCAGGAATTTTGAACCGGACAACTTGAGAATGATACCGAGCAAATGTCGGAGCATCTCATTTGTCCAAAGCTCATAATTATCAAAAATATAGTTTTGCAATTTACCTCTTTCAATTGCATTGATAACACACCTCTCAAAACCATTCTTTGGAACAAAAGCTTTGTCGCCTCTATCGTGCATTGTTATGAATTTTTGCGGACAAGCTCGGACACAGACACCACAGCCAATACAAACTTCTTTGTTAACAACAATCTTGTCATCTTTTTCTTCAATGGCGTCAACTGGACATTTTTTTACACACAGCCCACACTTAACACACTTTTCTTGGTCAATCTCAGCATAAAAATTACTATTCAACCTACTTGTGTAACCAATTTTCTTGTAAGCGAGAAGAGCTTCACAGCAGCAACCACAACAGTTACAGATCCATGCAACGCCCTCTTCAACATTGTCACCTACTTGGACTAAACCTAGATCAACACACTTATCCAAAATTTTCTTGGCCTCTTCTTTGCTAATTTCCTTGGCAACCCCATGCTTTGACAAACTCTTGGCAGCTGTATTGAATGTCAAGCAAACATCCTGAGGCATGTCACAGGCTTTTCCCACGTGTTCCATCTTGTGTCGGCAATAACATGTTCCAACCGTAATGCAAGTTGCAGTTTCAATTACTTTGCTAGCCCTTTCATAATCAAGCACTTCAGATTTTGATTCCTCAGGAATTGTATACTCGTGAATGAAAGTTCGAGCAATTGAAGTTTTTTGTTCAAGTGCTTCAAATATGAACTCTTCTTCTTCGTTGATATATTTATAAAAAAGTTCTGAAAGGACTTTGCGATTGAATTTTCCATCAGTTCTCATCAATGAAAATTCAAAGAATCCAGCCATTGTTGGAGGAATCACATAACGTTGTTCGTCACCTTTCAAAAAGTCCAAGAGAACTCCCTTTTCAGCCAATTGGTCCAACAATTTTTGAGAATCTTTTACTGAAACCTTCCAGCGCTTGGCAGCTATTTTGGCAGTAAATGGTTTGATTGGTAGCTTTGCAAGTTTATCAGCCTCATCCTTCGTAAACAGTTCCTCCAAAAGTTTCAGAAGTGAATCTGACATTGGAGCGCCTTGAGCGTGCTTATCTAAACGTTTTTGTAGATCTAAATAGTTCTTTGATGTTATGTGACCCATAAATTTTTATAATTATCTAATTATTTCTGATTTAAAGTATTTTTCTTGGAACTCTGTCTGTTTTCTAATTTCATCATCTGAAACATCTACCCCCTCTGGAACGACTACTAACTTATCATCATCATCATCCGTTCTTTTAATTATCGCAACACATACTCCTTTGAATGTATTGAGAGGCTCTTCTACGCCCAAGACATATGCGTCTATTTCTCCACCATCTGGAGCCTTGGTGTTTGGAATACATCCATAATTAACAGGGTATTCAAATCCCCACTTTGGGTGTTTTGTGCCCTTTGGCCGATCCATTTCCACATCAACCACATTCCCAATATACTTTGAACTATAATCGTTCATATTATTTTTTGTCAGGCAAAATTCGCACACCACAATAAGCACAGAACTTGCCAATGTCTCTACCCATGAATTTTTTACATTTTGGACACTTCATAAGTGGAACCAATAATATTCCTGACACAAATATTCCTAGCATCATAACAAAGCCAAATATCTGTAATAGAAACACGTCAGCACCAAACTTGATCATAATCAATAACCCAACTACCAAAATTAATAAGTCGCCAAAAAATGCGTAAGCAAATGGACGATACTTCTTTTGTCTTTCTTGATAAATCTTTGAATAATCTTCAACTTCCATATACTTTTCTATTTATGAGTGACTAATTACGTCATGAGCATCTGAACTTGGCTCCATTTCTGGAGAGTAAGCTTTTTCAAAAGCATCTTGATCACCAAAAGATGGAAATGTAGCATGGTGTCTAGGTTCAATAAAACCAGAGCTATTGGAATGTTTAACACCGCACCAATACTTTTCTGTTTGACCTGCTATTTCCACAAAGTATCCAAATACTCCATTTGCATAACCGCAATACATACAATTGAACTTTTCCATCCAATTTAAATAACTCAATTTCTGACGATCAATCCGTACATACTTGTCTCTATCCACCAAAGGAATTCCATAAACGGGAAAACTGACATGATGATATATTTCTACAATGATATCGCACAGAGCTATTGGAACTAAACAGAGATAAATAAACGGAGCTGTGAGCAGGTGTCGCCAGTGATTCTGACCTCTTTTTTTGAATTCCATTACTTCTTGAATTTACTTATTAATAATCCTCCTAATAATACAATAACTAAACAATAAACAAAACCCGCTAAATAAACCATCCAAAAGTCATAACTAATGCCTGAAATACCGGCATTATATCCGGGACACCAGCCAAAATAAGTTGTGGGATCATACTCATCTGGAAGAACTGGAGTTATTAGACATGGAAAGATTCTCCACTTCAGTAGCTGGATAAAATATGCCAAAACTACAGACAGGACTAGACTAACGGAAATGAAACTTAACTTCTTCATATTAAATCTTATTAATCAACACAAAGACCATCACTTGATGGATCTTCGTAAATTCTAGTTCGTTCAACTTCGGTTAATTGCCCGTCAAATGTAAGCATATAATCCACAGAGAAATATGGGTGTGGTCCACAACCGCAGTAACCATAATCAAATAAATGAACTAAGTAACCACCATCAACGGCTTTGACGTAAGTTGTGTCAATTTCGTCAACATAAGTTCTATAATTCCATGGAATAACTATTTCATCTTCTGTATACGAGCCGGTCAGAGCGAGTGTATAACTAAGTGCTTCTTCAACTGAATCAATTGGCTGGTAATATGTCATAAATGCTTCAGCCGAGTCTAACTCTATAAAAACACCACTCTCCTTGACTAAGTATTTATTATCCAGTGTAAGTTCGCAACCTTCTCGTACAAGACCCTCACTAGTTGATGGATCATCATTAAAATATGTACATTCAAAAATTGGGACTTGCGGGACTAGACCACCAAGCTGCATTGGCAAGTTTAGATTGTCACAATTGTATTTTTCCAAAAGAGGCAACATGGAACAATCAGCCACAGCATCATTAACGACACAGCCAGCATCAATAGCAAAACCAGGATCGAGTGTAACGTCTAATTGGTCGTGTTCAATAACATTTACTCTAGCGAAAACAAACCATATCATCAAAAAAATAAAAATTACTAAACAGGTTATTATTCCGCCAACAATTAAGTTTTTGTTTTTTTTCATAACTACTTTTTATGTTTTTTGTAAACGAATAACCCCACAATTAGTGCCACCAAGATAAAAACTAAATAAGTTATTGGGGAAAGAAAATACTCAATAAATTTTTGCCCGACTGGCTGGACTATTGGTTCAACTTGAGATGGTGGGGGTCCGTACACAAATGCTGGAGTATCCTGAGCAACAGAGGCCGAAACTGAAGACAAAAAGGACATAAGTGCGCCAATAATGTAGTAAAATGTTTTCTTTGTTTTCATAATTTTGTTTTATTTGTAAAGTTCATCCCTATTCAGACAAACTTTTGGTTTTTTGTTTTCAAAATCCCATGAATGCAAAGACCCACCCAAACATTCATCCCAGAACTCACACTTGTTACATTTATCACAGGCTGTGCGATCTTTTTTGCGGAAATATTCAAATTTATGCTTCCAAATTTCAGGAAAAGAGTCATTTTTAATGTTGCCTTGAATTAGACCTGAATCTCTGGGCACATTTGGACATACAAATATGTCACCGTTCTGAAGAATGCTGCCAATATTGATACCGGTATTACACATAAAAAAGCTACCTCTGACTTCATCCTCAAATTCATCTCCTAAAAAATTTGCGCAACCATAAGTGACTTTCATCTTTGAACGTGCTTTTCTCTTCTCCTTGACAAACTGCAAAAGCTTGGTAAACTCTGACTTGTCCAAAAGTATATCCTTATTATCAATAGTTCGCCCAATCGGATCAACACTGATAACACGCCACTCAGGCACGTCCAATGCTTCAAAGGTTTCATACATCTCCTCTAAAGAACCAATATTTTCGCTATGCACTGTGGTGGTTATTCTTTGCGGTCTCAGAAAATCTGCCCTGCGAAACAATTTAACTGCATTTATAGCTTTTTCATAAGCTCCAGGCATGTTTCTGAATTTGTCATGGACTTCACCAACTCCATCTATGCTAACATCAATAGTTGTCATTCCTGAATCCTTGGCCTTTTGCACTATTTCTTCGGTTACAAAAAAACCATTAGTTACCATACCCCACTGAAAACCAAGTGAGTTGGCATATTTCATTACCTCAAAAAGGTCTTTTCGTAAAAGTGGTTCTCCTCCAGTCACGGCAACCATAATCTTTGATGCATCAAAGTTCTCCGAAATATCCAGAAATGCTTTCTTGATATCTTCTGTTCTCAATGTTTCCTCTATGACGTTTTTTCCGGCCCTGCTACCGCAATGGGTACACTGGAAATTACAGTTCAGGGTACATTCCCAAAACAAATACCTTAAATCATGTTTTTCAATCAAATAATCACGATGAAATAACCAAAGTTTTTGTCTACCCTTTTTGAATATTTTTTTTAACATTGTTTTTCCATTTATTTTTCCCTACCTTAACACCAATAGCAAATGAGCCCACGACAACAATCAGCACACCGGCAATGAGTAATACAATCGGTTGCATAATAAAGCTAGCAATTTTTTGCCATAATGATTCTTGTGATATTGGAACTGCTGGAGTTAAAACTCCATAAAACGGCTCTGCTAAATCGGACTGAGCAAAAACTCTTGAAGTATCAAATAATAGTCCGACAAAGGCACCAAACATGTAAACAAAAGTCTTTTTTGTTTTTTTCATATAAATTTATTTAAAATTCTTGAATTCACTTTTTGACTTTCCTTTCCGACCAACTTTAACACCAATTACATACGCACCAGCCACTAATACAATAACACCAGAAACTAACCAAGTTAATGGAGCCATCAAAACCATAATTACTTTTTGTCCAAGAGTAGGGGCAAAATATGCTGGTGAACCATAAACAGCAACCATGTTCATATCACTAGGATCTAGCTGAGCAAAAACGTTTGTATAGCTATAAAGGAATCCCAAGAATGCTCCAAATGTGTAACTCAAATACTTTTTGTTTTTTTTCATAATTTTGTTTTTATTGCTTTTTCTAAAGCTTGAAGTAACTCTTCGATTCCTGAATATTCAAAGATACTATCAGTTATGGCTCTTAGAGAATTAGTGTAGGTTGTTCCACTTTTGTAAATACAGCAAACGGGCACACCAAAACTTTCGGCCCAACCAAGCTCAATGCCTTGACCAGTTGACGGGAATGAGACTTCTGCCACCACTAAATCGCTATTCTTTATTATGTCCTTAGTAATAACTTCTTTGTTATTTTCATGAGGCAAAAAGAAATCATGCTCACTGTCCAAGTGAGACTCTCGAATCGGTTCATATAATTCATTCTCAAAATCAAACTCTCGAGAATGGCTAATATATATTCTCATAGATAATATCATATGAATTATACCCTAAATTAGTGATTTATCAAAACAAAAGACCGAGATAGAAACTCGGCCCATTTCCTAACAACCCCGTCTTCACTTACTCAACAAAATGTCTAAATCCACCTCTAAGTCTTCAAACTTTTCCTTCAATGCCTTCTTGGAATCACCTACACCAATATTGTAAATTTCACCAGCCACCATCTGTAAAACAAAGTCTAGCACTTCTTCCGCTGCAATCACCCCAATCCTTTCACCTCGTTCAACTTCAAAATATCCAATGACCTTGTCTATGCAAACCCTCTTTTTTTCTTTTGAAAGCATGTCCCAGCTTCGTTTTACTTTTTTCATGCTAGTTTTGGTTAATTTTTCTTTTCTAGAACCTTGTATGTAAACGGAATATCAGAAATAACTTCTTCTGATTCTGTTTCAATAAAATCAACAGGGATCATTGGGAAATAAGTATCCCCCTCGAAATCAGAGTGAACAATAGTTAAATATATCTTACTAACGTACGGCATAAACTGTTCATAGATTTCAGCTCCACCAGCAATAAAAACTTCCTTTTCCTCCTTTGTTAATTCTAAGACCTCTTCGACTGAATGAGCCACAGTGCTGCCCTCAATCTTCAAGTCTTTGTCTTTGGACAAGACAATAGTCCGTCTGTCCGGCAAAGGTCTACCAATGGCATCATAAGTTTTGCGACCCATTACAAGAGTGTGTCCAGTTGTCAGTTTTTTGAATCTTTGTAGGTCTTCTGGGATATGCCAAGGCAGCTGTCCATCTTTGCCGATGACATTATTTTCAGAAACTGCTGCAATCATTGAGTATTTGGCTTTATTTAACATACCTTTGAGTTCTTATAATTAATGGTTGTATTATACATTGTTATAATAAAAACGAATAATTGCTAAAATTGCCCCAATCTTGACAAAGTCATCATATTCTGATAAAATAACAGGTCGGAACATGCCGATATGTACCTATTCAAAACCAAATCAGGAGTAAGAAAAGATGGAAACGAAGAGCAGAAAGCTTTCCACAAAAACCATCGTAATCGCCGTGGTACTGGCTATCATCGGCGCATTGGTTGTCTGGGGCCAAATGACGGACATCGACAAGGTGTCCATCACCGAAGAGTATGCTCAGGGGAAGATCTCGGAACGTCTGCCGATCCAGAAAGATCTCAAGGTCCCGCTTCTGAAGATGGGGATCACGGTGGACCGTGTCGATGTTGACTTTCAGGATGGCGACATCCTGGGTGTCGTTGCCCATGCAACGGTAAACACTCGATTCGGTGATGCTGACGTTGAGGTCCGAACAACTGGAACTCCGGTCTACAAGGACATGGCATTCCACTACCACCCCACCAGCTTCGAATTCAGCGAATTCAAGCTCTCGGGAAAGGCGAAGGCCTCAATGGGAACGGCTGGCCAGATTGCCAGCAATGCTTCCAAGCGTCTTGACGGATACCTAAAGAAGAAAGGTCTTCTGGAAGGTACAGATATCTCTGTCGCGATGAGCGCAGACGAGATCACGGACAAGATTCGCAAGGCCGCCAAGCCTGGACTGGAAAAGGTCATTACCAAGTACCTTAACCGGTATCCGATCAAGAAGCTCGACGGTATCAAAGGCACAATCGTCAGTCTGGCAATCGACAAGATACAGATTGAGGATGGAACCCTGACTATCGACTTCTCGCTACTCAAACTGACTGTGAGGGTACTGATCTTCGCACTCCTGTTCTTGGTAGCGATCATCGGGCTATGGTTCTTCTTCCCTCTCTGGGTCGAAATTTCGTAAACACACAACAGCCGGCTTTACTTCATTGTAAAGTCGGTTTTCTTTTATTTACAGTACCAATTTCATATGTTAACCTAGTTTTACTGACTATCGTAGTCAGGAACTTCACAAAAACCCATAAGATGTAGAAGCAAGGAGTTCACTATGGGTGATATGTCAGACGCGATGGCTAGAGAACGCAATCGCAGTCGACCCCGTCGACCGGACGGTTCCATCGATAGCTGGGGTTATTCGGATGCCCGTGGCAATCCCATGACCACTCTGTCAGACCTCATGTCCAGTCGTTCTAACGAACCTCTGACCGTAGAGGAAGAAGACGATCTCCGACGCAGTCGTAGACGACGCGGATACTAAAAAAAACAAAAACCCTCAACTATCATATTAGTCGAGGGTTTTTTAATATATAACTTTGGAATACTACCTTAATTGAACTTTTTGTAACAGACATTTTCAAGATAACACTTCACGCCCATCTGACTTGCGTCAAAATGTGGCATTGGCAGCTCCGTTGGATCCACCCACAACCATTCTTCACATTTTTCTGGCTTCATAATTTTTAGGTCACCTGAATATTCTGTAACATGCAAGATGATTGAAATATAGTGTAATTCTTCTTTGCGAAAAGTTTCTAGGTTGTTGGTAACTGATACAACTTTTGGTTCTTGAATATCTAGATCAGTCTCTTCTTTTATTTCCCTAACTGCACCTTCCTCAAAGGTCTCTCCCAATTCAAGGTTGCCACCTGGAATTGAGTAATATGGTGCATGAACACCTTTTCTTTTGCCTATCAAAATTTTACCTTCTTCGTTGGTGATTATAATGCCCAGGCCAACTCTTGGTCTATTTTTTTGTTCTGACATAAATTTTGTTTTAGTGAGTTACTTACTGACCCCTTCCCGTTCGAATCCTTTTATAATAGGACTATCTTGTTTGGCGGAGAGGGAGGGATTTCGAGCGTCGACATACTGTCTCCTTTGGGAAACCCACGGTTTCCCAACCTTCCTCCTCGGGACACTACCGTTTCCCGACCCCTTCCCGTTCGAATCCTTTTATAATAGGACTATCTTGTTTGGCGGAGAGGGAGGGATTCGAACCCTCGAAGACGGTGAAGCCTCTCTGGTGTTCGAGACCAGCCCATTCAACCACTCTGGCACCTCTCCGGAATTGCTATTTATTTTGAAACCACTTAATTGCTTCATCTATCATTGGTCGATAATCTTCAATTTTTACATGATCAAAAAATTTATTTACTCCAACAAACTTCCTTTCATTCAGACCATTAGTTGACGGGTCAGGAGTTTGCGGATTAATTTTTTTGATTCTACACGCAAATCTGAGCTGATAAATTGTAGAGAGATCAGACAAAACCTCAGCATAGCCGACCATTTGATATTCATTAATTTCAACATCAACTTCTTCTTTAAGTTCTCTTTTTAACGTTTGAACAGGTGTTTCATTTAATTCTGGTTTTCCACCTGGAATATTCCATTCTTTGTTTGCTTCTTTGACAATCAAAATTTCTCCATTTTCACTAAAGCAAACTCCATAAACCTGTGTTATTGGATATAAATGTTGGAAATTTGTATCTTTATGCCAAATGAATTTCATATGTCACTAAAATTATAAGACAATACTAATTTTGAATGAAAGGTTTATTTGGCGGTGAGGGCGGGATTTCGAGCGTCGACATAAGCATAGCCTATGTCTCCTTTGGGAAACCCACGGTTTCCCAACCTTCCTCCTCGGGAAACTCCCGTTTCCCGACCCCTTCCCATTCGAATCCTATATTTTGAAAATTTCTGATTGGCGGTGAGGGCGGGATTCGAACCCGCGGTACCTTGCGGTACACACGCTTTCCAAGCGTGCTCCTTAAACCACTCGGACACCTCACCTGACTAAACATACAAAGTATACCAGAACACAAACAAATGGTCAATTATTAGCTAAGTTTAGACAACAACGCCCAATGCCTATTGACAAGTTTATTAATATGTGATATGATTCATCTTGTCGGTTGATAAAAACTGGCTATATCAGGACTGCGGTCCTGTGCAATCATATAGGGTTCAAGTCTAGGTTGAGTACCCCTACTCCCGAAGACAAACCCAGGGCGGGTGGCCTACTGCAAAACATGCAGTCTTACCCCAAAAAGGCTCCCAATGCCCAAAACAACCCCCTTTATCGTCTCGTAGCAATCTTGCTGCGAGACGTTTCTTTTTGTTTAATTTCACTGTCTTTTCTCATGAAAAAGTTAAAATTTACCTAAACTTACGACAAACAAGAAACACGTCTGACCAAGCTATTGACAATAATTTCATTCTATGATATAATGTTAAGTCTTGTGTAAATAACACACTTAAATACATAGACAACAAACATTAACAATATACATCATTAGACGTTTGTCGACGATTGGTAGTTGAAAAAAAGTTTTCTATTGCCAATCGTCGACTAAACTAATTCCCTATGTCGATGAGGCGCAGTTGCGTCGGGATGTGCAAACTGTACTGGAGACATCATGCAGATCGTCAGCAACGCCCGCAAGCTACCAACAACGACACCCCGTCCATCGTGGTGCTGAACGCCACGGAGGAGCAGCCCAGCTGGCAGGGTGTCGACCACGAGTCTGGTGTCGTCATCGTCAACGAGGTCCCCGAGGAGGCCGCTCTCCACGCGCTCGAGATTTTCGAGTCGGGTGGGCAGACCAACTCGGCCCTGAACGACGCGCTGACCTACCTGGCCGAAAACGGCTACGGAGATCAGTACACCTGTGGCCTCGGCTTCGTCGAGTCCAAGCTGACGCCGGCCGGTCGCATGCTCAGCCCCTTCACGGGCATCGTGAAGCGGGATGACCGCGACCTGACGCCGGTCTGGCACGAGGGTTGGATCTTCTACACGGCCCCGAACGGTGAGGCTCGGATCATCGAGCCCGACATCCTGGCGCGGACCTACCGCAACGCCGACGGCAGCGAGCTCGACCTCGAGACCGTGCCGGAGGGGCGTCCGGAAGGCCTGTAGGACCTACCTATGGGGAGTGATGATGTAGTCAAATAGAGTAAGCTCAACTGCAGCTTCTCTCCCCCAACACTCTGTGATACGCGTATCACAGAGTGTTTCTTTTTGTTGACTTTCACCCGGAATAAGCTAAAATATATAAATCGTTCATTATAATGGGTAAAGGAGGAGAAATGGGCTTCGACTTTGTTAAAGATCTAAAAAAAGGCTGGTTGCCCAATACTCTTACCTTGATTGGAGTGTTGTGCATACCGTGGATTATCTACAGTCATGTTATTCAAAAAATCGCGATCTGTGGATTCTTTTTCGCAATTGCCTGGATAATGGACTATCTGGACGGTAAAGCTTCACGTGTGTACGGTCAAACGTCTCAAACAGGGGCGTTCTTTGACCCGCTGGCAGACAAAATCTTTACCATATCTATGTTGATATACTGCTGGGTCGACATACCCGCATTTATCAGTGTTCCAGTGATCGCCATAGGCGTTGCGCTAACATCTCTGCGCATATACAAAGTAAACTATGGCAAGAAAAAAGATGTTGAATACAGCATCATGGCTGCAATGGCTGACAAGCTCAAGACAAATGTGGAGAAGATTGCCTTTGCTATTCTGCTAGTGATATCCCCTGTTCTTGTGTCCCATGGACTCATAACAGAGGCTACTGGCATACTAATGGCAAACATTTTTCTCAGTATTTCTCTCGTTTTTGCTGGCTTTAGCCTGGCGCATCAGTTGAAAACAACCCTATAACATGGAGGAATTATGAAATTCCACCCTGTTTCACCCGGTCAACACGGTAGTATTGAACTGCTGCCAGACGGCCGTTTCAAGATCCTTCGAGCAATAACAGTAGGTCAGACATCAACACTGACGGATTGCTCGTTTCATGATGGCAATGGCGTAAGTCTGGTCATCAACAAAAAACCTGGAGAAGGTCAACCAATGTCGGTTGAACAAGCCAACAAAGGTACCCAATACAGGTATTCGGATGGACAATGGTTCCATGCCACTTAAATCATACGTCTCAGCTCAACAAGTTGGGACTTTTTTTGTACAAAAAAGAGCCTAACCATACTTGCCAAGCTCTTCTTTTATCTAGATTTTCTTTTTACAGTAGTGAGTCAATAATACTCTTGAAGTTTTCAAATGGTAGAGCTCCACTAATAAACTGACCATTGATAAATGTTGCAGGAGTTCCGCTTACACCAGCTAAACCACCACCAGCTTGTTGTGATTTAACCTTTTCAGCAAAAGTGCCGTTGTCCAAACATTTATTAAACTTACTGGTATTCAATCCAAGAGACTTGGCAGATGCCTTGAACTCAGCAACACTCATAGTGCCAGCAGTATTCAAAGCGAATAGCTCTTCATACATTTCCCAAAACTTACCTTGATCACCAGCACACTCAGATGCTTCTGCAGCTTTTTGGGCGCTTGGGTGAAAAGACAAAGGAAAATGTCTAGTCACAAAGGCAATTTTGTTACCATATTCTTTTTTGATTTGTTGAGCAGTTTCAAAGTGTCTTGCACAAAAAGGACATTCAAAATCAGTATACTCAATTATAACTACGTCAGCATTTTTATTACCAAAAACGTAATCATCACCGTCAATTGCAGGAACTGCTGCGGCTGCAGGTTCTTCTGTTGGAGCTGCCTGTGCTTGTGGTGCATCAGCTGTAGGTTGGGCTTGAGCGGCCAAATTTACTTCTTGTTTGTTGCCAAAAACGATTGCTACAAGAGCAAAAAAGGCAATTAAGGCAATAAGTGCCATGCCTGAGAAAAAACCAAGTAAAAAGTTGGTTTTTGGGCCAGCATTTGTTGCTTTGTTTTCTTCATTCATATTGAATTTTAACTTAATTATTTAGTTGCAAGTTATTATATATTATCAGAATTGAAAAGAGTAGGCAAATATAATATGTGGACGAAATTTACTAAAAAATTGCTAAGTCAAGCAATTTACTAACATTATTAATAACATAATCTGCACCTGACTCTGGATTTTCATTTTTCAAGTTCAGCCAAACAGTTTTTATTCCTGTTTGTTTGGCTGCTGCTAGTCTCTCCAACTGATCATCAATCATTATACACTGATGCCCCTTAAATTCAACTTGAGTAAGCATTTTTAGATAAATCTCCGGTTGGGTTTTGTGCAGACCTAGGCTCCATGAAGAAAGAACATTCTCAATGCCGTAATGATCAGTAATTTCCTTTACCTTGCTAGGAGCCATACTAGATATAGCCGCTAATTCTATATTTTTGCCTTTCAAAGTCTCAACAAGCTGTTCGGCCTCTGGAGAAAATGGATATAAAACATTGAACAGGTCAAATATTATACATTTCACTGACATACTAAGTTTTCTTTCTCAAGGAATCTATATCTTTCAAGTATTTTTTTCTACGTTTGCCGAGCTTGCTTGATGTGCCTTCTGAAGTAAGCTCAAACTCTTCGCCAAGATCGACAACATCAACGCGACCATCAAACTTCAAGATATTATAAATATTATCCCTCATAACAGCGCACTCAGTTTCTTCACCATGCACAATAAATATATTTTTGAGGTCACTTATGTTTTTTATATATTCCAGTAGCTCTAATTTGTCAGCATGAGCAGAAAAAGCATTCACAACCACAACATCAGCCTTCAGAGGATGCTCCTGACCATGAATCTTTATTTTGCGACGTCCCTCAACGATCATACGACCCCTTGTGCCCTTGGCCATAAATCCAACAACTAGAATCATATTCTTGGGGTCACCCATATGATTTTTTAAATGATGTTGAATACGCCCAGCTTCGCACATACCTGAAGCTGAGATAATAATACAAGGTTTATTAACAAAGTTAAGTTTTTTGGAATCCTCGACCGTCTTGATATATTTTATTTCTTCGAAATAAAAAGGGTTTTGCTTTTTGTCCAAGAAATCTCGAAAGGTTTCATCATCATAATAGTCCTTGAATCGATCAAACACTTTGGATATCTCTACTGACAGAGGACTATCAACGTAAATAGGGATCTTTGGTATCTTCTTTTGATTATATAATTCATGCAAAACATAAACCAAGGCTTGTGTTCGCTCAAAAGAAAAACCTGGAATAATAATTTTACCACCTCTCTCGACTACATCATTTATAGCCCAAGTCATCTGTTCATACACAGTACTAATGGAATCATGTAAACGACTGGCATATGTACTCTCAGTGATCAGATAATCCGCATGATCAATCTGATATGGATCATTTAAAATTGGCATATACTTGCGACCTAAATCACCCGTGAAAGCCAACCTCTTGTATTCTCCTTCTTCCTTGAAATCAACAGCTACCACAGCGGAACCAAGAACATGACCTGCATCATAGAATGTTACCCAAATTCCTTCATCAATTTTGAATTTTTGAAAGTATTCATAAGTTTCAAATAACTCCATAGCCTTGTGAACTTCTTTGTCTGTATAAAGCGGCTTACGTTCCTTTTTGCCTTTGTTGTTTTTGTTATAATACTTGGCATCCTGAAACTGAATATGGGCAGAATCAAGTAGCAAAACCTCAGCAACGGCCTTGGTAGCTTTTGTACAAAAAACCTTGCCTCGGAATCCCAACTTGACTAGACGTGGCAACATACCAACATGGTCAATGTGAGCATGACTGATTATCACATAGTCAACTTCTGATGCTTCAAACAAGAAGGTCTCATTCATTTCCCTAGCCTTGTCACGATTACCTCCCTGAACCATTCCGCAATCAAGTAAAATATTTTTCTCATTTATTGTCACAAGGTGCCTTGACCCTGTCACGTTTTGATCTGCTCCGCAAAATTTTATTTTCATATATTTATTGGTTTAAATAACCACCTATTTGTAATTTAACAAGCTTTTTGTATAAACCATTTTTTCTAATGAGTTGTTTGTGTGTCCCTTGTTCTGATACTCGCCCTTTGTCAATCACGATAATTCTGTCTGCATGTTGCACAGTAGATAGACGATGAGCAATAATTATTGTTGTCCTTCCCTGAATAACCTTTTGAATTGCCTCTTGGATCATTTTTTCCGATGAAGCGTCAAGTGAACTGGTTGCTTCATCCAAAACTAACACCTTTGGATCCATAAGTACGGCTCGAGCAATCCCAACTCTTTGTTTTTGACCACCCGAAAGTTTAATTCCACGCTCCCCAACAATAGAATCGTATTTTTTGGAAAACTTGCGAATAAACTCATCGGCATTAGCTATTTTAGCAGCTGCCTTGACATCACTCAACTTGGCACGTGGACGTCCATAAGCAATATTATCCCTAATTGTGTCATTGAACACATCAATGTCCTGTGTAACAATTCCCAACTGCTCTCTGAAATGCTGTAAATTTAGCTTTTCTATTTCAGTTCCATCGAGAAGAACTGAACCAGTCTGACAATCATAATAACGATACAGAAGTTTAACAACTGTAGACTTGCCTCCACCTGATGGCCCCACTAGTGCCACTACTTCACCTGGTTTTATGTTGAAACTAACATTTTTCAAAACCTTGCCTTCACCATAGTCGAATGTAACATTATTGAATTCAACTGCACCTTTTAGATCAAGTTTAATAGCCTCATCTGATTCTTCTACATGCTGCTCACTTTCCAAAATCTTGTACATTCTCTCAATACCAACCTTGGCCTCCATAGCTTGATCAAAAATTCTTGTTAAACTAAACAGAGAGTAATAACAACTTGCAGAAACACTCAAAAATAATGAAAGCTCACCTGGGGTGATCTGTTTTTGGTAGGTCAAGTATGCACCAAAACCAACAACTAATATACTACCTAATGCAATTAGATTATTACGCATGAAATTTACAGAGAACAAAATCTTGAAAAACTTTATCTGATTACGCAAAATACCCATCACACCACGCTTTGAACGTTTCTTTTCCCTATCTTCCTGAACAAAAGCTTTCACAGTCTTGATATTGTAAATAGTTTGACCAAACCCACCATAAACGTCTTCAAACCCTTTTCTAATTGTTTTTCTCAGTGGATTGACCTTGGTATTCAAATGCAGAGTCAGATATATAAAAAGCGGAACAACGAGAATAAAAATTAAAGACAATTGCCAATTTACATACAACAACAAACCAAAACTACTGACAACTTGGATGGTTGTAGGGATAACCCCCCAAAACATGTGCTGATAAAGACGAGAAACGCTATCAAGACCATGATTGATTTTACTCAACTTTGATCCAGTGTTTTCTTTTTCATGATAAGCAAGAGACAAGTCCAATAATTTTTTGTAAACAACCAAGGACAAGTGATGAGAAAATTTGACCTCAGTTTTGACCATTAAATACTCATTGACAAACTGAATTACATTGATCGCAAATGAGATTACGGCCATGTAAATTATATACCGGAATAGAATATTAATATCTTGTGTCTGAAGAAAGAAGAAATCAATAACGTCCTTGAAAATATAGCGAAAAACCAAATTCAACGCCTCCACTGAAAAAATCAAGACAATTCCTAAATAAAAAAACTTACGATAAGGCCGTAGCAAATCGTAAAGTTTACCAAAAGTATGAAATAGAGTTTTGAAAAGTTTTTCCTTCCTAACTTTAGCCATTTAATTTTTGTATTTCTTTTTCACTTAAATCTCGATATTCACCTTCCTTGATTCGGTCAATATTAAAGTTGTTTACACTAACTCTATGGAGATTGCGAACATGAAAACCAAGAACTCGACACATGTGACGAATCTGACGCTTCTTTCCCTCTTTTAGAGTTATCGAAAAAGAGCTTTGAGACAAACGAGTAATATCAGCACTGGCAGTTTGACCATCCTCTAGCATAACCCCCCTAGATAGTTGCTCAAGAAAGTCATCGGTTGCTGGCTGACTTACTGTCACCAAGTACTCTTTTCGCTTTTCATATCGAGGGTGTGTCAATTTTAGAGCCAAATCACCATCATTAGTAAGAAGAATAAGACCTGAGCTATTCTTGTCCAAACGCCCGACACAAAAGAGTCTTTCTTTGGTCTTTACTAAATCAAATACCGTTTTATCTCCTTCAAATTTTCTGTTTGAGCAAACATAGCCAATAGGTTTATTGAGAGCTATTACTCTTTTCTCAGTTTGCGGTTTAATAATTTTATTATTCAGCTTTACAACATCTTTGTCTGGGTCAACCTTTGTGCCCATCTCTGTAACAAGCTCGCCATTAACTGTAATTTGACCATCCAAAATAAACTGCTCCGCACCTCGACGCGAAGCAATCCCTGTTTCTGCTAAATATTTATTTAATCTAATTATGCTCATGTAATTTTGTTTAGGACTTTAATTCAGACAAGGACACCTCTTTTTGGGGTTCATCCTTTGGTTTTGGTTCCCCCTGTTTAGATCCTCCCTTGTTACCAACACTATCACCTCTTGGTTTATCACTACTACGTTTTCTTTGTTTATCTACTTGCATTTTCTTTTTTAATTCACTTTGACCTGGGCCTTTCTGTTCCGTTCTTCGTTGCATCAAACTTTCTTCCATAGCCTGTTTACGTCTATAATCTTTGAGACAATCTTTGCAGAAAATTGGCCGACTTGGATCAGGGTTGAAGTTGATCTTGGTTTTCACCCCACAACTATCACATTTAACAATATTCAAAAACTCTTCCTCTTTTTTCTCACCACCATCGTCGTCATCACGACTTGGGCGACTAGGCCTATCTTCTTTTTCTTTTTCGGCTGGTTTTTCTTCAGCAACCTGTTTCTCAGTCTTCTCTTCTTCTTTTATCCAATGCCCGTTCATTGCCTTTAGAAAATCATGATCTTTGTCAATAACTTTACCAAACTTTTTGGCCTCTATCTCTTTTTCTAATTTTTCTATCATTGCTTCAGTTTCTACTCCACTCCATTTGGCAATCTTGTCTTCTACAACATCTCTCGGCTCAGAATACCTCTCCCGAGTGACCTTGATCACCTTTTCAGCTGAGCTGGTTTCACGAGAAATTGGAGGCAAGGTGCCAGCACTAAATGGATCAGACGAAACACCATCAATCATTAACTTTAGGTAAACATTATACTTGGGCAAATTGACCAAATCCTCCTCTGTAAATCGGGGAAAAAACTCAGGTGCCAAAAACTCAGCATCTGAGGCACCAACCCTAAATATAATCATAGTACCAACATTACCAAAAATAGCATTTCTAACAACAAAGTTACCGCCAATCTCCAACTGTCCAATATACTGGTGACCAATTGTCAAACAAAGATGATATTTTCTAGCCTCAGACAAAATATTTGCAAAAGACTCCGTTGCAAAGTTTTGGAACTCATCGACGTAAAGATAAAAATCATTTCTATCTTTTTCTGGTATATCCACACGACTCATAGCCGCTAACTGGATCTTGGTAATGATCATAGCACCCAAAAGCGCTGATGAATCCTCACCAATTCTACCCTTGGAAAGATTAAGGATGAGAATCTTCTTTTCATCCATAATTTTTCGAAGATCAACGGTAGACTTCACTTGACCAACAATATTTCTAATAAGCGATGTTGATAAAAATTGTCCAATCTTATTTTGAATAGGCGCGATTGCTTCTGTCAAAAACTTGTCATTATATTTTGAAAATTCATCCTGCCAAAACATCTTAACTACTGGATCTTGAATCTTGGCAATTACCTTTTTGCGATATTCCTTGTCAACAAGCATCCTATTAACACCAAGTAAAGTACTATCTGGATAATCAAGTAGTGCTAGAATTGTGTTACGCAAAATATACTCAAGACGAGGCCCCCAAGAGTCTGCCCAAATCTTCTTAAAAACACCAACCAAACCTGAAGCAACAAGGTGACGAAACCTTGGTTCAACCTTTTCAAGAACATTGAAAGCAATTGGGGTTTCCAAGTCTGCCGGATTGAAATATATAACATCGTTCATTCTGTGCGCTGGGATACAATCAACCAAAAGCTCCGCTGAGTCGCCATGAGGATCAACAAGACAAGCACCATTACCGTTGACAATGTCTGAGTACACCATGTTTTCAATCAACACAGACTTACCCATACCAGTTTTACCGATAATATACATGTGACGTCGTCTGTCGTCAGTTTTTATGCCAAACTTTTTCCGTTCATTACGAAAATTAGTAAAAGCAAATGGAGTTATTGTTTCTGCCATATTTATTTAAACAAAAGGTAAATTATTTGGTCCATTTGGGTCCGGAGTCTCATCTTCAGTTACCTCAACACTTGGCATGGCAACTGGTGGTTCAATCTCTGGCCCTTGATTTTCCTCAGAAGAAGTAGACTTATTCTCATCGGGCAACTTTCCTTCTTTCTTTAACTTTTCTATCACCTTGTCCTTTCTCTTTTTGTCCGATTCACCAGTTTTGTCAACAGCAAACCGAGCCTCAAAGTAATCATTGTCATAATCTAGTCCCTCAGCTTTGTCAGGAAGTGCGTTCTCCTCGTCTGCCACTGGCAAACCGATTGTGCCCTTGTGACCCTCCTCATTCGTTGGTAACCCAATTGGAGCATTGGCTCGACGAGACTCAGTTCTCTTCATAAGAGGTGTTTTGACCTCAAGCATTGGGAAATGAAACAGGGTAGCTAATTCTTCAACACTCATCAAAGACTTGCCATCACAGGTTTCACCATTTCTAGATTTATAATCTGACAAAAAGGCATTTTGAGCCTGTGACATTCGATATTTTTTTAGCCAAAGTTTGGCTTGAGTCTTGTTACTTCCAGGCTTGAATGCATTGAGAGCTGTAGACCCAAACTGCTTGATTGCACCCATTACCCCAGAAACACCAAGTCCTTTTTTGAATACTTCTCTTTTGCCATAGTAACCAAATCGAACCTTCACATTAAAACAAATTTTATCAATCTTGTTTAGAATCGATTCGATTTCCCTTTTTTCATGAGGTGTGATAAACATCATATTCTTTTCTTCCCGTTTATCATCCGATTCAACGCCACCCAACCCAAGAGCGTGTTCATTTACAAACTGCATTGCTTTGATAGGTGATTCTATAATTTTATCAAGAGCTGTTTCTTTGTATTTTTCGGCGATGCCTAATCTTTTATTAATCTCCTTCATGCCAGCTTCTTGCCAGCCGATATCAGCTGGAGAAAAAAGGATTTGGAACCAAATCTGTTCACCCGGACCGACCGCGTTCATAACCTCCAAAAGGGCTGCCAACGGATCCTTGAAACTACTTTCCTTGTCATCAAGATCATGGAATTCTTTGTAAACTTTGATGGGATAATAATCCTTGTTGGTTGGTACCAAATCAGCCCCCCAAAGATTGTATTCATCACTTGGAAAAGTGGTATTAATATCTGTCATGTAATCATTGACTTCTGTAATTTCTGCTTCCGGATACTGAGAATAAACTGCGGCTTCAACTAGATTTCTCCAATGGACAGGGGTGCGAAAAATAAACTGAATGAACCCATCAATACTAACTATCTCAGCACTAAAGCCAAGTTGATATTCCCCCTTGAACACTTTCTCATGCCAATCAAGTGGCATGTGAGCGCCCGCCAGAGCCGTAAAAATGTTCTCCATCGCCTTTGGCGTTTGGATATTGGCCTTTGGCACATCTATAGCTAGATAAATGTAGCTTTGCTTTGCGGCAAACTTGGATTGTCTCCAGTAAACAAAGTTGATATAAGCCCCATAAAGCAAGGCAACCACAAACAAAATCCAACCACCATTTATAAAAAAGTGCCAAATAATAATATGAATTGGCTGGTGTCCTAGATTATAGACCCAGCTCCAGTCAAGTGAAATTTCCAGATTAAATAGACTGTTTAACATAAATATAGCCTTGCAAATGAAGGTTTATTGATCTTGCTAAAATACCATGTATATTATACCACATTTAAAGTTTTTAAAAAAGAAAAAACGGTTGTACCCCGTTTTCTCTTTTTTTTATTGAAGTTGTATTTATCTTAGAATATCAAATCTACCTTCAGAAGTCTTATCAAACTTGTTCTTGTTGATCAAAGTTAGGTAAATAGTAGATTTGTTTACTAGTCGTTGCTTCAGAACTTCTTCGTAAATCTCATCCTTGGTCATTGGCTTATTAGCCTTCTCAAGAATTCCCTTGATAATATCAGCAACTGTACCAGTTGAATATCCCCAGTCCTTTAGTGCATATAGACCGCGACCAATTAGAACAAAGTTATCATTAGCAATCAATTCATTATGAACTGTAGCTGCACAGATATTTTTGTGATCAAACTTTGATTCATTAATCTTGTCTGCAATTTCTCTAAAGTGTAAAGGTTTTGTAATTTTTCTAAACACTAGGTTGATCTTGTCACCAAGTTTCTTTGGTTTGATTGAATCCCAATGTGACAATCCCCATTCATCAAGGATGTTACTTTCAATCTTTGAAGTAGAATGTAGGTATGAACCTAGGAAGTCGTTAATATCTAAACCATGTTTAGAAGTATATTTTTGAAGAGAAGCTTCAAGTTGCTCAGTCAAGTTAGACTTGGCTAGTTCAAGCATTTGAGCTCTTTCGTAAACTTTTTCTTCTTTTACCAAAACAGCTTCTAGTTTGGTAATAAGTTCAGCAATATGATCTAAATCAACATCACCAAGTTTCCAAACATTATGAAAAGAGTCATGGTTATCAACTTTTTCAGTTGAGTTAAATAGATTACCCAAAGCAAATAAAAATGCGTTTGAATGAAGAAAGTCTAAATCATGCTCGGTTGACACAAAGTTCTCAAGAAGATGATCTTCACGAACTACACCACCATTTTTTTCAAGATAGTTGATGTATTCGTTTTCAATCTGAGTCAAATCAGTTGAAAACTCACTGTCACCAGCTTGTTCTACTAACTTACGAATGGCCTCTTTTTCGATCTGTCTTACACGCTCACGTGTAATATTATAAGTGTCACCAATCTGTTTAAGAGTAGCCTTCTTTGGTAAATCAGAAGTCAGGTGGTAACGATTTTTCAAAACGTCTTGCTCACGCTCAGATAGCTTTGAAAGTAGGTTAACAAATAGCTCCTGAAAGTTAGTCTGTTTAATATTAGTCATACTTTGAATATATAACCGACAAGCCTATTATCAGTTAGATTTAATTATTACTCCAATATAATATCATTAAAAAGATACTTTGTCAAGGAATAAACACCAATTACTCTAAATTTAGTCAATTTAGTAACTAATGTTTGTACCTCAATTAGATTAATTTAACAAAATGTTTACATATTGTCAAGATATTGACACAATTTAACATTACTCACTGGTTTCGTCAAGAATCAAAAAAGACCCATCTTTAGCAGACGGATCTTCTTTGTATATAAGTACTTACTTTTTTCGCTTGTGTGATAGCTTTTCAAATACAACCAGAAGTGGACTAGCAAGGAAGATTGAACTGTACGTACCAGACAAGATACCAATCATTAGAGCTAGAACAAAGAATTGAACTGAAGCTCCACCAAATAAGAATACCATTGATAGTACAAACAGAGTTGTTAATGAAGTATTAATTGATCGAGTCAATGTTTCATTTACACTTCTATTTACCACACTTTCAAAGTCAGTCTTGACTAACCGTCCTAGATTTTCACGGATACGATCAAACACAACAATAGAGTCATTAACTGAATAACCAAGAATGGTCAAAAGAGCTGCCACAAAAGGCAAACCAATCTCCACACTCATAAATTGACCCAAGATAACAAATATACCCAAAGTTATAAAGATATCATGAACTAGCGCAATAATGGCAATGATTCCATACTTCCAAGACTGTACTGGGAATGATACCTTTCGAAATGCCCAACCGACATAAAGTACAATAGCAATTATAACTGCGAGGATCGCCTCAAAGGCTTTACTTTTCAATTCGTTACCAATTGATGGGCCAATTGATTCATAACGTTCTTCTTGAATATTTTCTGGATATTTCTCCATTAGACTGTCAGAAATTTGCTGGTGCACAGATTCCTCAATGGACTGGAATCTGATAATCATGTTTTGGTCACCAGTTGACTGAACAATGATGTCACCTTCTATACCAAGGTCTGAGACCGTACTTCTTATTTCTGAAACGTCTGGTCTTTCAGCGTTAAATTTCATTTCCAAAAGACTACCACCGGTAAAATCAATACCCAAGTTTAGTCCCCAGACAAGCATAAGAATAACACTGAGGCCAACTAGAGATGCTGAGATTGATAACCAGATTTTTCTTTTTTGAATAATGTTAAACATAATATAGTTGACTAGTAATTATTTAGTATCTTTCTTGTTAACTCCAAACAACCAAAGTCTTTTTTCACTTTTCTTTGGATTTACGGTAACCATTAATAGTTGTCGAGTAACAACAATAGCTGAGAACATACTTAGAAGAACACCAATACCTAGAGTAATAGCAAACCCCTTGATCATACTGGTACCAAACCAAGCCAAGATAAAACAGGTAATTAATGTTGAAACATTACCATCACGAATAGATGTCCAAGCTCGCTTGAAACCTTCTTCGATAGCTGTACCAACAGGCTTACCCATACGTAGCTCTTCTTTCAATCTTTCGAAGATCAACACATTGGCATCCACCGCCATTCCGATCGACAGAATGAAACCAGCGATACCAGCCAAGGTCAAAGTTACAGGAATAGCCTTGAAAACAAATAATACAACTACTCCATAGATACAAAGAGCCAAAACTGACAACAAACCAGGCAATCGATAATAGCCGATCATAAACAGAGCTACCAAGATTAGACCAATCATGCCGGCAAACAAACTTTTTTGTAGAGATTCGTTACCTAGACTGGCACCAACGGTCTGTTGACTAACCAACTCAATAGGCACTGGCAAAGCACCAGCGTTCAATCTTTGTGCTAGTAACTGAGACTCTTGAATATCAAAGTCTCCCGTAATAACTGCTTCCCCACCCTTGATAGGCTCATTAACTCTTGGGACACTAATTGGTGAACCATCCAAAAAGATTGCGATGGGTTTTCCAACATTGTCTGTTGTTAGTTCAGCAAAAAGATCTTTGCCCTCATCATTAAACACAAGTGAAACTTGTGGAATATTTGTTGTTTGATCGAATTCTACTCGAGCACTGTCCAACTGCTTACCCGTCAATTCACTTGGCAACCATTGGTCTTGTGGTGGCAAAATATCAGTTTCTAAAAGTTTGCCAATCATCAAGTATGAAACTTTGTATTCTTTTAATTCTTGTTCATCCGTCTTGTAGATCAAGTGATACCCGAACTGAGTTTCTACAACCTCTGAAACTGTGCCAACCTCCATGGTCATAACAACCTCATCAAACTCTGGAACCATTTGTCCCTTGGTAAAGAACCCAAGATCACCACCAGTTGAGGCAGATGGTCCAGTTGAGTTGTCCTCTGCTAGCTTGGCAAAGTTTTTTGGAGTTGCTTGTTCTTTCAACTCATTGATTAGTTTTTCAGCATCTTCTTTTGTAGTGTCACGTTCACATCTCTCAGTTCCTTGAAAACAAATTAGAATGTGACTTGCTTTGACTTCTTTTTCTTGATTTCTTTGATCTTTATTTTGAACAATGTAAAAACCTGAAGCTTGTTCAACTACCTTGTTGTGAATTTGCCCAACTTCTGTTTCTGCAGCTGTCTCTGCTAGCACACGATATGGACCACGCTCGTGAATCCAACCCAAGTGTACACCATTATCCCTACCTCTATCTTCACTGGAATATGTTTTTATTAACTCATCAAAGTCTGCACCACCTTGAACTTCTTTCAAAAGTTCGTCAGCTTTTTTTTCGGCTTCAGCATTTTGTTCATCAAGTTGTTTTTGTTCTTCTGCAGTCAACTCTCTTGGTGGTTCTTCGTTTTGAGTTTTGAACTCTAGCAGAGGAGTTTCACCAATCATCTTGATAGCTTCACGAACATCACTAATACCAGCAAGTTCAACAATCACTCGCCATTTATCATTGGATTTGTTTACTTGTACTACTGGTTCAGAAACACCAAAGGCATTAACACGTCTTTCAATAACGTCTCGAACACCTTCAACAGATTCACCCTTTTGACCAGATTCAATCTTTGAAGTATCTGCCTCATAAACAAGATGCGTTCCACCTTGCAAGTCCAAACCTAATCTAAATGGAACACTACTAATGTGACTTAGCTCTGTGCCAGTTTTGCTATTTACAAAGTCCACAGTTTTGTCGTAGATCTGTGGAGCATCAAAAAGTAATAATAAAAATGTAACAATAATGATTATTGCTAACATGATTCTGGCCTTGGCAATCGGCCTCAATTTCTTTGACATAATTTGATTTGAAAATTAATTAAAAGCGCTTTTAGTATACAGCCTATATTGAATAGCTGCAACACAAGTTGCCCTCATTTTATACAAAAAACTATGAAAGCGCAAGACAATTTTAGCTAATTATACACATTTCAGCTAAACACTATTGACAAATTTAGCACAATGTGCTATAATTGTAATTGTAATTAAGTTCTTTCATAGCAATGTGCTTCAACTACAAGATCAGGAGATCTGACCATGACCGAGACCAACGAAACCAGCTTCGCTCTCAACAGCTTCGTCCGCCGCCAGACCGCTGACTCTCGCTTCTCGCACTTCGCGGGTACCGAGGACCAGCTCCTCGACATGCTCACGGAGCACTTCGGGAATGCCACCCCGGGCTACAAGCCGGGTGTGTGCCTGGTGTCCGTCCCCGCCGAGGGTTTCTTCTCCGGCGTGGTCGAACTGACCGAGGACACGGAGCTCAAGGCGACCTTCGAGGCGCGACGTGAGGGCGAGGATGCCTTCATCAACGTCGTGGCCGTCGGCGCCACCAAGCTCCCGGCGAAGTTCGTGGAGATCGTGCTCTACTCGCACGACGAGCTCGGCGCCGAGGCCACCACCAACGCGACCTGGGAGATCATCTCGATCAACGCCAGGCCGACCGAGGGTGACGAGCCCATGCATCCCATCGCCATGATGCGGAACATGCTGGAGCTCACTGGTGGCAACAAGGCCACCTACACCGCGGACGAGTTCTGCAAGGCGATCCGCTACTGGTCCTCCCGGGCCATGTGCGGCTAGTCCAACAACTTCCTGTGACCTCATCGTAGGTCCAGCACTCCCCAATTCAAGCTTGAGTTGGGGAGTTTCATTTTTAAACGATTGACAAAATAATAAAAATATAGTAATATATAATGTTTCACGAACAAAAAAAGGAGAATATAATGCCGTTCGAGAAAACTGAGCAGTTCACCCTTACCCTCGGAGTCACTCCGGGGTATTTTCACAAAACTGAGGAAGGTCCTGGTGACAAGCTGCTTCTACTGAACAGACTGATGAGATTGAACCTCTCCAAGGATGTCCTGTCGGCCCTCCGAAAGGTGCCAAAGGAAAACCTCGCTCTGAGGCAGGTAGTGGAAACTGCCATGCAGTTCGGTGAGGAACTTTTCCAGGAGATGGGACTGTTCCCCTCTTTCGTAGCTACGCCTGGACTGGCTGGCTATCGAGAAGAATGGGGTTGCCCGCCGGGTGGTGAATTCGTGGTTACACTGTCCGCACAGCGAAACCCCAAATTCGAAGCTGACCCAGTGCTCTATGAGCGTGCCTGGATCAAACTGGCGGAACTCTTGAAAGAGAAGTTTCAGCAGACAACAATCCGACTCGTCCGCCAAGAAGTTGATCTTCTGTACATGACTAGCAAGTAATAGGAAAGGACAAACAACACTCAACCAAGGACGGTACAATGAGTGCACGTAACATTGGCGGCGCTATCGCTATGGCAGGAAGCACTGGCCTGATCGGCTACGCACTTCACATCACCCATGAGCCCAAATGCTTGTGGGCCATCATCTTGGTGGTTATCCTGGGGGCGAACTTCCCCTGGGAGAAAAGCAAGTAGGAACCAAAGGAACCCGAACAGCACATTGTTCGGGTTCTTATTATTGACAAAACACAAATTATCATTATAATAAAAAGGTTCAATTCGACCGAGGAGGTACTGGAATGTTCGAAGTTGACATGCACACTCACTCACACTACTCAGACGGTTCTGAGTCTCCTACTCAATTGATCATGAAAGCCAAGCGAGCCGGACTCAAGGCCGTCTGCCTGACGGATCACGACACGACCCAGGGACTTGAGGAGTTTGCTGACGCACTGAAGACACACAAAATGGACGGTCTGCCCAGCCTGGAAGTGTGCTCCATTCACAACGGAGCGGTTGTGCATATTCTCGGCTACGAAGTAGCCCCGTCACAGCACTCCGTTCTTGAGGAGGCTCTCAGATCAAACAACGAGGCTCTGGATGCAAAGATCGCAAGAGCACTTGATCTGTACAGAAACGCCGGCATCATGGACATATCCCTCAAGGAAATGAACCGTGCGGCTGGTTGCATGGGCAAAACCGGTTTCGTTCTCTGGCTTCGTGAATACAGGATGCTCTTCGGAGAGCTATCTCGGCAACAGGCCAAAGACGAAACCGAGAAAGGTGGACTCGCCTATGCCGACTACGACAACAGCAAGTTTATCAGTCCGCACGAGGCCGTTGGACTGCTAAACCAAACTGGCGAAGTCCCTATCTGGGCTCACCCTGGACAGTTTGTATACAAGGCTGGTCTCCCCCCATTCATTAGACTACTTCCACAACTTGTGAAGCGTGGACTGAAGGGTCTAGAGGTAGTTCATCCGACCCACTCCAGGATGCAGACCGAGCTTTTCAAACAGCTCTGTATGGAATATGGACTGTTGCAAACTGGAGGCTCTGACTTCCATGGCCGACACAAACCCCAGAACTCTCTGGGACAAGCAGGTATTTCTTACGAAGACTTCCTTCGCATCAAAGCACTGCTCTAAGAAAACAAAGAACCCAAGCTACATCGCTGGGTTCTTTTTTATTGACAAAACACACTCCCAATGTTATACTATTCTGTTCGTGTCTAAGGAGACCCTCGTCCCAATGAGTACTTCCATGATAATGACCTGTTCTCTGCAAATACCAAAAGAATACTGCGAGAAGCACTTCCCTGGACTGGAGATTCTACAAATTCTTCAGAAAGTGGCTGAACACCTCAATAAACTCAAGCCAAATGTTGGTCTAGTTCGAGTAAACATTGGCTTGGAGCTCTATACAGGAGGCCAAGGATCAGCCGTAATTATGCCAGTCATCACAATGTCCAGCAATGCTCGCCAAACCAGATTGCGAGAACATGAGTTCGTGGACAACTGGGAATGGCTGGTAAAAGCTCTTCGCAAAGAATACAATGGTTTTGCTTCTCTTCACAGAACGTACAACCACTGCCACTAGGTAGTAAAAAGCAAAAGAACCCAAGCTACATCGCTAGGTTCTTTTTTATTAAACGAGTTTTAATTTAACCACAACAAGTTTTGTACTTCTTGCCACTACCACAAGGACATGGATCATTACGACCAACCTTTTCACCTTCGTCATTACGAACTTTCTTCGTAACAACAGCGGCTTCTTTGTGTTTGGCCTGCTCGTAGACACCTCCACTCTTGAACTGACCTGAAGATTTGATATTACTTGCCTGAGCTTTGTCATTCTGCATTATACCTCCAGCCATTTGGCCAGTGAAGCCCACTTTGTAAATACTATAAACTGCTTGCCTTTGAATTAGATTTTGTAACTGAAGGAATAAATTGTATGTTTCTTTTTTGAATTCAACCAATGGATCTCTCTGACCATAACCTTGCAGACCAATACCTGTACGCAAAGCTTGAATAGCATCAAGGTGGTCAACCCATAGATTATCAAGACTTCTAATCATTACTTCTTTTTCAATCATGCGCATAGTTTCAGGGTTACCTGATTGTTCTTCAATACTTTGCTCAACTTTCACATAAGACTCTTTGGCTTGGTGAACAAGAAAGTCAATCAATTTAGTTCTAGCTACAGCATCCTGAGCCTTGTCCCCTGCCAGTTTTTCAATACTATCAAGCATTGAACAAGCACCCGGACTCATTGGAAAAATAGTTCCAGCCACCTCACAAATTTCTTTGAGGTTCCATGTGTTTTGGTCTGGATCAGATGTATGAAAAGACACAACTTGCTCTAATTCATTTTCAATCATTTCCAACATTATTTCTCTAGTTTTCTTCTTGTCCTTGTCAACAGAACTCAAGACTTCTGCTCGACGTTTGTAAATTGCGGTTCTTTGTTTATTGATAACATCATCGTATTCGACCAAATGTTTACGTATATCGAAATTATTACCTTCAACTTTTCTCTGAGCTTTTTCAATGCTACTGGTAATAAATTTATTTTCAATCGGTTGATCTTCTGCCAACCCGAAACGTTGCATAACATTCTTGACTCGATCAGAGCCAAATATTCGCATCAAATCATCATCAAGTGAAATATGAAACTGTGTTTGACCTGGATCCCCCTGACGACCTGAACGTCCACGCAACTGATTGTCAATACGTCTGGACTCATGTCTTTCAGTTCCAAGAACAAAAACACCACCTAAGTCTTTTATTTTTTGATTTTCTTCTTCACTATAAGGTGAACCACCCAAAACAATATCCACACCACGACCAGCCATATTTGTAGCAACTGTAACTGCTCCAACTCGACCAGCCTGAGCGATAACCTGGGCCTCTTGTTCATGATTCTTGGCGTTCAATAACTCATGAGGAACTCCTGCTTGCTTTAGCAAAGCGGCTAGCAATTCGTTTTGGTCAATAGAAATGGTACCAACCAGCACAGGCTGTCCTTTTTCATGTAATCTTTTGATCTCTTGAACAACTGCCTTGAACTTGCCTTCGGTAGTAGCATAAATCCTATCTGTCAAATCTTGACGAACAACCGGTTTATTGGTTGGAATCATGGTAACGTCTAAACCATAAATTTTTGAAAACTCTTCAGCTTCGGTCGCCGCAGTACCGGTCATACCTGAAAGCTTGTTATACATTCTAAAATAATTCTGAATTGTAATGGTTGCCAGGGTCCGACTTTCTTTCTTTACCTCCACGCCCTCTTTGGCTTCAATAGCCTGGTGCAAACCTTCTGAATATCGACGACCTGGCATCAAACGACCAGTAAATTCATCAATAATAATAACCTCACCGTCTTTGACAACGTAATTCTTGTCATTCCTATACAAAGCGTGAGCAGCTAGGGCTTGTTCCAGATGATGAACCATGTGAATCCCACCTTCAGTGTAAATATTGCCCATTCCCAAAATATCTTCAACTTTTTGGACACCCTCATCGGTCAAGGTTGTCGCTCGCATCTTTTCATCAATGTTGTAATCTTCGTTTTCAATTAATTTAGGAACCAAGTGCGCGAACTGTTGGTACAGTTTAGCTGACTCTTCGGCTGGAGCAGAAATAATTAGAGGTGTTCTAGCTTCATCAATCAGAACTGAATCAACCTCATCAACAATTGCGTAATTTAACTCTCGCTGAACCTGATGTTTCAAATCTGACGCCATGTTGTCACGAAGGTAATCAAAACCGAACTCACTGTTTGTTCCATATGTAATGTCAGCCTTGTAGGCTTCTTGTCTAGTACATGGTCGCAAGTGTTCTAATCGGTCATCTTTGCAGTTTTCATCAACAAACTCTGGGTCGTAAATAAGTGCTCCATCGTGAACCAAACATGAAGTCTTCATTCCCAACACATTGTTGGCTTTTCCATTCCAACCAGCATCACGTTTAGCAAGGTAATCATTTACTGTAATCAAGTGCGATCCTTTGCCCTCCAAAGCATTCAAATACAAAGGCAACCCAGCTACGTGAGTTTTTCCTTCACCAGTTTTCATTTCAGCAATATCACCACGATGCAAAAAAATACCCCCAACCAACTGTACGTCGTAGTGTCTAATCTTGATGGCTCGCCAATTGGCTTCACGTACTGCAGCAAAAGCTTGTGGCAACACGTCGTCTAGGCTTTTGCCATCTTTCAATAGTTGTTTGAACTCTTTTGTTTTGTTTTTCAAGTCTTCGTCACTCAGCTGGCCATACTCATCACTATAGGAATTGACCTGATCAATAATTGGCTGTACCGAATTGATAACTTCCGCGTTTGGATCCTTGAAAAACCTCTTAAAAAACTTCATATTTGTATTAAATTTGAATAAATTAAATCAATCTACTGTCGACATCCAATATAGCACTAATCACTCATAAAAACAAGGTTAATAATTGACTATTTCGGTGGTATATGTTAATTTATATTGTTGAGGTGAAGAACCTCACGAGCACTAGGAATAGCATGTACTCACTGATCATAACAATAACCCTGGTACTTACCTGGGTAACCTGTGGATCTGTTGCCAGTATTCTTGATAGCTATCATGACAAATCCGTACATCTGGACGGTAGATATCCAGTCTACATGCGCATATTGAACCTACTGCTAGGTCCATTTGCTCTTCTCATAATCGTCTCGCAGCTGGTCATAAACACAACACCAGTTCGCAAATAATAAACAAAACACCCCACGCTCACATGCACGGGGTGTTTATTATTTTGAACCTTAAACAACTTGCTCTTTGTACTGTACAATTTCTTGTTGGATACCTTTTTTGGCTTCATTAACTGCCTTCATTACATCACTAAACTCTTTGCGATAACGAAGAAGCTTGCCAGGAACACTTAAGTTTACCTCACAAAAGAAAATGTTACCCTTGTTCTGGTTGGGTCTAGTCTTGCCAACCTCAACATCAACTTGCTGGATGTTGTTGAAATATTTATCAAGTCCTCCTAATTTTTCTTGCACGTGCTTTTTAATTTGGTCAGTTAGTTCCAAATTAGTTGATTTCAAGTTGAGTTTCATATATTTTCTTTATTATTTAATAAATACTTTTTTTCGGATAATGAACAGTGATAATGACCCGGCCAGTGTGATAAGTGCTACCAAATAGTACAGATTTGCAAAGCCAAATTTTTCCGCTATCAATCCGCCAAGAGCTGCTGACAATGCCATGCCAAATCCGGTCACAACATCGTACAAACTCCACTCCACACCTTCTTTGTCTTTATCAATATGCCGAGTAAAGATCTTGTACCAACCTGGATAAGCAATTGCTGCACCAACACCGAGAAGGGCCTGCAAACCATACAACTGCCAAACCTGATCAATGTGTGCATACATCACGTAAACCAAAGCTGTTAACAATGTACCAAGAAGTGCTGAATACAGATCGTCTTTTTCTGACTTGGTTTTGTCAATCTTGATTCCTACAGGAATCTCAAACAATGATTTGAATATCATGAACACCGCAGCAGCAATACCCGCTTCGGCAATACCTGCACCCTGTATCTGATCAACAATATAAATCGCAAATACTGGTGCAAACAAATTACTAGCGGTAAAAACAAGCAGGTCAGACAGAATTAATACTTTGATAACAATATTAATCTTGTAGTTCATGATTGCCCGCACAATATTGCGATGATGCATAAATTTTGTTTTTTATTTTAGAATCCTACGTACTGAACTTCCTCTTCCAGCTGCACCCCCATTGAATTCCTAACTCTTGATTTGACTGCACTAATAACCTGAACGATATCGTCAGCCGTTGCGTTATCAAAATTAACAATAAAGTTAGCATGAGTCTCAGAAACCATAGCTCCGCCAATTTTCAACCCTTTGCATTCAGCCTCTTCAATAAACCGAGCTGCCGGTAGTTTGCCTTTGATCTCCCACTCGCTGTATTTTGATAGTTCATCTGTATACAAAATGTTTTTGAATGAACAACCAGCGCTGGGAAGACTAAGTGGCTGAGAACAGCTCCGCTTTTGCCAATCCTTGCGAACCTCTTGCATTTTCTCATCCGCACTAGCGTCTTTTTCAAGACGAAAAACTATTTCACTGATTATCCAATTTTTATTCTTTTTGAAAATACTTTCACGATAAGCAAACTCACACTCTTCCTTGGTAAACACCTTTAGATTTATCTCATCATTCTCAACAATAATAGTTTCAAGTTCAATCACATAATCACCAAGTCCTTTACCATAAGCACCAGCATTTCCATAAGTTCCTCCACCAACGCTACCTGGGATGTTGCCAGCAAATTCCAATCCACCAAAACCAACCTTGATCACCTGCTGAACAAAGCTCATAAGATTTGTGCCGGCAAAAACGCGGAACACTCCAGTTTCTGGTAAATCAAACGCTGCGTTATCCAAGTGAATAACTAAACCGTCATAGCCCTTGTCTGCTACCAGCATATTACTACCACCACCAAACACGTAATAATCTAATTTATTCTCTTTGGCAGCCTTGATAGCCTTGAAAAGTGTTTGTTTGTTCCCCACATTAACAAAAAATTTGGCAGGTCCGCCAACTTTAAATGTGGTGTATTTTTTCATAGGCTCATTTTCAAGAACCTCAACACCGATCTGTTTTTCTAATATATCTTTCATATAAATA